>Ga0163200_1000238_pt1 | contig 25548 bp, 21 predicted proteins | sample PL_2010_200m_FD_113535 | JGI IMG/M metagenome (GOLD analysis project Ga0163200, IMG submission 113535) | Freshwater microbial communities from Powell Lake, British Columbia, Canada to study Microbial Dark Matter (Phase II) - PL_2010_200m | ecosystem: Environmental > Aquatic > Freshwater > Lake ... | reverse complement strand
TACTGTTGCAGTGTATTTACTTCTCCATTATTAATGCCCAGGTTACACAGGAATGGGTGGCAAGATACAATAGTTCCGGCAGTAGAATAGATATACCCAGTTCCATGGCAATTGATGGTTCGGGCAATGTTTACATAACAGGAACCACAAAAACTGAATCCTATAGTTATGATGATGATTTCTTAACGATCAAATACAATTCATCAGGCATCGAACAGTGGGTTCGAACCTATAATGGACCACTTGACAATGTAGACAAAGCCAATGCGATAGCAGTGGATAACCTTGGATATATATATGTAACAGGTAGCAGTACGGGGAATCAGTATGGATACTTTAATTGGGTAACCATAAAATACAACTCAGCCGGTCAGGAGCAATGGCTGCAAAGATATGCTCCGCTTGGTGGAGGTGAGCCAGCTTCAATTGTTGTTGATGAATCGGGTTTTGTGTATGTATCAGGTCATGCTGAAGAGGGTTATGGGATGCATTTCACAACAATAAAATACAATTCAGCAGGCGTCCCGCTTTGGGAAACAAGTGAACTGCCCTATGAAGGAAAGAATATAGCTGCAATGAAAGTAGATAATGCAGGCAATGTATATGTAACAGGTCTGGGTTATTTAGGAGATCCTGTTTATTCAAATTATGTGACAATCAAGTATAACTCTGACGGTATAAAACAATGGGCGACATTTTATAATGGTCCTGATCTATGTAACGAGCCGAAATCAATTGCATTGGATGATTTGGGGAATGTGTATGTAACCGGTTCCAGTGAAGGCAGTTATAATAACAATGACTTTTTGACTGTAAAATACAATCCCTCAGGGATTCAGGAGTGGGAAGCAAGGTATGAAGGACCGGCCGGAGCCTGGGATGACGCATATTCAATTGCAGTGGATAATTCCGGAAATGTATTTGTTACCGGAAGAAGTGGTGGAATGGGGACAGGTTACGACTATGCTACTATAAAATATAATTCATCAGGCGTTCAGCAATGGGTGCAGAGATATAATGGAAATACGGCTAATCCGGGTGATGATGTGCCATATGAGATTGTTCCGGATGAAAAAGGCAATGTTTATATTACGGGTTATTCTAGAAATGGTGGTGGTTATGCTACCATAAAATATAATTCATCCGGTGTTCAGCAATGGTTGCAAGCCTATAATGGACCAGCATTTAGCGATGCTGCAATTTCTGTAAAAACAGATGCTTCCGGAAACGTATACGTAACAGGATATAGTGCCGGAAGCGGAACTCATTTTGATTTTGCCACTATAAAATATTCGCAGTCATCCAGCGGTGTGCCTGAACAAAATTCCGAAAAATCGTTATTCAGGTTGTTCCCAAATCCTGCCTCTCATATAGTAACCATAGATATCACTACCACAAACAGGGAAGATCCGGAGATTACAATTTACAACATGATGGGTATATCAGTCAGGTCGGAAATGCTGAAACAAAACCATCAACAAATTAATATCGGGGATTTAAGAAACGGAAGTTACACGGTTGAAATCAAATCCAAAGAGTGGACTGAAAAACAGAAACTACTGATTCAAAGATAAGATTGATAACATGCGATTGGAGTTTAAATTTTAATCAAAATAACAGTTAAAAGTGCAGAGTCAGCACGATAAACACTGACAAAATGAACATGAAAACAATTTTCCTTATTACAGGATTTGCATTGATTGCATTTAAACCTTATGCGCAACCCACTGTGACGGATTACGATGGGAATGTATACAACACCGTTACGATTGGGGCACAGGTTTGGATGCAAGAGAATCTGAGGACCACGAATTATCAGAATGGGGACATCATACCCAATGTGCCTGACAATGTTGCCTGGGGTGATCTGATAACGGGCGGAAGATGCTATTACAATAATGATTCTGTAGCTCATGCCTCGGTATATGGTCTGTTGTATAACTGGTTTGCAGTAAACGACAACCGTCAGCTTTGTCCTTCAAACTGGCATGTGCCTACTGATGCAGAATGGACCGTATTATCGGATTATATGGGGGGGCTCAGTGTTGCAGGAGGCAAGATGAAAAAAGTTGGCAACGATTATTGGTTGGTCTGCAACAGAGTACAATTCGAACAGCGCCTGGGATCGGAATATATACCATGCCAGCGCCAATATCTATCCGTATTACGATAATGGAAAGGTATACGGTTTTAGTGTTCGGTGTGTAAGAAATTCGCCGGCTGGCTTGAATAATGAATTAAAAAATAAGGATGACATCCAACTATATCCCAACCCTGCAACCGATAGAGTTTATGTTGATTCCAAGGAGACAAAGAAAGTACAAATGCAGGTATATAACATAATAGGAGAGTGTGTCTTGCAAAGGGAGCTAAAGGGTGGGATAAATGAGATAGATATGAGCAAGCTTTCGAATGGGATTTTTATGATCCGGATAATTGGTGAGAATTGGGAAGCAAAAAGGAAACTGATTAAGGAGTAAAGATGAGATTGAAAGTACGTTTCAGAATTCTGAGTTTAACACCTGGAAATGGTCCGAGTACAAAGAGCGCATTGAGGCACCTGGCATGTCCGGTTCGGTTTACAGATGGAGTGTTTCGAATAACAACCTGTCTAATATCATTCGCATTAGCGATAATGGGAAGATTGTGCAGATCAAGAAGGAATAATAACTGAAATACTTTTTCAAAATAATATGAGTTACTTATATAATTAATGAATGGGATGAACATACATCTTCTCTGGTTTGTATTCACATCTGTAATGTTTGTTTCGACAGCCTGCGGCCAGCAAAAGGAACAGGCCCGGTTGTCTGACTCATTGCCATTTGTTATCCAGGATAGTCTGAAACCGTTACGTACACTTGTTGACGAAAAACTCCAAAAGGAACTCATCCGGAAACTATATGCAAAACCGAAATGGAACAGGCTGATCAACCAGAAGAAAATGGCGATCGGAATAGTAGACCTTCGGGATCCCTATCAGGCAAAATATGCCCGTGTCAACGGGAATGTGATGATGTATGCGGCCAGCCTTCCAAAAATTGCCATCCTGCTGGCGGCTGAAGATGCGCTTGAGAAAGGGGAACTGGAAGAAACTCCTGATGTAAGGCAGGATATGCGTAGTATGATCAGTCGTTCCAACAACGAAGCGGCAACCCGGATGATGGACCGCCTTGGTTTCAAGAAAATTGAGAGCGTTCTGACGGATCCGAAATATGATCTGTACGATGATGACTATGGCGGCGGCTTATGGGTGGGGAAGCGTTACTCGAAATTCGGTGACCGGTATCCTGAACACATCAAAGGATTAAGCCATGCGGCCACTGTTTCTCAGGTATGCAGGTTTTACTATATGCTTGCCTTTGGCCGCCTGGTCAGCTACGACCGTTCGAAACAGATGCTGGAGATGATGGGTGATCCGGAACTTCACCATAAGTTTGTAAATTCATTGGAGAAGATTGCTCCAAAGGCGAAATTATACCGGAAATCGGGGTCGTGGCAGAATTTCCATTCCGACTCCATCCTGGTATGGGAGCGAGATGGACATAAATATATCATGGTTGCTCTTGTTGAAGACCCTGACGGTGAAAAAATTATCCGCGATCTTGCCTATGTCGTAGAGGATGTGCTGCGTTCCTACCCGTCTTTGAATCCTGATAAGAAGATGAATTAGTGCTTGCTGCATTAGAACAACTGACTAAACCTTTTCTAAAGCGTGCTTTCGATGTCCGGGATGGGGAATTCAATCGCGCCATCCTGATGCAGCTCTATATCTTTCTGATAATATCCACACTGATGATCGTCAAGGCATCGGTGAACGGACTTTTTCTCTCAAAAATAGGAGCGGAGCACCTGCCGGAAGCATTCGTGCTGGTTGCTCTGTTTGCAGCGGGTTTCTCAGTAATCTATGCCAGGTTTCTCTCCCGTATAACGTTAAACCGGATCATTCGCCGTACGCTGATCTCTTCAGTTATTATCCTGGTCATCTTCGGGGTATTATTGCATATTGGCTTCCTTGAAGGGTGGATCCTGTTTCTCTTTTATATCTGGGTAGCAATTTTTGCTGTCCTCGCCACTTCTCAATTCTGGATTCTGGCGAACATTATCTTCAATTCACGTGAAGCGAAACGACTGTTTGGCTTTATCGGTTCCGGAGCGATAGCCGGTGGGATCTTCGGAGGATACCTGACTTCGGTACTGGCTCAGGCAGTGACCAGTGAGAACCTGCTCTTCCTTTCAGCACTATTCCTATCCCTTTGTATCCCGATTATCAACAAACTATGGAAACAGAATGTCCAGGGAGTCCAGTCGGATTTTGTACAGAAAAAAAGGTTGAAAGGATTTGGGAACCACCCCTTCTCCCTGATCCGCCACTCCCGGCATCTGACCTACCTGGCCAGCATTATCGGCATCAGTGTCATTGTTGCCAAACTGGTAGATTACCAGTTCAGCGCTATTGCATCAGCTGCTATTGCAGATCCTGATGAGTTAACTGCTTTTTTTGGCTTCTGGTTCTCCAACTTCAATGTTCTCTCACTATTGATTCAGTTATTCCTTACCCGTCGTGTGGTGGGCGTATTCGGGGTGGGGAGTTCCCTCTTTTTCCTTCCTTTTGGGATTATGCTTGGAGCATTCGTGGTATTGTTTATCCCGGAACTATGGGCGGCCATCTTTCTTAAGATGAGTGACGGAAGCCTGAAACAGTCAATTAATAAAGCCTCTACGGAGCTCCTGGCGTTGCCGATTCCATCGGAGATTAAGAACCAGACCAAGAGTTTTATAGATGTTTTCATCGATTGCGCTGCCACCGGAATCGGTGGATTGATCCTGATTTTTGTCGTTTCCGGATTTGACCTTTCGACCCGATACATTAGCCTGATCATTTTATTCCTGCTGGTGGTGTGGGGGTATTTTGCCTACAAGGTCCGGCGTGAGTACCTTAAATCTTTCAAACTTAAGATCGGGCAGGCAAAGGGAGAAGACAGGCGGAAAGGGATCGACCTTTCCAACGAATCAGTGATCGGAGGAATTGCCCAGATCCTCGAACATGGTTCTCCGAAGCAAATAGTGTACATGTTACGTAAAGTGAGGGAACTGGATGATGACCGGTTCTTTGAGGTTACACGTACGTTGATCTCTCATGGAGAGCCGGAGATCCGGGCTGAAGCATTACAGAATCTCTATTTTTATAAACGTCATCATCTTGTTGCAGAAGCTGAATCCCTGATCAAGGACCCTCACCAGAAGGTAAAAATTGCTGCCTTTGAATACCTGATTGAACATAGTCCTGACCGGCTGGTTTACCTGATGAACCATTACCTTCATGACCGTGATTACCGGGTAAGCGGGGCTGCCCTGATCAGCCTGGCAGGTGAGATCCGTGACAATCCGACATTGATGGAGCTGTTCTCCCTGGAAAGCAGATTGAATGAAAAAATAGAAACGTTGCCTTCTATTCAGGATACAATCGAGGTAGAATATACTAAATTAATGATCCTGAAAGTAGTAGGCCTTACAGCTTTGACAGAGTATTACGGATTCATTAAACAATCGTTTACCGATTCATCTCCGGCTGTTGTGAAACAAGCCATTCTTTCTGCCGGAGCCACGATGAACCCGGATTTCATCCCTGTACTTGCCGGCTATCTTTCAAAGGAGGGCTATCTTGCACCCACAAAGCAAGCTCTTTCAAACTACGGTGTGCAGATTCTGAAGATCTTTGAAGCAATGGCCGCCGATTCATCCACTTCTCTTGAACTTCTCAGAATGGTGCCTTCTGTTGTCGAGAAATTCGATTCTCAACCGGCAGTTGACTTTTTATTTCGACTTCTTGATTTTGATGACCAGGTTGTCCGGCTTGAATCCCTGCGCTCCTTAAATACATTAAAGAAAACATTTCCGCAGCTTAAATTCAGGAACCGGGAGATCATCAGCTGTATCCTCTCCGAAGCAAAAATGTACCGGGATACAATTTCCGTTCTTTATGCTGAAATGCAGGTGGCTACATTCGAGTCCGGAGGGAAATCTCTTAAAAATGATAAGATAAAAGAGGCACGGCAAAGACTGATTATATTATTAGAGACGCGTCTTGACGGATTTCTGGAAAGGATTTTCAGGCTGCTGGGATTAAAATATCCTCCTGATGATATTTTCTCCATTTACAACAGCATTCAGAGCAAAAACCCTGATATAAGAATGAATGCCGTGGAGTTTCTGGATAATATGCTGGAAGCAAACCTTAAGAAAATACTGATCCCTATCGTGGAGACTGCATTACTGGATACCATCTCTGAGATTGCGATTAAAAACCTGAATCTGAAAATCCCGGAAGAGTTTCAATGCCTGAGATTGTTGCTCGAAGGAAAAGATTTCAGGATTAAGCTGGCTGTCCTGTATCTGATCACACTTCAAAGGGATCAAAAATTTATTCCACTGGTCGAACCGTTGACCTCACACAGGAATCAAAAATTGCGCAACCAGGCCATTTCCACACTTTCCGTGCTTCAGCAAAACAGGTAACTATTTCCTGATGATTCTGTCAATCTGGGCTGCCAGCCCGTAATGGTCGCTGGAGGAGTTTTTCTTCAGTACATTAGACATCAGCGCAACCATGTAGATGGTCCCATCGTCATGCTCGATGATCGCCACGGAGTTCATGTAATTTTCCACATTGCCCATATATTTTGCGCAGGTATATCCCTCTTCAGGTTTACATTTATACAGACTTCCTGATTTGAAATAAACTGAAGCGTTGGCAAGGGCACTTGATGAAGCATACCGGATCCGCCGGTCGGATGTGAATAGTAGCCGTTTCATCTCAAGACTAGACTTCTCATCAACGATTTTTCCCTGTTCCATCGCGATCAGATACTTGAGTAGTCCATAAGGAGAGGCGCTGCTGCCTCCGGATCCCGGAATGATGGTTTTCGCTCCGTTTGTGAAGAAACTCCCCAGCCGGAATTCATCTTTGGTGATCCCGATTGCCTGCAAAGGCTCATTGACAACAGCAACAGCTAGTTCAGTTAATGTAGCTTTGGGAGTGTTTTTAAAGAAATCGGCTTCCTGCTGTGGTGTCGGAGGGTAACTCTTCCCGAAGGCCCGCATCAGCAACGCCTCTTTCCAGACAACACTGGCAGCGCCGTTGTTGCTCGCAGAGATCATGTGATCAGCCCATTCATAGAGGTTGAATGTATCACTTTCCTGAATGGCCCGTTTAAAAGAAACCTTGGTTTTTGGATCAAAGAAGGGAACGGTGTGGGAGTCGTGGACCGACCATTTTCCTCCCCTGACCAGCCGGTTTTTCATGAGTTCCTGGCGTTTTTCAAACGAATCAGGGTATAACCGGCTGAGTTCTGTAAAGAGCCCGGCCATCACAGCCAGTTTTGCCACACTGCCGGGCATAAATCCCCTGTTTTCCTGCCTGCGGGCATACCGGATCTTCTTACCGGGAGTGATATCGAGGATTGCTATAGAGTAACTCTCATCCATGTTCGGGAAAAGGGTGTTGATGGCTTTCTGAAGATCGGAGTCTGGCGCCGGAAGCTGATCCAGCGCTTTCCCCTTCTCCCCAAGCAGATTCAGCCTTACACTTTTTAAAGGTTTCATCATGCCCGGTTTGGGTTTTGTCCCTTGAAGCGCTCCCGACATGATCAGTTCCAGTCTGTATAACCGCCTGATGCCTGTGATGGCATACCCATCATAGGGATAGGAGAGAAGGGATTCAGAAGAGAATAGAAGTCCCAGGAAGAGGAGAAATATAATGTTAGTCTTCATGACGGTCAGAATTTAAGAGTTCAGAAAGAGGAATCGGATAATCAGGGACTTGTGGAGTCAATAATTCGAGGTAGGTTGAAGAAAGAGCTTGTTTGTTTTCAACGAAGGGTCTGACCTGAAAGAGCCAGAGTTCGTTGTCCTTAAATCCAAGTTCTATGTCATAGATCCCACTGTTCCCTCCTGCGTTTGAAGATGCGAGTTTTTGCCGGACCTCCTTTGCCAGCTCACGTAATTGGATTAAATTGTCCGGAGAGAGGATCGGACTCTCAAATGTGGCAGTTCTCCTGGTGATGCCACCGGTTATGAGGAGTATGGCGCAGGTGGTTTCCCTGGCTGGCGATAAGAGAATATCGGTGCCGGTTTTTGTAAGGAGGTAACTCTCCGCCTCCTGACCCTCGACAGCCCCACCGGCACCCCGGTTGAATGCAATGGTCAGGTCTTCAGAAGTTCCTGATCCGACCCCCCTGGTGATCATCACACCCGAATAATCCACATTGACACTGGGAATGATCAGGATGGAAGGGTATACATTCTCGGGATTTAACAGGTACCGTTGACGCCACTTGTAGCTTCTTTCAGTATAGGGGGAGGCCCAAACATCCTTGATCCCCTGCAGGATCTTTTCTTCCGGAAGAACATTGAACAGGGTAAGGTTTAAGCCGGCTCCTGTAAAATCTTTCAGGTCTTCCATGTTCGTATCACTTCTGAGAAATACAGGGATGGATCCAATCGGTTGATGAAATACCGTGGTAAAATCACGTTGAAGTGCCGACACGAATCCGGGAAATAAGGGCATGGAGCGGATAGCAGACCTGAGCTCCTCAAGTTGCGATAACATATACGCCTCAATTTCCCGGTTGGAAATTCCGGATGCCTGCATCACAGATGCATCACGGAATGTTTGATTCAGGAAACCCCAGTATGTCGTGTCTTTTCCCGGCATCTGCTGATCCATATGCTTTCTGAAAATGCCAAAGGGAATCACAAGACCATCCACTACCTTATCGGGGAATAACAGCTTGAGCTGCCCGAGGTTGGCAGCTTTAGGGCCGCAGATTTTGCCTGAGTGGATGGCCTGAACGTTTCGTAAGTCAAGAATGTTGATTTGTGAAAGGTCCATCCGGTCAACAGGTACCCGTATTTTTTCTTCACTTCGTCTCTTTTTTTCGAAAAGCTGCTTTTCTGTTTCGGTCATCTCTTTCTCAGGTTTCATGACTACTGTCCCCTGGGGCGAAACAGCATAAAAGATCTTTTGGCCATTGAATTCTCTCAGTGATTCCAGGTTGTCCATGGAAAGAATTGCATTTGGGATGCCCAGGTTCCGGGCCAGAAGTTGGACATGCGATACCAGATTCCCCTCGGAAACGGTTGCAATTCCTGCCACAGGTTTTAAATCGGCAGGGGGACGATTGAAAATATAAATTTTATCTGCAGATATTTCAGGGTCATCTCTTTGACCAGTGACAACTACCAGTTCCCCCAGGGCAAACCCAGGGTTCAATCCGCGCACCTGGCCAACATGTTTCAGCCCCATTAGTGAATTCGATGAGCCTTTGACAGAGGTGATAAAGGCGGCCAGTTCACCCACTGACTGCCCAAGCGGGAGCAGGAGGGAAGAACGTACCCGGTCGTCCAGGAATCCTTTTGCGAGGGATTCGAATCCCGTGAAAACCTCCATCTCGTTTTCATAGGTTGCACGAAGCATGGCCATACTCCATTCAACAACTCTGTTAGCCGATGCAAGGTAATCGGTAAGCTGATGTATTGTCATGCTGGTTTCAGCAGGAATTTTCAGTTGATTGAACACGCGTTCCCATTCCCATACCTCAAGATATCCGCATCCGGCTATCGCACTGCTTAAAACAGAAATTTTACGGAGCAATGATTCCAATCTGTCCGGTTCCCATGATGAGATCTCTGCGAAAATCAAATCTTCCAATGAAACAGAAAGATCCATCAGAGATAACCTGGATTTTACATACATGGGATCGAGCAAGTGGATCCTGATGGTCCAGAGCATCCCTGCCAGGTCGGTTACCCTGTCGGCTCCGGGCTTCAGCTCTCCAAGTTTATCAATAGATCCGGTAAGAGAGTTATGCAATTCAGAATTTCTTGGCAGTGCTTTCGTAAACTTTTTTAACGACTGAAGGTCAGGAGGTTTATAAAATGATATCAGTTCACTAAGGAGCTGATCCAGTTTGTTGCTCAAACCTGGTTTCAGCCCCTTCTCATGGTTCTGTTTATATAGTTCAACACGTTGAATGTCTGATGGATCTGGTTGTCCGTGGATCTTAATCCTGGTATTCATAAATGACGGAACGCTATCGGAAATTTCCTTGGAAAGGGCTCTGATCTTTTCCGCTTTGGAATTGTTTTCAAGATGTGGAATGTCCCTGACAGCCTGTCTGATCAGGAAATAATTCTTTCGGACAAAGGGATCATTTGACAGGAGCCATTTCAGAAACTCAGCTCCCCAGGTCTCCTCGTCTTCAGCCTGAAAAGCCCCCCGGTAAAACCTGGCTTTCCTGAGGATCCAGCCATTATCATTCAGTTGCAGGTACTTTTCAATCTGGTATTGTTTCAGTCTGGAGTGGTTGAGCGAGGTATCCCAGAAATCTTGAAACGGGGTTGTCGATAAAATCTGACCCAGGTAAATATGGTTTAGCTTACCAAGCGAGACCACTTCATCCTTATACCGGGCACGTTGAATGCCAGGTTCGGGACATCTTTCTGTTCCATGTACCGTTGTACCATCTTTGCAAAACCAGCGGATATCTTTATATGGACCTTTCGCATCCCCTTTAAACCGTTGAACCATCTCTTTGAGCCGGGTATTGTCAACCTTCTGAGCAAAACCAAAGGTATGCCACAGAACAAACGTGAATAGGAGCAGGAATGCGGATCTTATCATATGGTAGGTTAAATGAATTAGTACCTAAAGATATAAAAAAAAGTGAGACGTGAGACTGCCAACTGCCCACTGCAAACTGCCAACTGCTTAAAGCCAACCGCCAACTAATTTAATGGCGATCTCTTCTTCTTCCGTTTGAAGTACATCGCATCAATATAATACAAGACCCGGATCGAGAAGCTGTTGGCAGCCGGTGAGGAGAGGGTTGTTCCCAGGTTCCGGAAGAATTTGTAATCAATCTGGTTATCCTGCGTATTGATGGCGTTTTTCCAGACGAAGGAAAGCTGGCTCCCGGGCGCGAAATCCCAGATAAAACCAAGATCGATGTTGAAGAGATTGAAATCGACATCCGCGTTGCCCTGGTAATCGGAGGGGATCAGGAACCCGTCCGGGCGCAGGTTATAATAGGAGAGGTAATGTGCCCATACCCAGTAATGACGCAGACGCAGATTCAGGCTCATGTTACTGCGGACCATGTAGTTTGCTTCCACTACGTTTGTGATTGTCTGAACATCCCGCCTGCCGAACAGGATCACCTCGTTACCGGCGGCATCGAGCGAATCGAGTACATACCCCACATTGTTATTCACATGCTCCATGTAAAAGGAAAAAACAAAGAACAGCCGGTCGTTTGGGCGGAATCGTGGAGCGAGTCCCAGTTCATAGTAAGAGGTCAGGAAGCGTGAAGAGTAAGCGAGTGTGCCCCGGGTGTCGAGTGCGAACTTCTTTCGGTAATCCGACGAAGCAAAGATTCCGAGTGCGGCATATCCGGGCGTACAGAATTTCCATCCATCCACGCGGGGTTCATAGTAATCGTATCCGTCTGGCTTGATTTCAAAATTGGCGCCGAGTGTCAGGTATTTTCGTGTCGTTGTGCGGGTGCCGCCTGTAATTTCAAGGGAGGTGTATTTTAACCCGTCATAGAGCGTGGAATACTTGATCTCGAATTCATTGTACCACTCAAGCACCTTCCAGAAAGGTTCATAGATATTGTATTCCAGGTAGATCCCGTTCTGGAACCGGTTGTTCTGCTGGTTGAATCCCATATCGTTGGGATCATAGGTGTCGTTCTCCACAACCTGGTAGTAGGTGTACTGGAAATTCCCGCTGATTTTGCCTGCCCACCAGTGAATGGCATATCCCAATTCAGGCGCTTTGCCGGAATTGTACTTCTGGCTGATGAAGCCGTTGCCCCCGACGGCATAGGTATACTTCCGGTTCGCAAACTTGAAGTCAATTCCCGAGACGTTGGCGCAGTATCCGTTATCTGCCCGGTATAGATTGGTATTCAGGACTGAAAAATAGGAGTTATTCTTCAGCGCCTGGTCCAACACCAACATATTGTAATTGGTAAATCCCTGCGTTAGAATGCGACGCGTATCCCCTGTGATGGTATCTTCGATAGTGGCCCACGTGTTGGCCGACATTCCGTTGAACACACCAATCCCCAGCCCTTTATTGGTACGTCCGGAGACCTTTGTCGCATTAATAAGCCGGGTTTGCATAGGATTTTCCTTCACCACTTCGTTACTGTCGAGCTGGTCGTATACCTGGTCATAATCATCCGGCCGGCTGCCTACCCGGCGTGAATAAAAGATACCACCTTTATCAAATAACTCTGTACCTTCCGTGAAAAACTGCCTCTTCTCAGAATAATAGATCTCAAAAGGGGAGAAGTTATAGACCTTGTCGTCAGAGGGCACCTGTCCGAAATCGGGGATCAGCGTCATGTCGAGGGTGAAACTCTGATTGATCCCGTATTTCAGGTCCGCCCCGTAATTGTAGGATAACTGCCACTCTTTGTAATCCGGGTTTTTCTCAATATATCCCGAGAGATAGGGAGTCAGTGAGAGCCGGAGCGGCGGTTTCACCCCCTGAATCCCCGTGAGAAGCCCTGTTTGGTTGACGGTCCCCTGCACTTTTGCATCGATGAAGTTCCAGGAAGACAACTCGCGTGTACGACGGATATCCCGCTGGCAGTTCATCCCCCAGGTCTGAATTTCCGTTTTGGGAAAGCGGAGAGCGGAATAGGGTATCTTCATCTCCACCACCCATCCTTCGGCATCGATCCGGGTTTTGCTTTGCCATACGGCGTCCCAGCTGATATCCAGGTTAAAATCGGTTTCGGCGGGAACCTTGTAATCGGTCTGCACATCGGATGCGTAAATGCGGAAGCCGAACGCATTCAGGCCGTCATTATACGGGTCAAGCATGATGGTGAAATAGTCGGCATTCAGTTCATCCGAATCCCGCAGCCCCAATTGCTTCAGGATGCTGTCGGGGGATGGATCATGCATCAGGGCACCGACGTATAGTCCGGAATTGTCAAAGAGGAACCTTATTTCGGTATGCATCGTTGCCGGGGCGCCATTGAACGGTTTCTGCTGAATAAAATCAGTGGCTATCGGCGCCGTTTGCCAGACAGGTTCATCCAGGATCCCGTCAATTTTAATGGATTCGGTCACGGGAACCGCTTCAACACTTTTTCGAATAACCTGTGAGATCCCCTGGAGATAAAGTAAAAAAAGAACACTTACAAGTAGAATAACCCTCATCTTACAGAAGCCTCTGGTAGATCTCAACATTCTCCGTATCAAAGCATACAAAGATAACTTTTTCGGGCAATTTGTTATGCAAAAGATACTTTTTCACTTCAGCTAGTGCAATCCGGGCAGCCTCCAGTTTAGGGAAATGGTACACCCCGGTGCTGATATTCGGGAATGCAATGGTTTTGCACTCCTGATCCCGGGCAAGTTCCAGGCTGTTTTGGTAGCAGGATGCCAGTAACTGTTCTTCATCATGATGGCCGCCGGACCAGACCGGTCCCACAGTATGGATCACAAACCGCGCCGGTAACCGGAATCCACCGGTGAGTTTCGCTTCACCTGTTTCACATCCACCAAGCAGTCGGCACGCTTCAAGCAGGGCAGGTCCGGCTGCCCGGTGGATGGCCCCGTCAACGCCTCCTCCTCCGAGCAATGACCGGTTAGCCGCATTGACGATGGCATCAACCTGTAAGGTAGTGATATCTCCCTGAATCAACTCGATTCGTTCGTTCATCCAACCTATTTAAAGTACGTGTTAAAGTGGTCATGAAAGGACCGGTGTACCAGCCCGTTTGTGGCAACGATCTCCTGACCGAAGAGCCAGTTCTCCCCTTCGTGGAAGTCGCAGATCTTTCCTCCTGCGTTTGTTACCAGCAGGCTTCCGGCGGCAACGTCCCATGGGCGTAGCCCGTACTCGTAAAATCCATCCAGCCGCCCACAGGCTACATAAGCCAGATCGGCCGCGGCGGAACCCAGTCGCCGGATCCCCCGGGTATGCTGCATGAGAAAGCGAAAAAAGTTCAGGTATTCATCCAGCCGGCTGTAATCGTAATAGGGAAATCCAGTGGCAAACAAACTCTCACCCAGGATCGAGGTACCGGATACCCGGATCACCTCTCCATTCAGCCGCGAAGGGGCTCCCTGCCAGGTGTAGAACAATTCACGCTGTCCGGCTTCATACACCACCCCGAGCACCACCTCATCCCCCTTCCGGAGTCCTACACTGATGCTGTAGACCGGTAATCCGTGTACATAGTTTGTGGTACCGTCAAGCGGATCAATGATCCAGGTGAACTCTCCCTGCAGCCGCTCCGGGCTCTCCTCCGCAATGAAGCCGCTATCCGGGATCAGTTTCGTCAACCCCTCCATCAACCGTTGTTCCGCCTGCTCATCCACATAGGTGACAAGATTGGCATGACTCTTCTCGCGGATATCTGATTGTTTGAACCGCTTTGCTTCCTGCCTGAGAAATGCACCGGTCTCTTCACAGAGCCGGCAAACGGAAAATGTCAGTCGTTCCAGATCCATTTTCCTAATTTCTTATTTTCCTAATTTCTTAATTTCCTCTTCTCCGCCCACCAAAAATACCAGAACCCTGCCAGTCCCAACAGGATAAGCAGAATTGCAATTGCCTGAGCCTGTGTTAGCTGAAGTCCAAGGAGATCGTAGGCTTTGTTGATCCGGATCTGCTCGATCAGGAAACGCTCGATGCCATTCAGGATCAGGTACACTGAAAAGAGGTACCCCGGAACCTTCAGCCCTTTCCGGATTACCATCAGGATGCCAAAAATCACCAATCCCAGCAGGGTCTCATAAAACGGTGTCGGGTAGACCGCATAGGGGAGGTGAAAGCAATGATTGCCTTCGCAACCCGGGATCAGGACTCCTTCGTCGATTACATTATGCGGGTACTGGAAACTCCATACCCAATCAGGCAAAAAGCTCAACCATTCCGGCATGGGATGCGGGTTGATCACTCCCCAGCAGCCATCTCCCGCTAGCTGGCAGCCGATCCGTCCTACCGCGTAGGCCAGGATCAGCGCCGGGGCTATCGCATCGGCAATAAAAGGCATCCGAATCCCGTTTTTCCGGGCGTACCAGACCACCGCCACCGAAGCAACCAGGAGTCCGCCGTAAAAAGATAACCCGTCAAATGAAAAGAGGGTTCCCAGCGGATCCCTGACCAGGTTGTCCAGGTGCTCCAGGGTATCGAAAATCTTTGAACCGATGATGCCAAAGATAGCAGCCACCAGGAGGATATTTCCGGTCAGCTGGCAGGGGTGAACCGTAACCTCCTCCCATACAGGCGGATCCAGTCGCTCTTTCCGTTTTTTATAGAATTGGTAGCCCGCAAATCCGGCAGCCAGAATCAATCCCGCGAGGAGGTTTCCACTCCAGGAGAGGATGAAATCCTGGGGGTTCTGTCTGAAAGTGCCGTATTGCAGAATCAATCCGACCCCTTTCCACCCCAGGATGAAACCAAAAACCGCCGTGAAAAAGAGCTCCTGGAAGGTAGCCGGCCCTCCTTTCAATACCTTTTTCTGTTGTGCAGGGATCTGTCCCGCCCGCTCTTTCCGCTTCAGTTCCAAATAGAGCACAACAGCTCCGGCGATAAAGGCCATCGCCACCATGAAGCCGTAGGTCTGGATCGGAATATCCAGATGCGTCCCAAACAGGTAATTGAGTATGTCGCTGATCCGGGGAAACATGCTTGCAATTTACGAATAATTCTATCTCACTATATAGCACATATCTTCATCCAGTCTCTCCAACCTCACAGGTCTGATCTCATTCACCAGGGCCGCATCAAAGGGTGTTTTCACTTTGATGTAATTCTCCGTGAAGCCGTGCATCATTCCCTCCTTGTGGTCAGATTCGAACAGTACAACCGATTCCTTTCCCTGGTTGGAGAGGTAGAAGGCGCGTTTTTTTCTGTCGGAAAGCTGATGAAGGAAGTCACTGCGACGTTTTTTCTCACTTGTAGGAATGATCTCGGTTGCTTTTGCCGCAAGGGTGTTGTCCCTCCGGCTGTAAGAAAACACGTGCAGGTAAGAGATCGGAAGGTCCTCCAGATACGATACCGTTTCCTGGAAAGCCTCATCTGTCTCTCCCGGGAATCCTACGATCACATCTGCCGCAATACAGGCATCCGGCATCAGGGCTCGGATTTTAACCACCCGGCTGGCGTACAGCGCCCGGTTGTATTTTCGCTTCATCACCTGCAGAATGAGATCCGATCCCGATTGCAACGGGATGTGGAAATGAGGAAGGAATTTCTTTGACGATGCCACCAGGTCAATAATTCCATCGTGCAGCAGGTCCGGTTCGACAGATGAGATCCGGATCCGTGGGATGGAGATCTCTTTCTCAAGGGCTGTAATCAACTGGAAGAAGGTCTCTCCGTTATGCTTCCCGAAATCCCCGATGTTGACACCGGTAAGGACAATCTCTTTGACTCCGGTCGCCACGATCTCGCTGGCTTCATCCAGGATGCGCACTATCGTATTGCTGCGGCTCTTCCCCCGGGCCAGTGGAATGGCACAATAGGCACAATGGTAGTCGCAACCGTCCTGGATTTTCAAAAAGGAGCGCGTCCTGTCGCCCAAGGAATATGAAGGAATGAAGTTGATGCCGGATGCCGGATGCCGGATGCCGGATACCGGATACTGGATCCTTGATGCTGGATCCTCTTCCAACTTCCCATTTTCTTCTTCCTTCGACCTTCGACCCTCGACCTTCGACCCTCGACCTTCTGAACCTCGACCCCCTGAACCTTGACCCTCGACCCTTGACCCTTGAGCCTCAATCTCCTCCAGCAGCCTGAACTTTCCCTGGTGCCCCAGCACCACATCCACCCCCTCCATCCCGGCGACTTCCCCTGCTTTCAGTTCCGGGAAGCACCCGATGACAGCAATCCTGGCCTCCGGATTTAGCTTGTGCACCTGACGGATGGCGGCACGGCATTTCTTCTCGGCAGCAGCAGTCACCACGCAGCTGCTGATCACATAGATATCGGCTTGATCATGAAAATCGACCAGCACGTACCCCTTTTCGGTAAACTGCCTGGCGAGGGTGGAGGCTTCGGCGAAATTCACCTTGCAACCAAAGTGATGAAAAGCGAGCCTGCGGGGTTTCATAGTGTAAAAATACGGAAGATATTACTTTCGGAGGTACTGCTGCAGGATGATTCCGCCTATGATGAAGCTCAACCCGATGACGGTCGACAGGAGGATGGTCTCTCTTACGGCAAACCGGATGATGATCAAGGAAATAAAGGGGGACAGGTAGATGAGGTTGGAGACCCTGGCGGTAGTGGTGGAGTACTGAAGTGCCTTCAACCATAACAGGAACGTCAGACCCATCTCGAAGATCCCAAGGTAGACCGAGCCTGTGATTCCCTGCCAGGAGGGAGCAGAAAAGTCGCCACGGAGCAGATAGATTACAACGATATAAAACAGGCCGAAGCTGAAGTTCAGAAACAGCTTGCTTACATCCTCCCGTTGATCTTTCATGTTCAGGATCCAGTACAACGCCCAGAAGAGGGCACTGCTCACAGCCAGTACCACTCCCAGTGGACTGGAAAAGTTCAATCCAAGGATATCCCCCCGTGTGGAAATGATCAACAGACCGGTGAAACTGATCAGGATCGCCAGCAGGCTCCATCCGCTGATGCGTTGCCTGAGCATCGGAATGGATAGCAGGACAAGTACCAGAGGCCAGATGTAGTTGAGGGTCCCGGCCTCCTGTGCCTGTAACAGATCGTAGGCTTCCAGCAGAACCAGGTAATAGAGGAAGGGATTCAGCAATCCCATGATTGCCGACCGGAACCAGTCACGACTGCGGAGTGCGGATAAAAGCCTGATCTTGCCTTGGAAAACCAGCGTGCTGAACAGAAATACAACCGCCACCAGGTTGGCAATCAGGAGCAGGGGAATGAAGTCGATAAACCTAAGTGAGAGCTTCATGGCAGAGCCAATGGTACTCCAGAAGAGGACTGCACTCAGGGCAAACAAGTAGGCTTTTCGCTGGTTTTTCATCCGGGAGGCGAATGTACTAATTTCTATTCATAAAAAATTTCTACTTTTGCCACATATACAGAGAACTATCATGAGACTTGCTGTTGTTGCGCTGGGAGGAAATGCATTGCTGCAGAGTGGTCAGAAGGGGACCATCGACGATCAGGAAGCCAATGCCAAAGCTACCTCCGAGTGTCTTGTAAAATTGTTGAAAAGAGGGTATAACATCGTGATCACCCACGGTAATGGTCCCCAGGTGGGCAATATCATGCTGGCTAATACAGCCGGTGACAAGCTATATGGCATTCCTGAGATGCCGCTGGATATCTGCGTTGCCTATTCGCAGGGTTTCATCGGGTACATTATTGAACAGCAGTTGAAAAATGTACTGGAGACCCATGATATGGAACGGGACATCATTACCATCACTACACAGGTACTGGTGAATAAGGATGATCCTGCTTTTCAAAATCCTACCAAGCCCATCGGTCCCTATTACACAAAGGAGGAAGCTGACCGGATGGCTCAGGAGACGCCTTCCGTCTTCGCAAAAGATCCCCGTGGCCGGGGATGGAGAAAAGTAGTCGCTTCACCCACGCCACTGGTGATCATGAACAAAAAGACCATTGAACAGATCGCCCGGCAGGGGCAGATTGTCATTGCCGTTGGCGGGGGTGGAATTCCGGTTTTTTATGTAGCTCCCAATAAATTGCAGGGGATTGATGCCGTGATTGACAAAGATCTGGCTTCGGCTTTGCTGGCTTCCCAGATCAACGCTGATAAATTGTTCATCCTTACCGATGTGCCCAAAGTTTGCCTCCATTATAACACCCCCGAACAGAAAACAATTGACAGGATGACGATTGCCGAAGCCAAGCACTACCTTGAGGAGGGGCAATTCCCCGAAGGAAGCATGGGCCCGAAGATCCGGGCAGCGATTCATTTTGTGGAACACTCTGGGAAAGATACGATCATCACCAAGACCACCATGCTGGGGATCGATAACGGAGGTACAAGAATCACCCTGGTGTAACCGGGATGTACTTTCATTAGCCGGCAAAGACCATTTGCTCCACCTGGATACTTCCAATCGTATGAAGTTCAGCTTTGAGCTTCCGGAATTCCGACGGATCACCTATCAGTTCGAGGAGGATCAGACCACGACCCGATGTTCCGTTATCGTCATCTGCATTGATCCCGAACCGGGTCTTGATGACACAACCGAATTTTGTCAGGATATACTGAACCCGGGAAGCTTCCTGTTCCCTGTTTGGGAGGTAAATACCCAGGATCCATTTTTCAGCCATACCGATGGAGTTTACTGGTTAAAGGGTTTGAGAATCGGGGTTACAGGAAAATGAATAGTAAAGGAAACCCCTTTCTTGTTTTCAATGTGGAGTTGACCGGCAAGCTGTTCCACCAGCAGTTTGATGATAAACATCCCCAGGGTTTTCTGATCTTCCATATGAAATCCTTCTGGGAGACCAATCCCGTTATCCGAAATGGTAAGATGGATATATTTATCGGCTTTTCTTAACCAGACCTTGATGGTCCCCTGCCGGTTATCGGGAAATGCATATTTGATCGAGTTTGTCATCAGTTCATTCGTGATCAGGCCGATCGGAAGCGCTGCCTCGATCGAAACATCCATGGGTTCAAATTCCGTATCCAGGTCGATCCGGGAGGTAGACCAGGTGCTCAAAACGATGGTAGTCAGAGCCTTCAGGTATTCATGTAGCCTGATTCTGTCGAGGTCCTCCGACCGGTAGAGGTGTTCATGGATCAGTGCCATGGAACGGATCCGCATCTCGATGTCGCCAATCACCCGTTTCAGGTCGGGGTCGGGAAGTTGCCTCATTTGCAGGCTCAGCATACTGATCACAATCGCCAGGTTGTTCTTTACCCGGTGGTGGATCTCCTTGAGCATAACCCCCTTTTGTTCCACTGCCTGCTTGAGTTCGGCCTCCATCGCCGCTTTTTCTTTGAATTCAGTCAGAAGCCGTTTGTACTGGGCATCCAGTGCTTTCTGATGGAGATAGTTCTTTTTATTGAGATTCTGAAAAGTAAAGGCAATGAAAAAACCAAGAATTGCGGCCGCGATAATAAAGAACAGGTTGTTGAGCGACATGAAGAACTCATCCCGGAATGAGTGATTAAGCAGGTTCGCCAGTATATAGGCGAGGAGTTGGAGTGCTCCGAGCGAGATCAGGGTTGCAAAACGGAGCCGGTAAAAGGTATAGAGCCCAACGGTCATCAGGATCACCCAGACAAAATAGTACTCATACCCATTTTCGCCGGAATGGGAGGATATCCCGATCAGGAAAATGGCTAGACAGAGCAGTATGTTTATGATAATGAAAATGGAGGAGAGGTAAGGGCGAAGTTTCCGGATGTACAACACTAGGATGGAAATGGAAAAGAAAGGAAAAATGATCCCGAACCGCATAAAGTAGCGAAGTTCTTCATGTTCCGGGAATACGAGCTCATTAACCGAGGCAAATGCAACAAACAGCAGGAGGTTCACCAGCAATCCCCAGCGCATGCTGGGAATGGATGAAAAGAGGTAATAGTCCAGGAACTCTTTCCGCAGTTCTTTTCGCTCTTCCGGTTTCATAATTCTCGATGTTTACAGGGCGAACACCATTTTCTGTACCTCTACTCCTCCGATCTCACCCAGTTCTTTCTCCAATTGATCGCACGCTGCCGGCATTCCTGCGACATGGAGCAAAATGATCCCGATCCGGCTGCAGGCCTCCTCCGATACTTCATGAAATCCAAGCCTCGACCGGATCAGCCGTGCATGTCGGGTCAAAACCTCCTGGGTCCGGCCCGATTCCTTGATCCGGTCCCTGATTAACAATCCAAGGATTCTTATTTCTTCTACCATAAAAACTATAAATATAAATCCCGTTTTCCCTCTTTAATCTGTTGAAGCCGCTGTTTGAGCTTTTCTTGAAACAGGTCATCCGGCAGTTCCTGTATCTTCTTCCGGATCAGTTGATAGCCCTTCTCTCGTGTTTCCGGTGGGGCATAATCTTCCAGGTACTCGGCCAAGGTCAGGATGGCATTGGGCTGGCAGTAACGCTTGATAAAACCGGGTACCGAGAACTCCATGAAATGCTCGCCAGTCCGGCCCAGCCGGTAACAAGCGGTGCAGAAAGAAGGGATGTATTCATGTTCAATGAGATCCAGCGTGATTTCGTGTAGTGATCGATTGTCGTTGATCTGGAATTGCTCGAGGTCGATATCCTGTTGTGCTCCGTTTTTCTTTTTTGCGTAACCTCCCATTTCAATGTTGGTTCCGCCGTCGATCTGTGACACACCATACCGGAGGATTTCGTTACGGATATTGGCCGGTTCCCGGGCTGTGAGGATCAGTCCGGTATAGGGGACAGCCAGGCGAAGAATAGACACCAGGCGGGTAAACTCATCGTCGCTGACCAGGTACGATTTATCAATATCCAGCTGGGAAGCATACTGAATCCTCGGGAAGGAGATCGTATGGGGGCCAACATGGTAAACAGCCTCGAGATGGTTGGTATGACGGACCAATCCAAGCACCTCAAATCGCCAGTCATATAATCCGAACAGTGCCCCTATTCCGACATCGTCGATACTTGCCTCCTGTGCACGGTCAAGCGCGGTCAGCCGCCAGTTGAAATCCTGTTTCAAACCTCCCCTGTGTACCTTCCGGTAGGTCTCTTCGTGGTATGTTTCCTGAAATATCTGGTAGGTGCCGATCCCGGCATCTTTTACGATCCGGAAGCCATCGATGTCGAGTGGAGCGGCATTGATGTTCACACGCCGGATCTCGCCGGGCCCTGATTTTACAGAGTAAACAAGCTGCGTTGTATCGGCAATGAACCGGGCATTGTAGGTAGGATGCTCTCCATAAACCAGGATCAGGCGTTTCTGACCGGCATCTTCAAGGGCCTTCACCTGTTCAATCAACTCCTCCCCGCTGAGAGTTACCCTTTTTATCTTCAGGTTATCTGCTTTATAGCCACAGTATGCACAGTTATTTGTGCAGAGGTTCCCGATATAAAGCGGGGCGAACAATACGATCCGCTGACCGTACACCTCTTCCTTCAGGCGGTGGGCCCCTTCTTTGATCTCGGCAATCAGTCCGGGATCCCCGGCGTTGATCAGAACGGCGGTCTCCTCCATGGTCAGACGGTGTTTGCTCAGGCTTTTGGCAATGACCTCCCTGACGCGTTCTTTGGGTGCCCTGGTATGGTGGATCAGATCATGAATCTCCGCTTGATCAATGAACGGCTTCATCCGAAGATCTTTGATTGCGTATATTTCGGGACGAAAGATCATAGTCAGAAGGACCTGTAAGAGAAGCAAAAGTACGAAATTACAACCTGCTATTGCCGGATTTTTGTACGGTTCAACGCCGATATATAAACACCCCCGATCACGATAACCATACCGATGATCTTCTGGACCGTAAACCGTTCATCCAGGATAATGAAAGAGAAAATAGCGGTGAATACCGGAATCAGGTTGGAAAATATATTGGCTTTACTTACCCCGAGCACTTTGACGGTTTGGGCGAAGAAAACAAAGGAGAGGGAGGAGGCCAGGATCGCCAATAACAGGAATGTGGTGATGATCTCTCTGTTGGGGTTGACCACGATAGCTTGCCGAACCTCAAAGATCAGAAACGGCGGAAGAAACAGAAAAATCCCGATCAGATTCTGAATGGCAATAATGAATAGGGGAGAGTAATCCGCCGAAAGTCTTTTGAGCAGGACTGAATACATGATGGCAGAAAAGACCGCACCGGCCAGGCAAAGGATCCCGATGCCCGAAATTTCCCAATGCAGTCCCCGGGATGAGAGCATGACCATGATGCCCCCGAAGGATAAAACGATGCCGACCAGGTTAAACCACCGGAGCCTCTCCCGGTAAGCCAGGTACCCCGCAATGGGCGAAAAGACCGGGATGGTAGCGATGATCACAGCGGTGATGGTACTGGTGGAGAATTTCAATCCATAATTTTCTCCCAGGAAATAGAAAAAGGGATTGAACAGCGCGCTCAGGAGAAACCACCTGATATCTTTCCGGAGTATTCGCTCTTTATTCCGGAAGAGAAACAGGATGAAGAAGAGAAAGAGGGAGGAGAGGATCAACCGGATTAATATGATCGTAACCGGTTGGTAGTATTTCAGCAGAACGGATGACCAGACAAACGACATGCCCCAGAAGAGCATGGCGGCAAGGGCATAGAAATAGACCGGTACCGAAGGTTTTTTCAAGGCGATAAAATTAGTTTTTTACTTACATTTAAAAAATTCTGTAACAAAGGGATTTTTACAAAGTCCTTTGACCAAAATCTGAGCGATTGGAACAAAACCTGAAAAATATCCACCAGGATCTGATTGAAGGCTGTAAGCAGGGCGAACGCAATGCCCAGTTAAGGATTTACAAACTCTATTACAAAGCCATGTTTAACACCACACTCAGAATAGTGAACGACACCGCAGAAGCTGAAGACATCATGCAGGAATCATTCCTGGATGCCTTTCGCAAGATCGATCACTATTCCGGGGAGGGAACCTTCGGATCCTGGCTCAAACGCATCGTGGTGAACAATGCGCTGGATGCACTGCGCAAAAGGCGTGACCAGACTTCCATTGAAGAGTCGGGCATTGATTTTCCGGATGAAGAGGCCGACGCTTCCGAAGATGAGATCCATTACCAGGTTCAGGAGATTAAGGATGCGATAAACAAGCTACCCGAAGAATACCGTATTATCCTTTCCCTTTACCTTCTGGAGGGATATGATCACGAAGAGATCAGCGAGATTCTGCGGATATCTTACAACAACAGCCGGACCCGGTACTCCCGGGCACGACAGAGGTTATTGCAGATCATTTACGAAAACAGGTTGAAAAGCAAAATCATATACAACTAGTCCGATGAGTAAGCTCAATCAATTTATAAAAGACCATGCCGGGATGTTCGATGATCAGGAGCCTGGGACCGGACATTTTGACCGGTTCGACGAGCGTCTGAATCAGCTTCATACCTTGGAACCCAAACCGGCAACAATTCACTTCTGGATGAAGATCGCTGCCGGAATCCTCATCCTTGTAACAGCCGGACTGGTGATTTTTGAACTGGCTACACGGGATTTCACCGGTCGTACCACCCTCCAGCAGGCAGCTATCGGATTGCCTCAGGATCTGGTGGAGTTGCTCTCCATATACGAAAATCGTACAGGTCAGCAGATGACTGAACTGAACCAGCTGGCCCAGAATTGTCCGGATGGTCCGAAACTGGTTGATGATGCACGAAAAGAGATTGACCAGTTAGACCGGAATCTGGACGAGCTGGTGACAGCCATTAAAGAAAATCCTGATAACGACAGGGTACAGGCTGCATTGATCCAGAATTGCAAAGCCAAAGAATCTCTGCTGAACGATGCCATCCTGAGTGAAAAAATCAGAAAATGCGAATAATCTAATCATAATGGCCATGAAAAGAGTAATCTCTATCTCTCTGCTGTTTTTTATCCTGTTGGTTTACTCCCCGGTTTTGAATGCCTCCCAGAAAGAGGGAATCAAGAAAGTAATTAAGAAAGAGTTTCAGGTTACTCCGGATACCAGGCTCAGGCTTGACAACAGCTTTGGAGATATCACCTGCAAACTCTGGGATCAAAAGATTGTTGTCGTGGAGGTGACCATCTCCGTGGGAACGAGATCGGAATCGGAGGCTGACAAGATTTTCTCCAGAATCGATATCGGATTCCGTGAATCAGAAGCACAAATTGACGTGAAAACGAATCTGGTCAAGGGCATGCAGGCGAAAGGCCATTTCAGCATCGACTACCTGGTCAGGATGCCGGCTTCGGTACCCCTTGAGCTGATCAATAAGTTCGGTGATGTACTGATTGATGAACTGCAGGCGAAAAGTGCAATCCGGGTAGAATATGGAAAAGCTTCCATCGGCAAGCTTGCAAATGGGGATAACCTTCTGGAGGTATCCTTTGGCGCTGCCTCCGTGAAATCCATTAAAGGGGCTGTTGTGTCACTCCAGTATTCCAAAATGAGTGTGGATTACGCCGGCAGCCTGAGACTCAAATCAAACTATTCGGATATCCGGGCTGGGGAGGTCGTTGTGCTGGAGGGAACCTTCGAAGGAGGAAACATTAAGTTGGAGCGTGCCTCCGTAATGACCTTACAAAGCAAATATTCGGGTTTTACAATCGGAATGGTTAAACAGAAAATCAACCTGGATATGGATTTTGGGAGTTTCGAAGTGGACGAGATCTCTTCCGAATTCAAGTCGCTGGTGGTGGAATGCAAATATGGCAGCGTGAATTGTCCCATGCCTGAAACGATTGGATATACCCTGGATGCCGAGACCCATTTCGGTTCAATCCGGTTCCCGGAATCAAAGGCCACACTTACTGTCGCGATTACATCGGGGCAGGATGAATCGTACCGGGGAACCGTGGGGTCCAATCCGACAGCCTCCGTTAAAATAAGAAATGAGTTTGGAAGCATTAAGC
>Ga0163200_1000234_pt1 | contig 25663 bp, 31 predicted proteins | sample PL_2010_200m_FD_113535 | JGI IMG/M metagenome (GOLD analysis project Ga0163200, IMG submission 113535) | Freshwater microbial communities from Powell Lake, British Columbia, Canada to study Microbial Dark Matter (Phase II) - PL_2010_200m | ecosystem: Environmental > Aquatic > Freshwater > Lake ... | reverse complement strand
GCGATTATTATCGAGACGGCCAGACCAGCCAGGCCTATCAATGCTATCGAGCTTGCTATCGAATCCCTGCTAACGATAAGAGTCAGCGCCACTGCGCCGCTCGTTGCGAAAATCATGTCTATGAAGGAAAGCCTGAATGCTTCGCTTGTGTCGACACCGAGTAGGAGCAGCGTGCTTGTAGTGGCTCCCGACCTGCTGACTCCGGGCAGCGCGGAAATACCCTGCGCAATTCCTACGATAACGTAGTCCATCAGGTGCATTTGAGGCAGCTTCTTCCTTCCGCGGGAGAGAGCTTCCCTTTTCCTGGCATATTTTATCAGGAATGCGTCACAGATAAGCAGAATTCCCATCAAGATGGCAGGTATTCCAATGTTGTAGCTGCTTCCGATAGAGTCTATGATGAAGAAAAGGGGAGCGCCTATCATACCGGTCAAAACTGTTGACACCAGCACGTATCTGAACAGCATTCCATCCTGCTTGCTGCCTCTTCCCAGAACGAAATTTATCAAGGAGAAGACTTCCTTTCTGAAGTATATCAGCGCTGCCGCGATCGTTCCTATCTCCATGAAAAGCCCGAAGGCGTAGGCCTGAGTGAAGCTGAGTTTCAGCAAGTACTGCGACACAACCATGATCTGCGTCTTGCTGCTTACCGGAAGCCATTCGGATATGCCCTGAACGATTCCGAGCACAATCCCGTACAGCAGCTGCTGCAATGATGTTGATTCCAATAAAATGAAGCACGATCCTATCATTCAACCATCTCGAAGAGCTAGCCCATACAGCTTGCTCGTCTATGCTTTATATCTTTTATGTGGCATTAAACTATTGTTCTATGTCACTGGATATATACGCCGAAGAGCTGATATACCACTACGAGCACCCGAGCAGCAAGCGCGCCATGAAGGACGCTACAGTAAGCCTCGAGGAGCAGAACATCTCATGCGGGGACGTCGTCAAGGTGCACCTGAAGCTGAAGGGAGACAAGGTAGATGACGCAAGCTTCGAGGGAAATGGCTGTGTGATAGCCATGGGCTCTGCGAACATGCTCATGGAGCACCTGAAGGGAAAGAGCATAGAGCACCTTGAGAAGATGACAAAGGAAGACCTTCTAAGGATAATAAAAATAGAACCGGGACCTGTCAGGCTGCACTGCGCAACACTGCCCCTGAGGGCGGTTAAGAAAGCAGTCCTGGAATACCAGCACAAGCAGATCGATTCAGCGACAAAGGAGCTGTAAATCATTCGAGTATTACATCTACCCTTCTTCTGTGCGCGCCCTTGTTCTCGTATGCGTTGAATACAATCTTGCCGATCTCCTTTGTGTTAGCCACATGGGTTCCTCCGTCCATCTGGACGTCAAGGCCCTCTATCTCTATGAGCCTTATCGTGTCCATGCTCATTATCAGCTGCCTTCCAGGTTCGGTGCGCGCCAGGTTGGGCATTTTCAATGCCTCTTCCTGGCTTATCTCCCTGGCGAATACGCTGCGGCCTTCCTGCGCCATTTTGTTTGATTCATCTAGTATCTTCAGCGTGAGTTCTTTGTTCAGCTCAGGCATGTCCAAGTCCATTCTTGCCCTGTCAACGAATATCTGCCCGCCAGTTATCTTGCCGCTCTTGTAGTCGCGCTCGACAACCGCGTCGATGAGATGAAGCGCAGTGTGATATCTCATTATGTGATATCTCCTGTCCCAGTCGATTGCGCCGTGAGCCTCGTCGCCAGGAACAGCATCGGCAGCTTGGTCTAAAAGGTGGCATATCTCAGCCCCTTCCTTCAGCACTTCAATTACGTCATATTCCTTTCCCTTGATTACTAGCTTGCCCGTGTCGTTGGGTGCGCCTCCGCTGGTAGGGTAAAACGCAGTTTCTTGAAGGAAGACCTTGTTGCCGTCTACTTTCTCTATCTTCGATTCAAACTCCTTCAGGTATGCGTCTTTCCAGTAGAGTTTTACCGTCATTTAATCAGATACTATAGAACAAACCTTTAATAAAAAAGCTTCCCTATATTGCATGCAGCCCCTTAGTGTAGTGGCCAAGCACAGCGGGCTTTGGACCCGCGAACATCGGTTCGAATCCGGTAGGGGCTATTGCGCGTATATCATGGGAGGAGAACAGAATGCTGTAAGGGCGGGAAGCGCTGCGGTCATACGGGACAGTGAGGGCAGGATACTTATAGGAAGGAGGGCAGTCAAGCCCATAGGGATTTGGGTTCTTCCGGGAGGCGGCATCGATTTCGGAGAAACCTCCGAAGAGGCGGTGGTAAGGGAAGTGAGGGAGGAGACAGGACTGGAAATAAGGCCGCTCAAGCTGATAAAAGTGCACGAGCTCATAGACATGAAAAACATGATGCACAGGATAATATTCTTCTACCTGGCGGAGGCAATGGGGGGAGAAATGAAGCCCTCTGGCGACATGGGCGAGCTCAGGTGGCTTACCTTGGATGAGATAGACAAGCTGGACAATCTGGGGGATACTGTGAAACCGGTACTTGATAGGCTAAGGCAGCTGTGAGAAATGTGCAGTTTGGCGCGCACAGACCTAGCAGATTCGCAACAGTTAAAAAAGAGAGCGCTGCATATTGTTGTGATACCATGGCAGACAAAATAATTGATGTTAGGCTAAGCTATTCAAAATCGCTATCCTGGTTGATAGTGGCAATACTTGCAGGAGTTCTGCTTTTCGCTGGTTTCGCAGTGATGACAGAGATTCCAAAGCACGGCTCTCTGATAATGGTCTCTTCAAGCGGCTCGGTCACAACAGTACCGGACCAGGCAAGCATATACTTGACCCTAAACGCGACAGGAAGCACTGCCTCCCTGGCTATATCTAACCTAAGCGCAGGCGCAAACATGCTGAACACGACGATGATGCCTTTCCTTAACGAAAACAGCAGCAGGATACAGACGCTTTCTTACAGAGTGTACGTTCCGAGCGAGTGTATGAACACGACTCCCGTTTACTACTACCAGTACTACTGCGTACCGAAAGGAATGCCGAATTTCTATGTGGCAAGCGAATACATACAGGTCAGGCTTCCTTCTATCAGCAACCTGAATACTGTGCTTGTCCAGCTGGCTGCAGTACCTGGAATCGGAGTTAGCAACGTGGCCTCGACTCTGTCGGAAGGGCAACAGGCTCTGCTGTCACAGCGGGCGCTTACGCTTGCACTCGCCAATGCGACAAGCCAGGCAAGTATACTTGCAGGAAGCGGCGCAGAACTAAGCGTACGCAACATAACTGTTTCAAGCGGGTACGTCAATTATCCTTCCTATGCTAGCGGATTGGAAAAGTCAAGCGGCGACAGCCAAACGTTCTTTAGCGGCGCAGTCTCCGTAAGCAAGAGCATTTACGTTGTGTTCAACATAGAGAAGTGACCAGGGAAAGTGTGGTTGTTTTATGGAATGGTATATCCTGATCCTACTCTCATCTGTTCTGATGGGAGCCGAGACTGTCATCGCCAAAAACACGCTTAGAAAGGAGCATGCAACTGAGTTCAGCGCGGCGCTGACCTCGCTTGTTGCACTCTTCTCTCTCATTTTCATACCATTCGCTGATTTTGACATCACTGCCATGCAGCTTGTTTTCATAATTGCACTCAGCGCCCTTGGGGCGTATACCTACCTTCTTTCTGCAAGAATTTTCAGGCATGGCGAGCTATCGGTCGCTTCCCCTGCTTTCAGCAGTCTGCCAATGCTTTTTGTAGTCGTCTTTTCCTTCCTCTTTCTTTCGGAGCGCCTCAAGGAAGTGCAATACATAAGCATAATCGGAATGGTTATTGCGACCTACTTCCTGTTCTTCAACACTTCAAAGAGGAAGAACAAGAAACCCGCATTTGACGGAGTCAAGTACGAGTACATGATGCTTGTTTTTGTGGTGCTCAGCGCAGTAGGCACTGTGGCAAGCAAATACGTGCTTGAAGGCGTAAACCCGTACACCTTCCTGATACTGACGAACATCTTCATGTCAATATTCTTCATGATAGTGATAACGATAAGGTACAGGGGCATTTCGGAAATAGTCCATGCAGTCAAGAAGTACAGAATTCCATTGTTCTCCAACACGCTTCTCACTCTGGGATACAGAGTAACCTATTTTGTTGTGCTTGCGGTAGCGCCTGTGAGCCTCGTACAGCCTTTCAGGAATGTGATTTTTGTGATAATAACGGTGGTGTTTGGCTGCTGCGTGTTCAAGGAGGACGGACTCTGGAAGAAACTGGCGCTTAGCGTTGTTATGATCTTCTTCGCGTACCTGCTAACGATATAAAGCCTTACTGACAAAAGGAGTGTATGATGAGACGAGGTATTTCTGATCTGTGATGAATGCAATTCGTCTGACACAGTCAATAGGTCTTGCCTATCAAGGTAAGCAGGTTTGTTTTCTTCCCGCAAACTATGCACTTGCCTTCTTTCTTCTCTTCTGTAAGCGTGCCGATCGCCTCTATGCTCGGACCGAGTGCAGCCATCTTTTCAAAGCACTCTTCGCTTTCGCACCAGTTCGCTTTCGCAATGCTGCCTTTCTGTATCAGATCGGAAGCCGCATCCATCGTCTCTGCAAATTTTATTTTTTCGTCTCTTACTTTTGCAGCTTTTTCAAGCAGAACGTTGGGTATCTCTTCAGCCAGTAGCTTTTGCAGCGTCTCGATCAGCTTTGTTTTCTCAACCTTCTCCTTCTTGTTCAGGTCTCTGCGGAAAACTGTGTAAGCATCGCCATCTGTCTCTTTTTCGCCTACCTCTATCCTTATGGGAACGCCCTTCAGGTCCCAGAGGTTGAACTTCTCCCCAGCAGTAATTTCAGATAGATCGGCGTATGTTTTTATTCCTGAATCAGTAAGCCTTGCGACCAGGTTGGAAACTTCATTTTCTATTTTATTCTTTGTCTCCGTTTTTATTATAGGGATTATTACTATGTCAATGGGAGCTATCCTTGGCGGCAGCACAAGCCCCTTCGCGTCTCCGTGCACTGCGATCACAGCTGCAAGGAATCTGGCCCCGTTACCGGTGCACATCTGCCACATATACTGCTTGTTTCCAGCTTCGTCAATGTATGTGAGTTCGAATTTCCTGGCATATGCCTGCCCGAGGTTGTTTATTGAGCCATTCTCAAGCAGCTTGCCATCAGGGAGTATGTTGTAAAATTCGAATGAGGAATCTGCGCCTGCAAATAATTCATACCTGGGCTTCGCAACGCAGATCGGAGGTATGTTCAGCAGTTCTTTCCAAACAAAAGTATAGATTTCCTTGTGCAACTGAGATTCCTTTACTGCTTCTTCTCTCGTTTTGTGCACAGTGTGTATCTCGTGCCAGAAGCCGATCTCCCTGTCCCTTATCATGCTATGGGTCGTCTTGCTCTCGTTTCTATATGAGGAAACTGTCTCGTACACTCTTATGGGCATCTTACCCCTCTTTATCCAGAGTTTAAACATAGGGTACATCGCAGGCTCCCCGGTAGGCCTCAGTATTAGCTCCTTGTCATTTACATAGAAAGCTTCGTCCTTGAATCCCTCGAACCACTTGTCGTTTATCTTTGCGAATTGGAGAGGAACGAAGAGCGGGAAGAGCACTTCCTCGATTCCGTTCTTCTTGAATATGCCATCGAGAGCTGCTACTATGTTCTTCATTATCCTGATTCCGTAGGGCAGCCACACGTACGTGCCCTTCACAGGATAGCTCCTGTCAACTATTTCTGCCAGGTCCAGAAGCGCATTATACCATTCTATGAAGTTGTCCTGTTTTGGCAGCCTGTTTGGCCTTGACTCTGAAACTTTCTCTTCGCCCATTATCATAACCTTATGTTAAGCTTCTTTAGCCTTTTCTCCAAATCACTTGGTGTTGTAAACAATATAGACCTTATGCCTGCCTTCCTTGCCCCGACTACGTTGTCCAGCCTGTTATCTATGAAGATTGCCTCTTCGGGCTTGAGCCTCATTCGCCTTAGCGCGTACTTGTAAATCGCCCTTGTCGGCTTCCTCAGGCGGAACTCGCATGACGCAAGCCTCCACTTGAAGAGATTCAGATAAGGCTTGAGAAGCTTCATCGAAGTATCGGAGTACCTGGACCTGTCGACGTTTGATAGATATGCCAAAAGGTAGTTCTTGCACAGCTTCCTTACTATGCCGATCACCTTCTCGTTTATTCTTGCATTCTCCGCATAATTATCGTACCATTTCACTTCTTGCTTCTCTATCTTGAGCCTTCTTGCGACGCTTCTCTCAAAGTCATCAAGCAGTATCTGGTCCTTGTCGATTTGAGACCAGAGGGGCCCTTCTATGATGCTCCTTACCGCTCTCACTGAAAAGCCGCTTATCTTGGAAAGGTATGGGTAATAGCATTTGTCGTCGGTGTAGTCTATGACTACTCCTCCAAGGTCAAATATTATGCATTTTATCATGTTATCAGGAGAGAAATTTTGCGTAGTATAGGATTCCTGCAATAGTCTTGCTGTCCCGTATCTCATTCTTCTTCACCATATTTAATAGCTTGTTCAATGATGTCGGCTTCAGCTCAATCAGCTCCATATCGCCAAGGTGCCTTTCATGCGTAGCCTTCAACTGCCTAGCTTCGAAGAAGTATGCTTCCTCCGTACTCATGCCCGGAGAGGCGTACGCCCTGAACAGGAAGCGCATGCGCTTTGCTTCGTATCCTGTCTCTTCCTTTAGCTCCCTCCTCGCCGCTGCGATTGGCGTTTCGCCACTGTCTATCTTGCCAGCAGGCAATTCGAATAAGTGCTTTTTGATTGCAGGCCGGTAGTTGCGCTCCATCAGGAGGACGCCATCCGCCAATAAAGGGATTATTATTGCGACCTTCGGGCCGAGCTTTCTCTCCACTATCGTTTCCTTGCCCTTGATCATCATCGTTTCTTGCTCTATGGTGATCCTTTTGCCCTTGAACACAATCTTCTTCATTGGAACCTAAACTAATCGGTATTTTAATATAAATAGCCTATGAGGTATGCGTGCGAAGGGGTTGTTGCGTAACCTGGCAGCGCGGCAGGCTCCAGATGTTTAAAAAAATTGAGCTACGGCGATGATTAGGATTTGGAGCGATGATATGTGATCGCAGAAGTTACCTGCAAGTCTGGGTTCAAATCCCAGCAACCCCAAGCTCTAAAGCAAAGTGCTAGCATGTCAGGAATTAATGCAGATTTGAATGATGCGCCGAAAGTCAGTCTTGCAGCAATACTCATTAAAGACAAAAAGGTGCTGCTGGGAAGGAGGAAAGGCGCGCTTGGAGCAGGGACATGGGGATTTCCAGGAGGTAAACTCGAGTTTCGGGAGGGCCTGAACGCTTGCATAAGGAGAGAAGTTTTAGAGGAGACTGGAATCAGAGTCCGCGGGGTTAGATTCGCAGCATTAACTAATGATATTTTCAAGAAGGAGAGGAAGCACTATGTCACTCTATTTTTTATTTGCAAACCAAAGTCAGGAAAGGCTAGGCTGATGGAACCTGAGAAATGTGAAGGTTGGGAATGGTTTACATGGAACACGATGCCAAGACCGCTTTCCTTGTCGATACGAAACCTGGTTAAGCAGGGGTTTGACCCTTCACGCAAGCCGAAGGCAGATCAAGCAGCACATGGGGTTTGGTGAGATGTCAACGGACAAATATCAATCTGCGCGTTTGGTCCGGTAAAAGAGGGGCGGTTATAGCGGAGCTGATTTCAGCGGCCATAGAAGCATTTTGTGATTTCCAAAGTAAAAGTATTTAAATAGGGAAAGAGAGTGCGTAGCTGTTTGTACTGAAAATGGGAGGTGGTGTGGTGAGTTTGTTAAGGCCGCGAGTAGTCTGCCGCATAGGAAGGCTGGAACAAAAGCCGCTGCAGGTAACTCACTTTATTGAAACGCTGACAAGGGAGGACTTGCATATTCTCATGGGGCTTCAGAGGAGAAGGGACCAGGGAGTTGTCAAGATAGAGTACCTGTTAAAGAGACAGGGAGTCGCTGACGAACTGTGGGTATGATTTGTTTCCTTACGCTTCAAATTTACGATTTTTCTGGGCACCACTGACACCTCAACAATATTAAGTTAAACTACATTTGCAAAGCAAGGCGAAGATGGCTGTGAGCTAAAAGTGGTTACAAAGCGAATGAATTTCTATTTGCTTTTTCTTAGCGAATTTATTTATACCATGGCGAATAGCTATTAGGTGGGGGAAGAACACAGATGTCTGAATTACAGATCTTTACCAAAGAGAAGCGCGCTGGGCAAATGGTTGCTGAAGTAGCGGACTTTTGCGCTTATTGCACAGGCAAAAGGCACCAGCTTCCTCAAATTTCGTTTGAACCAGGAGGCTTGATATCCGCAACCTACGATGACAAAACGCGCACCATGAATCTTTCGGAGGATGTGCGCCTGTGCGACGTGACACACGAATTCGGGCATCATTTTCAGCACATGGAAAGAGTGGAAGATGATGAAGCGTGCGCTGCTAGAATGCGCGTTGTTTTCCACAGCAAGGACGCAGGAATTTCCGATGCCAAAGCTAATTTGATTGAGCACAGCGTTGCAAGATTTTTGGAGCTTGCTATGATCACGAGAGGCAGGAGCAAGCGTACGGCCACTTGTGTGATAATGAACATACTGGGAGCTAAAGAGGATGTTAAGGAGGCAAACGAGTATGAAAAAAGTCATGTTATGAAAGCATGCGCGGAAGTGACTTTCTTTGATAAAATAAGGGAAGCGTATTCGTTTGTAAATTCCGGGACATGGTGGTGGGAACAGATGCAAGAGCGTACAAACGAGGATCGCAACTTTGGGAATTATTTGATGGCTCTATCTTTTGTTTTTAATGATTTTGACGTTAAAAAGACTGTTAAAGACTGCCTGGTGTCACCGGCAATGTTCGTTTTGAACATGGAAAGGCAGCGCACGGATCCAAAACACAATAGGGAATGGCTAGACCAGAAACTCACTGGGTTGGATAGCATCATGCGACGGGACGTTAGGCGTTGTTTTAGAGGTGAAGCGCAAAACCAGAAAACTACGCTCGATGGGTTTATGGGAGCAAATCAGAATTGAAGATATCGGGAAGCAGTAGGTCATGACAGCTGCTAAAAACTTCAAGGAGCAAGCGGCGCAGAGTATATATACGCTGATATGCAAATAGACTGAAACGTGATCTGATGAGCGATGCAAGCATGATAACGCTTAGCAACTTCCAGATAGTGCACTACTTCCTCGCAGTTTCTGCACTTCTCATATCTGCGCACGTGTTCGGATACCTGTTTTCGCGCTACAAGCTTCCAAGGGTGATAGGCGAGATAGTGGGGGGACTGGTTCTCGGGCCTTCGCTGCTTGGCTTCCTGTTTCCCGACATCTATTCATTCATATTCAATGCGTTCCCGGAACAGGGGTCTCTCATATCCGTCGTGTACGAACTGGGGCTCATACTGCTTATGTTCATCTCCGGCTTTGAAGTGCAGAAGTCGCTGGACCGCGACGACAGCAAAATAATCATAATACTCATGATCTGCTCCACTCTGATTCCTTTCATCGGAGGCTGGCTCGTTTCATCTTACTACGACCTCTCCTTCCTTCTCGGACCCAGGGGAAACATGATTGCGCTGCAGATAGTATTTGCAACTTCGGTGGCAGTCACCTCCATTCCAGTGATATCAAAAATATTCATTGACCTCAAGTTGACGCAGACCCGGTTCGCCAAAGTGGTCCTTGGCGCGGCTACCATCCATGACCTGATACTTTACGTTGCTCTGGCTGTTGCGACAGGCCTTGTCGGAGGCATAACACCTACCTTCTCATCCATTGCAACTGTGATTGCAATGACCGTCTTGCTGTTTGTAATATCCCTTGTCTTCATCACAAGGGTCCTTAAGTTCGCCAGCGGGTGGAAGTACAACGTTCTGCAAAAGTCCTCACCTACAGGATATGCGCTGTTTATCTGCTTCCTTTTTGCTGCGGTTGCAACCACGCTGAACGTAAATGTTATGTTTGGAGCTTTCATAGCAGGCATATGCATCGGTGTGCTGCCAAACAAATCGCTTGAAGCGGAGAAGGAAAGCATAAAGAGTTTCTCGCTTGCTCTTTTCATACCGATATATTTTGCGATAGTAGGTTTGCAGATAGACCTGATACATAATTTCGACGTCGTTTTCTTCCTTGCATTCCTTCTGGCATCTACGCTGCTGGAGGTGCTTGGCACCCTTGTAGCTGCAAGACTCTCGCGGTTGGAGTGGAAGTCAAGCATCAACCTTGCAGTCGTTATGAACGCGAGAGGCGGACCGGGAATAGTGCTCGCGACTATCGCACTTGCTGCAGGCATAATAAATGAGAACTTCTTTGTAACGCTTGTTATGAGCGCAATTGTTACATCGCTCTTTGCGGGTTGGTGGCTGCGGCGGAGAACGCAGGAGAAGGAAGAACTGCTGAAAAAGCAAAAGAGCTGATCTTGTGAGCGCCAGAGACCCTGCTTTCTATGATGGACAACGCCTTTCAGTTATGGGAAATGAGTTTACAATAAACGTCAGCGAAGGAAATCGCAGAGCCTCGAAAGCAAGCACATCCAACAATGACATAAGAATAGAGCTTGCACAGGGCCTTGGGAGGGAGCAAAAAAGAAGGCATGTGCGCGTTCTTTCGATCAGGACTATATCAAACTGTGTTCTGCCAGATGTGCTGCGGCGCGTAAATGAACTCAACGTCAAGCATTTCAACTTTCAGCTCAGCAATGTCAAGATAAAGAGACAGACTTCTAGGTGGGGCAGCTACTCCAAAAGGACGAACAGCATCTACCTGAACTTCAGGCTCCTCTTCGCACCGCCAGAGGTGCTTGACTACGTGATAGTGCACGAGCTGGCGCATATAAAGGTGCTGAACCACTCGGCTGCATTCTGGGATTTGGTAAAAACGGCTGTGCCGGACTTCAAGGAAAGGAGGAAATGGCTGAGGAACAACCGCGAGAGGGTAGGAATTGGTTTAAACGAGGGAACGGATCAGAGCGGCATGTTTTAACAGCAAACAAAACGCGAGAAAAGGATAAATACCCTGAAACTGTCTTTATCACAGTGTTTCTAATGGTAACAATAAACGCCAACTACAACAATCTGAAAGAGACTTACCTGTTTAGTGAAATAGCAAGAAAAACAAAGGCGTTTGCGGATCAGAATCCAGGAGTGCCGATATTTCGCCTTGGAGTAGGCAACACTACAGAACCTCTAGGCACTGCTTTGACCAATCCTATGCACATTGCTGTTGACAAACTAGGGAATGTCAAAACATACACTGGCTACGGCGACGAACAAGGCAATGCTGAACTAAGACAGGCGATAGTTGACTCTTATGTGAAACAAGGAATCAAGCTAGAAGTTGGTGAGGTTTTCGTTAGCGATGGCGCAAAAGCAGACTCAGCAAACATACAATCGATTTTTGGCCAGAGCGACGTAGTTGCTGTGCAGGACCCCGCATATCCAGTTTATGTTGACACTGCAATAATCGCAGGCAGGCGCATAGTGTATATGCCGTGCGATGAAAACAATGGATTTTCCCCTACAGTTCCTGACCAAAAAGTGGATCTGATATACCTCTGCAGCCCAAACAATCCAACAGGAACAGTCCTTACAAAAAGCAAAGTGAAAGAGTTTGTCACATACGCCCTTGAGAACAAGGCAGTGATCATCGCGGATGAAGCGTATATCTGTTTTGATACTGATCCGGAGCATCCTAAAAGCATCTACGAGATAGAGGGGGCAAATGAGTGCGCGATAGCGATACGCACTCACTCAAAAAGCGATGGCCTTACTGGAGTGCGTGTAGGCTACACCATCTTGCCTAAAAACATCGCCACGGAAGATTCTCCTGCTGGAAGACTTAACGCCCTCTGGAATAGAAGGCAAACAACCATGTTTAACGGAGCATCGAACATCGCTCAGGCAGCTGCACTTGCCACTTTCTCCGAGGAAGGACTTAGAGAAAGCAGGCAGACTGTGAACTATTATTTGGAAAATGGGCAAGTAATCAAAAAAGGACTTGAGAAGAAAGAGCTCAGGTTCTATGGCGGGGTTCCTTACTACTGGGTAAAGACGCCGAACGGAATGAAGTCGTGGGACTTCTTTGACAAGGTGCTTACTGAGGCGCACGTTGTGGTGACTCCAGGAATAGGTTTCGGCTCTAAGGGGGAAGGTTTTGTTAGGATAAGTCCTTTTGGGCATAGAGAAAACATAGTCAAAGGCGTTGACAACTTTGTTAACCTGCTCCGAATCTAAGCCCATTCGGAAGTCTTGGATGACTGCCGTAAGGCTTAAGTTCATTTTATACTTGTGTACTTGATGCTGTTTGACGCGGCATAGGAGCTGTAGTCAGCAAGCCCCATTAGTACATCTTTTTTAATTGCATCCTGAGAGAGGGACATGAACGCCTTGTGCGTTGCCGAGACCGCGTATGTTGGCGAGATGCTCGTGTTTACTATCCCTTTTGCCAGTGTTAGGCTGTTGCTGGTTGCAATCCAAGTCACAGTCATCCTGCCTATTACTGGACTGGTTGTAGAGTTCGTATCTGTAATCTGCACAGACCAGCTTGCGTTCAGATTTACTCCGTAGCTGCCTGCATTTGCTTTGTACAGAGTAGTGTAATTTTGGGTATTGTTCTGCAGAAGCGCGAGTTGATTTGCGAACTGCTGCTGAACAGTCAGTACGGGCCCTGTCCGCAGAGTTGCCGTTCTGAACAGCATGCCCCATATGCTGTCCCAGATGCTGGACCAGATGGATAGCAGTGTGTGTATGTTCGTTGAAAGCATGCTTGATGTTAGAAGAAGGAACAGGGGAAGAGCGATTGCCAACAGCGTCATGTTTCTCATTTCGGTCATGTAGAAACTTGGCTGATAAGCTATTTAAACAGCCGCTAATCGCTTGCTGCCTTCACGCTTCCGGAGGCAAATATTCGTGGTATCTCTTTCCTTATCATAAGTAACTCGTCACCAATCATTGCAGGAATCTTTGTCTTAAGCTCCAACTCGATTTTGCTGCCTTCTGCTTTCATCACAACGCATTCGCTGTAAGAAAAGTTCAGAGCAATTCCATAAGTCTTGCCCTCCTCAATGGGCTCCTTTGCAATTTTACTCGCTTTGTACTCTATCGAAAGTTTGCTGTGTCTGGCTACCTGCTGTTTTGCAAGCAGGTCGCCTTTCTTGAAGTCTTCATCTCCTAGTTCTTTGAGTGCTATGCCTATTCTTGTGCCTCTTTCTGCGACGGCCACATCCTCATCCTGGCTCTGCATCGACCTTACAGTCACTTCTTTTCCTGAAGTATGAATTAGTTTGTCGTGCTGCTTCAGCGTGCCTCGCGTCACTATTCCCAGAACAACAGTACCTATGCCCTTCACAGGGAAGGCCTTGTCTATGTCGACTCTCACTGGTTCGTTCGGATCTGTTTTCGGAGCGTTCGCCTGTATCGCATCAAGCAGCTCCTCTCTCGAGACTACGCTGCAGTTCACTATTCCTGCTGAGCTAAGCATCGCATTAACATCGTTGTCTTTTGTAATCAGCAGCTTCCTGTTCAGAAGCGAGCTCGCCACCAGCGCCTCGCCGAACTTTTTGTCAACAGAAGCTGTGCTCAATATCACTTCCGATGCTATGAGAAGAGACTCGGCCAGTGCATGTATCTTCTCTTCCTCCTGATTTGGAAATAGCGTGACTATGACATCGCTGCCGAATTTCCTGTTGTAGAAGGCTATGCTGTTTGCAGACCCCTTTTTTCCTATGAATGCGGCCAGGTTTTCGTCAACAGGGACTGCTATCACTATGTTCATTTAAACAACTCAAGCGGCAGGCGTCACATTATCCTCATGCTGCTGCACTTAATTCTGATATTTATTTGTAACCGTTTGTATTATTATATGCGTAAAAAACAAGGAAGGATACTTCCTGTGCTCGGCAGCTTCAGCGCGACGGCGATATCGATAGGGGGAATGATCGGCTCGGGCATCTTCTTCATTATCGGATTTGCAACGGGAGCAACTGGAGCTTCAGTGGTGCTGGCCCTGGTCCTTGCTGGAATCATCGCTATGTTCACTGCTCTGAGTTTTGCGTCTCTCGGTTCTAAGATCACAAAACAAGGCGGCGAGTACCAGTTCGTATACATCGCACTCGGCCCAAAGATAGGGTTTGTTGGCGGTCTCATTTGGATAGGGACGACTATGATCGCAGCAGTGCTGGTCAGCATAGCATTCGCGAGCTATTTTGTTACGCTGTTCCCTATTGCAAGCGTAAATGTCGTTGCATCTCTAGCGTGTCTCGTTTTTGTGTTTGTCGATATGATAGGCATCAAGATTTCTTCAATCACTAACAACGTGCTTTCGACCGCCAAGGTCGGCGTACTCATCTTCTTTATACTGATTGGACTGCCCTATGTAAAACTCTCGAACTTCCAGCCTTTGTTCACGAACGGAATAACAGGCTTGCTTTCGGCGACTTTTCTGATTTTCTTTGCTTATGCGGGTTTTGGCAAGATAACGGCTGCGTCAGAGGAAGTCAAAATTGCTAAGAAAAACGTGCCAAAGGCGATAATAACCGCAGTTTCCGTCTGCTCCATCCTGTACCTGCTTGCCGGGATTATTGCAGTTGGAGTCGTGGGTCCTGCCGATCTTTCATCCGCCGCATACAGGAACGCTCCCTTCGCGCAGATAATGCTGCGTACAGGGTTTTCACCTGCATTTTTCATGGTCACCCTTGGAGTGCTTGCAGCAACCGCAAGCGTGCTTCTCATCCAGATGCTTGGCCTGTCCAGAACGGTATATGCGATGTCCCTAAACAAACAGCTGCCTGCATTTCTTGGCGAGCTTCATCCCCGTTTTGGAACGCCATACTTCGCAGAGATGATTCTCGGCGTCATGATTGCAATTGGTGCTTTCTTCTTCAGGGCAGGCATGGTGATAACGCTAACTAGCATGGGAATTCTGGGTTATTACGCGCTCATAAACATAGCCGCATTTCAGATCAAGCGCAAAGAGCGCATGCCTTATCGCTCATGCCTGATTCAGATTCTTGGATTTGCATCCAGCGTACTGCTTATCGCCTATTTCCTGGTCTCGAAGCTTATTGTTTGAGATCAGGAAGTGACGGGTGTTAGAAAGTGCTGATATTTTTAAATACTCTGAAAGAAATCTAATTGAGGTTGCATTGTGGAACTGGACTTTCTTAAGTGGATAGAACACGCAGGCTTTTTGCTTGAGATAAAGGGCAAGAACGTCTATATCGACCCTTTCAAGGTAAACGCTAAGCTGCCCAAGGCAGACCTGATCTTCATAACGCACTCGCATTTCGACCATTTCGACGTGAAGAGCATTGCAATCCTCTCTACTGAAAATACGTATTTCATTGCTCCGAAGGAAGTGGCTAGCAAGCTTTCCGGAAGGAAGGTGCTTGAGGTGGTTCCGGGCAGAAGTTACGAAGCGGAAGGCGTGTGCTTCAGCACAGTACCTGCTTACAATGCGAACGGAGAATTTCACCCGAAGGAGGCAGGAAGTGTTGGTTACATAATAGATGCAAACGGAGTGCGCGTTTATCACGCGGGGGATACCGACTTCATAGAAGAGATGAAGCACATCGATGTGGACGTTGCGCTCATACCGATGGGAGGCACTTATACGATGGACGTCGAGGATGCGATCAGAGCGGCAGGCGCGATCAAGGCCAAGGTCGTGATACCTATGCACTACAGGGCCCTGCTCGGGAAGGAAGGCTCAGCCAAGGCTGAGGAGGAATTCATGAAAAGCGTCAAGAACGGCCTTATACTTGACCAAGTGCAGGACCCTTGCTATTCTCCTTAGCCAGCTTCCTTGCAATCGCCAGCAGACGCTCTGGATTAAGTTTGAAAACTCTTTCTTCCCTTTCATCTACGCTTTCGGCGAGCAACTCCAGTTCTTTCCCCTTCTTTCCGAAATATTGGTGCGAGTCGACTATCGCATTCCTCAGTGTCTTTTTCTTGTGCTGCATTATCGCATTTATTATGCCGCTCTCCTCGGCGGTCAGAGTGGTGTCCTTGGGCTTTATGTATATTACGGTCGAGTCCACCTTCGGAACGGGCATGAAGCTTCCCTTTGAAACTTCAAGCAGCCTGGTGTGGCTGAAGCCCAGCTGGAACATGACGCTGAGCTTTGAGTAGTTCTTGGCGCCTGCTTCTGCTATCATGTGCTCCACGAACTCCTTCTGCAGGCAGAGCACCGCCTGCAATCTGTGTTTTGCCAGGAAAGATATTACCTTGCTAGAGAGCGTATATGGCACGTTTGATATCATTATGTCAGTAGTCTTCAGCTCGAGTTCCTCTTCGCTTGCCTTGAAGAAATCCTTGTTTATCAGCTTCAGGTTCTTTTCCTTCATTTCGTGTTTCAGCATGGAAAAGAGGTTCCTGTCTAGCTCAACTGACACTACTAGTTTTGCCTTCTTGCACAGTTCCTTGGTGAGCATCCCGTAGCCGGACCCTAGTTCCAGAACGTTCTTGCCCAAAGCATGCTCTGCCTCCGCTTCGGCTACCGCCTTGTTTACGAGAAAGTTCTGCCCCAGGGACTTTATAGGTCTGAGATAAACTAATGATCTTTCAAGCATTTCATGCACTTTGGATATTGTGTATTTGCGGAGATAGGGATAAAAATACCTTGCGAGCATTCTACAACCATACAGTGGTCAGATGCGGTCGCAATCATCTATTGAGTTCCTGACAACCTACAGCTTTCTGTTCTTGCTTCTAGGAATCTCAGTAAGCATAATCCTCTTTTTGTCGTCGGCACCCGTAGTGGCCATGCCTTCGCAGTGCACAAGCTTCGCAGGCCCGACGTGCAACTTTGTGCAGTTATACTCAAATAGCAGTGCGGGATATTCGCTGGTGACTCTGTCTCTGACCAACTCGCAGAGCGTGCCTATAAACATAACAGGGATGAGCACGGTGGTGAAAAACTTTGTATCTGCGGGGGCGTGCACACCCTCTCTGCTGTACCCTGGCCAGCAGGCGACTTGCGTATCTAACGTTAGCAAATCATATCAGACAGGCACTTTTCTTCCTGGTTTTTATACAGTGAATGCGCAGTACTGCAACTCTGGAATTGGTGCAGTCTCTAGCGGAAACTGCGCATACGAAAAAGTGGTTTATGGCGGTTCATTCTCCAGCACGACCTCCGCGAGCAGAGCGATAGTTTTCAGCGTGCTTTCCGCGCAGGGACCAAGCGACCTTCAACTCCTATCTTACAATGCGATAAAGAACCTTCCGATGAGACCGAATAACTTCACTATACTCCAGAGCGGCGATTGGGTTGGAAACGTCACTGGCGGCGTAACTGCATATGCGCTTGCCAGCAACGGAGCGATGCTCGGGCTCCCTTACTTCGGTTACCTGACTAAGCTCTTCCCGCAAACAGCCTCGTCGTTGCGGAACGGAGGCGTTGCGTGCGCAAATCCCTACAACTCATTGCTTTCCATCGCTTCGACAACGCTATACCTCAGCTCTGCCGTAACGTCTAGCGTTAGCATAGAAGCTGGAGGTGCAATGGAGGTATTCTACAAACTGGCGCAGACAGGAACTGTTTGGCAGAGCACTTTCGGAGGCAGTGCCTGGAAGAGCCAAGGCGCGACTGCATATGGACCTACTTCCATAACGCTTAACAAGGGCATTTACAACATAGAGGTCGTTTGGTCTAATCCCTGCGGCGCGGGAGGGCAAGTTTTAAAGATGACAAACATACCAAACTAGTCGCTGCTTCTGCGCAACCTTTTGCTTATTGCCGCTATGTTCTTGAAGTTCTTGAGCTGCACTCCGGCATCGTCGTCTGAATTGAATACCACTATCTCCACCTTCTGCCTGTAAGCGACATCCAGCACATCCTTGACTTCCTGCTCGTTGAGCACAGAGTCGTTGACCATGATAGTGCTGACCTGATATTCCGCTAGCGCGTCTCTTATGCGCTCGAGTCCGTGGAAAGAAGCGCACACGCCCAATCCGCCGAGAAACTCGTTTAGGAGTTCGAACTCCCGCTTAACCTTCTCGTTCTCAAGCAGCTTCGCGACAGCATCGCTCTGCAGCGCCTCACGTATTCCAGAGCGTTCGGAATCGCTTGCGTTCGTGTATGCAAGTTTCTTCTCGACCTTTATGCCCTTCGCTTCGATGTATTTTTTGAGGTCGTCTTTAGTGAATCCAGGGCCTGCAATTACAAGCAGGTCCACGCGCATCATGTTTGCCTTGCCTATTATTTCGTCGAAATATGCGTTTCTTGCCTTTTCGTATTCAGTTTCCTTCAGCTTCTTGCTGAGCTTGCTGTATATTTCAGTGACCAGGTCTATCCCGTATCCCCTGACGTAAGCGAAAGAGGCCTTCTCGTCATCGAGCGCTATTACGCCCAGCTTCGGCTTCTTTGAGTCCGCGACTGCCCTCTTTATCATGCTGAGCACGTATGCCTTCCACTCCTCCTTGCGTATCGTAAGTATGTCTCCGGTGCCTATGTTTATGGTGTGGTAGCTGCCCAGCCTTACGAACTCGACTGGCTTTCCGCCGAGTATCTTTCCAGTGAATCTCAGCTTCTGCGCGGTCTTGTCGACCTCTACCTTCTCCACGTCAAGCTCTACTACCACTTCCTTCTGCTCGCCCTCGTCCCCTTCGCTTGGCCGGAACCTCCTATAAGTACTGGCCGTGACCTTGTCTTTGGTGCCTACCACCCTGGCAAGCAGGTACAGATCGTCAAACGATTCTGGAACCAGCTTCAGCTCTCCCAGCGAGTCGCTGAACCTTACCACGCGCATGAAATTACAACGCAACTAAGGAATATAAGCATGCACAACCGGAGAGCGGGAATAGCACTGAATTATAAGCTGTTTTGAAGCAGTTACTAGTGCATTTTATGTTTGAAATTATTTTAGGGCTTGACATACTCAACCTTACATATACGGCCATAACAGGGATTGTCGCTTCTTATGGCTACTATGGCGTGCTGGCGCTGACTTTTCTCGATGCGACTTCGTTCCCCCTCCCCACCGAGGTGCTGCTTGTCGCAATAGGATATTTTGCAGCCATAGGCACGCTGAACATCTGGGTTGCATTTTTAGTGGCCCTTCTGGGCAACATGGGCGGAATCATGCTTGACTACTACCTCGCTTATGTGTTGGAGAAGGATGTGGTATACAAGCACATGGGCCTGTTCCACATAAAGAAGGAGCAAATGCGGGCATTTGATGCCTGGTTCGCGAAGAACGGCGCGTTCGCCGTTTTCATCACAAGGCTGCTGCCGCTGGCGAGAAACCTGGTGAACTTCGCGGCTGGGTTTGCGCTCATGCCAGTGAAGACGTTCATTTTCTACTCCATCCTAGGAACGGCGATGTGGAACGCGGTGCTGATAGCTTTCGGCTATTACGCCATCGGGCTTGGAAACATATACCTGATAACTGCCGCGTTCGTCGCTTTCGCGGTTGTGCTGTACGCAATATGCAAGCTGCTGATGAAAAAGATAAAGCTCGACCTCTGATCGGGCTCCGATCTGCAAGCCATGGCGGAACGTATGCTCCCGCCCATTGATCTGCGAAGCTGACTTTTCTAGTATTTGGCAAAAGTAGGGTCAGCTTTAAAAAAATATGGCAGGACGGAGAAAGGTTTGTTTTACTGCTTCTTCAGTATGTATTTCTTGACTACCTTTATTACCTGGTCTATTGCCCTCTTTATGTCTGCTTCTGTCTTTGCTCCGGTGCAGATTATCTTGCCGTTCTTGAAGAGAAGAAGTGCCACCTTGGGTTCCTTTATCTTGTAAATCGCTCCAGGGAACTGCTCCGGCTCGTAGTCCACGTCCGCCGAGGCTCTTGCTATGGCATACAGGTCAAGCTCGACCCCGAGATCTGCGCTAGCTACTATGTTTTCTATCTTGAATTTCGGGTTAAGTATTACTCTCTTTGCCATGCCAATCAACAGTTCTTATTATCATGAAAGGTATTTATAGGTGCTTTGCATTAGTATATTGCAATTTCTAGTGAGTAGAATGTCCAAGGGTTTATTTGCGGGAAGGACGAGACACCTAGCTAGGCATCACATGCCTGGAAAGCTGGGAATAAGCGAACTGCTCAAGACGCTCAACATCGGAGACAAGGTGGCGATAGTGCCGAAGGGCAACTTCAAGGACATACCGCACCCAAGGTACAGGGGAAGGATAGGCACTGTCACAGAGAAGCGCGGCCATGCCTACATGGTCGAGATAAAGCTGTCTAATAAGATAACAAGGAAGCTTGTGGTAAACCAGACGTACCTGAACAAGATGAAGGCCTAGGTAAATAAAATTGCCAAAAGTGGCGCTATTTTTCTAAATTGCTTGAGCTAAACTCAGCAAAAATACGTTTTGTTTTACCTTCCAGGCGGCTCTCCCTGCGGTTCTCTATTAACCATTTCAGGAGCTATTTTCGGAGAAGCGCGCTTTCCCCCCTTCAGCAGGATTACCGCTGTGCCTGCGTCAATGTCGACAAATGTATTTGTCTTGCTGCGACGATCTTCTTCCAAACTTCCGGTGATGCTTTTGAGATGAACTCGAATCTCTACTTCTTTTCTATTTCGCAGTGCTTCCTTCAGCGCGTTCCCGAACTGCAGATCCAAGGCTACTTCAAGCTCGAATCCTTTTTCTGTCTTTAAAACACTGGCAAGTCCGCCTCCATTACTTCCACGCATAATTTCACCATATCGAATTAGACTGTTAAAGAGTATCTTTTGGCCCCTTAATAAACATTGATGAAAAAACTACCTGGAAGTCAACAATTGACGAACTTTAACAGATCTCTGATGAAAAGTAAAGCAACCAAAGCGCTCAGACTAGCTCCATCGAGAGCAGGTCGGTTAGAAAGGCCTCGTTCTCTGCTTTCTTGTCCTTTCTTGGTGCTTCTTTTAGAGCTTCCTGAGGAGTCACTACGGCATGCGTTGTGATAGCCGCCTTAGCATCATCAGTATTGGACAGATCTGCAGTTGGAACCTTCAATTTCGCAGGCACAGAAATTTCCATACAATCGCCATTAAGTTTTCAGCTGAGTTAGTAGACGCTACTATGCGCAGCATTGAATTAAAAAAGGCACTAGCGCAGTTCAACAGGTGTCGATTACGTCGAGAAGGTTCAACGATTGACGAAGTGGCTAGGTGTGTTTAAATAGCACGGAATGCCCATCGTAAGCTCGGTAAGGCATCAGAAATTGCCTGGACAGAATGGCTGATTGTATGAATTTTAAGGAATACATAGAACTCCATAGGAAAGAAGTTTATTCAACGATATGCGACTACGTACCGATGAAGGACCCGATGGAGCACTACTCCATAATGCGCGACTACATAGACAGGCAAGGCAGCTACAGGCGCCCGGGGCTCGTGATGCTCTGCGGTCAAATGTTTGGAGCTAGTGTGGACGACCTGATACTTCCAGCCGCTGCACAACAGCTATCGGAAGACTGGATACTTATGCAGGACGATGCTGAGGACGACTCAGAACTTAGGAGAGGAAAGCCAGCTGCGCATAGAATACACGGCTGGGTGCATGCAATCAATGCGACAGACACAGGCCAGATGGCAATGTGGAAAATGCTTAAGGACTTTATTATCAAGTGTGGAGTTGAAAGAGGAAACCGCCTTTACAACAAGTTCTATGAAATGCTCGCATACACGGTGGAAGGCCAGTATGTAGAGAACAAGTTCATACACAATACAAAGGACCTTAAGCAGGCGAGCGAAGACCTCTATTTCAGAATACTCGACAGCAAGACTTGCTTCTATACAGTGCACGGGCCGATGCAGCTCGGCGCCATAGTTGCAGGGCAAGATGACAAAACGCTTGATAAACTCAAGGAAATAGGCTGGAATGCTGGCGTCGCATTCCAGATTGCCGACGACATACTGGACATGATAGCTGACGAGAAGGTTTTTGGAAAGAAGAACCTAGGAGACCTGTATGAGGGCAAGCTCACGCTGATGGTGCTTCACGCATACAAGAACGCTACGCCTTCAGAAAAGGATAAGATGGATACGATCTACAAGAAGAAGAGGCAGGACAAGACACAAGATGAAATCTTCTTCATCAGGGACCTAATCAACAAGTATGGAGGCATAGAGTACGCTACTCAGACAGCAAAGAAGTATGGAGACAAAGCGACTGAGACAATAACCAAGTACAAGGACTCGTTCCCGCAGAACGAGTACACTGACATAATGATGTCTGCCATAGAAGAGCTTTATGTCAGGAAGAAGTGAACTGCTCTTGTTTTAAGGGCTTGGGCCTCTCATGTTATGTTCAGCGCAGCAAGCATTACGGGCAGCACTATGGTCGCATCTCCGTCTATGGTAACCTGCTTCGCCTTTTCCTTTACCTTGCCCCACGATATCGCTTCCGTCAGCCTCGCGCCTGAAAGGCTTCCGTCGAACTGAGATGCTGTAGTTATGTACACTGCATAGTCCAAGCCCCCCTTGAACTGGTTCCACCAGATCACATGGTGCTTGCTTATGCCTCCGCCTATCATCAGCGCGCCCGTGGTCTTGTGGTCGAATGCTATGTCGCTGAGCTTGAGCTCGTCCTTTATCAGGTTAAGTTTGAAGTTGTGATCCTGCGAGAAGATGGCAAGCTGCGTTCCGAAGGCGCCGTCCAGTATGCCCGGGTTGAAGATAGGCACGTTGTGCAGGTATGCCTGCCTTATTATCGAGTTCTCGTCCTTCATCCTCTTGCCGAACTCGAACAGCAGCTCGCTTGCGCTGTATTCCGTCTTGTAGTCTGGAGACTTGTATATGTCATTCATTATCTCAGTGAAGTAGTTCTCCAATGCCAGCCCGTACTCCTTCTGCTCTATGAAAACGTTTCCAAGTCGGTATATGCTCATCTTGTGCAGCTTTGCGTCGTCGGCGTAGAAGCTTCCAATGCTGTACTTTCCGCCATACGCCCTCGCAATGTCGTGGTCCGCCGTGCCGCACGTGGTTATTATCGCGTCGAAGTGCTTTACCATCTGCGCCAGCGCTCCGCGCAATCCGGTAGCTACTATGTCTGCCGGAAATGAGAGGAAGTTGTAGCACTCCTTGTCTTCAAGCATCTCGCCCAGTATTTCTATTCCGTTGACCATGTGCTGCCCTGAGAACCCGCCCATGTCGTGCATGCTCTCTATGAGCTCGCTAACCTTCATGTTCTTGCTCAGCCTAATGTCTTTTACCTGCTTCCTTAGCAAATCCTTCTTTGAATCCACAGCCATCGTATCACTTTTGTTGAAATAGCAACCTTAGGTCGACTCTTCATACATTAGGATTAACGCGCATAGCATTTATAGCAGTTTCTGCCTTGCTTTGCCAAGGTCGCTTTCGGAGTATTTATATATTCTTGATGTTTTGTTACTTGCGATAGCATGGCAAAAAAAGGAGTGGAAAATGAGAAAACGAACAAGCTTGCTTACATTGTAACGTACCTGTTCTCTTTCTTGTCTGGAGCAGTTGTTTACGTGGTAGCGCGTGAGAGTGAGAAAAGGCTGAAGAAACACGCTGTGCAAGCAATAGCACTCGGAATTATTTCTTTTGCACTTGGTTTTATACCTTTCATGGGAAGCCTTATCGGATTCCTGGTGTGGCTCTATGGAATGTATGTAGGACTTGAAGCATACGCAGGGAGGGACGTCAAGATACCTGTGGTATCAGACTACGTGAAATAACAAGCACCGCCTGCGAATGCAGCAGGGCAGTGTCTTTTTATTCCTATTCGGGCAGAGTCAGCCATGCCTCCGGCATGGCAGATTTGCTCACATTTCACCTTGGAAATTTATCCGCGTTCCGTTATTGCGGAGGTACCCTGTGACAGTCGCCGGGGCTTCCTTCACTCAGAACGCGCCTTGGTTTAAGATTGGAAAAATGGTGCCTCTTCTCATATGAGTTTGAGCTCCTTTGCAGCATTGTCTACCTCCTTCTGAGCCTTTTTCATATAGTTCGAGACCATGTCTAGCTTCTCGATGAATCCATACTTCAGGTCGCTTTTCACCTTCCTGGCTATGTTCTTGTTTATGACAACCATGTGCTTCTGGTGTTCTGACAGCTCCTTTGATATCTTTTCAAGCAGCAGGTAGTCTCTCAGCAGCTCATTTCTCTTCATCTTCTTCGCTTTTGCCATGTCATCCCATATAAAAGGCACTTTCATTTTTAAATAAGCGTGGTAAGGATTCCAAGAAAGCGAATTGGTGCATGGGCGAAGAGAGGCGGATCATGCTAGAGTCAATGCGAGAAGCGTTCCAGCGCCTATTGCTAGTGCGACTCCGAGCTTCTGGTGGCCGCGCATCCTTTCCTTGTTGAGGTACATCCCAAGCAGAGCAGCCAGTATTATGTAGTTTTCGGACAGCGCCACGGTTATGGCTATCGGGGAAAGGCTCATCGCCCCTGCGAACGCAATCCAAGCCAGGTTGTCGAAAATGCACATTCCCAGCCAGACCTTCTTCTCGACCTTGTAATTCCTAGCCATGTCCTTCACACCCCCTTTGGCAACCAAGAAAATGAGCGAGAATGCGGCAAGGAAGACGTTTAGAAACCAGTTGACCATCAGTGCGCCTGTGGCTCTCGACCCCATCCCGACGAAGAAATTTGCGGCTCCCATCGCCACCGCCGCAATCACAGAGATGAACACGCCCCTCTCTAGCAGCAGCTTTCTGGAAATCTTGGTGGACTTGAGCGAAACGAGCATCAATCCGACAATTAGGCAGGCGATCAATCCGATTTGCTCCGCGCTTATGGATTCCCCTATGATAAGAACTGCTAGCAAGCCTGAGACTGGAATCTCCAGCACCCAGATGGGTTCCACGACAGCCAGCTTGCCTTCCTTGAGGGCCTCGAAATCGAGCAGAGCCGCTACAAAGAGGACGAAGGATGCGCCCGTAAGAACCCAGAGATTCGAACCTGACAGGAGAGCAGGGATGTCACCGTAAACAAAAGGCAGTAGCGCCACCGCCCCGAACGCGGTTATTACGAATAGAGTATTCCAGTCCCCCGTCTTTCTTGTGGATTTCTGAATTAGGAAATCTCCAAACCCCCAGCAGACCATCGCCACGATCGCCAGAAGCACTCCAGTTTCCATCATGACCCAATTTGGACTGCCATGTATAAAAAAGCGACAGGGCAGGAAAGCAGCCCTTGCCTCTTTAAAAACAGCTGCGTTCTAATATGAGCATGAAATGGTATAGGAGTGCAAAGAGGGGTGCCTTTTTTGAGCCGTTCGCTGCTTCTGTGGACAAGGAGCTGTTCTGCTCTAGGCTGAAAATTAGCAATTTTTTTGAGTTCACAAAATACATGGTGGTGGATGGCACCCGTCACCTAGATAGATGCGAATTTGAAGCTTTTGAAAAGAGGATCGCAAGGAAAGCAAGAAGCAGGGGATTTGTAAACAATATAATGAGAAAAGAGCGTGAAACCTACGAAGCTCTGGAGAAGTTCTCCGAGAAGGTAGAAAGAGAGGACCTTAAGCAAAAGAACAGCGAAGAAATTATCTGCTTGCTGCAGGAATACATCACCAAGGCTGCCGAAGCACAGCAGACTTTCTGGGTTGCGACCTGCATCTCAGAAGGGTTTGCAAAAAGGATCAAGGAAAAGCTGCTCCGCGCTCTCAGAGGGCTTGGGAAGGAGGATGAGCTTGAGAAGTATTTTTCAGTAATAACAAACCCGTACGGGTACCTGAAGACATGCGCACACGCAAAGGAAACATATGAGAAAGAGATC
>Ga0163200_1000230_pt1 | contig 25948 bp, 18 predicted proteins | sample PL_2010_200m_FD_113535 | JGI IMG/M metagenome (GOLD analysis project Ga0163200, IMG submission 113535) | Freshwater microbial communities from Powell Lake, British Columbia, Canada to study Microbial Dark Matter (Phase II) - PL_2010_200m | ecosystem: Environmental > Aquatic > Freshwater > Lake ... | reverse complement strand
GTGCGAGGGCGGAGTGATCAAGCCTGAGCACATCAGGCTGCCCGATTACGGTACGCCGGCACCGCTAGGCGATTTTTCGCTGGAGGGCGATCTGGGCAATATCGTCGGACGCTTCGAAAAAGCGGTGTTGCAGGAGCTGTATCAGCGCCATCCCAGCAGCCGGCTCTTGGGCAAGCGGCTAGGGGTTTCGCATACCACCATCGCCAACAAACTACGTGAACACGGGATCGGCAAGGAGAGCTGATTATTAGCATCAATGAGGCACCCACCGACCACAACGCAGCATGCAGCTGTAGGAGCCAGCTTGCTGGCGATCAGAGGTGGGCGCCGCAGAGGTGTTGCGTTTGACGCACGGATCGCCAGCAAGCTGGCACCTACGAAAAGCGAGATCTTGCTCGCGCGATGATTTTAATCCTGCCGTGGGTGATCACTTGTGCATCGCCACGGCAACCGGCGACCGCGGTAGCACGCACCTGTAGGAGCCAGCTTGCTGGCGATCAGAGGTGGGCGCCGCAGGGGTGTTGCGTTTGACGCACGGATCGCCAGCAAGCTGGCTCCTACGAAAGCGAGATTGTGCTCGTGTGATGGATTTGCATCCTGCCGCAGGTGATTGCTTGTCCATCGCTACGGCTCCCAGCGACCGCGGTAGCACGTACCTGTAGGAGCCAGCTTGCTGGCGATCAGAGGTGGGCGCCGCAGAGGTGTTGCATTTGACGCACCGGATCGCCAGCAAGCTGGCTCCTACGAAGAGCGAGATCGTGCTCGCTTGATGGATTTGAATCCTGCCACGGGTTGATCGCTTGTGCATCGCTACGGTTCCCAGCGACCGCGGGAGCACGCACCTGTAGGAGGCAGCTTGCTGGCGATCAGTGGTGGGCGCCGCAGAGGTGTTGCATTTGACGCACCGGATCGCCAGCAAGCTGGCTCCTACGAAAAGCGAGATTGTGCTCGTATGATGGATTTGCATCCTGCCTCGGGTGATCGCTTGCCCATCGCTACGGCTCCCAGCGACCGCGGTAGCACGCACCTGTAGGAGCCAGCTTGCTGGCGATCAGAGGTGGGCGCTGCAGAGGTGTTGCGTTTTACGCACCGATCGCCAGCAAGCTGAGCAAGCAGATGCGCGTTTGGGCTAATGCACGGCTTGCGTCACCGCGTCGATCAATGCTTGCAGGTCGATCGGCTTTCGCAAGTGCAGGTTAAAGCCGGCGGCCTTGGCTGTTTCCACGTCGCGCAGCGTGCCATAGCCAGTCAGGGCGATGCTTGGCGTGTTGCTGTTAACGCCTTTGGCGCGAATCGAGGCCATCATCTTGTGGCCGTCGATCCCCGGCATACCAATATCGGAAACGATTACGTCGAAAGCCGACTGCTCAGCCAGCGCGATACCCTGCGCGCCGCCGTTAGCCGTGGTTACGATGGCGCCTTCGCTTTCCAGCAATTCGCACATGGTTTCGAGAATCTCGGGCGAGTCGTCCACCAGCAGGATCTTGATGTCGGATAGCCCACCCGCTTCCCCGTTGGCCAGGTCACCGAGCTCGATTTCGGTTTGCAGGTGAATCGGCAGCCAGATGCTGAATCGCGCACCCCGGCCAAGGCCTTCGGAGAAGGCTTCAGTACGACCGTTATGGGCCTCGATCAGCTGCTTGACCAAGGCGAGCCCGATGCCCAATCCGTGTTTGGAGCGCTGTGCATGCTGCATCTCAGCTTGGCCGAACATGTCGAACACCTTGGGCAGGAAGTCGGCTGATATCCCTTCTCCCGTATCGATGACGTCCAGCCGGGCCTGGTCGCCTTCGCGCTCGAGTTGAAGGCAGATACGCTCGCCGCCCTTGGTGAATTTCCAGGCGTTGTTCAACAGATTCCAAATGACCTGCTCCAGCCGCGTTGGGTCCGCACGAATGTAAATCGGCTGCTCGGGCTTGAACGTCTCGAATGTGACATTTTCGGCTTGGGCCAGCGGATCAAAAACCGCCTCGATACCGCGCAGTACTTCCTGAAACTGCAACGTAGAGAATTGCAGTTTCAACTTGCCGGTACGAATCCGCGAGACGTCCATCAGGTCGTCGATGATCCTCGACTGACTGCGAACGGCGTTCTGGATCGACTGGGTGGCCTTACGCAGGTTCGCGGAATTCTTGGCGGCCTGGGATCGCGCTATCAGGTCGGTGTTGAGCTGGATCAGGTTCAGCGGATGCTTGAGCTCATGCGAAAGCACGGCGAAGAACTGATCCTTCTGCATGTTGGCGGCCTGGATGCTCGCCAGTTCACTCTGTTGCTCGGCATCGCGTTGGCGGTCCTCGGTCAGGTCGCGGGCGATCTTGGCAAAGCCCGTCACTTTGCCATCGCTGCCGACCAGCGGATTGACCAGGCCGCTGAAGTAGCACGCCGAACCATCCTTGCGCACATGCCAGCGTTCGTCGGTGGCCTGGCCATGCTGCTGCGCACGCTTGCGTTCGGCTTCCGGCACGCCGGCCTTGCGGTCGTCGTCGTTGTAGATCATTTCGATATGCTGGCCGATGGCTTCCTTCTCGGCGTAGCCGAAGATGTGTTCGGCACCGCTGTTCCAGGTCGTGATGTAGCCATCGCAATCCAGCGTGATGATGGCGTAGCCCTTGGTGCTCTGTGCCAGGATCTTCAAATGAGCTTCACCGGCGCGTAGCTCTTCTTCTGCGCGGCGTCGGTCGGTGATATCGATGAAGGTCAATACGGCGCCCTGAATGCGGTCGTCCAGGGTGCGGTAGGGGAGGAACCTCGCCAGATACCAGCGATTGTCGTCTCTGGACCCGATCTCGCGCTCGACCAGATGAAGCTCCTCGAATGCCTTGGCTGCATCGGCATGCAGCTGCGGATAGTCGAGGCGATGGGTAATGTCGAGTAGCGATCGGCCCGCATCATTGCCGATGACGTTGAAGATGTCCCGGGCGCGAGGGGTGAACCATTTGATGCTCATCTTGCGGTCGACAAAGACCGTGGCGATGTCCGTTGAGGAGATCAGGTTCTGCAGGTCATCGTTGATCTTGCTGGTCTCGTCGACCTTGGTTTTGAGCTCGAAGTTGACCGTGGACAACTCTTCATTGATCGACTGCAGCTCTTCCTTGCTGGTTTCCAGCTCCTCAGTGGCCGAGCGCAATTCTTCGTTGATGGCCTGCAGCTCTTCGTTGGAGGCGCGTAATTCCTCAGTGGAGGTCTCCGAGTGCTCCATGGTGGCCTGCAGCCTTTCCTTGGTCTGCTGCAACTCGGCTTCCAGCTGGGTCAGCACGCTGTCCTTGGTGTCCGGGTCCTCGAGGGTGCTGCTGTCCATACAGGCTTCGACTTCATCGAAGAGCACCAGCATGTAGTCGCTACCCGCTTCGTTATCCCGAAACGGACGAACCACCATGTTCACGTAGTAGCTGCGGCTGTCGCGCTCCAGCCGGACCCGCCGAGCTTCGACGCTCTTGCCGGTGTGGGCTGCCTGGTACAGGGCGGTGCGTAGCTCGAGCCGCAATTGTGGGTGCACCAGTGTGGTCAGGTTCAGCGAAGGCTCGCCGCCAACATAGCGCAGGAAATTACCGGCACGGTCGGACATGTGCACGATCTCGGCGTCGTGGTTGACGATGACGCTGGGCGGCGCGTACTGCTCAAGCGCGCGCTGATGCACATCAGCAAAGGAGAATTTCCGGCTACGCCTGGACGGTTCGCTGAATGGAGGACGGCTGGGGGCGCTCAAGGTAAAGCCCTGATAGGGCCCGGCAGAGGTGCGTCGCAGTGAGGACGATACCTCCTTGGCGCGGTAGATACGGTTCTTCTTGTCCACCGGCGTGAATAACTGGCTGCAGGCATCGGCAGTTTCCGAACTGCCGAGGAACAGGTAGCCGCCGGGGTTCAAGGCGAAATGAAACATGCGCAGCACTTCGATCTGGATGTCCCGATCCAGGTAGATCATCAGGTTGCGGCAGGAAATCAGGTCGAGCCTGGAAAACGGCGGATCGCGCAGAATGTTGTGCCGAGCGAACAGGATTCGCTCCCGTAGCGCTTTCTGCATGCGGTAGTGGTTCTGCTCCTTGGCGAAGTACTGCCGCAGCCGCGCCGGCGGCACATCTGTCACGATTGCTTCTGGGTAGATGCCAGCGCGAGCGGTTTCCAGCGCCCGGTCATCGATATCGGTGGCAAACACCTGGGACTGGATTTCACCCTTGGCACCGCTGATTTCAGCCTGGTCAGCCAGCAGCATGGCCAGTGAATAGGCTTCCTCGCCGGTGGAGCACGCCGCTGCCCAGACGCGCAAGGATCTGTCTTCCAGGTCCCGCTTCTGCTCGAACAGCGCAGGGATGATGTCGCGCTCCAGGGCCTCGAAGGCCTCGCGGTCACGGAAGAAGTTGGTCACGCCAATCAGCATGTCTGCCAGCAAGGCGGGTGTTTCTTCAGGATGGCTTTGCAGGTGCCTGGCGTAGCTGGGCATGTCGCGCAGGGCATTGACCTGCATCCTTCGTTCGATGCGACGCAGGACCGTGGCTTGCTTGTAGTGTCGAAAATCGTGGCCGGTGCGGGCACGCAGCGCAGCGAGAATCTCGCGTAGTGCCAGCTCGTTGGGTTTGGATTGGGTGTGAGCGTGAGCAAACTCGACCTCGCCCTGTGCCTCTCCGGCTTGCTCGCTATCGCCTGCCGAGACGATCGGCTCTTGTCGCTCCAGTAGCACTTCCAGGTTATGGCGCAGTTCTACGAGCTTTTGCGGCATATCCACCACCGGCAGAACGATATCGACCAAACCGGTTTCGATGGCGCTGCGCGGCATCGAGTCGTATTCGGCGTCTTCCGGGGTCTGGGCCAGCGTGACGCCCCCCTGCTCCTTGATACGCGACAGCCCGACCGAGCCATCCGAGCCCGTGCCTGATAGCACGACACCGACGGCGTGGTTGTGATGCACATCGGCGAGGGCGCGAAAGAACAGATCAATGGCGACCTGGGGGCCGCGTTCACGCTCGGGTTTCAGCAGGCGCAGATAGCCGTCGTTCATCGACAGGTCCATTGCCGGCGGAATGACATAGATATGGTTGCGCTCGATGGCGGTGGGTTCGGTTATCTGCAAAACGGGCATCTTGGTGGCGTTCTGCAGAATCTTGTCGGCATTGCTTTCATGCTTGGGTGAGAGGTGCATGACAACCGCGAACGCCATGCCGCAATCGTTCGGCATGTTTTCGAAAAAAGTGAGCAATGCCTTCAGGCCGCCTGCCGACGCACCGATCCCGACCACAGGAAATCTCAGCGTGCTTCGGGCCAGGTTACTGTTCTTGGGCGTGGACGGCTCAGGGCTGTTGCTCATCGATTCCTCGGCGTTTGTGAATCCATATGCCTTTCACGATTGGCAGATAGAAGGAGACAGCGAGACAGCGGGTGGATTCCTTTAGCAACCGGCTGTGCTGCGTGGCGGATGATAAAGGTTAGTGGGGCCGATTACCGTCTGAGAAAGACGTCAACACTCGATGATGTTCACCGCGAGGCCGCCGCGGGCGGTTTCCTTGTACTTACTCTTCATATCGGCGCCGGTCTGGCGCATGGTGCGGATCACCTTGTCCAGCGAGATGAAGTGCTTGCCGTTACCGCGCAGCGCCATGCGTGCCGCGTTGATCGCTTTGACCGAGCCCATGGCGTTGCGCTCGATGCAGGGCACCTGAACCAATCCGCCCACCGGGTCGCAGGTGAGACCGAGGTTGTGCTCCATGCCGATTTCAGCGGCGTTTTCAACCTGTTGCGGCGTGCCCCCGAGCACTTCGCAGAGGGCGCCAGCCGCCATCGAACAAGCCACGCCCACTTCGCCCTGACAGCCGACCTCGGCGCCGGAAATCGAGGCGTTCTCCTTATAGAGGATGCCAATGGCGGCGGCTGTCAGGAGAAAACGCACCACGCCGTCTTCATTGGCGCCGCGGATGAAGCGCATGTAGTAGTGCAGCAGCGCCGGGACAATTCCAGCAGCGCCGTTGGTAGGGGCGGTTACCACCCGGCCACCGGCCGCGTTTTCCTCGTTCACCGCCAGCGCGTACAGATCGACCCAGTCGAGTACCGTCAGCGCATCGCGCAGAGTGGCGTCGGGGTGTTCGTTGAGTTGCCGATACAGCCCGGCAGCGCGGCGCTGGACCTTCAGGCCGCCGGGCATGACTCCTTCGGTGTTGCAGCCTGCCTTCACACAGGCCTGCATCACCCGCCAGATCTTCAGCAGGCCGGCGCGGGTTTCCGCTTCCGGGCGCCAGGCGGCCTCGTTCGCCAGCATCAGCTGGCTGATGGATAAGCCATGCTCGTCGCACAACGCGAGCAGTTCGTCGGCGCTGTGAAAGGGATAGGGCAGGACAGTCTGGTCCTCGACGATGCGGTCGTTGCCAGCGGCTTGCTCGTCGACCACGAAGCCGCCGCCGACCGAGTAGTACTCGCGACTGCGCAACTGCAGCCCGGCCGCATCGAAGGCTCGGAAGATCATGCCGTTGGGGTGGAATGCCAATGGCTTGCGGATGAATTGCAGGTCATTGCTGGTCTCGAAGCGAATGAGTTTTTCGCCCAGCAGGCGCAGCTCGTGTGATTCACGCATCGCCGCCATGCGCGGGGGGATGGCGTCGGTATCGACGTCCTCGGGTCGCTCGCCTTCGAGTCCGAGTAAAACGGCCTTGTCGCTGCCATGGCCTTTGCCGGTGGCGCCGAGCGAGCCGTACAACTCGACCTTCAGGTGTTCGGTGACAGCCAGCAGGTCGTCACGTCTGAGCTCCTCGGCAAAACGTAACGCGGCGCGCATCGGCCCCACCGTATGCGAGCTGGACGGGCCGATACCGATTTTGAACAGGTCGAATACGCTGAGTGACATGAAAGGCTCCGAAACGAACAGGCATGTAGAGAGCCTAGACCTTCCGGCATTGGCGAATGCTGACAAAAACGGCAAAGCTGCGCACAGTCCGGCTCGTGTCGTCGCCAAGCAAAAGCGGTCACCCTGGCTTAGGGCAGGGCAGGCACTCGTTGCGCTCGAGCAGGGCGCTATCGTCCGAAATCGCTGGCCGCTTCGCTATCGCGCCGTATCCAGAGGCGAGCCGCCCCAGGGGTTGGCTTCGAGGCTGTTATGCACGGCCGTCGCCGCCTGCGCCGCCTGGCCGATGGCAACACTCATCTGCTTCAGGCCCATGGTTACATCGCCGATGGCATAAAGGCCGCGCATGGTGGTTTGCAGGTGGTCGTCCACCCAGATCCCGCCGCACTCGTCACAGTCGACGCCCAGCTGCAGTGCCAGGTCGGAGCGAAAACGCGCACCGAGGCTGGGATAGATAATGTCGAAGCGATGCCTCTCGCCACGGCAGGTCAGCAGCTCGATACCGGTGTCGCAAGGGTGCAGGGATTCCACACGGTCGCTGATTACCCGGATGCCATAGTGGTCGGCCAATGCGATGGCCTGGTCGCAGGCATTGGGCTCGCCGTGCACCACCACCGTTACGCGATCGGTGAAGGTGCGCAGGAACACCGCATGGCTGATGGCATTTTCTGCCTCGCCGTAGACCGCGACGTTGTCACCATCGACCTCATAACCATCGCAGATCGCGCACAACCGCACCTGGCCATTGCCGATGGCCTGCTCGACATCGGGCATGTCCGGCAGGGTGTCCTCGATCCCGGTGGCGAGGATGATCCGCCGGGTCACGCAGGTGGCGTCGCCATAGCGCGCGCTGAATCCGTCGGCGTGGGGCTCGATGTGCTCGACCCGGCCATGCTCGAGCCGCGCGCCATACCCCTTGGCCTGTTCGCGCAGGCGGGCCAGTAGGTCGTTACCGTTGATGCCCGGCGGGAAGCCCGGGTAGTTGTGCGATCGTGGAATCCACGAGGCGCGACTGAAGCCGGCGTCCACGACCATGCAGCTGCGGCGGAAGCGTGCGAGATAGAGCGCTGCAGTCAGTCCGCCCGGCCCACCTCCGACAATCAGGCAGTCGATCGCGGTGGGGTTCGGCGGTGAGGGGGGCGAAAGCTGGTTCATGGCTGATCGGATCGGCTGAGGATGTTGCCTGTAGAAAAGGGCAGCGGATCGAAAGTTCGGTCGTTCCGATGAGCGAGATGTCCTGTTTTGAGAGCTAGTCGGACATTCTGGTGCTTGTGCCATCACGAACGATAGCCAAGACTTTCCGCCTCGGTTGGTGCGGACGTTCAGTGTCCGGTTCAACGCCAACCGTATTCCAATAAAGGCCAGGCGCCGACCGCCGCAGTCGAGATGATCTGGCCACTCAAACCGAAGAATGGACCGACCGCGCTGCTGCGTGAGTCAGGTCTCGTCGTTGTCGATAAACCACTCGAGCGGTGCTCACAAGGCGCTGATTCGGGCTATTCCCGTTGGGGGTCAGATGTTCAAGTCTTGTGTTGCTGCGTTGGTCGCGGTCCTGTGTGGGGTGAGTGCTTCGGTCATGGCGGCCGAAGGAGAGCCTTTCGTCATCAAGTTCGCTCACGTCGTAGCCGACGACACGCCCAAGGGCAAGGGCGCGTTGCTGTTTCAGAAGCTGGTGCATGAGCGCCTGGCCGGCAAGGTGAAGGTCGAGGTCTACCCAAACTCGACATTGGTCGGCGATGCCGACGAGATGCAGGCCCTGCTGAACAACGAGGTGCAGATCCTTGCGCCGTCCCTGTCGAAGTTCGGCAAGTACACTAAGAAGCTGCAGGTGTTCGACCTGCCGTTTCTGTTCGACGACGAAGCTGCCGTCCAGCGCTTTCAGTCGCGTGAGACGAGCCGTGATCTGCTGCGCTCCATGGCTGACTCAGGCATCTATGGCCTGGCCTACTGGAACAACGGTTTGAAGCAGCTCTCGGCCACGCAGGCGCTGCGTCTGCCGGGGGATGCCGCTGGCCTGGCGTTTCGCATACAGCCCTCGGCGGTACTGGAGGCTCAGTTCAATGCGGTAGGTGCAAAGCCGGTAGTGCTGCCCTTCGCCGAGGTCTACAAGTCGCTGCAGGCGGGCGTGGTTCAGGGCGCGGAAAACCCCTGGTCGAACATCGCCAGCCAGAACATGCACAAGGTCCAGCCGTTCATCACCGAGAGCAATCACGGGGTGCTCAATTACATGCTGGTGACCAGCTCGAAGTTCTGGATGAGCATGCCCTTCGCGGTGCGCTCTGAACTCGAGGGCATCATTCTCGAGGTGACCCAGGCGGTGAATCGGGAAGCTGCTGCGCTGAACCAGCGCGACCGCGACCGCATCCTCGCCAGTGGCAGCAGCAAGCTGATCGCTCTTACGCCCGAGCAGCGCCAGGCCTGGCGTGAAAAGATGATGCCGGTGTGGCAGTCCTACGAAAACGAGATCGGTGCCGACGTGATCCGCGCCGCATTGACGGTCAATCGCAAGCGCTAATCCCCAATCCCTCGGCTCGCCGCCATCCGGGGGCGGCGAGCACGTTGTCGTTCCTTTCACCCGCCCTCGTTCGATCCCGCACTGTTATTACCGCTGGCGCGGCGGTCTCCCTGACGAAACGGTATTGCTTCCAGCCCTTCCTGCTCCGGGCCGCCTGTCACCCCGATGTGAGCCTGGGTCACGGCAGTTGCCAGTCGGCTGGACTTCGACCTGGCGTTACCTCAACTGCCAAGCAACGGCAAGGCTTGCCTCCGACGGATGACGGTTATGGAATCGTCAATGCCGGTCTTGGCCGCTTAACGCCACCCTTCGGCTGTTAGCATTCTTGCGAAGCGCGTACTCGAGCTGCTGTGCAGCGGAGGGGCGTGCCGTCTTTGTGCTTGTTTCCGATGTGCCAACCCAGAATAAGGAGAACAGCAGGTGGCGACCAATCCTGGAAAGACCCCGGCAACGTCCGTGGAAAGCATTCCCGCACCGACCGGGGCGGCCAACCTGATCGATACCGACTACGTCATCGGTCAGGACAATATCAAACGCAAGTTTTTCGATGTTCACAGCAAGGTTTTCAGCATCTCCGCAGTGACGATCGTTCTCTTTGTGATCGTTACCCTTGCCCTGCGCAGCGAAGTCGAGCCGGTGTTTACCGCCATGCGCGACTGGCTGACTGGCAATCTGGCGTGGTTCTTCATCGGGTCGGCGAACATTTTCGTGCTGTTGTGCGTGGGGCTCATCCTCTCACCGCTGGGTAAAGTTCGCCTGGGCGGCATGGATGCGAAGCCGGACTATTCCTATACCGGGTGGTTCTCCATGTTGTTCGCCGCCGGCATGGGCATCGGTCTGATGTTCTACGGCGTTTCCGAACCCATGTCGCATTTCTCCACGGCTATGGGCGGCACCACTGTAGAGAACGGCGTACGTACCGACTGGGCACCGCTGGGCGCCGCTGCTGGCGATGCACAGGCTGCGGCTAGCCTGAGTATGGCTGCCACCATCTTCCACTGGGGCCTGCACCCTTGGGCGATCTACGCCGTCGTCGCGTTGGCTCTGGCGCTGTTCTCGTTCAACAAAGGTTTGCCGCTGAGCATCCGCTCGATCTTTTACCCGCTGCTTGGTGAGCGGGTCTGGGGCTGGCCGGGTCATTTAATCGACATTCTTGCGGTATTTGCCACCCTGTTTGGCCTTGCTACATCATTGGGCATTGGGGCTCAGCAAGCGGCGGCCGGCCTCGAATCTCTGTTCGGTATGCCCAATACAGATACCAGCAAGGTGCTGCTGGTCGCGGGTATCACTGCCCTCGCGCTGATGTCTGTGCTGGCGGGACTGGACAAGGGGGTCAAGCGCCTGTCGGAGTTCAACATGGTGCTGGCACTGCTGCTGCTGCTGTTCATCATCATCGTCGGCCCGACCTTGGCGATCTTCACCGGCTTCTTCAGTAACCTTGGTAGCTATCTGGTCAACCTGCCGGCGCTATCCAATCCGATAGGCCGTGCTGACGCCAACTTCAGCCAAGGCTGGACTGCGTTCTACTGGGCTTGGTGGATCAGCTGGTCGCCGTTCGTTGGTATGTTCATCGCCCGGGTCAGCCGTGGCCGCTCGGTACGTGAATTCCTGATCGCCGTCCTGCTGGTGCCATCGCTGGTATCGGTACTGTGGATGACCGCGTTCGGTGGCACCGCGTTGGGTCAGTTTGTTAACGAGGGCTTTACCGGCGTCCAGGATGCAGCGCTTGAGCTGAAACTGTTCGTCATGCTCGGGCAATTGCCGCTGGCGGAAATCAGCTCCTTTGTCGGCATTGTGCTGGTGGTGGTGTTCTTTATCACCTCCTCGGACTCGGGGTCGTTGGTGATCGATACCATCACAGCGGGTGGCAAGATTAACGCGCCGGTACCGCAGCGGGCATTCTGGGCTGTGTTGCAGGGTGTAGTGGCTGCTTCACTGTTGCTCGGCGGCGGTCTGGTCGCCTTGCAGGCCATGGCGGTATCCACCGGCCTGCCATTTACCGTGGTCTTGCTGGTTGGCTGCGTGTCCATCGTCAAGGGACTGATGAGCGAGCCTCGGTAGTGGCTTAGGCCTATGTTCAGGCGGCCCGGCCGCCTGGCAGGTGATCCGAAAAGGCGCGACCGTTAGCGGTCGCGCCTTTTCAGTTCCAAAGATCGCCCACGGCGGTTGTCGACGGGTAGTGGAAGGCCGATTGCGCCTGCAACAGCTCGGCGGTTGCCAGGGCATCGGTCAGGGCATGGTGGGCCTGGTACAGCGGCAAACCATAGCGCAGGCGGCTGTCGGCCAGGCGGATGGATACGGGCCGCTGCGTGCTGAACACTCGGCGCAGCCAGCCTCGTCGGCGCGGATGCAGCCGTGCTTCCAGCTGCATGGTATCGATCACTGGAAATTGCAGACCTTCGCCCAGCAGGTGATGCACGGCCTGGTCGAGAAAGCGCCGCTCGATACTGCGGTAATGCACCACCATGATCCTGCCAGCCATTTTCTCCAGCAGCTCGTCGAGCACGTGGGCCAGCCTCGGCGCGTTGCTGACATCCGAGTGCGTGATGTGATGAAAGGTGATCGACTGACTGCTCAGATCGCACACCGGCTTGACGACCCAGTAGCTGGCCTCGCGGCAGCGGATCCGCTGCAGATCGAAGGGCATCAGGCCAAGGCTGACGATCGAGTCGCGTTGGCTGTCCAGGCCGGTGGTCTCGACGTCCAGGGCGAGCAAGGGCACCTGCTCCAGTGGCGTGTCGGCACTGACTGTACCGGCCTCGTAGAAACGTACAAGGCGCGGGTCGCGGGCCGTTCGCGCGAGCTGGGCAAACACGGCTGGCCAGTCGGGCGCCGTACGAGATCCGCTACGTTTCATAGCGGCCGACTTGGAAGCTGGCCCGGGTAGCGGAAGCGCAAGAACTGCTGCGCATTGCTGAGCACCTGAAAGGCTGACTTGAGGTTGTGTCGTTCGTTGGCGTCAATCTGCTCCGGCTCTATGTAGTTATCCGGTTCGCGCCCCTCCAGCAAATCCGTGGCCTGATGGCGGATGCGCACGATGGAGAGGAATTCCAGGGCATTACGCAGCTGGGTGATGGCGTCTTCGGTCAACAGCTTGGTGGCGGCGATGGCCTCCAGGCGCTCCTGGGAGTTCTGGGCCTTGGAGCCGACCGCCAGGGCGTGCACCCGGATCAGGTCGGTCAGTGGCGCGGTGCCGCGTCCCTTGAGGTTGATGATGTTGTTCTGCTGGCCGTCCTTTTCCATCACGAAGGTGCGGAAGAACCCCAGCGGTGGAGTGCGGTTGAGCGCGTTGCGTGCAAGGGCGGCGAGAAACAGCGGGTTGCTGCTGGCCTTTTGCGCGATCAGATCCTTGAGGCTTTCCACGAGTCCGGCCTCTCCGTAGGCGCTGCTGAGGTCGAAGAAGATGGAGCTGTTGAGCAGCGTTTCGGGGTTGGGCTGCTCGATCCACTGGGTGAAGTAGCTCCTCCAGACCCGCAGCGGTTGTCGCCACTTGGCGTTGCTCGCCATGATGCCGCCCTTGCAGTAGCTGTAGCCGCAGGCAGCCAGGCCGTCACTGACGAAGCTCGCCAGCTGCAGGAAATACTCGTCATGGATGCGCGGATCGAAACGGTTGTCGAGGACCAGGGCGTTGTCCTGATCGGTGACGATCAGTTGCTCGTCGCGCGCCATCGACCCCAACACCATGTAGCAGTAGGGCACTGGTGGCGGTCCCAGCCGCTGTTCGGCCAACTCCAGCAGGCGATGGGTAAGGCTGCGGCCGATGCCCGACATGGCGCTGCCGATCATGTGTGCCGTAGCTTCTTCGTTGACCATGCGCAGGAAGGTCGCGCGCAGGTCTGGCACCAACCCCTGCAGCTCGGCGACCGATTGCTTGTTGAAGATGCTGTTGACCAGATAGAGGCTGCTCTGCGATTCGTATTTGATGATGTCCGACAGGTTGATCACGCCGACCGGGCGCTGGCGATACATCACCGGCAGGTGATGGATGTTGTTGCGCAGCATGCTGAGCATGGCCTCGAACACCGAGTCGTCGGCCTGGATGGTGATCGGGTTGGGTGACATCACCTGATCGACCGGTGTGTCCAGCGGCAGCCCTTCGGCCAGCACCCGCGTGCGCAGGTCGCGGTCGGTGGTAATGCCGGTCATGACCTGGAGACTGGATGCGTCGGCTGTGTTCGGCGACGGGCCGAGAATCACCAGCGAGGACACGCCATGCTCGGTCATTACCTGTGCGGCCTCTTGCACGCTGGTGCCAAGCGGCACGCTGACGGTGCGCCGAGTGACCAGCTTGCGGACCTTGATCTTCATCAGCTCGCTGGCCTTGCCCTGCGGCTCTTCCACCTTCAGGCGCGACTGGCCTTCGGCCTCGACAAAGTCGGCGAAAGCGTCATTGGCCTCGCACAGCTGCTCGAACAAAAGGCCGGGAATGAAGTAGATCAGGCTGTCTTCGATCGCCCGTGCCGGCAAGCGCACCTTGTGACCGCGCAACAGGCCGAACTGACCGAACACTTCGCCTTCGGAAAGGCGGTTGTACAGTTCGCCGTTGCGCCGGTAGATCTCCACGGCACCACTGCGGATGTAATGCAACTCCGAGATCGTCTCGCCGTAGCGAAGAATGTCGCTGCCGGCCTTGAAATAGCCGACCTCGACCTGTCGTGCGATTTCGTCGAGCGTGTCGTCCGGCAGACCGTCGAAGGGGGCGAAGCGACTCAGATGGTCGCGTATTTCGAGCAGCTCGACCTGCATGCGGGGGCTCCTGGCGGCACGCTGTTGATGCATTGAACCACATAGCCGTAGCGTCCAGCGTCAGCGTGCACGGGCGCACGTCGCAGGCAGGCAGCCGCGTGTCGTTCGTTGCGTGTATCCCTGCGCTGACGAGGCCTCGCGGGGGCGTCACGATGACGGCGCGACTGGCTCCCCAGCGATCAGGCCATCGGCTCGCCGGCATAACAGGTGGGCGATGTGGGTGCGCGGCGTCGCTCCAACTCCTCTTCCAACCATTCGACCAGCACCCGCGCATTGTTCTGCTGCTCGTCGCGCGCCGCGTAGACGAGTGTCAACTGGCCTCTGGCCGCAATATCCAGCAGCGGCCACCAATGCTCCGGTCGGCCCGCCAGTTCCCGCCGATAATCGTCTCGAAAGATCTCGAACGACAGCTTGCCGGCTTTGAAGGCGCGCCGCAGTTCGCTCGACGGCGCCAGCGCCTTGCACCAGTCATGCAACGCCAGCGATTCCCTGGTCCGGTTGCGCGGCCATAGGCGATCGACCAGCACCCTGTGACCGTCATCGGGTGCCGGCGGCTCATAGGCGCGTTTGCAGCGGATCACTCCAGTCAGCCTCCGTGATTAGGGGTATCCAAAGATAGGGTAAAAAGTACTTATACTGCGGTTAATATTACCCGTTCGCATAAGGTAGAAAAGACCTAGTAGTATTTAAGTATTTGAATTTGAATGCTTTTAAAAGCGGCACGCTTCATGACTGTGTACAGGGGAACGACACAACACACAACGGAGCATTGCATGAAGAATCTAGTCGCTTTGGTTACCTGCGCAACCCTGCTGACCACCTCGTTGGCTGGCGCCGACGAGGTGGTATCGGCGCGTGAGGATCATGTCGTCGGTGGCGGTTTCGGTGGGCTCAGCGGGTTCATGCTGGGCGCAGCAGCCGGCGGACCCATCGGTGCGCTGATCGGCGGTGGCCTGGGCTACCTCGCCGGGCAGGGAGTGCAGGAGGCCGCCGGGCTGGAGCAAACCCTGTATGTGATCGAGAAGGACGATGGCGGTCGGGCGCGGCTGCGGACGTCGAACAACGACCTGGTCGCCGGACAACAGGTGCAGCGCGAGGGTGGCGAGCTGACAGCGCTGAATCGCTAGGGCCTTGTTCTGCCGATGCCGATGCCGGTGGCTTTGCTAGGCTGGCCTGCATCACAACCGAAGGAGCCGTGATGAGTTATTCCCTGTTGCATGTCATCCATCTGCTGGCGGCAATCTTCTTCATTGGCACCTTGTTCGTCGAGGTCGCGGTGCTCAGCCGCGTGCGCCAGCAGATCGAACCGGAGCTGATGCAGAAGGTCGACAAGGCAGTCGGTGCGCGGCTACGCGTGGTGCTGCATTGGGTCGTGCTGTTTGTCTATGGGGCCGGTATCGGTCTGGCCTGGTTTCACCGCCAGGCGTTGGCCGACCCATTCGCCAGCAGCTTCGCGACTTTGCTGTCGCTGAAGATCCTGCTGGCGGTTGGCGTGTTCTTTACTTTCGGCATGGTCGCCATGCTGCTGCGCAGCGGGCGGATGACGCCGGCGCGCTATCGGCGCATCCACTGGGCGATCTTTGCGCAGATGGTGGGGATCGTGCTGCTGGCCAAGGGGATGTTCTACCTGCACTGGTAAGGGAGGGTCTAGTGCATTGGCGCCTGGCGAACGATGACCTCGGTCAATGCTGACGCGCTATCAGTCACCGTGATTGGCGGCCGATTCAGCGGCTTTAGGCTCGTTCTTTTTCTGCCGCACCAGGCCTATGGTGAACGCATCCAGACCCGTCAGATCGCCGAGGTATCCGATGCATTTCGCCTATAGCCCACGTGTCGACGCGCTGCGTCAGCAGCTACTCGCGTTCATGGACCAGTACATCGTGCCGCGTATTGGCGCCTGGCATGAGGAGGTCGCGGCCGGGGCCTATCCGGTTTCGTTCATGGAAGACCTGAAAGCCTTGGCGCGTTCCGAAGGCTTATGGAATCTGTTCCTGCCGTCACTAGGCGAAGATGAGCCGGGCATGGGCCTGAGCAACCTCGAGTACGCGCCGTTGGCGGAGATCATGGGCCGCGTGCACTGGGCGTCGGAGGTGTTCAACTGCAACGCGCCGGATACCGGGAACATGGAGCTGCTGCACATGTTCGCCACGCCGGAGCAGCGCCAGCGCTGGTTGAATCCCTTGCTTGACGGAGAGATCCGCTCGGCCTTCGCCATGACCGAACCGGACGTGCCGTCCTCCGATGCCACCAATATCCAGACGTTGATCCGCCGTGATGGTGATGATTATGTGATCAACGGCCGCAAGTGGTTCATCACCAACGCCTCGCACCCCAACTGCAAACTGTTGATCGTCATGGGCAAGACCGACCCGGACGCGGAGACCCATCAGCAGCAGAGCATGATTCTGGTGCCGTTCGACACGCCCGGCGTCGAGCTGGTCCGTAACATTCCGGTGATGAATCATCTGGCGCCGGAAGGCCACAGCGAATTGGTCCTGCGTAACGTGCGGGTGCCTGCGGGCAATCTGTTGGGCAAGGAGGGCGACGGTTTCATGATGGCCCAGGCGCGCCTCGGGCCGGGTCGTATTCATCACTGCATGCGCTCGATAGGCATGGCCGAGCTGGCGCTGGAACTGATGGTCGAGCGCTGTCAGGAGCGCAAGGCGTTCGGCAAGTATCTGCAGCAGTACTCGAACATCGGCGACTGGATTGCCGAGTCACGCATAGAGATCGAACAGGCGCGTCTGTTGGTGCTGAAAACCGCCTGGATGATTGACGAGGTCGGCGCCAAGGCGGCGCGCAAGGAGATCTCGATGATCAAGGCATTGGTGCCCAGAATGCTCACCAACGTTGCTGATCGAGCCATGCAGGTCTACGGCGCGATGGGCCTGACGCCGGACACTCCGCTGGCGGACATGTGGACCGGCGGCCGTGCCTTGCGCTTTGCCGACGGCCCCGATCAGGTGCATCTGCGCAGCATTGCGCGGATGGAGATCAAGGCCAGCGAAGCCAATCGTGGCGCGACGGCAGCCTACCTGACGCCGCCTGGGCGTCATGGCTCGTGACGGTTGTGGGTGGAGCAGCGTTCCGCCCGATCCCGAAGGGTCCCGACTTCGACCGCCTGCGCCTCACGCTTTAGTGCAGCAGGCGCATTCCCGCCGCACGATGTACGGTCAATTGGTGGGCTGAAGACCGCCCTACGGCTCCTGTAGAGCAAGTTCGCGATGGTGAGCGTCTGCAAAGCCGTTTTCGCCGCACATTCGCCCATGGTTGCTTATAGACGGACGGGCTCGCCAGCTGCCGAATATAGCCCTTGCCTGCGGCAGCGTTCGTATAAGGTGTATAGGCACCTTCGCGAACCAGCGACACCCACCTCCCTCCCGCATTGACATGGCTCAATGCAATCACAGGTACCGGCCAAGCTTGATATCAATCAAGGAGAGCGCCGGGCCTGCTCCCTACCATCAATCCATATTCGCAAACCTAAGTAGGTAGGCCATGACTTCCCGTTTCTCTTTCGCAGCTGGCACCAGAGGCGCATGGGGGCTCGGCTTTGTCCTGCTGCTGGCGCTGATGCTCAGTGTCTCCACCGTGCAGGCCAAGGGCTACGGGGTCGAGCAGCAGCGCATCGAGCAGTTCTTCCCAGGCGCCAGCGTTTCGGCCGCCGAAGGCGATTACCAGGTCCGCACCCTCTCGAAGGATGACGAGGTGCTGGGTTATGCCTTCCAGACCATCAACGTAGTCGATATTCCGGCCTACTCAGGCAAGCCGATCAATATGCAGGTGCTGCTCGATCCGCAGGGTGTGATCGTCGATGCCTATGTGCTCGAGCATCATGAGCCGATCCTGCTGGTCGGCATTCCGATTGAAAAACTCCATGCATTCACGGCCAAGTACGAGGGTATCAAGGTCGACCAGCGGGTCGTGGTCGGCCACTCCAGTGACGAGAAGGCGGTCACCATCGACGCGGTCACCGGCGCCACTGTCACTGTCATGGTGGTCAATGAAACCGTCATGCGCGCCGCTCGCGATGTTGCCGTGTCGCTTGGGCTGGTGGAGGACAAAGTCGGTGCGGCGCAAAAGCCGGCTACCGTCCGCGAGGATTATTACGAGCCCGCCAACTGGAGCGAACTGACGGGTAATGGCGCGATTCGCCGTCTGCACCTGACCAAGGGCGACATCGATCAGGCGTTCAAAGGCACCGAAGCCGAGGGCATCGACGAGGCGTCACCGGAAGAGGTCGACGAGACTTTCATCGACCTCTACGCCACCCACCTGAACCCGCCCACCATCGGCCGGGCCCTGCTTGGCGACGCTCACTACGCCGACCTGAAGGAGGAGCTCAAGCCAGGCGAGCACGCGGTCGCGGTCATGGCCAGCGGCGAATACTCCTTCAAGGGGTCGGGCTATGTGCGCGGCGGCATCTTCGATCGAGTGCAGCTGCGCCAGTTCGGCAACGTCATCAGCTTTCGCGACATGGACTTCCAGCGCCTCGACGACGTGTATGCCGAAGGCATGCCGGATTTCAGCGAAATGGCGGTGTTCATCGTCCGTGAGCATTCTGCGTTTGATCCCGGTTCGCCGTGGACACTGGAGTTGCTGGTGCGCCGCCAGACCGGCCCGATCAGTGGCATGTTCACCAGCTTCGAACTGCCGTACGAGATGCCCGAGCAGTACATCGAGCGCCCGCAACCAACCGCCGAGGAACTGGCTGCGGCCGAGGAGGCCAACCGGCCGATGTGGGTCACCATCTGGTATCAGCAGAGCTTCCAGATTGGCGTGATCCTGGCCGCGCTGCTTCTGCTGACCGTCATCCTCTTCATGCAGGACAAACTCACCCAGCACCCCAACTTCCTGAAGAAGCTGCGCCACTGCTACCTGATCTTCACCGTGGTGTTCATCGGCTGGTATGCCTTGGGGCAGCTGTCCGTGGTCAACGTGCTGACCTTCGTGCACGCCCTGGTGCAGGACTTCCGCTGGGAGCTGTTCCTTACCGATCCGGTGATCTTCATCCTCTGGGTCTTCACCGCCGCCAGCATTCTGCTCTGGGGCCGTGGGGTCTTCTGCGGCTGGCTGTGCCCCTTCGGTGCGTTGCAGGAGCTGATCAATGAGGCTGCTCGCAAGCTCAAGATCCGTCAGTACGAGGTGCCCTTTGCGGTGCATGAGCGGCTTTGGGCAATCAAGTACATCGTGCTGCTGGTGCTGTTCGGCATCTCGTTGGAGTCGATGACGATGGCCGAGAAGGCCGCCGAGGTGGAGCCGTTCAAGACCGCCATCACCCTCAAGTTCGACCGCCAATGGTGGTTCGTCGCCTACGCCGTGGCCCTGCTGGCAATCAACATTTTCACCCGCAAGGTGTACTGCCGCTACGTCTGCCCGCTGGGCGCGGGGCTGGCGATCACGGGCCGCTTCCGCCTGTTCGACTGGCTCAAGCGGCGCAAGGAGTGCGGCAACCCCTGTCAGGTCTGTGCCAACGAATGCGAAGTCCAGGCGATTCATCCGGACGGGCACATCAATCACAACGAGTGCCACTACTGCCTCGATTGCCAGATGACCTATCACAACGAAAACAAGTGCCCGCCGCTGATCGTGAAGAACAAGCGCGCCAAGCGCGGCAAGAAAGCCCCAGCCGGCCCAACGCTGATTCCCGTAGTGCAAGTGGTAGACCCGCAGAGCGGCACGCCTGATCGCGAACGCTCGCAACCGATCGTTTGACCTGTCCGTACACGATAAGGAGCAACACCCGATGAGCGACAAGAGCAAGAACACCCCCGAAACGCTGGAAAAGAGTGGCTTTAGCCGCCGTGGCTTCCTGGGCGCCAGTGCCCTGACCGGCGCCGCCGTGGCAGCGACCGCATTCGGCGGCGCAGTCATGAGCCGTGAGACCTGGGCCGCAGCGGTCAAGGACGCGCAACAGAAGATCCACGTCGCACCGGGCGAACTGGACGACTACTACGGTTTTTGGAGCGGCGGTCACCAGGGCGAAGTGCGCGTGGTGGGCGTGCCCTCGATGCGCGAGCTGATGCGCATCCCGGTCTTCAACGTCGATTCCGCCACCGGTTGGGGCCTGACCAACGAAAGCCGCCACATCATGGGCGAAAGCGCCAAGTTCCTGAACGGCGACTGCCACCATCCGCATATCTCCATGACTGACGGCAAGTACGACGGCAAGTACCTGTTCATCAACGACAAGGCCAACAGCCGCGTCGCGCGTATCCGTCTGGACATCATGAAGTGCGACAAGATGCTCACCGTGCCGAACGTACAGGCGATCCACGGCCTGCGTCTGCAGAAGGTGCCGCACACCAAGTACGTGTTCGCCAACGCCGAGTTCGTCATTCCGCACCCCAATGACGGCAGCAACTTCGACCTGCAGGCCGAAAGCGCTTACACCATGTTCAACGTCATCGATGCCGAGAAGATGGAAATGGCTTTTCAGGTCATCGTCGACGGCAACCTGGACAACACCGACGCCGACTACACCGGCAAGTACGCCGCCTCCACCTGCTATAACTCGGAGAAAGCCACCGACCTGGGCGGCATGATGCGCAACGAGCGCGACTGGGTGGTGGTGTACAACATTCCGCGCATCGAGGCGGCGATCAAAGCCGGCAAGTTCAGCACCGTCGGCGACTCGAAAGTGCCCGTGGTCGATGGCCGCGCCGGTTCGGAATTCACCCGTTACATCCCCGTGCCGAAGAACCCGCACGGCTGCAACACCTCGTCCGACGGCAAGTACTTCATCGCCGCCGGCAAGCTGTCGCCAACGGTCACCATGATCGAAATCGCCAAGCTCGATGATCTGTTCGACGACAAGCTGAAGGACCCGCGCGACGTGGTTGCCGCCGAGCCGGAACTGGGTCTCGGCCCGCTGCACACCACCTTCGACGGTCGCGGCAATGCCTACACCACGCTGTTCATCGACAGCCAGGTGGTGAAGTGGAACATGGCCGACGCGGTACGCGCCTACAACGGCGAGAAGGTCAACTACATCAAGCAAAAACTCGACGTGCAATACCAGCCGGGCCACCTGCATGCCTCGCTGACCGAAACCAGTGAGGCCGATGGCAAGTGGCTGGTGGCACTGTGCAAGTTCTCCAAGGATCGCTTCCTGCCGACCGGCCCGCTGCACCCGGAAAACGACCAGTTGATCGACATCTCTGGTGACGAAATGAAGCTGGTGCACGACGGCCCGACCTACGCCGAGCCGCACGATTGCATCCTGGCGCGTCGTGACCAGATCAAGCCGCAGAAGATCTGGAAGCGTGACGACCCATTCTTCGCACCGACGGTCGAGCGGGCGAAGAAGGACGGCATCAACCTGGAAACCGACAACAAGGTGATCCGCGACGGCAACAAGGTGCGGGTGTACATGACCTCGATGGCACCGACCTATGGCATGACCGAGTTCACGGTCAAGCAGGGCGACGAAGTCACCGTAACCATCACCAACATCGACCAGATCGAAGACGTGTCCCACGGTTTCGTCATGACCAACCACGGCGCGAGCATGGAGATCAGCCCGCAGCAGACCGCGTCCATCACTTTTACGGCCGACAAGCCCGGCCTGCATTGGTACTACTGCAGCTGGTTCTGCCACGCGCTGCACATGGAAATGGTCGGCCGCATGCTGGTCGAGCCGGCGTAACGCGACCGGGCGGGAGCGAGCGCTCCCGCCTTTCACCTGCCTGGAAGCTGAAGAGGAACAACGCAGTGCTCAGATCTCAGGCGATATCAAGGTTTAAACCGCTGGCAGCGCTGCTGCTGGCTCTGTTCTGCGGGGTGGCCGTGGCGGCCCCGCAACCTATTTCAGCCCTGCCGCTCCAGACGGAAGGGGGCAACCGCTGGCGCTTACCGGCCGGCGAATACACCGGTCAGTTCAGCATCGACCAGCCCATGCAGCTGCGCTGCGAGCCGGGCGCCGTGTTGCAGGCGCAGGGCGAGGGCAACGGCCTGTTGATCGAGGCGTCCGATGTCACCGTCGAAGGCTGCACATTGCTTGATTGGGGCCGCGATCTCACCGCGATGAACGCCGCCATCTTCATCCAGCCAAAGGCGCAGCGCGTGGTGATCCGCGACAACCAGCTGCGTGGCCCCGGCTTTGGCATCTGGGTCGACGGCTCGAAAGACGTGAGCCTGATCGGCAACCAGATCGAAGGCGACACGAGCATTCGTTCCCAGGACCGCGGCAACGGCATTCACCTCTACGCCGTGAGTGGCGCGCGCATCATCGACAACCAAGTGCGTAACACCCGCGACGGCATCTACATCGATACTTCCAACGGCAATCACATCGAAGGCAACGTGCTGGAGGATCTGCGTTACGGGGTGCACTACATGTTCGCGAACGATAACAGCGTGATCGGCAACGTCACCCGTCGCACCCGTACCGGCTATGCACTGATGCAGAGCCGCAAGCTGGAGGTCATCGGCAATCGCTCCGAGGGGGACGAGAACTACGGCATCCTGATGAACTACATCACCTATTCGACCATCCGCGACAACGTCGTCAGCGACGTGCGCAGCGGCTCGACCGGCGACAGCATGATCTCGGGCGCCGAGGGCAAGGCGCTGTTCATCTACAACTCCTTGTTCAACACCATTGCAGGCAACCGTTTCGAGAAAAGCGCGCTGGGCATCCACCTGACTGCGGGCTCGGAAGACAACCGCATCTCTGGCAACGCCTTCATCGACAATCAGCAGCAGGTCAAGTACGTGGCCACCCGCACTCAGGAATGGTCCATCGACGGCCGCGGCAACTATTGGAGCGACTACCTGGGCTGGGACCGCAACGATGATGGGCTGGGCGACGTCGCCTACGAGCCCAACGACAACGTCGATCGTCTGTTGTGGCTTTACCCGCAGGTGCGGCTGTTGATGAACAGCCCGAGCATCGAGGTGCTGCGCTGGGTTCAGCGGGCCTTCCCGGTCATCAAGTCGCCCGGCGTGCAGGACAGCCATCCGTTGATGAAGCCGCCAACCGATCCATTGATGAGCAAAACGCAGGAGCCAACGCCATGAGCGCTGTAGAGATCCAGGGCGTGAACCAGCGTTACGGCAGCATGACCGTGCTGCATGATCTGAACCTGACCCTCGGCGAGGGCGAAGTGCTGGGCCTGTTTGGCCACAACGGTGCAGGCAAGACCACCAGCATGAAACTGATTCTTGGCCTGCTCACGCCCAGCGAAGGGCAGGTGCGCGTGCTCGGTCGGGCGCCGCATGATCCCGAAGTCCGCCGCCAGCTGGGTTACCTGCCTGAGAACGTGACCTTCTATCCGCAGCTCAGTGGTCGCGAGACGTTGCGGCACTTCGCTCGGCTGAAAGGCGCAGCAGTGAAGCAGGTGGACGAATTGCTGGAGCAGGTCGGGCTGTCCCACGCTGCCGAGCGCCGGGTGAAGACCTATTCCAAGGGCATGCGCCAGCGTCTCGGCCTGGCTCAGGCGCTGCTCGGCGAGCCGCGTCTGCTATTGCTCGACGAACCCACGGTGGGGCTCGATCCCATCGCAACCGGCGATCTCTATGAGCTGATCGACCGGATGCGCCAACGCGGCACCAGCGTCATTCTCTGCTCGCATGTGCTGCCCGGCGTCGAAGCGCATATCAATCGGGCGGCGATTCTGGCCAAAGGTCAGCTACAGGCGGTCGGCAGCCTGGCGCAGCTGCGCGTCGAGGCGGGGCTGCCGGTGCGCATTCGCGCCAGTGGCATCGGCGACAGCGCCGGCTGGTTGCAGCGTTGGGGAGACGCGGGCCATAGCGCACGTTCGCTGGGTGAACACAGCGTCGAGGTGTCGGCCATCAATGGCCACAAACTGCCGCTGCTGCGCGAATTGCTGGGCGAGGGCGAGCCGGACGACATCGAAATCCATCAGCCATCGCTCGAAGACTTGTATCGCTACTACATGCAGCGCGCCGGCGATGTGCGCGCGGCGGAGGGCACGTTATGAACCAGATCTGGAACATCGCCCGCAAGGAATTCAGCGACGGTTTGCGTAACCGCTGGTTGCTTGCCATCAGCCTGCTGTTCGCGGTGCTGGCGGTGGGCATTGCCTGGCTCGGCGCAGCGGCATCCGGACAACTGGGCTTTACCTCGATTCCGGCGACCATCGCCAGCCTGGCGAGTCTGGCGACCTTCCTGATGCCGCTGATCGCACTGCTGCTGGCCTACGACGCCATTGTCGGCGAAGACGAGGGCGGCACCCTGATGCTGCTGCTGACCTACCCGCTGGGGCGCGGGCAGATCCTGCTGGGCAAGTTCGTCGGTCACGGCTTGATCCTGGCGCTGGCGGTGTTGATCGGTTTCGGCTGCGCCATGCTCGCCATCGCCGTGCTGGTCGAAGACATCGAAATCGGTCTGCTGCTCTGGGCCTTCGGCCGCTTCATGATCTCTTCGACGTTGCTCGGTTGGGTGTTCCTCGCCCTGGCCTATGTGCTGAGCAGCAAGGTCAGCGAGAAATCCAGTGCGGCCGGCCTGGCGCTTGGCGTGTGGTTTCTCTTCGTGCTGGTGTTCGACCTCGTCTTGCTGGCGCTGCTGGTGCTCAGTGAGGGCAGCTTCAGCCCCGAAGCGCTGCCGTGGCTGCTGCTGCTGAACCCGGCCGACATCTACCGTTTGATCAATCTGTCCGGCTTCGAGGGCAGCAATGCCATGGGCGTGCTGTCGCTGGGTAGCGAGCTGCCGATGCCAACCGCCGCGCTCTGGCTGTGTCTGTTGCTGTGGGTGGGTGTTTCACTGCTGCTGGCCTATGGCGTGTTCCGCCGTCGTCCCGCATGACCATGAGAAGGAAACTGTAACGATGAATGCGCTATACAGAGCGTCACGCGTCCTGATCACCGCTGCGATGGTGCTAGGCCTGGCCGGTTGTAACGAGGCCGAGCAGAGCGAGCAGCTGCTCGAGCCGGTGGCCTTTCACAGCAGCGATGAATGCCATGTCTGCGGCATGGTGATCAGCGATTTCCCGGGGCCCAAGGGGCAGGCGGTGGAGAAGGGCGGGGTACGTAAATTCTGTTCCACCGCGGAGATGCTCGGCTGGTGGCTGCAACCGGAAAACCGCATGCTCAACGCCAAGCTCTACGTGCATGACATGGGCCGCTCCACCTGGGAGCACCCTGATGACGAATACCTGATCGACGCCACCAGCGCCTACTATGTCGCGGGTACGTCGCTCAAGGGGGCCATGGGCGTGGTGCTGGCAACCTTTGCCGACGAGTCTGCAGCCAAGGGACTGGCGGCCATGCATGGCGGTCGCGTGCTTCGATTCGAGGACATCGACCAGTCGGTGCTTCAGCAAACCTCGGGCATGCCGCACGGCATGCCCGGTCATCAACAAGCTCACGCCGGTCACTAGACCGCAACCTACCACTCGATGAGGTAACTGAAATGATGGGTATCAGCATCTGGCAACTTCTGATCGTTCTGCTGATCGTGGTCATGCTGTTCGGCACCAAGCGCCTGCGCGGTCTGGGCACGGATCTGGGTGGCGCAATCAGCGGCTTTCGCAAATCCATGAGCGACGGCGAAAGCGCAGCTTCCACCGAAACGGTCAAGCACGAGCCGAAATAGCGATTCGCTTCCCTCGCGCCACAGCTGACGTAGGGTGGGCTTCAGCCCACCAGGGCGGTTGGTCGGCCGCAGAGGGCGAGACGGGGTGGAAGCATCTGGTGGGCTAAAGCCCACCCTACGGGTGCGTCCGGCTGGGCCATGGTGATGTACCGGCGGATGTAGATACCGTCTTCCCCATTACCGCGCAAGGGCCAGTTGAGGGTCGAAACGCTGGCCCGATTTAAGTACCCCATAGGCGATGTGCAGCAGCTTGCGCATCGCTGCACAGACGATTTGTTTTCCGGATTTTCCTTTTGCACTCAGACGC
>Ga0163200_1000228_pt1 | contig 26153 bp, 24 predicted proteins | sample PL_2010_200m_FD_113535 | JGI IMG/M metagenome (GOLD analysis project Ga0163200, IMG submission 113535) | Freshwater microbial communities from Powell Lake, British Columbia, Canada to study Microbial Dark Matter (Phase II) - PL_2010_200m | ecosystem: Environmental > Aquatic > Freshwater > Lake ... | reverse complement strand
TCTAAAAGTCTTGTAAAATAACAATTTTATGTTAGAATTTTAAAAGTTTAATCATAAGGAGGATTTATGGATTATTTGCTGACTGACGAACAAAAGATGGTAAAGGAGTTGGCGCATAAAATTGCCGAAGAAAAGATCCGGCCGGTTGCCGCCAAACACGATATAAGCGAAGAGTATCCCTGGGAAGTGATCAAGGTCATTGCCGAGGCAGGATTATTCGGCCTGTTCATCCCTGAAGAGTACGGCGGGATGTGCGTAAACGTGATGAATTTATGCTTAGCTACTGAAGAGTTATCCCGCGCCTGCGGCGGCATCGCGGTTTGCTACGCTGCCAGCGCCCTGGGAACATTTCCTATAGTGCTGTTCGGAAACGATGAACAGAAGAAGAAATACCTACCGGATCTAGCCAGCGGTAAAAAAGTCGCAGCCTTCGGCATTACCGAACCGGAAGCGGGGTCTGATGCATCGGCCATAAAAACTACGGCCAAGAAAGTCGGCGACCATTATATTTTAAACGGCTTAAAGCACTTTATTACTAACGGCGGCGATGCCGAGACTTATGTGGTCATTGCTATGACCGATAAAACCAGGGGCGCTCGCGGAGCGTCGGCGTTTATCGTTGAAAAGGGGACTCCGGGTTTTACTTTCGGGAAGAAAGAGGATAAATTCGGTATCCGCGCCTCATCGACCAGGGAATTGATTTTTACCGATTGTAAGATTCCCGCAGCTAATCTTCTGGCCAAAGAAGGAATGGGCTTTATTGTAACGATGCGTACATTTGATATGTCGCGTCCGGGAGTTGCGGCTCAGGCGTTAGGTATTGCTCAGGGGGCGTTAGAATTAGCCGTAAAATACGCTAAGGAAAGGCAGCAGTTCGGTAAATCCATCTCAAGCTTCCAGGGTATCCAATGGATGCTTGCGGACATGGCTACCGAGATAGAGGCTGCCCGCGGGCTAGTATATTCGACTGCGAGGATGGTTGACGCCGGGATAAAAGATGTGGCTAAAGAATCCGCTATGGCAAAGATGTATGCCTCGGATGTGGCGATGAAAGTTACAGTGGATGCCTTGCAGATCTTTGGCGGCTACGGCTATATGAAGGATTATCCTATAGAAAAATACGTGCGCGATGCTAAAATTACTCAGATTTATGAGGGCACGAATCAGATTCAGAGAAGTATTATTGCTTTAGCTTTAATTCGCGAGATGGCAAAGTAAGTAAATATAGGTAAGTTTAGGTAAAGTAAGAATAGGTAAAGCTAGGTAAGATGAATATCATAGTCTGTATAAAACAAGTTCCCGAAACTACCGAAGTAAGGATCAATCCGGAAACTAATACTTTGATCCGCGAAGGGGTAAAGTCTATCATCAATCCTTTTGACGTTTACGCTATAGAAGAGGGCGTACGCTTAAAGGAGCGGTTCGGAGGTAAGGTCACTATAGTCACTATGGGCCCGCCGCAAGCGGATGCCGCCTTACGCGAAGCAATATCTTTAGGCGCTGACGAAGGAATCCTGGTCTGCGACCGGGCTTTTGCCGGAAGCGATACCTGGGCGACGAGCTATACTTTATCCGGAGCAATTAAGAAAATAGGAGCATTTGATTTGATTATTTGCGGTAAGCAGGCTTCGGACGGAGATACCGCGCAAGTCGGCCCGGGGATCTCTACGCATTTAAATATCCCACAGGTTACCTATGTAAAAAAAGTAGAAGATGCCTCGGAGAAATCGATGCGCGTGGAGAGGTTGATGGAGGAAGGTTATGAGATAATCGAAACTCCTCTGCCGGCGCTACTCACCGTAGTTAAAGAAATAAATGAGCCGCGTCTTCCTTCATTAAAAGGAATGATGAAAGCAAAGTCGGCAAAAATTATTATATGGGGACAGAAGGATCTGGATCTTGATGTGCAGAATATAGGGCTCTGCGGATCGCCAACTCAAGTTGTAAAAATTTTTACTCCGCCCCAGCGTTCAGGCGGCCAGATGCTTAGCGGAGAGATCCCGGAAATAGTCGAAAAATTAGTCAGCGCCATTAAAGACGAGTTGCATTAAGCCATGTCTATACAAGTAGTAATCGAAAAATGCACGGGTTGCACTCTCTGCGTGAAGGCCTGCCCTTTTGACGCCATTCGCATTATGGATAAGAAGGCTGTAATAGATTTACACAAATGCACCCTTTGCGGCGCCTGCGTACCGGCTTGTAAGTTTAAGGCTATATTGCTTGATAAAACCACTACCTGCGAATTGCCCTCTAATTTAAAAGATTATAAAGGTATCTGGGTTTTTATTGAGCAGAAAAACGGTAAAGTTCAGTCTGTATCCTATGAGCTCTTAGGAAAGGCCCATGAGTTAAGCCGGAAGCTTAATTGCGAAGTGAGCGGCGTATTGATCGGCAATAAGATGGAAGACCAGCTCAATGAGTTGATTTTTTGCGGGGCGGATAATATTTACCTGATTGAAGCTCCGGAGCTGGCGAATTTTCAGGATGAACCCTATACAAACATACTCGTAGAATTGATCAAGAAGCATAAGCCTGAAATAGTCCTTTGCGGGGCAACCGCTATCGGGCGCTCTTTGATTTCGCGCGTGGCGATCAATATCAAGGCCGGGCTTACCGCAGATTGCACCGGTTTGGATATTGACCCGGAGAAAAAGATCCTGCTTCAAACCCGCCCGGCTTTCGGCGGCAATATTATGGCGACGATCATTTCGCCTAATTACCGGCCGCAGATGGCTACTGTCCGCCACAAAGTATTTGCCCCGATGGATGCGGATAAAAAGAGAAAAGGAAAGATTATTAAGGAGATCTTTGATTCTAAACTTTATTTTTCCCGTACCAAACTTCTGGATATAGTCGAAGAAATAGAAGCAACCGTAAATCTGGCTGAAGCTGATTTTATAGTTTCCGGCGGACGCGGATTAGGTTGTCCGGAAAACTTTGCGTTGATCAAAGAACTGGCGCAGGTCCTGGGCGCGGCAGTGGGTTCATCGCGCGCCGCAGTTGACGCAGGGTGGATGCCGTATTCTCACCAGGTAGGCCAGACCGGACGCACCGTTGCTCCTAAAATTTACATTGCCTGCGGAATATCCGGGCAGATCCAGCACTTGGTAGGAATGCAATCTTCAAAGATAATCATCGCCATCAATAAGGACCCTGAGGCGCCTATCTTTAAAGTCGCAACCTACGGAATAGTAGGAGACCTTTTTCAAATCGTTCCTGCCTTAACTAAAAAATTCAAAGAAGTTCTCAGAAAATAGGATTCTTCCTAAAGAAAGCGTTTTCATTTTTTTTAAAAATTAGCCTTGAAATTAACCGAAAATTATGGCACTATTAGATAGGTATATAGCTACTTAAAAGCGAAGGGCTTATGGTAGATTATCCCGATTTTTCCGAAAAACGATCTTTTTTGAGGTACCCTATTAGCATTCCCGTCGGGTATCTTGAACCCTCTTCCCGCACCGAGACTCTCGGCCTGACCAGTAATATAAGCGAAGAAGGGCTTTGCATTGTAAGCGACAGACCGATGCTGCAGGGTTCATTCGTTGATGTCTACCTTCGCTTAAAGGACGATGGCCGGAAAATCCACCGCCGGGGAAAAGTTGCCTGGTCGCGACTGATCGAGCTGGGAAAGTATTACAACGGTATACAGATCGAAGATGAGCCCCTGAATTCAATTGATCTGGTCCTGCGTACTATTAAATCACAACGTAATTATTAAATCCCACGCTAATTCCGAAGTACAATCAGCTACAATCTAAGCTTAGAGTAATTTTAACCTATTTTAGCACTATTTAGCACCTTTAAGCACCTTATTGCCTAACTATGTCAAAGAATGTAAAGATTTTCCTTGACAAATTAGGCTTTTTTATTTATAATGCCCCTAGTTATAATTCAATTTAAGCCTGCCTTTCGGCAGGCAGAGAGGTAAAATTTATGAATGGCAACGGACTGATGACTATGGATGAATTGGCTGTATACCTTAAAGTTACCCGCCGGACTATTTATGACTGGTTGAAGCATAATAAGATCCCGGCATTAAAACTCGTGGGGCAGTGGCGTTTCAAAAAAGATAAAATCGATGCCTGGCTTGATACTCAATCCCAACCACATTAGGAGGAATCATAAATGTATTTTAAAAAACTTGAACTCGTAGGTTTCAAATCCTTCTGCGATAAGACCACTCTGCATTTTGAGCCCGGCATAACCGCGGTGGTTGGTCCCAACGGTTGCGGCAAGTCCAATATTTTTGATTCTATCCGCTGGGTCTTAGGAGAGCAGTCGGCGAAATCTCTGCGCGGTTCTGAGATGCAAGACGTCATTTTTAACGGCACTGACCAGAAAGAGCCGCTGGGTATGGCTGAAGTGACGCTTACCTTTGATAATGCCAGTCGTTTTTTTAATTATGAATCGGATGAAATAGCTATCACACGCAGGCTATTCCGTTCCGGAGAGAGCGAGTACTGTCTAAATAAATCCCAGGTGCGCCTTAAGGATATTTTGGATATACTTTTAGGCACCGGCGTAGGGGCGGAGAGCTATTCTATCGTGGCCCAGGGTAAGATCGACCTGGTTTTAAGCTCGCGGCCGGAAGACCGCAGGATGGTATTTGATGAAGCCTCGGGCATCACTAAATACAAATCCCAAAAAAGAGAGACGCAACGCAGGCTTGAAGAGACCGAGCAAAACCTGTTAAGAGTCAACGACATCGTCACGGAAGTAAAACGCCAGATCGGATCGCTTGAGCGTCAGGCAAATAAGGCGCGCAGGTATAAGGAGGCTTTTGAGGAGCTAAAGCTTAAAGAAGTTGACCTGGCGGTTATAGACAAGCAGGAGCTGTTAAGGCAGAAAGACGAGATTATCGGGCAGTTGAAGCAGCTTGAGATCCGGGAGCAGGAATTATTCAATCTTATTAATTCACAGGAAGAGAGTATCTCCAGCCGCCAGCAGGAGCTGAAAGAGCTGGAAGACGGTATGATGAGTGTCAGGAATCAGATATTAGGCATTGAAAACCAGGTAGTCAGGAATAACGAACATGTTGTATTTAATAAGGAAAGATTGGTCGAGTTTGAGGCTAATCAGAAATTCCTTGATGAGCAAGTGGCCCAGGTCAGAATAAAACTTGTTCAAGACGAAGAGAGCCTGAATAACGTAAAGACAGAATACGATAAAATACGCCAGGTGATTGGATCTAAAAGCCTGATTTTAATCGAAAAAGAGACGGGAATTGCGGAATTAGCCGGAGCGATCAAATTTTCCCTGGACAGTATATCCCAGGCTAAAAAAGGGATCCTTGACCTGGTATCCAGGATCGCCAACGCAAAAAACGAGATCTCTGATTTCAGTTCTCAGGAACAGGTGCATCAGGCGCGTAGAAAGCGCCTGGAGATCGAGAAGGCTAAGGTTTTCGAAGAAAAGGTGATTACCGAAGAGGCGTTGAATTCGATAATTGCGGAAGTGGATGCGGTTAAAATTTTGGTTGATGAATTAAATTCGAATATTTCCGGGATCAAGGGAGATGTTGATTCCGAGAACCTGAGCTTAGGCGAAATCAATAGCCAGATTTCGGAATTAGAAAAGCAGAGCCTGACTCTGGAATCCCACAGGGAATTCCTCGAGAAATTAAAGACCAAGTACGAGGATATCGGCGAGTCTATGAATGCGGTTATTTATCTGGATAAACTTCCCGCTGAAAATACTAGCGGCCTGGTGATTAAGGTGAAGGATTGTATTAATTTAAGCGATGAGGATAAGGCGTATCTGGACCCGGCGAATTATAAATTATCCGGTGAGGCCAAGCCTATTGAATTGGGCACGGAGAAGATCGAAGAAAAGATTAAAAAGATAGCCGGGGAACTGGATGTGCTGAAGAATTCCAGGGGAGCGAAGGAGAGCCGTATTCAGGAGCTGAATAATAGCGCCGCCGGCCTGCAGGGGAATCTGCGTAATCAGGAGATTGCCCTGGCAAATAAAGAGACTTCCCGGTTGACTATCCTTGAGCAGTTTAATAAGATTAAAGAAGAGGAAGATCTTACTGTGTTGGAGCTGCAGGATGTTTCCCGGGAAATCGAAGTGTTGCAGCAAAATATTACCGTAGCCCATGTAAGGCTGACGGATTTAAGCCGCGCCTTGCGCGAAACGGAAGATTCCATAGTTAGAGAAGAAGACACGATCTCGCTAAATTCAAAATTAAGAGAAGAGATTCTGGTGGTAATTACTCAGACCAAGACTGAGCTTGAGGCTTTGAATAGGCGTATTGCTACGGATGAGGAGACACTCAGGCTCCTTCAGGGCACTTATGATCAGGATAGAGAGACTTTGAATAATATTGAGCGTCAGACACTTGAAGCGCAGTCGAAAAAAGAGTCGTTGGATAAGGAAATAGCCGAGTGCGAAGTCAGAAATCATGACCTTAACGTAGAGATCGACACGCACCGGATACTCTTAAGGGTAAATGAAGAAAAATACCGCGAAGCCTCGGTCGGCTCAAGCGATGTGATTAAAAAGATCGAAGAAGACCGAAAAGAGCTGGATGAGATTAAGAATCAGCTTTATCAGTTGCAGATGAATAATAAGGACGTAGATTATCGCTACTCTACGGTTAAAGAAAGGATGCTGCAATCATACAAGGTAGACCTGGATAGCGCTGTTGAACCTGCCGAAATTTTAGAAGAGAGCGTTTTATCGGCAGCTATCGTTGAGCTAAGAAAAAAAGTAGACTCTTACGGTTCGGTAAACTTAGTGGCTATCGAAGAATACGATGAATTAAAGAAGCGCTACGATTTCCTTATTCAGCAGCAGACTGACCTGGTCACTGCCAAAGAATCGCTGCACCAGGCGATATTAAAGCTTAACCGCACCACCAAGCAGATGTTTATGGAGACCTTTGAAAAGGTGCGCGAGGAATTCAAGAATTATTTCCGCCTCCTGTTTAACGGCGGAGACGCGCAGGTCTACCTGATTGATGAGAACGACCCGCTGGAATCCGGTATCGAGATTATCTGCCGGCCTCCGGGAAAAAAGCTTCAGAATGTTTTGCTCTTGTCAGGCGGTGAGAAGGCCATGTCTGCCATAGCCCTTATTTTTGCGATTTTTAAAGTCAAGCCGTCACCGTTCTGTATTTTGGATGAGATCGACGCAGCGCTTGATGAGGCAAACGTGGACAGGTTCTCAAGGATTTTACAGGAATTTGCCAAAGGCTCGCAGTTTATCGTGATTACTCATAATAAGAAGACAATAGTAAATGCCAATGTTATGTACGGCATCACTATGGAGCATTCCGGCGTATCTAAGATAGTCTCTGTTAAGTTCGGAGAAAATAAACAGAAGGAAAAGGATAAAGAACCGCAGGCAGTTGGGGTTTAGCCGGTAAAGTTTCGCTACGGGCTCTAGCAGCAGGTATTATTCTTGCCTTTACTTTTAGCAGCGTAGAGAGATTTATCAGAGGAGCGGATCAGCTCAGTCGAGCTCGCTCCGTCTTCTGGGAAAGAGGCCAGGCCTAAACTTACCGTTAGTTTCTTCTTAGGAAGTACTTCTTCCTGCAGAAATTTATGCTTTTCAATATCAAACCTTAAGCGTTCGGCAATCATGAACGCTTCTTTTTTGTCTGTTTGAGGCAGGATTATGGTGAATTCTTCTCCGCCGTAACGGCAGACATAATCCATTTTCCGGGATTGATTCTTAAGTAAGCTCGCGAGGTCTTTCAGAATTTTGTCTCCTGCCTGGTGACCCAACTCATCGTTGTAGATTTTAAAGTCATCGATATCAAGCATGAGCAGGCTAAGCGGAGATTTGGTGGCTTTAGCATTTTCCAGTTCTTTCTGGAGGATTGATTGGAAATATCCATGATTCCAGAGGTCGGTCAGATAATCAGAGTGGGCGCGGATGACCGCTCTTTCATAAAGCTGGGAGTTTTCAACCGCTAAACCCGCCTGGTTTCCGAGCATGATGAGCAGGCGGATATCGTCTTTAGTAATAGGTTCTTTTGTAATAAAATTATCGGCAATGATCAGGCCGTTGATTTTTTCTTTTGATTTAAGCGGTACAATAACCAGCTCCTCGGTTTTTAAGAGCTCGACCAAGGGGTCGTTTGAATATTTGTGCATGATTTCGCGGGTGACGTGCAGAGGCAGGCCGCTGAGCGCTTCTAAAGTAAGCACTCCGCCATTCTCTTGGCGTATGGGGAGCTTGATATGGCGTACCTGCTTGTTGAATCCGCTTTCGAGGTTTCCGCTTGAAAATTTAAAGGCGCTGATCAGGTCGTCGAGGTTCATTTTTTCCTGTTCGATGTTGGTCCAGATGCGGTTGGCTTCTTCACCGGATTTCGGGCCGATCCCCATTTTTCCCTCGATCACTCCGTCTTTTTCATTTACCAGGAAGAGTATCGCGCGGTTAAAGCCCAGGCCGGTGTGCGCAGTGACTCCGGTAAGGATGATGTAGAGGATTTCATCCAGCTTGAGCGTTGTACGCATGGCGTTAGAGACCTCATAAAGTATCCCTAACTCGGTCTTGGTGCGCTCCAGATCCTGTCTTATTTTATTAAGTTCTTCCATATAGTTAATTATTATAGCACAAATTTTTTCCATTGCAAGTTTTCGCTTAAATTTAAGCGTTAGATTTCGCCACTCCTTTCGTCTATTGTAACAGGAAGGAGGTGAGATGATGTGGGAGTTTTAATTGCGCGGGTCCTGTCGAGTCGCGTTCTCGCGGGGACGCTTGTTTTGCCCCTGCGAGGCAAAACTGCGCTCGCCTGCGGACCCTCGCTCTCGCTACTCTGGATTAGCGGGCGATCCTTGCCCGCTCGGGTTCCTCGGACGCCCCGCTCGAATCGCGCCTCGCCACCCGCGCAGAAAGCATGAACTTCAACCACTCGAAACAATCCCACCAACTCGATGATACTTAGACGAAAGTGTGATTGCTTAGGTGGTCGGTAGAAATTTAAGCAGCCTGTTCAGGGGCCCCGCGAGCGGGTGTGGGCGAGGAAAATTTGACGAGCACACACCCCGAAGCAGGGGATAGATATTAGGCTGAGGAGAAGATATGGCTCGTCAACAATTAGTTTGACACATTGGAGTTGGTGGGATATAATAATTAACCTTAAACCTAAAAAACGGAGGCAGTTATGGCTGTAGAAAAGAAAGTGGCAGTTAAAGAAAACACGGATCATTCTTCTGACAGGCAGAAGGCGTTGGAGCTTGCGCTTTTACAGATAGAAAAGCAGTTTGGCAAAGGTTCGATCATGAAGCTGGGCGGGGAAGTGCGCATGCATGTTGAAACTATCCCTACCGGAGCCCTGACCTTAGACGTGGCTTTAGGCGTAGGTGGTCTGCCTCGCGGAAGAGTTATAGAGATATTCGGACCGGAAGCATCCGGCAAGACTACATTGACTTTGACCGCGATCAGGGAAATGCAGAAAAAAGGCGGAGTAGCCGCGTTTATTGACGCGGAGCACGCTTTTGACTCGACTTATGCCAAGGTTATCGGCGTTAATCTAGAGGATATGTTGATCTCTCAACCGGACACCGGCGAACAGGCGCTAGAGATTGCCGAGACTCTGGTGCGTTCCAATGCCGTAGATTTAGTGGTTATTGACTCTGTTGCTGCGCTTACTCCGCGGGCGGAGATTGAAGGGGAGATGGGCGATTCGCATATGGGCTTACAGGCGCGCCTCATGTCGCAGGCGCTGCGCAAGCTAACCGGTGCCATCAGTAAATCGCGCACCACGGTAATTTTTATTAACCAGTTACGCGAGAAGATCGGTGTCATGTTCGGTTCTCCCGAAACCACTCCCGGAGGAAGGGCTCTTAAGTTCTATTCTTCGGTCAGGCTGGATGTGCGGCGTATTGCAACTCTGAAAGACGGTGATAATGTAATCGGCGGCCATGTGCGGGTGCGCGTAGTAAAGAACAAAGTCGCTCCTCCGTTTAAAGAGGGCGAATTCGATATCTTACACAACGAAGGTATTTCTAAATTCGGGGCGACTATTGATGCGGCTCTAAATCTTGAAATTGTGACTAAATCCGGGACCTGGCTTTCGTTTGGAAATGAAAAACTCGGCCAGGGACGGGATGCGGCGATTAAATTGTTAAGAGAAAAGCCTAAACTTCAGGAAGATATCGAAAAAGAAGTAAGAAAGAAAATAAACGCCGCTTAGAGTGAAGAATAAGAGCGATTTTGAAAAGGCCAGAGAATACGCTTTTTTTCTTTTAAAATACAGGCTGCGCAGCGTAGAGGAGTTAAGATTCCGTCTAAAGAATAAAAAACACAGCGAAGCGGCAATAAAAAACACTGTTGATTTTTTAATAGAAAAACGTTTTTTAGATGATGCTGAATTCAGCCGCGCCTGGATATCATCGCGGCTTAAGAGGCCTTACGGCTTAAGAAGGATCAAGCAGGAATTAAAGCTGAAAGGCGTTGATAAAAAAGTAATCGAGGATCAGGTAAAAGATCTAAGCCGGGGCTATTCCGAAGCCGAAATTGTCAGTCTGATAGTCGAGAAAAGGTTTGAAAAATTAAAAGGGTTAGAGCCGGTAAAAGCCAGAGTGCGCGTGTATTCCTATCTTATCCGCCGCGGTTTTACTCCTGAAATAGTTGTTGATACCATTAACGGATTATGCAAGCAGACATATTAAGAGAAAAATTCCTTAATTTTTTTAAGGCCAGGAAGCATAAGCTATTGGATAGCGATACGCTTGCGCCTAAGGATGACCCAACGGTTTTATTTACGCCCGCGGGTATGAACCAGTTTAAAAAAGAATTCATGGGCAAAAATTCAGGATTTTCGCGCGCGGCTACTTCCCAGCGTTGCCTGCGCACCGATGATTTGGATAAAGTGGGAAAGACTTCCGGCCATCACACCTTTTTTGAGATGTTAGGTAATTTTTCTTTCGGCGATTACTTTAAGAAAGAGGCGATCGCCTGGGCCTGGGAATTTCTGACAGAGGAGCTGAAGATCGATAAGGGTAAGCTCTGGGTTTCGGTCTACTGCGATGACGAAGAGGCCTTCAAAATCTGGCGCGACGTGATCAAGATCGATACTAATAGGATTCTGAAGCTCGGCGATAAAGAAAACTTCTGGCCTTCAGGAGCTAAGGAGAAAGGCCCGAACGGGCCTTGCGGACCGTGTTCGGAGATATTCTTCGACCGCGGTGAAGATAAGGGAGCAGACAGGTTAATAGAGGTCTGGAACCTGGTCTTTACACAGTTTAACCGTAAAGAAGGCGGGAAGCTTGAGCCCCTGCCAAATAAAAATATCGATACCGGCATGGGCCTGGAGCGCCTGGCTGCGGTCATGCAAGGTGTGGATAATAATTTTGAGACGGATTTATTTGTGCCGATAATCAAGGAAATAAAACAGGCGATGCCTGATCCGGAGCGGGAGAGCAAGGCCCTGGTTTATGCGGTAGCGGATCATATCCGGGCGATTGTTTTCTCTATTTACGACGGAATATTGCCTTCTAACGAAGCCCGGGGTTATGTGGTCAGGAAGTTGATCCGTAAAAGTGTTTTGCAGTTAAGGGCACTGGGAATAAACGAAGTTTTTTTACATAAGCTGGTCCCTGTTGTGGCCCGGATTATGCAGGCGTATTATCCGGAGTTAAAAGCGCGTCAGGAGAATATTGCCGAGATCATCAGTGTCGAAGAGAATAATTTTATCGCCGCGCTCAATACCAGCCAGGCGTTGTTCAGAGAGAAGTTCCATGGATTTCTGGAGAGGCAGGACCCTGAAGCGGCAGGCAAGATCACATTTCAGCTCTACGATACTTTTGGCATGCCCCTTGAACTTACTCAGAGCTGGCTGGAGAAACACGGTATAAAATTATCTATGCAGGCTTTTAATCAGGAGCTTTCAGAGCAGAAGAGCCGCTCCAAGCAGCAGAGTACAATGAAGGGCGATGTATTCAGCTCTAAAGAAATCGATTACGGAACAAAAGAGACAAGGTTTTTAGGTTACACTAAATTAAACGCTGATGCTAAAGTATTGAGGTTGATAAAGTCAGGAGAAAAAACAGGCAAGATAAGCAAGGGTGAGGAAGGCGTGATTATTCTGGATAAGACCTCATTTTACCCCGAAGGCGGCGGACAGGTCGCGGATATGGGAGAGATTATAAAAGGCAAGAACATTTTTGAGATTAGAGAGATCAAGAAATCAGCGGAAGTAATCCTTCATATCGGTATTGTAAAGCAGGGCAATTTTAAAACAGGCGATGAAGTAAGCGCTATTGTCAACGCGCAGAGGAGAATGGCTATTGCCAGGAATCATACTGCTACCCATATCCTGCAGGCGGCTCTAAGAAAAGTGTTAGGCGTGCATGTCCAGCAGCAGGGCTCATTGGTGGCTGAAGATAAGCTGCGTTTTGATTTTACTCACTTTAAAGATATAGATAGCCAGCAATTGGCAAGAGTGGAGGAATTTGTTAATACAGCGATTTTAGAAAATATACTTCTTGAAGTGAAAGAGAGTTCGCCGGCGCAGGCTAAAAAATCCGGGGCTTTGGCGTTTTTCGGAGAAAAATACGGGGCTAAGGTCCGGGTAGTCACTGTTGCCGGAATTTCGATGGAACTCTGCGCAGGGACTCATTTGCAAGCTACGGGGCAGATCGGGATATTTAAGATCGTGCAGGAAGGATCGGTGGCCAGCGGAGTAAGGAGGATCGAGGCCGTTACCGGCAACGCAGCTTACAGAATCATTAAAGAAGAAGAGATTGTGGTTTCGGAATTATCAAACCTGCTTGGCGTGCCCAGAGAGAAGATTATTCCGGAGATCGAGAAGAGAAGCAGCCGTTTGAGAGAATTAGAGAAACAGCTTAATACGCATTTGATCGATGTTTTGAAAAATTCTCTGGATGACATCATCCGAGAGGCGGAAACGGTAAAAGACGCGCGCCTGATCGTCAAGGCGCTTGTAAATATGGATATGGAATTACTTAGAAAAAACGTGGATTTAATCAAAGAAAAGTGCGATAATTCTGTGGTCGCTCTGGCTTCAAGTACTCAAGGAAGGGCCTTACTGGTTGTGGGCGTCTCTCAGTCGCTTACCGGCCGCATTGATGCTGTAAAGATCATCCGCGAAGCCTCCGGTATCATCGGGGGAAGCGGCGGAGGACGAGCGGATTTTGCCCAGGCCGGAGGGAACAAACCGCAGAATATTCCGGAAGCACTAGCCGAAATAAAAATCAGGATTAGAAACCTATTATGAATTTAATCCGATACGGAAGCAAAAAACTGGAAAAGATCTACGACCGCAGGTTTACCCGGCAGAGGCGCGTTGAGGAACGGGTGGCTAAGATCATCGACGACGTGCGCGCCCTAGGTGATGAGGCTTTAATAAAATACACCAAGAAATTCGATGGTATCAAGCTTGCTGTGCGCCAGATAAGAGTCTCACAGATTGAGATCAGCGGTGCCTATCAGAATATCAGCCCAAAATTTGTCTCCAATTTAAAAGTCATTATTGAAAACGTAAACCGTTTCTACCGCAAGGCGCTAAGAAAATCCTGGCGCATAAAAGACGCGGACGGTGTTGTTCTGGGCGAGAATTATATCCCGCTGGAGCGAGTCGGGGTATATATACCGGCAGGCACTGCACCGTTAGTTTCGACGGTTTACATGACCGTATTGCCGGCAAAGATCGCCGGAGTAAAAAAGATTGTTCTTTTAAGCCCTCCGGATAAATCCGGAAATATCAACCCGCACATTTTAGTCATGGCTGATCTTTTGAAGGTTGATGAGATCTATCGCGTGGGCGGGGCCCAGGGGATTGCCGGACTGGCTTACGGGACTAAGACAATCCAGCGCGTGGATAAGATTGTGGGCCCGGGTAATGTTTATGTAAGCGAAGCGAAAAGGCAGGTTTTCGGACAGGTCGATATTGATATGATCGCCGGGCCGACCGAGTTAGTGATTATTGCCAACCGCTTTAGCGATCCTAAATTTATTATTGCGGATTTAAAAGCCCAGGCAGAACACGCTAAGGGCTTAGCTATATTGATCACTAATTCCAAATCTTTAGCGAATGCGGTAAGGGCAGGATTGGGGGATTATGCCGGCTCCATAATACTTACTAAGAATTTAGATCAGGCGGCGGAGGTAGCAAATAAGATCGCTCCCGAGCACTTAGAGATCCTGGTTAATAATCCTCAGAAGCTGTTAAAATTGATCCGTAATGCCGGGGCTATATTTTTAGGGCCTTATAGCCCGGTAGCCGTAGGTGATTATGTTGCCGGTCCCAGCCATGTCCTGCCTACTAACGGTACGGCGCGGTTTTTCTCCGGGCTTTCGGTGTTTGATTTTGTAAAAAGCAGCCACATCATCAGCTATTCTAAAAAAGCTCTGGAGAAAATGAGGGAGCCTTTGGAGAGTATCGCCGGAATCGAGGGTTTGAGTAAGCACGTCGACTCGGTTAGGGCTCGTTTTTAGAGACTGTCCCTGAATTTAAGGAGAGGAATGAAAAAAAGAACTTCAGAAATAAAAAGAAAAACTAAAGAGACGGATATATCTATTCATCTTAATATTGACGGAAGCGGAAAATCCAAGATTAATACTGGAATCGGTATCTTAGATCACATGCTGGAGCTTTTTGCTTTTCACGGTTTGTTCGATCTGAGTATCTCCGCCAAGGGTGATTTAAAAGTCGATATTCACCATACTAACGAAGATGTCGGCATAGTACTGGGCCAGGCATTTAAAAAGGCCTTGGATGATAAGGCCGGTATTAAAAGATTCGGCTCGGCAACAGTACCTATGGAAGAAGTCGTCGTTAATGTGAGCACCGATATCAGCGGCAGGGGTTATTTTAAGCTTTCTATACCTAAATCCTCCGGTATCCCCAAGGAGCAGGACGGATATTCTTTGTCTTACGCCGAGCACTTTTTTGAGTCATTGGCCAAGCAGCTGGGGATGAATTTGAGCATTAAGATTGACCCTGTAAGCAGCGATTTACACACCACCCTTGAGCCGGTCTTTAAGGCCTTGGGCATATCTTTGGACCATGCCACGCAAATCGACCCCCGCCGCAAAGGCGTTCCTTCGACAAAAGGGGTTATTGATTAGATGATCGCGATCATTGATTACGGAATGGGGAATATCCATAGCGTGAACAAGGCCTTGCAGATGTTCGGGGCAAAGACGCTGGTCACTAATAAGCCGGAAGACTTAAGGCTTTGTAAAAAAGCAGTCCTCCCCGGAGTCGGGGCTTTTGATGACGCCATGCAGGAGCTGGAAAAGCGGAAGCTTATCCCAGAAATCAGGAGGATCGCGAAAGAGAGAAAACCTTTTTTAGGGATCTGCCTGGGCATGCAGCTGTTTTTTGAGGAAAGCGAGGAAGCCAGGTTTCAGAAAGGTCTCGGCCTTTTAAAAGGCAAGGTCGTGCGCATTAAGCAGTCCGGTAAGTTAAAGGTGCCGCACATGGGGTGGAACCAGATTAAGGTCAGAAGTCAAAACTCAAAAGTCGAAGGCGGATCTCCGTTATTAGCTGAGATTAAAGACGATTCTTTTGTTTATTTTTGTCACTCGTATTATCCTGTTCCCAAAGATAAAGATTCAGTGGCGGCGACTTGTGATTACGGCGTTGTTTTTGCTTGCGCGGTGAATAAGGATAATATTTACGGAGTGCAGTTTCATCCTGAGAAAAGCCAGGGCGTGGGCCTGAAGATGCTGGAGAATTTCGTCAACCTATGTTAATCATCCCGGCTATAGATCTTCAGGACGGCTGCGTAGTCAGATACGTCCAGGGAAGGAAAGATAAAAAAGTTTATTCGCGCGATCCGCTAAAAATGGCGAAGCACTGGGCCAGGCAGGGGGCGGAATTTCTGCATTTGGTGGATTTGGACGGCGCTTTCAGCGGCACGCCTAAAAATATAGAGATTGCCAAGTCTATTGCCCGGGCGATTAAGATCCCGGTTGAATTCGGCGGTGGAGTGAGGGATGCTGCGACCATCGAGGAGCTGCTTAAAGCCGGGGTAAAAAGAGTTGTTTTAGGCACGCGGGCAGCCCAGGACGCCGCTTTTCTTAAGAAGGCGTTTAAAAAATTCAAAGATAATATTATTGTCAGCATTGACGCGCTTAACGGCAGAGTGTTGATTAAGGGTTGGAAGAGCGAAGGCCGGGGGGTATTTTCTTTAGATTTTGCAGATAAGCTCAAGATTATCGGGTTTAAAGAAATTATTTATACCGACACTTCTAAGGACGGAACGCTCACCGGCCCGAATATTAAAGGTACTAAGGAAATATTAAAGAAAACCGGTTTAAAGGTCATCGCTTCCGGAGGGGTTTCTTCTTTAGACGATATTTTAAAGCTGCGAGAATTAAAAAAAATCGGATTAAGCGGTATTATTATCGGGAAGGCCTTATACGAGGGCAAATTTACGCTTTCGCAGGCCATAAGGACAGCATAGAAAACGGGAGGAGGCAAGATGAAGAAGTGGATTCTGTTGGTTACAGTAGTGTTTTTTGCGTCATCTTTGAGCGGTTGCGCAACCGGGAGAAAGCAGAAAGAGTCAGAGATGCAGGAATTAAAGAATCAGGTTTCGGTGTTAGAGGCCCAGGTCCAGGCTAGAGACGAAGAGGTCAACAGTTTAAAAGAGCAGTTGGTAAAATCCGAGCAAACAGCCGATGTTGTTTCTACGAGCGCGAAAACCAAGGTTATCCTTGAAGTTAAGTCGCGTCCGAGTATTAAACAAATTCAGATCTCCCTCATAAATGCCGGATATGAAATAGGTGCAATAGACGGAAAAATGGGAAGAAGGACTAAGGAGGCTATCCGGAGTTTTCAGAAGGCGAATAATCTTAATCCGGACGGCAGGGTCGGCAAAAAAACATGGACTATCCTGAAGGAGTATTACTACAAGAAAATAAAATAATGCTGGCTAAAAGGATCATCTCCTGTTTGGATATTAAAGATAACCGGGTGGTCAAGGGTGTTAAATTCCTGGGGTTAAAAGATGGCGGCGACCCTGTGGAGGTGGCCCGGTTATATGATCAGCAGCAGGCGGATGAGCTGGTTTTTTTAGACATTACGGCAAGCTTTGAAAACCGCAAGACCCTGATCGGGCTGGTGGAGAGGATCGCGGAAAATATCTTTATGCCTTTTACCGTAGGCGGAGGCATCGGGAATATTGATGATATCCGTAATCTTTTAAACGCCGGAGCGGAGAAGGTGTCGCTGAACACCCAGGCGGTAAAATCTCCGATTTTAATCAGCGATGCGGCTAAGCGTTTCGGAAGCCAGTGCGTAGTAGTCGCTATTGACGCCAAAAAGACGACCCAGCCCTCGCATGCAAGGGCTGGGTGGGAAGTATTTATTAACGGCGGGAGGACTCCGACGGGTTTAGACGCGGTAGAGTGGGCAAGAAAAGCGACAAAGCTCGGGGCAGGAGAGATCCTGCTGACTAGTATGGATTTTGACGGAACCAAGGATGGTTTCGATATAGCTCTCACCAAGGCGGTTACCGGCGCGGTGCATGTACCGGTTATCGCTTCAGGAGGAGCGGGAAAATTAGAGCATTTCTATGAGGTATTTACCGAGGCGGGGGCGGACGCCGGTCTAGCCGCTTCAATTTTTCACTATCAGGAATATTCTGTCAGGCAGGTAAAAGATTATTTGAAAGATAAAGGAGTAAGCGTCAGGCTATGAATCTAAAGAAACTGAAATACGATAAAGCCGGGCTGATCCCAACGATCATCCAGGATTACAAGACTAAAGACGTGCTCATGGTGGCTTACATGAACAGAGAGTCCCTGAAGCGCACGCTGAAACTCGGGAAGACCTGTTTCTGGTCTCGCTCTCGCAAAGAGTACTGGGTCAAGGGGATGACTTCCGGGCATTTTCAGTTTGTGAAGTCAGTGCGCTATGATTGCGATATGGATGCGCTTTTGATTAAAGTCCGCCAGGTAGGTAAAGCTTGTCATACTGGAAATCGGAGCTGTTTTTACCGAAAAATTAAATAATGCATGAGCCTTCGTTAAAAGAGTTTATTAAATTAAGCTCTAAAGGCAATATTATTCCTATCTATAAAGAGATTAATGCTGACCTGGATACTCCGGTTTCTGCTTATCTAAAATTGAAGAAGAGTAATTACGCTTTTCTTCTGGAGTCAGTCGAAGGCCAGGAGAAGATCGCCCGGTTTTCTTTCCTGGGGAGCGATCCGGAACTGGTATTTATCAGTAAAGGGCGGAATATACAAATAATTCATCCGCATTCTAATAAGGCCCAGCGTTATGTGGCAGTCGATTCTCCGCTAGAAGAGATTAAGAAGATCATGCGTCCTTTTAAAAGCGTAAGTGTTAAAGGACTACCCAGGTTCTGCGGAGGGCTGGTCGGATATATGGGTTATGATACGGTGCGTTTTTTTGAAAATATTCCCGACAACAACCCCGATGATTTAAAATTAGCTGACTGTGTCTTCATACTTACCGATACTATACTTATATTTGACCACGTAAATCATGTAATAAAGATTGTCAGCAACGTGAACCTGTCTAAGAATAGAAAGCTAAACTATTCGGCTAAGAAAAAACTTTACAATAGCGCACTCAAGAAAATTGAAGATATTGAAAAAAGTTTTAGTAAACCCGCTAGATTGAATACAGCTAGGGCCGGTTATGTCCATGCGTCAAAGACAATTTCTAATTTCTCTAAAGCGGAATTCAAAAATAGGGTAGTCCGGGCTAAGAAGTATATTCGAAAAGGCGACATCATTCAGGTCGTCTTGTCCCAGCGCTTCCAGGTTAAGACTTCACGCTGTCCTTTTGATATATACCGCTCCCTGCGCAGTTTGAACCCGTCGCCTTATATGTATTTTCTGAAATTTAACGATTTCTTTATTGTGGGTTCTTCTCCGGAGATGCTGGTGCGCTGCGAAGATGATTTGATCCAGACCCGACCGATCGCCGGGACCCGGCCGAGGGGTAAAAGCGAGGCAGAAGATGATAGGCTGTCAGCGGAATTGATCCGGGATAAAAAAGAGCGCGCCGAACATTTAATGTTGGTAGATTTAGGGAGAAACGATTTAGGCAGGGTGAGTAAATCCGGGAAGGTCGAGGTAAACGAGTTTATGAGCGTGGAGAGGTATTCGCACGTAATGCATCTGGTAAGCGAAGTGCGCGGAATCCTTGACCGCGCTAAATTTGACGTATATGATTGCCTGCAGGCGGCTTTTCCGGCAGGCACAGTCTCCGGTTCACCTAAGATCCGGGCCATGGAGATAATCGACGAACTGGAGACTTTGCGGCGCGGCCCTTACGCCGGGTGCGTCGGGTATTTTAGTTTTTCGCATAATCTGGACACCTGTATCACCATAAGGACAATACTGATTAAAGAAGGTGTTGCGTATATTCAGGCCGGAGCGGGGATCGTAGCGGATTCTGTTCCGGAAAAGGAATATCGGGAGACAGTCAATAAAGCCAGGGCTTTAATCGAAGCAGTTAACAATTAAAGCCTGCCTATCGGCAGGCAGAGAGGAATAAAACTATGGCAGTGCACATACGATTAAGAAGGATCGGGAAGAACCCCAGCGGGAAACCGCATTTCAGAGTGACGGTCTTTGACGAGAGAAAAGGCCGCGATTCGAGATTTCTTGAAGAGCTGGGCTTTTATAGCCCGGTAACCGGAGAAGCTAAGATCAACAAAGAAAAAATCGAAGGCTGGATCAAAAAGGGCGCCCAGCCGTCGGCAACGATCAAGACATTATTAAAGAAGTCAAAATAAAAGGAGAGAAAAATGGCACCGGCACAACCTAATCCAGTTATGAACCTTGTTCCTTTAGTCCTGATATTCGTGATCTTTTATTTTATGCTTATCCGGCCGCAGAAAAAGCAGCAGCAGGAGCATAAAAATATGCTTAAAGGCCTGGAGAAGAACGATGAAATTGTCACCACCGGCGGTATACACGGAACCGTGGTGAATGTTAAAGATAAAACAGCGGTGATCCGGATTGATGAAAACGTAAAGATGGAGATCGATAAAAATTCCATCGCATTTATCAAACGGCCTCAGGTACCGGCTAATAATTAAACAGGAGTAATCAATGGAAAAAAAGGTAATCTATAAGTCTATTTTTATTTTGCTGCTTTTAGGGATGTTTGCTTATTACGCTTTCCCCTTGAAGCAGAGAATCAACCTCGGGCTTGACCTTCAGGGCGGAATGAACCTGCTTTTAAAGGTGGACACCTCAAAGCTTGCCGAGAAGGACAAGGAAAGCGTTACCGATATTTCCATTGAGAAGATCCGCAATAGAATCGATGATCTGGGAGTAAGCGAGCCCGTGATTATCAAACAGGGTGAAGATGAGATTGTAGTCCAGTTACCCGGTGTCACCGATAGAGAGAGGGCTTTAAGCAAGATCGGCCAGACCGGGCTTCTGGAGTTTAAATTAGTTGTCAATGATCCGGAAAAATTAAAAGCCGCTCTGGCGGGTTCAATTCCCGAAGATTATGAGCTAAAATATATTAAAGAAGAAACTAGGGGTTCCGGGGAGCCGGTGCTTTTAGAGAAAAACGCGGTTTTGACCGGCGAGGCTTTAAGCGATGCCTTTGTCGACCCGAATATGGGAGAGTTTGGAAACCAGGCAGTTTCTCTGCGCCTGAATTCGGAAGGTGCCAAAAGATTCGGCGAAATCACCGCGGCTAACGTCGGCAGAAGGCTGGCTATAGTCTTAGACGGGCAGATCCACTCTGCCCCGAATATAAAAGAAGCTATTCCTTCGGGAGAAGCACAGATCAGCGGCAGGTTTACTTATGATCAGGCGCTAGATTTATCCAAAGTATTGAAATACGGCGCTCTGCCTGCGCCCATAATAGTTGAAGAAGAAAGGACTATCGGACCTTTATTAGGCCAGGATTCGATAAATGCGGGAGTCAAGGCTACGATCATCGGTTTGATCCTGGTATTTCTCTTTATGGCGGTTTATTATCTTTTGGCCGGAGTCATCGCTGACATTGCGCTTTTATTGAACTGTTTAATGATTCTGGGCGGATTGGGAATGCTGCCGTATGTATTCGGCGCATCAGTGGCTACTCTGACTTTACCGGGCATCGCGGGTATCGTGCTATCCCTGGGTATGGCAGTGGATGCTAACGTTCTGATTAATGAACGTATCAGGGAAGAATTAGATGCTGGAAAGAACCTGCGCGCAGCTATTGCTAATGGTTATAGCCGGGCATTCAGCGCGATTTTAGATTCTAACGTGACTACTTTAGTCGCGGCGCTATTATTATTCCAATTCGGCACAGGGGCGATTAAGGGTTTTGCCGTAACTTTAACTATCGGTCTTCTGGCCAGTATGTTTACCGCAGTAGTGGTCACGCGGGTGATTTTCGAACTTCTGCTGGGAGCGGGTTTATTGAAGAATTCGCTGCCCATGCTGCGCCTGTTCAAAGAGACAAAATTTGATTTTATCGGAAAGCGCCGGATCTTTTACGCTATTTCCTTCATTGTGATTGTCATCGGGATGGTCACCTTTTTTAAGAAAGGTAAAGATGTTTACGGTATCGATTTTTCCGGCGGCCAGTTGCAGGAATATAGTTTTAAGACCGCGCCTTCCGTCGATGAGGTGCGCCAGGTCTTGAAAGACATCAACCTGGGAGATGCGGCTATACAGCAGTTTAAAGATAATCCTAAAGTAATCGTAATTCGGACCTCCGAAGACAAGAGCCAGATTTTGACTGATAAACTTCAGGAGAAATTTGCTAAAGACGATATCCAGGTCTTAAGGATTGAACGAGTCGGTCCGGTTGCGGGAAAGCATTTACAGACCAAGGCTATATACGCCCTGGTCTGGGCTTTAATCGGTATTCTGGTATATGTTGCTATCAGGTTCAAGCATTTTAATTTTGCGGTTGCCGGTGTGGTGGCCTTATTGCACGACGTCTTAGTGGCGCTGGGGGCTTTAGTTTTGACCGGAAGGCCGGTAGACCTTTTGAGTGTTACGGCATTCCTGACTATTGCCGGTTATTCTATCAATGACACTATTGTAATCTACGACCGCGTGCGCGAAAATACCAGGCTCTACCGCAAACTTTCGCTCTATGAGTTGATCAATTTAAGCGTGAACCAGACGTTGGGCAGGACTATACTCACTTCCGGAGTCACTTTGTTGGTGGTCATCTCCATCTTTGTTTACGGCGGAGAGGTCTTGAGCAATTTTGCCTTTACTTTACTCGTTGGGTTTATTTCCGGCGTATATTCTACGGTCTATATCGCATCGCCTCTGGTCCTGGCTTTAAGTCCGAAGAGCGCCTTAAACAAAGGTTAATGTTCAAATCTCTTAAGCTCTACAAGGATCAATCCATAGATCCTGAAAGGATACTTAACAACCTTGTAGATTTCGGTTACAACCGCCAAGAAAGCGTTTCTGTTGAAGGCGATTTCTCACGGCGCGGCGGGATCATCGATATTTCTCCTTTTTCCTTCGAACTTCCCATCCGTATTGAATTAGACGGTAATTCAATTATTTCGATCAAGACTTTTAATCCGGAAAACGGCCAATCCCTCTGGGAACATAATCTGGTTATCGTTCTCCCTGTTAAAAAAGCCGGGTCCAGCCGGAAGGCCGCTTTTACCGAAGAGTTCCCGCTCTCAAATTTCGTAGATTTAAAAGCCGGAGATTATGTAGTTCATAATCAATACGGCATCGGCAGATTTTTAGGGTTAGAGAAAATTAAGTCCCAGGATAAAACCAGGGACAATCTGGTGATTGTTTATGACCGCCAGGAAAAATTATATGTGCCGGTTGAGAATATGCACCTGGTGCAGAAGTATATTGCGTTCCAGGCGCGCCGCCCGAAACTCTACCGCTTGGGTTCAAAAGAGTGGCAAGGGGTAAAAGAGCGGGCCAGGAAAAGTATCCGGAAGATGGCCTGGGAGCTTCTGGCTTTGCAGGCTGCGCGTTTAAGCTCAGAGGGGTTTAAGTATTCAAAGGATACCGAATGGCAGCAGGAATTTGAGAAGACCTTTCCTTATATAGAGACGCCGGATCAGGTTAAAGCCTCGCAAGACGTAAAAAACGATATGGAATCCGGTAAGCCTATGGATAGGCTCTTGTGCGGAGACGTGGGCTACGGTAAGACCGAGGTCGCAATGCGCTCGTCATTCAAGGCGGTAATGGATAACAAGCAGGTGGCCTACCTTGTTCCCACAACTATCCTTGCCGAGCAGCATTACACTAACTTTTCTTTGAGGCTCAAAGATTTTCCGGTGAATATTCAGGCCCTCTGCCGTTTTAAAACTGATTCCGAACAGAAAAGCATTATTAAAGGAATTTCTTCAGGCGCGGTGGATATAACCATAGGTACGCACCGGATGCTCTCGGATGATGTGGTTTTTAAGGATCTGGGTCTGGTTATAATAGATGAGGAACAGCGCTTCGGGGTAAAGCATAAAGAGAAACTTAAGAAATTGCGCCTGACAACAGATGTGCTCACTCTGACGGCTACACCTATACCGCGGACCCTGTATATGAGCCTGATGGGAGCTAAGGACCTGTCGGTAATTAATACTCCGCCTCAAAATAGGTTGCCTATTAAGACTGTTGTGGTAGAATATGATCAGGATCTCATACGGCAGTCGATCTCCAAAGAGGTCAATCGTAAGGGTCAAGTTTTCTTCCTGCATAACCGTGTGGAGGATATAGAAAAAGTCAGAGACAGGCTCGCCAAGATCCTTCCTTCTGGCATAAGATTAGGGGTGGCTCACGGCCAGATGCATCCCAAAGCGCTGGAAGGGGTCATGGCGGAGTTTTTAAAAGGTGACATCGACTGCCTGGTATGTACAATGATCATCGAGTCCGGTATTGATATCCCCAACGTTAATACTATAATTGTAAATAATGCGGATCATTTCGGTTTATCGGATTTGCACCAGCTGCGCGGGAGAGTAGGAAGGTTTGACCGTCCGGCCTACGCTTATTTTATGGTGCGGGATAAAGATATTCTGGAGGGGGATGCCAGGAAAAGATTGCATGCAATACAAGAGTATTGTTATCTTGGCGCGGGTTTTAATATCGCCATGGAGGACCTGGAGATCCGGGGCGCAGGGAACCTTTTAGGGATTGAACAGCATGGTTTTATTGCTGCCGTCGGGTTTGACCTTTATTGCAGGCTCTTGAAAGAAGCGGTAAGTAATTTCGGGAAAGTAGAAGTAGCTCATGGGTAAGCGAAAAGTGAAAAGTGAAAAGCGTAAAATAAAGGCGCAAAATTTAAAATTTTTAATTTTTAGTTTAAGTTTTACGTTGTTCGTTTTACATTTTGCGTTTCCCTGCCTTGCCCAGGATAAGATCATAGCCGTTGTCAACAACGAGATCATAACCAAGAAAGACTTAAGCGATTTTCTTAATTTTATGCGTATACAGTTAGCCCGGCAATACGAGGGGAAGGAGCTAGAGAAGCAGGTTGCAGCCGCAAAGCCGGATCTGGTGAATAAGCTTATCGAAGACCGCCTTATTTTGCAGGAGGCTAAAACCAGCGGCCTTAAGGTGGATGAGAGCCGGGTAAAAGGTAAAATCAGCGAGATTAAAAAACACTATGGAACGGATATTGAATTCCAGAAGGATATCGCCCGCCAGGGACTGGTGCAAGCGGACTTAGAGAATAAATTCCGGGAACAGTTCCTGATGTATACCATCGTTGAAATTAAGGTGCGCAGCAGAGCGGTGGTCAGGCCCGAGGAAGTGACCGCATACTATAATGGCCACCCCGAAGATATAATGACTCCCGAAGTGCGCATGGTTACGGTGGTCTCCCTCGAAAATCAGGACCAGGCAGAGACGTTTTCCTACAGCCTGAAGGCCGGTCTTAAGCTTGATGATTTAATAACCAGGTATCCGGTAACTGTAAATAAGCTAGAGGCAAAGAAGGGGGAGAGTTTAAAAAAAGATATTGAAAACATTGTTTTTAAGTTGAGCGTCGGAGAGGTCTCTGAACCGTTAAAGCTGGACGAGCAGTATTATGTTTTCAGGCTGGATGATTTACGGGAACCCCGCCGGCCTACTCTGACCGAAGCTCAAGATAAGATTCAGGCCTTTCTCGTGGATTTAAAAATGGAAAAAGAATTGGGTAAGTGGCTAGATGAGCTCAAAAAGAAATCCTACATCAAAATCATCCAGAATTAGAGTAGGCCTGACCATAGGCGACCCTTCCGGTATCGGTCCGATCATCACAAAAAATGCAGTCAAGTTTTTAAAAGGGATTGCGGATTTTGTGATAATCGGAGACCCCTGTGGCATTGACCGCGGTGTTTTTCCACCCGGAAAGATCAACCCCGCATCGGGGTTGGCCTCTTTAAGCTATATTGATGAGGGGATTAATTTAATTAAAAAGAAGGAAATCGATTGTCTGGTGACTTGTCCGGTATCTAAGGAGGCGATTAATCTAGGTGGTGTAAAGTTTTCGGGGCATACCGAGTATCTGGCGCAGGCTTTCGGTGTAAAGGATTATGTGATGATGCTGTTAAATTCCGAGTTAAGATTCAGTTTGATAACTAGGCATATTCCTTTGAATAGGGTGGCCGGCTCAATTACCAAGCGGGATATTTATCGCACTACCCAGATTACCTGCGCGTACTTAAAAACGATTTTTTCTATTAAGAGGCCGCGGATAGTTTTTTGCGGCGTTAATCCGCATGCCTCGGATAACGGAGTCATCGGAAAGGAAGAGGAGACGTTGTTTAAGCCGGTCATAAATAAATTGAGAAGGAACCTTTCTGCCCGCTTTGACGGCCCGCTTTCGGCGGATATCGCAATCCTTAAGGCCTATCGTAAAGAATACGATTGCGTGATGGCGGCTTATCACGACCAGGCGCTCATACCTTTAAAACTTGGAGGTAAAGACTCCGGTGTGAATATTACGCTGGGCCTGCCTTTTGTTCGGACTTCGCCGCTTCACGGGACAGCCTTTGATATTGTCCTTAAACCTCAGCTTGCCCGTCCGGATTCTCTGATCGCAGCCATAAAGTTAGCCGTAAAATGCACATCCTCCCAAAAAAAAGCCTAGGGCAGAATTTTCTCATCGACAAGAATATCCGAAGAAAAATTATCGAGGCATGCCGCATCTTACCGGTTGAGACAGTGCTGGAAATCGGCTCCGGAAAAGGAGAGATGGTTGAATTTATCGCAAAACGCGCTAAGCGCCTTTACGCTCTGGAACTGGACTGCAGGCTTCATGAT
>Ga0163200_1000224_pt1 | contig 26378 bp, 25 predicted proteins | sample PL_2010_200m_FD_113535 | JGI IMG/M metagenome (GOLD analysis project Ga0163200, IMG submission 113535) | Freshwater microbial communities from Powell Lake, British Columbia, Canada to study Microbial Dark Matter (Phase II) - PL_2010_200m | ecosystem: Environmental > Aquatic > Freshwater > Lake ... | reverse complement strand
ATGTATATGCATTGTACCTTATTCTTAAATTTGCCTTTCATAAGATTCAATCCCTGCCAATTCTCCGAATTCATCAGCACCCCTCCTGTTTGTTCGTCCAGGTTCTCCATTTGGCTGAGTAGTTTGTACTTCAGGGATTCGGGCAGGCAGGCCGTATCAATCACCAGTTTATCGTGGTCGGCAAGGTAAGATATCGCCCCCTCTGTGTCTCCCCCAAAAAGGGGAGCGTTTTCATCGATAAAGCCCAGGTCGATCCGGTTGTCTAATTGTTTCCGTTCTCTATCGGTCAGGATATATTCGATAATTTCGATATAGATTGCCTCTGGTATGCGATCGAGGGTCATGCAGTAATCGCATTGTACCACAAACTTCTTCTTTTCGAATAACCGTCTCTGGAACTCTTCCATCTCATGCAGGAACCCGATGATCTGCATGGCAATCTCCCTGATGGCGCCGCTCTTCACCACATTGATCCGGATGGCTTTTTGTACCATTTCATCGTCCCAGGAAGGGTCCAGAAAATCGATGCAGAATACCTCATTTTTCAGGAAGTAGTCCAGCTCCTGCTGCAAAAACTTTTTCAGGTTTTTATGGATAAAATAATCAGCCGTGTTGAGCGAGGTGTACCGGTGTAAATGGTAATGGAAATCCCTTACCTGATCCTTGCCGATGGTACGGGTTTTCCTTTCCCACAGTCTGATGAGATCTTTGTCGTTGGTTGCCTTTATTTTCGGTTCCAGTTGATTAAAGATCAAATTTTCGTTGATCCCTTTGTTCTCTTTTTTAACCGATTGTTTCTCTCCCCATTGTTTCTTCTCAGATGCGTCGGGAACTTTGAAATGAAAATGCAGTTCCAATTTTTTATGTTCTGGGTCCCAGTGGAACCAATCTGCCGCAGGGATGAATACCCTTCCTTTCTGTGATTGATTGTTGTTTTTGGCCGTCTCGGCCTCTTTCAACCGGAATTCAACCGTTACGCCTTCTCCTTTGAAGGTGTAATTCCGGAAATTCTCACCTGTCTTGATGTAATACTGATCGTAGTTTGCCCAGTAGAGTTTCACTTCCTCCCCGTTATACGGCATCATGTATGCATTTTCACCCGAACGGGGTTTGGTCACAAAATCGCCTTCGTCGTAATAACGGGAGAAGAAGCGGTATAGCTCATTGCAAATGTCATTTTCGATCTCCCCGGCTAATTGGAACCGGTCCAGTTTATCCCTTGCATCGAGATATTGTTTATAAGGTTCCTGAAACAATGGTAGTTGACCATACTGATCGGCTTTCCTTGCCAGGTCTTCTTTTTCTGAAAAGTCCACCTGAAAATCTCTTTCAAGTTTGGTTTGAGCTTGTTTCAGCTTATTTTGAATCTCTTCCTTACCTTGCGTTGTCAGCTTGCTTCTGACATTTGAGAAAGTTTCGGGAAGTATCTCTTTGATAAACATAGATATGTCATCATGTCTTGCATTGATGATACGGTAAATACCAAAATCAAGATCGCTTTTATCAAGCTGGAAAAGCTCTTTCAGTAATTCGTTGAAATTATCCTGGGGGCTGAATGACATAGTTCTGTTTTTATGTCTGATTGAAACAACGACCGGACTGACGTGTCATTTTGGTATCCAAAAATGATCTCGCGCAGCCTGGTATATCGGAAAAACAAATGTAGGGATTCTTCTGTGATAATGAAATAATGAAAGCGTTCAAACTCCTTCTTTCTTCAGGATATTCCTGAACCTCGTTTCAGAAAAATACCGGTCGGCCAGGATCCGACCATCACGGATAAACCGGGCCACCCAGGGACACTGTCTGGAGAAGAGGATATGCCATCCCCGGTAGTTAGGGAGGCTCTCTTTCCCTTCAATGAAACGCGGAAGCGGGCCATCCTTCAAGGCTTTGATCAGAAGATCATCGTCAGGTTCATGGTGATCCACCACCCGGAAGCCGTGTTTCAGGAAAAGGGTATGATCGGCCATAAAGGATCCGGAACTGGTCATGGCGGCAACCCCTGAAAAACCATTGTCTTCAGCGTCTTTCAAGCAATCCTCCAGCATCAGGGAAGCGAATCCTTTCTGTCTATATTTATTCGAACTAATCCAGATGCAATGGATAAACAGGTATCCCTTTGCCGATACCGCCCGCCAGCAATATTCCCCGGGTGTGTACTCGATGAAGCCAACCGGTCGTTTCTCTCCGTCAATGTAAAGCATTTTTATACGCATACCCTCCCTGAACCGATCCCCCAGCCAGTCCATCTTGAGATGATAGGCAGAATGTTTCGGATTGATAAAGCAGATCACCTGGGGATGGTCTTCCAGATTATCCTGGTTGATAGAGACTATCTGAAAAGTCATTGGATAATTTTTTTTCAAATATAAATCAAATGCTTTTGTCGGGGAGGGAGACGCAATAAATTGCGGCTGTACGGGATCGCGAATTCGAAGCATGAGCCGCCATGAATGGCGGTTGTACGGGATATTCCAGGTTTCTCTGAAGTGCGCGATTAATCGCGCACCAGTAAGATAAGGGGAAGTATTGTAGAGCCGCAATTTATTGCGGCTCACGACCATCATAATTGCGGCTCACGACCATCATAATTGCGGCTCACGACCCGCATAATTGCGGCTCACGACCTGCATAACGTTTAATTTGAAATCATAGGTACACTTTCCGGTAAAAATAATTCCAGTAGATTTGTGTTGACGTCAAAACAAAATCGAACAACATTCATCACAACCATTATGTCAGAAAAAATCCTTGTCATCGGCGGAACCGGGATGCTGGGAAAACCGGTAGCCAACCAGTTGAAAAAGGCCGGATTTCCGGTCAGACTTTTTGCCCGTAAAATCAGTTCAGATCTTGAGAAAGAGGGTTTTGAAGTTGTCAAAGGCGATCTGTTCAACACTTCTGAACTTGAAGCGGCCATGCAGGGATGTTCCGGCGTCCACATTAACCTTTCGGATTCAAATCAACATGCAGCCGTCAAACAAATTGTTGAATCGGCCAGGGAAACGGGCATTGGCACCCTTTCTTACATCACCGGCGCTTCCACCGCGGAAGAGAATCGGTGGTTCCAGCCTACCAACGATAAATTCCTTGCCGAGCAGGAGATCATCCGCAGCGGAATCCCCTATCTGATCTTCCGGCCAAGCTGGTTCTTTGAATCGCTGGAGCTGATGGTACGGAGAGGGAAAGCCATGATGATCGGGAAACTACCTACCCCCTTCCGGTGGGTGGCTGCCGAAGATTATGGCCGGATGGTGGCTGCTGCCTATCAGAAACCGGATGCCCGGAACCATATTTTTTACGTGTTTGGGCCGGAACCATTCCGGATGAGGGAGTTACTTGTCCGGCACGTTCATGCAGTCCATCCGGAGATCAAGAAAGTGACCGATATCCCGCTGTGGATGATGAAACTTATTGGCATCCTGTCTGGAAGAAAAGAGACCAGGGAAGCTGCCTCTCTCTTTGCCTACTTTGAAAAGGCAACCGAGCTGGGAGATGCCGCATTCACCAATGAACTGCTTGGCAAGCCTGAGATCACATTCGAGCGCTGGCTGGAGACCCGGAAATAGCGCTGGTATAAGAGCTACCCCTTGAAAATGCTGATCAGCAACAGCATATTCAGGTAGGTCACAATGATTGCGATACCCAATAAAATCGCTGTTGTTCTCTTTTTGTTGACATAGTTGCCCATCACCTTCCTGGATGAAGTAAGGTAGATCTGGGAGAAGATCGTAAATGGCAACTGGATGCTCAGGATCATCTGGGAGATGATCAATCCCCGGAAGGGATCACGGATCAGGAAGATGATTCCCAGGGCCACTACCAGCGAGATCATGACCCCAAGCCGGGAGTGGTTGTCCTTGATATCGTAGGGTTCGCCGAAGAATCCGGCAAAGATGCTTCCTCCGGCTATTCCCGATGTGATGGTTGAAGCCAGGCCTGCAAACAGTAAGGCAATCGCAAACACCACAGAAGCATGTGTCCCCAGCAGGGGGCCCAGGATACCCTGGGCTTGCTGAAGTTCATCCACCTGAACGCCTGTATTGAAAAACGTAGCGGCAGCCAACAGGATCATGGCACTGTTGATCCCCCAGCCAACGATCATGGATATCAGGGTATCAAAGAATTCATACCGAAGCTGTTTATTTATCACTTTATCATCTTCCAGGTTCCACTGGCGGCTCTGGATAATCTCGGAATGGAGAAAGAGGTTATGAGGCATCACCACCGCGCCAAGAACGCTCATCACAATGATGATGGACCCCTGTGGGATCGACGGCGTAACCCAGCTGCCGGCTGCCGCTATCCAGTCAATCTTCACCAGCGAAAGCTCATATAAAAAGGATAACCCGATTACCGATACGAACCCGATAATGATCATCTCCATCTTCCGGTAAGAATTGGTAAAAAGCAGGATTAGTACCACGATAAAGGTTATTATTGCCCCGACGGGAACAGGGATATGGAACAACATCTGCAGCGCAATTGCGCCCCCCAGGATCTCCGCCAGCGAAGTGGAGACGGATGCCCCCATAGCGGAACCCAATATCGTTTTGGAGGCCCACCTGGGGGTGTGTTGCGTCAGCGCTTCGGCCAGGCATAAGCCGGTGGCAATACCCAGGTGCGCCACGTTGTGCTGCAGGATGATCAGCATGAGTGTCGACAGAGTCACGATCCAGAGCAGGGTGTACCCGAACTGGGAACCGGCGGCAATATTGGAGGCCCAGTTCCCGGGGTCGATGAAACCGACCGTGACCAGCAACCCCGGACCGATGTATTTCAGGATCTCCAGCGCCCCGTACCGGGGGGTGTGATCCCTGCGTCCCAGGTCTTTCAGGATGCTCTTCAGCATACTCATTTTAAACGGAACGGTTCAGGTAGGCAGAGTAATTCCAGCGCACCCACTCCACCATGTCTCCTTTGCGGTTGTCGTGGGCTACGAGGGCGATTCGTTTTTTTCGGGCAAATGGCATAGTTTTGTAATTTGGCTGCAAAATTACAAGTTTAAAAATTGTTGTCCAATGGAACGCAGATCAAATGGATACGACACAGATTTAAGCGGATTGATCGGCGCTCAACCCAGTTCCCCATATGAACCAGGATTTTCTTACTAACGAGTATCAGGCCCGGATCAACCGGGTGCTGGATTACATAGAATTGCATCTCGATGAGGAGCACTCCCTGGAAGATCTGGCAGCGGTGGCAAATTTCTCGAAATACCATTTCCACCGGATCTTCCATGCCATGACGGGAGAGACCCCGTTCCAGTTTCTAACCCGGATACGGCTTGAAAAAGCTGCAGGATTGCTTGTAATCCATCCCCACCTCCCGGTATCCGACGTTGCTTTTCAGTGCGGGTTTTCCAGCCTTTCTTTATTTTCCCGCACCTTCCGGCAGGTGTTCGGGATCGCTCCATCGAAATGGCGCACGGCGAAAAACGATCTCCGGGAACAGATATCCACAGGAGAAAGCAATTTAAGTAAAACACTCCGCAACACGGATCAATCGGTCAGCAATGGAAAACAAGCCGGGAACTCCACCTCCATGTACATTTGTCCCGAAACAAAAACCCTTAAATGGAGGACAACCATGAAACTGAACAAAAGCATGGAGGTGAAGAAACTTCCGAAAATGACCGTGGCGTATATCCGCCACACCGGCCCCTACCAGGGCAATGAAGAATTATTCCAGAAGCTGACCGCCGAACTTTGCCGGTGGGCAGGTCCCCGGGGACTTCTTCAAAACCAGGACGCCAGAATCCTGGTGGTGTATCACGATGATCCAAACGTTACCGAACCGGATAAACTCAGATTAAGCATGTGCCTGACGGTGCCGGAAAACACAAAGGTAGACGGAAAGATCGGAAAGATGGAGATCGCCGCCGGAACCTATGCCATCGGCCGGTTTGAAGTGAGTAGCCAGGAATTCGGGGAAGCCTGGGAATGGCTATACGGAACCTGGCTTCCCGAAAGCGGATACCAGCCCGACGATGGCCCCTGCTTTGAGATGTACCCGGAAGAACCGAAAGAGGGGGAGAAGATCAAGGTGGATATCTGTGTTCCGGTGAAGCCGATTTAGAATACCTTTGCCTCCCCAAAACCCACCGTTATGAACTTCGATTATTTTTCCGGTTTGTTTGATCATACTGTGTTCTCATATGTGATCCTCCCGCTGCTGATCTTTTGTTTCCGGATCATCGACCAGTCGATCGGGACGGTCCGCCTGATTTTTTCCGCCAAAGGGCTGAAAAACCTGGCTCCCCTGTTCGCCTTCTTTGAATCGTTCATCTGGCTTCTGGCCATAAGCCAGATTATGAAAGATGTCAGCAACATCTTCATGTATGTAGCTTTTGCCGGAGGATATGCCACCGGGAATTATTTCGGTATTCTGCTGGAAGAGAAACTTTCGGTCGGCAATGTGGTGATTCGTGTCATCCCGATGAAAGATACCACAGCGTTGATCGCCTACCTTCGGTCACAGGGCTATGGTGTGACGGTGGTGGATGTGGATGGTTCTCTGGGACCGACCAAGATGCTTTTTACAACGGTACGCCGCCGTGAAGCGAAAACCATCATTACGATCGTCAACGAATACAATCCCAACGCGTTCTATACGATTGACGAAGTGAAAATCGTTGGCGGAGGTTATTTCGCGCACAAGTCCAAATCGATCTTCTCCATGCTGAACCCGTTTCAGAGAATGGTGAAGGCTTAAACCTGCTTTACTCCAGCAACCTATCCACCACCACCAGCCGGTCGTTGGTCGTGCCATAGGCAAAACCTGCCGGGGCTGACTCCTTGCTATCACGAAAATCGATTTACTCGGAGATCACTCCCATCTCCCTGAACACCTCCATGGCAATGGCTTTTCGTGCGATTGCGAAGTCCTGAACCTGTTGCTGGTCCTTTGGTTCAATCTGGACAACCATGAAATATACACCCTCCATGGTTTCAAGAACCCCTACAAACCACCCGTAATTATTGCCGTTGCGGATCGACCATCCGGTCTTTCCTGAGAGACGGTATTCCGGAGTCTCTTCCTGGATCATAATGTTTTTAATGGTTTTCATGGTCGGTAAAGAGAGGGGTAGCTCTTCGTTGTAAAGCCTTTTTATAAAATCCAGTTGTTCATCAGGAGTGATCCTGGAGTTTCCTTCCAGCCAGAAGAGGTCGATATTCTCCGGATGCACATCCATATGACCATAGTGAAGGGTATCGAGGAAGTGGTTCATTCGAAGGGCACCGATCTTCCGGGCGACCTCCTGGTAACAGGGGAGACAGGAGGTCTGAAAAGCTTCCCGAAGGTTCAGGTCCTGTTCCCACTGCGGGAACCTTCGCTTTTGCCCGTTCCATTTGAAAACAAAGGTGGTATCCACCACTCCTGTTTCCAACCCGACCAGGGAGTTGACAATCTTGAAGGTAGAGGCGGGCAGGTAGCCACTGTCCCACCGGGCCGGATTGTACCCTAGGAGCTTGTCTTCCTTCTGATCATACACCAGGATGGTCCCATCCATGTTGTAGTTGTCCAGAATCTCCTTCCAGGAGGGGAATTCCTGAACAGACTGGCCGTGGGTAAGAGCGATGATGAGGATGCTGGAAAAAAGACAGGATATTCTTTTCATATGAAGATTTTTACCGCAAAGACGCCAAGGCGCAAAGCTACTGAAAACCATTCTCTGCACCCCCCACAAGCCGCAATAAATTGCGTCTCCTCTCCCTTCTTCTTTCTTCCTTCGTCTTTCGTCTTTCGTTTTTCACTATCTTCGACCATCCGTCAGTGCCGAAATCATGAAGCACTACTACGAAAAAAAACTCGCCTCCAGCCGATTGCAACAGGTCTATGACCTGGCTACCCCGCGCATCCGGCAGTACCTGCAGGCAGAACTGGATCATGCCATCGGTCATATCAAACCGGGCGACCTGGTGCTGGATCTCGGCTGCGGGTATGGCCGGCAATTCCCTGAACTTTGCAAAAAAGCCGGTTTTGTGGTGGGGATCGATTCCTCTGCCGAAAGCCTCGCGCTGGGGAAAGAGTATCTCCGGGGTACTACAAACTACCTGTTTATCCAAATGAACGCCAAGCGGCTGCTCTTTCCTGATGCAGCTTTTAATGTGGCTCTCTGTTTACAGAATGGAATCTCGGCCTTTCATATTGACCAACGAAAACTAGTCCGGGAAGCCATCCGGATGACGAAACAAGGAGGAACCATTCTGTTTTCCAGCTATTCGGAAAAAATCTGGGAGGACCGTCTCCATTGGTTCGAACTGCAATCGGAAGCCGGATTGCTGGGGAAGATTGATACCGAACAAACCGGAAACGGCCGGATTGTCTGTGACGACGGATTTACAGCTACTACGGTGGATGAAGAGGACTTCCTGAAACTGACCGCCGGAATCAAGGGGATTGAGATTTCATTTGAGGAGGTGGATGAATCCAGCATTTTCCTGGTGCTTAAACGACAGTGAGCACCTTTTAAAAGACTTCACCGCAAAGTCGCCAAAACAAATCGAAAATTGAACTTAAAATTCACGGGTTTTTTCTACTTTTAATTTCGTTTCTATACCAATATGTTACCCGGATACTCTTTTCGGACACTGTTGCTAGCTGTGATTGCTGTCATTCTGGTTTCCTGTTCTCCTGAAACAAAACCGAAAGAACAGAGCCAGGCCGGCACCTATCAGTATGCCGAAACCCGAAACCTGGTCCGGTTTGTGGAAGAAGCAGCATCTGTCCTGAGCCGTGAAGGAACAGCTGCCTTTGAGAAATTCAGGGAACCCGGCAGTGAATGGTGCACTACCTCTGGGCAGAGGGAGATGAAATTTCACCCCTCTGGAAAAGCTCGTATATCATGAGGGTGACGCTCCCGGATGGGACTATACTGGCATTGGGAAGCGGAATTTACGGGATTAAAACCGAAAAGGTCTTTATCACCGGGCTTGTCGTGCTGATGGTCGGGATCACACTGATCCCACTGGGAGTATCCAAATTCATGGGCATTGAGTATTCCGGCGACGGGATTGATCCGCTCAAGCTGATTGCAGCTACCATCACCTTGTTTATTATGATTGGCGTAAATATCTGGGTAAAAGGAAAAGTCAAACTCTATAGCGTATTAATCGGGATCGCCGCAGGGTATCTGTTATCTGTCACTTTCGGATTCATCGGCCCGGTCGATTTCCAGATGGTTTCCCAAACCCCGTTATTTTCCATTCCGGGAAAAGGATCCCATCTGTTCCGGTTCGCATTTAACCTTAGCCTGGTCGTGCCGTTTACACTTGTGGCTATCGTGCAAAGCTTAAAAACGTTCGGGAACCTCACCACCTGTCAGAAGCTGAATGATGCGGATTGGAAGAAACCGGATATGAAAAACATTAGATACCCGTAAAATCTTCATCCCTGGGATCTCCATTGCCATCGGACTCAGTGTGGATATTCTCCCTTCCCTCTATGTTTCTCTGCCCTCTTTCCTTCAGCCAATATTCTCCTCTTCGTTGACAGTATCGACCATTCTGGCAATCGTTCTCAACCAGCTTTTTTCCATCGGGAGAAAACCGGCCACCTGATCCGGGAAAATAACGGCTGCCAAATTCTAAACCAGAATCACCTCTTCAGGTTCACTCCTTACCGGATGCTAATCGTCGCTTGATACGGGGATCAGGATCGTATATTTTTATCCTGATTATCAAGATATTCGTTCGATATGAAAACCATAAAATGCATACTGACAGTAGTGGCAGTAAGCTGTTGTGCGAGTCTGAGCGCCCAGGTAGCCATCAATACCGACGGAAGCAGCGCCAATGAATCGGCTATTTTGCATATAAAAAGCACCACCAAAGGACTACTGATCCCCTCGATGACCAGCGCGCAGCGAGCGGCTATCATCTCTCCCGCGGATGGATTGATCGTGTACGACACCGATACCAAAACCATCTGTTCCTATAATGGAACCACTGCCTCGTGGAAAGAGGTTATAAATTCCAGTTTATTGTCCAATCCGGCGACGGATAATTGTTTTGCCGGAGACCATTCCGGTCAAAACTTAACAACCGGAGATTATAACACGGCTGTCGGTTCTTACGCCATGGAGGATATCACGGAAGGTAACAAAAATGTTGCTGTTGGGAATTATTCCCTACCAAACAATACCACCGGAAATATGTCAGTCGCAGTAGGATACAGAGCCCTGTACACCCAAACCGGAAACGCTACGGACAATAATATTGGGAATACGGCGATTGGTTATGAAGCCTTACGGGAAAACAATCCGACTTCCAGTTCAAATGGAAGATATAATGTGGCCGTCGGGTACCAGGCACTTAAATCAAACACAACCGGGTTTACCAATACCGCATGCGGTTATATGTCACTATGGGCAAATACATCTGGTTTTTACAATGTTGCAACTGGTTATTTAGCGCTTTGTTTAAATACCGACGGACAATTAAATATAGCAAACGGGCCCTTCTCACTTTATAGTAATACAACCGGGGACAACAATACAGCAAGTGGTTACCAGGCTCTTACTTCAAATACCACGGGAAATAATTCAGTTGGAATAGGTTACAGAGCTTTGCACCATCAAACAGGCAATGCTGTAGATAATGATATCAATAATACTGCCCTGGGATATGAGGCCTTATATACTGATAATCCAACCTCAAGTTCAAACGGAAGATACAATGTGGCTGTCGGACACCAGGCTTTATGGTCAAATACCACAGGGTACGCCAATACAGCCCTGGGATACCGGGCAGGGTATAGTAATATCACATTAAGCAGCAATACATTTATAGGTTACAAGGCAGGGTATACCAATACGTACGATAAAAATACATTCATAGGCTGTGAAAGCGGGTACTTTAATTTTGATGGCTACAGGAATACCATGACCGGGTACCAGTCAGGATATAATAACTCCTCGGGTTATTACAATTGTTTCTATGGGACGGAGTCAGGGAAAGGCAATACGTCAGGAAATAGCAATAATTGTTATGGCTCGCAAGCTGGAAAATCTACCACTTCAGGAAATAGCAACAATTTTTACGGGACTGAAGCCGGGGAATTCAATACTACCGGGAATTACAACATATTTATCGGGGGTCGGGCCGGGTGGTCAAATACCACAGGGAATAATTCGGTTGCTATTGGTTATAACGCGCTTTATTCACAAACAGGATATGCCTCTTATAATGATCTGAACAATACGGCCATTGGTTACGAAGCCTTGTACACCAACAATCCAACTGCTAATTATAACGGAAGGAACAATGTCGCTGTTGGTCATCAGTCCCTGAAATCGAACACAACGGGATATGACAATTCTGCAGATGGCTATCAGACGCTTACAGGAAATACCACAGGTTATGGGAATACAGCCTCAGGATCATCGGCTTTATTAGTTAACACTACTGGAGATGAAAATTCTGCTTTTGGATGGGAATCCCTTAAAAGTAACATCAGTGGAAATAGCAATACGGCAATCGGGTCAGGTAGTCTGTATTTAACAACCGGAAGCTCTAATACGGCTCTCGGTTGTTATGCCGGAAATTACAACACCACCGGTTCAGGGATTACTCTCATCGGCTATGACGCAGATGTTTCTTCCACGGGTCTCAGCAACGCGACTGCCATCGGGTACCAGGCTTCCGTAAACGCCAGTAATAAAATAGTAATTGGTAATTCAAGCGCCACTACTGTAGGGGGTTATGGCACCTGGTCAAACTATTCGGACCGGAGGTTAAAAGAGAACATCCTCTATAAAACGGATCTGGGATTGAATTTCATTATGAAACTGAAAACAGCTTCGTTCAATTATAGAAGCGATCAAAATAAACGGAGAAGAGACGGATTGATCGCCCAGGATGTGCAGGAGTCAATGCAGGAGCTGGGGATTGAATTCAGCGGTCTGATTGTGGATGACGATCCCCAGAAAACACTAAATCTGGCTTATTCCGATTTTGTGATTCCATTGATCAATGCCGTCCAAACGCAGCAACAGATGATTGAGGAGCAACGGCAACAGATCGGCCTGTTGAAAGAAAAACTGGAACTACTGGAGCATATGCGTGAAACAGCTTCAACAAATAAATAGCATAGTACCATGAAAAAAATCAACATGAAAAAGATGAAACAACTCCTGACAATAGCAGCTCTACTTCTGGGCTATTGTCTCCAGGCCCAGGTGGCGATCAATACCGATGGCTCTTCTGCCAATAGTTCAGCCATGCTGGAGGTCAAAGCCACTGACAAAGGCTTTTTACCTCCCAGGGTCTCACTAAGCAGCATTACGGATGTAAGTACGATTTCATCACCGGCAACCGGATTATTGGTATATAATACTAATGCATCCATAACCAACGGTTTTGGTGTAGGTTTTTATTTTTATAACGGATCACAATGGCTTGTTTATTCAACAGGACATTATATTGGTGAAACCTATGGGGGCGGTAAGGTTTTTTGGGTAGATGTAACCGGCCAGCATGGCCTCATTGCAGAGACCAGTGATCAACACCCAGGGATTCAATGGCGAAACGGGACTAATCGTGTGACTAATGCAACAGGCGATTATATTGGCGCAGGAGATATGAACACACTGTTGACAATTGCCATGCAGACAAATGATAATACGGGAGCAAATTTTGCCGCATTAGTCTGTGCGAACTGGGACAACACTGCCGTTTCCGGAGAAGTCTACGGAGATTGGTACCTGCCATCCAAATACGAGCTGAACTTATTGTATGGGCAGAGAACAACTGTTGGAGGCTTTAGTAATGATTACTATTGGAGTTCTACTGAGGATACTGAGAATAGCTCTACTAATGCCTGGGATCAAGATTTTGATCCAGCCAGTGGTGGTCTTCAATGGTCAGTAGCGAAGACCTATACTGATCGTGTTCGCTGCATCCGGAAATTTTAATTCTAGAATTATATGAAAAAGATACATCACATTAAATACACCGTTTTGTTATCGATTATTATCATAACAAGCCTGGACTCCTTTTCCCAGAAAATGGTATTGTCCTCGGGGGCAAGGATCATTGTGAGTGCAGGAACTACGGTCATCAATCCGGGTGATCTCACCATTAACTCAGGGGCTTTTCTGGAGCTTACAGGGAATATGACCGTCAGCGGGACACTGACCAATAGTGCCGGAACATCCGGTCTGGTCATTACGTCGGATGCCAGCAACACCGGCTCCCTGATCCAAAGCACGGATGCCGTTAACGGAACCGTGGAACGCTACATTGCCGACAATGCCTGGCACCTGGTCACACCATCCACAACGGGCGTCACGGCAAACGATTTTTATTGGAATGATGCCCCAAAAAGCTGGCTCACCTACCATACCGAATCCACTAACGAGTGGACCTACAATACCAGCCTGGCTACCTCCATGCCGGTCGGGCAGGGGTGGGCCGTGTGGCTGGATGATGCCTCCAAATCGGATGCCACCGCCACCATGACAGGAGCGTTACGGGCTTCTGATTTATCGGTTTCGTTGTCGTACAGCGGGAGCGGTGTCAATCAGGGATGGAACCTGATAGGAAATCCCTTTGCTTCTGCTATCGATAAGGATGAAGGGAGCTGGGGAACCAATATTTCAGGGACCATCTATGTTTGGGTGAATGGGGATAATGATTATCGTTATTATGCTACTGGTTCAGGAGGAACACTAACCGGAGGAATTATTCCGGCCGGTCAGGGATTTTTCGTTAAATCTTCCAGTGAGGGTGGATTCACTATTCCCGCTGCAGCCCGTGTTCATAGTTCGCAGGCATTTTACAAATCCACTGAAATGGGAGAAAGACCTTTCGTCAGGCTGGACCTGACAGTGGGAACGAACAGAACGGTTGCTTTTGTCGGCTTCCCTGAAGAAGGAACTTCGGAGTTTGATGTAAATTTTGATGCGGACCGGCTTTACGGAAGCCTGAAAACGCCACAAATGATCATTCCCGAAGGCGAAAGGAAATTATGCATCAATGCATCCAGTCCTCTGATTGTAAATGAACCGCGCATTGTGCCGCTCCATGTGATGTTTTTCATTGATGGGGAGTATACTCTTACTATTTCGGATTTGGATCAACTCCCCGATGTACAAATTACACTGGAAGATCTGGTAACAGGTGCATCCCATGATTTATCCCAAAATAATACGTATCAGTTTTCAGCAAATGCCGGCGACGATCCCGGTCGTTTCCTGCTTCATTTCAATTACAACCCCTACGGTCTGGAAGAACCGGGCGCATCAGGCGAAGAGATCTATATTTATGCGTATGGCAAAAATATATATGTGCGTTCAACGGGCAAAGCTCTAAATCTATATGGTGCCCTGGAAATCTTCGATATCTATGGCCGTAAAATTCAACAGCAGCAACTTGACAAATCGGAACTGGTAGTCGTTCCGGTTGATAAGGAAAACAACTACCTGATTGCACGGGTCATTAAAGGCAATATTATTAAGACCAGGAAATTATTCATTAATTAAGAATTCAGCATGAAAACGTTTGAAGCCACTATTATCAAAATCTGCCTGATCATTCTGTTGGCAGGAGCTGCATTTCTCGTATTTTCACAGCCCCCTCCACCTCCTCCACAAGGCGGTGGAAATCCACGCACAGAAGGGAATAGAAACGGAGCTCCTATTGACGGGGGGTTGGGCATCTTGCTGGCCATGGGGGCAGCATACGGGGGTAAAAAACTGTATCAGGCATATAAAAAGAAAAAAGAAACCGGTGAAGAGGAGAGCGATAAGACGACCTGACAACACATCACTTCCCCATAAGTACCTCCAGGAACCTTTCTTTTTTGCGTCGTGACACCTCCACCTCACTTCCATCTTCCATGGTTACCGTACCTCCTTCCCCCTTTTTGTACTTTTCAATATAGGCCAGGTTGATCAGATGGGATTGGTGAATTCTGAAAAACTTTTCAGAACCCAGTAGCTCGTCATATTCCTTTAACGTCCTGGTTACCAGAAATTTTTCACGGTTGATCAGAAAAAACCGTGTATAGTTACTGTCCGATTCACATCGCACAATATCCTTGATCCGTACAAAGCGGATCCCATCCTGCGACGGGAGCGCAATCTTCTCATACCCGCTGCGGTTTTTCAGCAACACATCCAGTTTATCTTTGAAGGTCCTGGACTGGAACTCTTTTTTGAACTTCTCAATGGCCCCGATCAGTTCTTCTTCGTCAATAGGTTTTAACAGAAAATCCAGGGCGCTGAATTTAAACGCTTTGACGGCATATTGTTCGTATGCCGTAATGAAAATGATAAAAAAATCCATTTTGGGGACTCTCTCAAGGAGGTCGAAACCCGTTCCGTCAGGCATCTGGATATCCAGAAACAGTACATCAGGGTGGTGTTTCTTAATTTTCACAAGAGCGGTTTCAACACGATCTGCCTCTGCCACTATCTGTATTTCATCCCGGTATAAACGGTGCAAAATACCTGCAACGACCGATCTGCCTTTTTTCTCATCATCAATAATAATGGCCTTATAGATGGACTCTTCGGAAAACATATGATAAAAGTAAGCAATATTTTTGTTCAGGAATCTTCAACTATAGGGATTTTTAATTTTACCAGGGTTCCTCTCGCTGTCCCCGACTCTGTAAACAGATCCTGAATTTCCACAGAAACAGGTGACTTATTCTGATCTTTCAGCAATGCAATCCGTTCATCGATCAGTTTCATCCCCAGGGATTGATGATCTTTCCGGATGTTGATTCCCGCTGATTTTTCCCTGCCTATTCCATTATCTTCGACCGAGCAAGATAAGACATTACTCTCCAATCCGAAACTGATTTTTATGAATCCTTTTTCATTTAAATACCTGATACCATGGATGATGGCGTTTTCAACAAATGGCTGAATAAGCATGGGCGGAATTTGGACCTGTTCCTGGTTGATCTCCCCGGGGATAGCTATAATAAAATCAAATCTATTTTCAAATCGTATTTGTTCCAGCTCAAGGAATAATTGTAATGCATTGCACTCATCTAATAAAGAGATATAAGGATTTCTGCTGTTTTCAAGATTCAACCTGATCAGCTTCGCAAATTTTGATAAAAACCGTTGCGCCGAATGCGGATCATTCTCACCGATAAAACCCTGAACCGAATTCAGTGAGTTAAAAATAAAATGCGGATTGATCTGGGCCATCAGGAGATCTTTTTCTATGGCGAGATTCTTCTTTTTAAGCTCATTCCGGTAATTCAACTGCCTTAAGCGGTACAAGCTGAATCCTATCGCAATCAGGAGAATCAGCAGCACAGCTATGAGAATAATATAGTTTTTATGGGTCTTTTGCCTGCCTGCCTCAAGGGCTTTGATCAGATTCTCCTTTTTGAGGTTTTCAATCTGGTTCTCTTTTTTTTCCGTCTCATATTTTGTCTGGAGCTCCAGGATCTCCCGTTGACTTTCTGAGTTTAATACACTGTCTTTGTACGCGCTTGCCTGGAGACTATAATAAAGCGCGTTGTGAAAATCTTTCTGCTCCTCATAAATCACCCGCAGACTGTCACAAACCCGTTGCTTAAACTCCGGGTCATTCGAAATCTGTAATGCCTTTTTTTTATATATTACAGCTTTTTGAATATCCCCTGCCTTCCTGTAAACCGCTGCGATATTGGAATAGGAATATGCGATCCCTTCCGTGTTGTTATTTTGCTCCTCTATTTTAATAGATTTCTGTTGATATTCCAATGCCCTGGATAGTTTTCCCTGCACGAGATAAATATTGCCAATATTACATAATGTGCGCGCAATGCCGGCACTATCGCTGACCTGACGATAACTGGCCATCGCCTTCGTATAATATTCCAGGGACTTATCATACTCTTTGCATTCAAAATAGACCGCTCCGATGTTATTCAAATCATCCGCCATGCCGGAAGCATCTCCTGAAGATTGATTCATTTCGAGAGAGTTGAAATAATATTCAAGCGCTTTTGGATAATTGTGCAGGACATGATAAATATAGGCAACCGAACAGGAGGCAATGGCGACCCGTTGTTCATTGTTGATCCGCTCGGCGACGGCAAGACTTTTCAGATGGAAATCAAGCGCTTTCTCAAATTTACCAGACCGGCGGTACGAGGCACCGATTGCATTCAGGCAAAATGCCTGTTCCGCAAAGGCCCGGAACTCTCCGTACAGATCTGCCGCCCGCTGATAGAATACAATGGCCATGGGGTAGTCCTTCAGCCCCCAGTATGCCTCTGCAATGTTTTTCAGTGCTTCGCATTGCCCTTCCTTATAAACCTCTGATTCAGCTATTCGCAATGCCTCTTCGCCCATTCTTTTCGCCTGATAACACTGATTGTTTCCGGTATAAAAGAGAGACAATGCATTTAACGTATCCGTTTGTTCAACCGGGGAAAAATCAACTATCGCACGGAGGATACTATCCGTTTGATCTGTTTGCCCATAGGAAATGATCGGGCAAAAAAAGAAAAAAGAGAGAACCAGGAATCCCTGAAAACGTGAATTTCTCAGGTTCATGTCTGTTGATTTTTTACAAAGATAACTCAATTAATTCCTGATTCCTCGTCCCTCGTCCTTCTGCCCGTTATGCGCCTGAAAGAATCCCTGAAAGAAAGCCCGTGCATTGCTCCCCAGCGCCTGATGCCGGTAGCCCCCTTCCTGTGTAATCAACGTGGGCAGCTGCAACCGGCCGATGAGTTCCCCGTTCTGCTCAAAATGCTTTGATGACAACCGCCAGGTTCCGGTAGGATCACCTTTGGCTGTGTCTAATCCAAATGCAACGATCAGAAACTCAGGGGAAAAGGCTTTGATCTTTTCCAGCGCTTTGCTGAGTGTTACTTTGTAATCATCCGGATTGATCTGTTCTCCAAGCGGAAAGTTCACATTGAATCCGGTTCCCTTTCCTTTGCCTTTTTCTTCCCTGAATCCCGAGAAATAGGGATAGGCAAACGAAGGGTGTCCGTGAATGGAGAGGGTCAGCACATCATTCCGGGAGTAAAAGATCTGCTGCTGGCCATTGCCGTGATGGTAATCAATATCCAGAATGGCCACTTTGCCGAATGTTCGTAAATAATTTGCAGCAATCGCGCAGTTGTTGAAATAACAGAATCCACCGAAGATCTTGCGCTCCGCATGGTGTCCCGGGGGCCTGGTGAGCACATATGCCGACCGGGTCCCTTCGAGGATCTCCGTAGCTGCTGTCAGGGTACAATTGACACCCCACCGCGCAGCCAGGTAAGCATTCTGATTCAACGGTGTGAAGGTGTCCAGACAGTAATAGCCTGCGCGTACCGATAACTCCTTCGGCGGTCTAGCGCTGTTCCGGATCGGAAACACATAGGGATAGACCGATTTGCCGGGTGGCAGGCTTTTACAAACGGTTTTGAAATAGGTCACATACCCCCGGTCGTGAATATCCAGGATAAACTTTTCCGGAAATTCATCCACTTTTCCCCGCCGGAAAATTCCGGTCTTTATGAGCTCTTTTTCTATACTGGCTATCCGGACAGGAGATTCCACATATCCCTTCTCCCGGATGTGATGAATGGCGTGCCGGTCGTTGATTACCCAGAAAATTTTTTGTTTTTCCGGGAGAAAGGTCTTAAACGATCTTTTCTCCTCTCTTTTCAGGTAGCGAAACGGACGCAGGGATACCGGATCATCCTGGATGCTCTGAACGACCTTCTCAATATATTCCTCCGGACAATAATCCCCGTATTTGCGCTCCAGAATGGCCCTGACGATCCGTCGGGCTCTTCCCCGCCCGATTGCATCATGTTGGCCCAATCCATCGAACACAAGATAGGGAGCTCCTTCGTCATCAGGTTCCACCGGCGTCTCGTACAAGGTATTGGCCAGCGGTCGCGCGCCGTATCGTTCATAAAAAGCCAGCCGTGTTTTGTTTTGAGGGATGTGCTTCTGATCCCGATAGAGTGCCGGATCATCCGGCAGGCATTCAAAGAAGATCCCAATGGCTCCCAGCGCTTCCGCCTCTTCACGCAGCCGTTCATACAGGGCCCCTCCTACCCCTGACGAAGTTTTCCCCGGTGCGGAAGCCAGGAAATCCAGAAAACAGAATTCCAGATCGGGCATGTATTGCAACAGTGCAAATCCCCGGATGGTTTCGTTATAGTCGTCGGCCACCAGTAAGGTAGTCTGAAATCGATAGGTTAACGGGTCGATCAACTGCTCGGATACCTCATCGATCTTCTCCTGAATGAGGTCCGGAAACTGATCCCGGATGATCTGCTTCACCTTCTCCATCGCCCGGAGGTTTACCTCCAGGTAGGGATTGGATATTTTTCGTATACGGAACATGGGATTGCAAAGGTCGTAAAGAATTTTATACGTTGTCCTTCTTCCTTCGTCTCTTCTTCTCCGCCTGCAGCCGTTTTTCTTCCAACCGTTTTTCCTTCGCCTCTGCAGAGGGTTTTGTCGGCCTTCGCTTTTTACGGGGAGTCAGTGCCTTCTCCAGGATTTCATAAAACTTTTCTGTTACCCTCTCCTTGTTTTTCAACTGGGTTCGCTCGCTTTGTGAAACAAGGATCAGTTCACCATCCTGGTTGATCCGTTTCGCCAGCTTTTCCAGGATCAGTTCCTTTTCCTCAGGTGAAAGAAGGGTGGAGTTCAGTACATGGAACCGCAATTCCATTTTCGTACTGACCTTGTTCACATGCTGCCCACCCGGCCCGCTGCTGCGAGAAGCTGAAAAAGAGAACTCCTTCGAAAAGTCCCGGTCGCCAAGAATATCTAGCAGCATTTGAAATGATTTACCCCATAAAATTACAGATTTCACAATTTCGCTACCTCGCTATTTCGCTATTTCACTATTTCACCATTTCGCTATTTTCTTTACTTTTACCCCCATGCACGACTACCCCATTTTCCTCTTCACCGCCCTGCTGATCTTCGGGTACGGCCTGGTTTCCAGGAAATCGGGGGAATCTGTGGTTACCGCTCCGATGGTGTTTGTCGCGGTAGGTTTGGCTGCCAGCTTTTTCCCGGTCGATTTCCTGCAAGGTGGGATCCGTGCTCCTTTCGTGAAGGTGATCGCCGAGCTGACCCTGGTGCTGATCCTCTTTGTAGATGCTTCCACCATCAACCTGAAGAGGTTGATCCGGGAGAAGGGCATCCCTTTCCGGCTGTTGTGTATCGGCCTGCCGCTGACGATGCTGGCCGGCGCTCTCCTGGCTTTTCCTCTCTTCCCTGCCGTTGGAATCTGGTCCCTGTGCCTGATGGCTTTCATCCTTTCTCCCACCGATGCAGCCCTTGGAAAAACAGTGGTTACCTCTTCCCGGATCCCGGAAAAGATCCGCCAGGGGATCAACGTGGAGAGCGGGCTGAACGACGGGATCGTGCTGGCTCCCATCCTGGTTTGCCTGGCCGCACTGACCGAAACACCCGGGGAGACAGAGATCCGGTACTGGATCTTCTTTATTCTGAAACAACTGATCCTCGGGCCGGTAATCGGAGGCGCCGTGGGATGGCTGGGAGGCCGGCTGGTGGAACGGGCTTCAAAGACCGGGTGGATGAACGAGACCTTCCAGCGGCTATCCTCCCTGGCACTGGCCATCATGGCTTTCACCCTCGCTGAGATGGTGCACGGTAATGGCTTCATCGCCGCTTTTTTCGCAGGTCTGTTGCTGGGAACCAGAACGCCGGAAGTCAGAGCCCGGGTCCAGGATTTCGGGGAAGCCGAAGGAGAGGCGCTGGAACTCTTTATTTTCCTTCTCCTCGGTATGATCCTGGTTCCGTTGTCCACCTCCTTCTGGAACCTGCAAACCTGGATCTATACCATCCTGAGCCTGACGATCATCCGGATGATCCCGGTAGCCCTGTGTCTGCTGGGAACAAAGCTTTCGTGGCAATCGGTAGGCTTTATCGGCTGGTTCGGCCCCAGGGGAATCGCATCCATTCTCTACCTGTTACTGGTCCTCGTCCAACTGGGGCCGAAGGGCTATGAACAGATCATGGCGGTCATCGTGCTCACGGTTCTCCTGAGTGTATTCCTTCATGGGCTGAGTGCTGTGCCTCTTTCAAAAATATATAAGCAGTAACTTTTTAAAATTTTATCTTTACCCTTCATTCCCGATCCTATGAGTAAAAGAATGTTCATGATTCTCTACCTGGTCTGGGGTATTATCCTGGCAGCCTTATACGTTTTCAGTATATCCACCACCATCCATTACAACCGGGAGATCGTGAAAGAGGCTTCAAGAGCCTTCTTCCTGGAGATTGTCACCACCCGCTCCTGGAATGCCTCACATGGAGGCGTCTACCTGATGGTCAATGAACACGTACAACCCAATCCATACCTGAAGGATTCGCTTCGGGACCTCACCACGACAAACGGACTATCGCTGACCAAAGTCAATCCGGCCTATATGACCCGCCAGATCTCGGAGATTGCCCGGACCAAGGAAGGGATCCTGTCCCATATAACGAGTCTCAATCCCATTCGCCCCGCAAACAAACCGGACGACTGGGAACGGAAAGCTCTCGGGAATTTTGAACAAGGAGCTCAGGAGCAATTTGAGATGATCGAAAAAGACTCCTCGAACATGTTCCGCTACATGGCTCCGCTCCTGGTTGAGCCATCCTGCCTGGACTGTCATGCCAAACAGGGATATACCCTGGGTCAGATCCAGGGAGGGATCAGCATCACAACACAAAGTGAAGGTTTCTTCACCGCCATTCAGCAGCAGATTATCACCCGGTCGGTGATTTTTTTCGTTCTGTTCTCCCTTGGATTCATCGGGATTTTCTTTTTCCAGCGGATAGTAAACCGGCAATTCCGAATCATTCAAAATCAAAACAACGAGTTGATCCGGGGTAATCTTGAAAAAGACAGGCTCTTCTCCATAATGGCGCACGATTTACGGGCCCCCTTGTCCGGCATCCATGGTTTGAGTAATATCCTGTCAGAGGAACATGATTCACTGAGTCAGGATGAACAAATGAAGATCACCAGATCAATCTACAAATCCGCTGATGCAATGATCAAACTCACGGAAGATCTGATTCTGTGGTACAGCAACAGGAAGGGAACCCTTCAATATACTCCCGAACTCTTTCACGTACATGCACTGGTTGACGAAGTACTGGATGTTTTTATTGAAAAAATGGACCAGAAGGAGATTTCCGTTACCGTTGATATTCCGGCCGGACTAGCAGTGTACGCCGATATCAACATGGCTGAGACCATGTTACGGAATCTGGTGAACAATGCCCTCAAATTTACCCCCAGGGGAGGATCTGTCGAGATCAGGGCAACCGATGCAAAACAACCGGATTTTATAGAGCTGAGCGTGAAAGATAGCGGCATTGGAATGGATCAGGAAACCGCTGATCACCTGTTTGATCAGGATTTCAATCCTTCCAGGTCCGGAACTGAAAATGAAAAGGGGACAGGACTGGGCCTGGCTATCTGCAGGGATTTTGTGAAAAAGAATGAGGGTCAAATCCAGGTGATAAGTACCCCGGGAGTAGGATCCCGGTTTATCCTGACCCTGCCTAAAAAAGCCCCGGCTTAGGTCGCCCCCTTTTCCTGTCAGAACTTCCCGAACTTCAGTGAGAGATTGGCATTGAACTGGTTGACTGCCGACTTGGAAGTATTGATCAGGTTCAGGTCAGGGACATACCGGTAACTGGCCCCTACTCCAATCCGGAAAAACTTGACTACATTGAATTCCACCCTTACTCCGGGTTGAACGAGAAAGAAAATATCCCAATCGATATTCTCGCTGTAATCGTAGTAATACTTGTCTTTATCCGGAAAATAAAGATAGGTAAGTCCTCCCACTCCGATTAAAACCGGAAACGTCACGTGAACGGGTGACTTTGGCAACACGGTAAATTCCAGATTCAATCCACCGTACCCGCCAAACAGGTTGCAGTCCTTGTATTTCTTGTCGATGTCGTCATACACCAGCTCTTTGTAAGTCAGCTGACCGGAATTGACGATCCCATACCCACTCAAACCCACCCCAAACCAACGGTTTACGGTGACTCCCATACTGAGCCCGAGGAGGAACACATTTTTATTCCCGGTAAATTGCGTATAGGCAAATTCGGGTCCAATATAGTATCCGATCTGGGGTTTCTGCTTCTTTTCCCCTTTCTTGAACAGGGTTTTGATCTCATCCTGATCCTTCTTTTCAGGTTTCTGGGAATAGTCTTCCTGTGCTATTGCACTGACAGCAAGGAACGACAGCAGGCAAAAGAATACGAAAATTTTTTTCATGGCGCTGGGTTTAGATTGAAGTGATAAAGATATAACAGAAATTGGAATTCCGGAGATCGAAAATGATATCTTTTCGCCGAAATCCCTTCTTTTTCGTATCTTTATCCTGGAAACCAAATCATCTTCTATGAAGCACTTTGAAAAAATCCTGCGGCTCGACAATGCCTTTGAAGCCGAGCGCATGCGGGAAGTACTTGAAGTACGGGGAATTCCCTTCTCGATCATTGAACGGACCGATTCAGCACTGGGTGGCATTTCAGAATTGGAGTTCGGATGGGGTTACCTGGAGTCCCCGTCGGATAAAAAAGAGGAGATTCTCCGGATCTACAGAGAACTTACCGGGAAATGACATGAATAAATACAGGCAGCATCGGAAAACTGATCGGGATCTCGCTGACCTGAGTCTCTTCCAACCCTGTCAGAAAGGGATCAGGTTCCCCGGCATATAGGGCGGAAGGTTATCCTGACAAAGGGATATGCCCAGCAGTTTGTTGGTTCCATTCCGGGTTGCATCAGGACGGGTCGAAACCAATCGGATGGTGCTATGCGGGGGTATCGATTCCAGGTCCAAAGGATTTTATCCGTAGGATATAAACTGGCAGGCGATCATGGGAGGATGGTCAAAATAGCCCCAGGCCGGGAAATGGCAGTACAGCCAGTAGTAGGCCTCATCGGCATCCAGCGGAATATAAATTGCAAATGGAATAGTCAGCAGAAGCCAGACAACGACGACAAATCCAGGTTGCTGAAGAATTCGTTTCACAAGCGGTGATATCATAGCCACGGAGGAACCCGGCGTCCGGAAGGGGTGGATACCCGGCAGCTGTTAACGTTAGTATCACTGGGAAGTTTCAGTACCAGTCCGGTCTGCACGGGAGTCCCCCGGTAGATGGCACGGGCATCGGCCTGGCTGAGTGTCAGCCGGATCAGGATCCGGGGTTCCGGGCTGGTACGGTGCAGGAATGCCTGCCAGGTCTCCCTGTTGATGACCTGTTGCTTCTCCCGGCGATACCGGTTGATAATCTTTTTTTTCATATCGTACGGTTCCTCCGACTGGTTGATTTCCACAACCAGGTACCGGTTGAAATAAATCGTATAGTAAACCGAACTGGTATCGGGCGGCATGGGAGCCGCACTCTGCAGGGCTGCCTCCATGGTGTCTTTTGGAGCCTGTTTGTTAATATAGCGGATTCTGGGAATGGTCGACAGTTCCCGCTCTGCCAGAAAAGGTTCTGCAATCCACCGGACACGCTGCGCCTGGTCCAGGCAGCGGAGCTGCCGGCTGATCCGGATCTCCGTAAGGGAGCAGGAACGCACCGGAACCCCCTTGATCAGGATGACGAGCAGGCTGTCGGCCAGATTGAGGCTCAGGTAGGCTGAATCCTGCTTTGACAGGGAAAGCATGCTCTCCAGGTAAGCCGATTCCAATTCAAGTGACCGGATCACCTTTTTCTGTTCCCGGGAGTCCGGATTGGTATCCGGATCTGATGCGGGAACCGCCATTCGGACAGAATCGACCGGGGGGAAATCACAGCCACAGGTCCGTACAGGAAGGATCACAACTACATAGAATACATATGCCGGTAGTATGCAGAACAGGATCAGGGATATGCAAAGAGCCGTTGGGGTATGACGGATCCAGGTGAAATAGGATTGTATCTCCCGGAACATTCGGATCAGTAATCCTTGTTCTTCCATGATACCCCCCCCGATTAATAAATAAATACTTTTGATCCTCTTCGCAGGTTCCTGTACACCACCTTCAGGTCTTCGTCCCCCAGCCGGATACATCCATGCGTAACTGCCATACCCAGAAACCGTTTGTACAGGGTCCCGTGAATCAGGTACCCGTCGCCCAGTTCCAGCTTATAATCTCCCAGCGTCCCATATTCAAGCCTGGAAATATGCCGGGGTGAAGGAACCGGAAGTCCCTCTTCGATGAATGCCCAGTCGGGTTTAACCCATACCGGGAACATCTGCCTGCTCATGACCTTCATCATACCACGGGGTGTCTCGAACACCCATTTCTGATTGATCCCATTGGTGAGGATGGTATAGCTGCCTGTCGAACATTTTCCTTCCCGGATCACCAGGTCATAGATCATCAACCGGAAGGTGTTATCGGTGGTATTGACGATCAGGTATGGTTTCCGTGGAATGTAACTGTCCAGCTCCTTCTGAACAATAGTAACCTTCTGCTCCAAAGAGGCCTGCAGGGAGTCGAGCCGGTCAACAGGTACAGAATCAGCCAGGGATTCCCTGTCGGAAGACGGAACCAGGAGTATGATCGTATCCCGCAGGGGGGTAGCGTTCCGGACCAGCAGGATGGATCCTATGACTGACAGGAAGAGGGCAAGCAGAATCGAAATACTGTACCGAAATATCTGCATGCTGGTGAACCGTCCAGTGAGGTCTGTCTTTGTTATGCTCTTCTCCATAACCGATTCATTTCCGGCTTTTGATTTCAGAATATCCGACCGTTTACAATCCCTGAATCTCCTCCAGTCTCTTCAGGGAGCCGATGATGGTCACAGGTGTGCCCACTTCTGTCTCCCTGTAAACCTTATCCATATCCTCATTGGATAGCGCCACACATCCATCGGTCCAGTTGCTCCCGGTTCCTCCACCCCCATGGATCTCAATCAATCCCCCGATGCTGGTCCTTCTGGATATCAATCCTTTTCGGACTCCCTCTTCAAAGCGTGCCTGGTCCTCCTCGTTGGGATAATTGATCAGCAATGCTTTGTAATATCTGGTTCTCTTTTCACTCTTCTTTTTCGTTATATAATATTTGCCTTCCGGGGTGGCTTTATCACCGATATGTTTTTTCCCTCCAATCCAGTTGATCCCGAATTCTGCCTCAAACGACCCAACCTGCATCCCCCGGTCATAGAGGTAGCATTTCCCGGCAAATTTGTCCACGATGATAACCGGTTTCTCATTGATTCTGGACCACTCAATGGTCTCATCCACCCACTGTTTCCATGTTGGAATGTTGGCGAAATAGTGTTTCAGGATCGTATGGTTTTTACGGATAGAATCCCGGATCAACAGTTTGCTTTTTTCCAGTTTTGGGACAACCCGGTCGTAGTTCCCCTGTTCATAAGCTGTCCGGGCTTCCAGGAATAACATCTCGGCCGT
>Ga0163200_1000222_pt1 | contig 26490 bp, 17 predicted proteins | sample PL_2010_200m_FD_113535 | JGI IMG/M metagenome (GOLD analysis project Ga0163200, IMG submission 113535) | Freshwater microbial communities from Powell Lake, British Columbia, Canada to study Microbial Dark Matter (Phase II) - PL_2010_200m | ecosystem: Environmental > Aquatic > Freshwater > Lake ... | reverse complement strand
TGCTTCTGATCCTGTTTACCTGGATGGGGGCTATAATTTTCATCTTCTCGGTCGACTTTGTATTTCATGAAATCCTCCAGGCGCATCAGCAGTCACGTATCAATAATATCCTTGGGCTCGAAAGCGATCCACTTGGAGCAGGGTATAACCTGAACCAGTCGAAGATTGCCATCGGTTCAGGCGGTTTTTTGGGAAAAGGCTTCCTGCAGGGAACGCAAACCCGCTTCAAGTTTGTCCCGGAGCAGAGCACCGATTTTATCTTTTGTACCGTGGGTGAAGAGTGGGGATTTATTGGCAGCCTGCTCATTTTGAGTATGTTTTCGGGGTTGATCATCCGGTTAATCGCATTAGCAGAAAGGCAAAGATCTACCTTCTCAAGGGTTTATGGTTACGGCGTAGCCTCAATCCTTTTCTTCCATTTTGCCATTAATATCGGCATGACTATCGGGATCGTTCCGGTTATCGGGATACCTTTGCCCTTTTTTAGTTACGGGGGATCATCCCTTTGGGCATTTACCCTGATGCTGTTTATCTTTTTAAGGCTGGATACCGATCGATATCAGATAGTTTCCTGAACTCAGATAGATATCATGATTCGGTTAGCCCGAAACTTATATATTTACGGCATAAAAAATATTGCTAAAATTAAGATTAAGGAGGCTTTATGTCCAGGAAAAGAATCATAATTATCGGTGCTGCCGGTCGCGATTTTCACAATTTCAACACTTATTACAGGGATCAGTCGGAGTATGAGGTAGTGGCGTTTACTGCTGCCCAGATTCCGGATATTGATAGTCGTAAATACCCGGCTGAACTTGCCGGTAAATTATATCCTGATGGGATTCCGATTTTTACCCAGGAAGAGCTTCCGGCGCTGATCGCGAAATATGATGTGGACAGTTGTGTATTCTCTTACAGCGACGTGCCTTACCAACGGGTGATGGCAGTCAGCGCACTGGTAAATGCCTGTGGAGCTAACTTTGCATTGCTGGGGCCAAAAGGCACTATGATAAAAAGTACGAAGCCCGTTATTGCCATAGTGGCATCGCGTACGGGCTGCGGCAAGAGCCAGACCTCGAGAAAGGTTATCGAAATTCTGATGGGAATGGGGTTGAATGTGGTAGCAGTTCGTCATCCGATGCCTTATGGCGACCTGGTAGCCCAAAAAGTTCAGCGTTATGCCGAACTTGCTGATCTGGAAAAACACAAATGTACGGTTGAGGAGATGGAAGAATATGAACCGCATATAGTACGCGGAAATGTTATTTATGCAGGTGTTGATTATGAGGCTATTCTGCGCGAAGCCGAAAAAGATCCAAAAGGATGCGATGTGGTTGTATGGGATGGCGGTAATAATGATTTCTCTTTTTATAAGCCTGACCTTACGATTACCGTTGTTGACCCACATCGCCCCGGGCATGAATTATCGTATTACCCTGGTGAGGTTAACCTGAGATTAGCCGACGTGGTGATTATCAATAAGATTGATACCGCTCGTCCGGAGGATGTTCAGAAAGTTCGTGAAAATATTGCTTCCGTAAACCCGAAAGCTATCGTGGTTGACGGAGCGTCCCCGATCCGGGTGGATGATCCTTCGCTAATCCGGGGCAAGCGTGTTCTGGTTGTCGAAGATGGCCCCACTCTTACCCATGGTGAAATGAAAATTGGCGCCGGAGTGGTTGCCGCACGCAAATTCGGTGCAGCTGAAGAGGTGGATCCACGGCCTTTCACGGTTGGTAAATTGTCTGAAACATTTAAAATATATCCGAACATCGGCAAATTGCTGCCGGCGATGGGTTATGGTAAGCAGCAGCTTAAAGATCTGGAAGCTACCATCAATAATACCGATTGTGATTCAGTGATTATCGGCACCCCGATTGGTCTCAACCGGATCATTCGGATCAAAAAGCCTAATACCAGGGTTTTCTATGATCTGCAGGAGATTGGATTACCGGATCTGACAGGAGTATTGAGAGATTTTGTTAAAACGCACATCAAATAAATAAGCCTTCGGGTAAACTGGTAAGAATATGGTATTCAGCAGCAGTTTGTTTCTGATTTGGTTCTTACCGGTTTTTCTTTTGTCCTATTTCCTTATTCCCAATAAATACAGGAACTGGCTGGCTCTTTTCGCCAGCATTTTCTTTTATAGCTGGGGTGCCCCGAAGTTCATTTTTGTGATACTGGGTACCACCTTCCTCGATTTCCACCTGGTCAAATGGATGGCCGCATCCAAAAGTAAGCTCCATCGCCGGCTGTTGCTGACACTGTCGGTTTCGGTCAATCTCGGACTTCTCTTCTATTTCAAATACTCTAATTTCTTTATTGAGAATTTTGATGTACTGCTCAAGGCTTTCGGAATCAATGGTATACTCTGGACAAAACTGGTCCTGCCTATCGGAATATCTTTCTATACTTTTGAGACGGTTACTTATGTAGTGGATGTTTACCGGCGTGTGCAGGCACCTCTCACCAAGTTTTGGGATTACCGGCTTTATATTATTTTATTCCCCAAATTGATTGCAGGTCCGATCGTCCGGTATCATGAAATCGCCGATCAGATTCTTAACCGAAGGGCTTCTGAAACAACCGATAACCGTTTACTGGGGATGTTCCGGTTTATCATCGGGCTGGCAAAAAAGGTGCTGATTGCTAATGTCCTGGGTGCCGAGGTGGATCGGATTTTCGCACTCGGTCCGCTAAATATCACTACCCCGACTGCCTGGATCGGGATTGTCGCCTATTCATTTCAGATCTATTATGATTTTTCGGGATATTCAGATATGGCTATCGGAATTGCGAAGATGATCGGGTTTACTTTTCCCGAGAACTTCAATAATCCATATATATCCCGGAATATTACGGAATTCTGGCGGCGATGGCACATGACACTGGGCCGTTGGATGAAGGATTACCTTTACATTCCGCTCGGCGGGAGCCGGGTAAAAACCAAGGCCAGGCTCTTTTTTAATCTGTGGGTGGTATTTCTGATATCGGGATTGTGGCACGGGGCTGCCTGGAATTTTGTGTTGTGGGGTGGATTTCATGGTTTGTTCCTGGTTCTCGACCGGCTTTTTCTGATCCGGGTTACCGAAAAAATCGGAAAAATTCCATCAGTCATCCTTACTTACCTGATTACTCTGATAGGGTGGGTGCTTTTCCGGGCCACAGACCTGCATCAGGCTGGTTTATATCTTAAAAAGATGTTCTCCTTTGATGGAGGGTTTCCAGCCTGGAGATTTGATGTACAGTTCTGGGTTATCCTGCTGGTCGGGGCTTTCTTTGGTTTTTATGGCATTATCCACGGAATTGAGGGCTGGCAGGAGAAACAGTTAAAAGTTCCCTATTCTACCCGGAAAACATGGGTTGGCGGCTTGATTGCAATTATCCTGCTGGTTTATAGTATGGCTTCCATAACGACTTCTGGCTTTAATCCATTTATTTATTTCCGGTTTTAAATGATGAACCAGAAACTGAAAACGGCGATATTCATTCTCCTGCTGCTCATCCTGCTTGTTCCGGTGATCCAGCAGAGCACCGGCCTGTTAAGGGTGAAAAACCTTCGCGGCCAGGCGGATACTTCCGTTTATCCCCGATTCAGCATAAAAACCTGGTTTACTGACGAATTTCAGGTTCAATACACCCGTGCCACAGAGGAGCACATAGGGTTCCGTCCAGTTTTGATCAGGCTGAAAAACCAGATTGAATATACCTTTTACAATAAAGCCAATGCTTCCGGGGTGGTGGTCGGAAAGCACCGGTACCTTTTTGAATCTGACTATATCCGGTCTTATACCGGCCGCGATTATCTGGGCGATTATTACTGGGATCAGAAGTTTAACCGCCTGAAACAGGTTACAGATACACTTGCAAAGTTGGGCGTAAAGGTGGCCATTGTTCTGGAACCGGGGAAAGCTTCTTACCTTCCTGAAAATATCCCGTTACGGTTCACCTGGTTTACATCAGATCACACTAATTATCAGGCTATTCTAAGAGAATCCGGCCAGAAAGGGATTCCCTTACTCGATCTCAACCGGTTTTACAGGGATAAAAAGAGTTCAGCTTCTTATCCTCTGTTTCCGAAAGGGGGTATTCACTGGTCAATGGGCGGCATGGTACTGGCTGCTGACACTCTTCTTGGATTTATCAACGGAGCTCTTCACCTTCCGGTTCCCGACCTGGTGATCGATCGGGTGGAAATGACAGATAGCCTGCGGGATACCGATGGTGACCTGGCAGATATCATGAACCTGATGAAGGCACCGAAGCATCCGAAAATGGGCTATCCGGTTTATCATCTGGCTAACAAAGATTCGGTTCGAAAGCCCAGGGTACTGGTGATATCCGACAGTTATTTCTTTAATGTACTCAATGCCAAAATTCCGGCCCGGGCTTTTGCCAATGAAGCCTTCTGGTATTACAACCAAAGCATTTATCCGGATAGCTGGTCGGCTCCGAAGGATACCGGTTCATTGAACATACCGCAAACGGTTGAAGGAATGGACCTGATTCTGATTATGGTTACCGAGCGGTTTTATCACCGGTTCGACTGGGATTTTACCGACGTTTTATACCGTCATTATTATCCGGCTGCCGGCAGGGAATACCGGTATGATTTTATTCGCGGCATCATAGGGAATTATATCTGGTTTGATGATATTCAGAAACAGGCAGATTATTCGGGAGTTCCGATGCAGGATAAACTGGCAGGCAATGCTGATTACCTGTTCTGGCAAGCTGATCAGGCGGGGAAAATTCCGCATGATGTGGGCTATTACAGGATGAATATCCTGAAAGATCCGGCATGGATGAAGCAGATCCGTGAAAAGGCTCTTATCAATAAAATTTCAGTGGATGAGCAGGTCAGCAGAGATGCAATCTGGATGCTTCAGCAGGCGAATCAATAACCGGGCTTTTTCAGCAGGCGAAACATATTATTTTTGTACAATTCCACTCCGGGTTGATCGAACGGGTTGACGTTCAATTGATAACCACTTATCGCACAACTTTTTTCAAAGAAGTAGAAAAGGCTTCCAAGATTATTTTCATCGATGCGATCGAAAAGGATCCGGATAACCGGGACTCCGCCAGCCAGATGTGCCAGGGCAGTGCCATTGCAGGCGGCCTCATTCACATATGATAATTCCTGACCAGCCAGGAAATTCAATCCGTCGAGATCCTGAGGATCTTCCGGAATCTGCAGATCGGCCTGAGCTTCTTTCGGAATCAGAATAGTTTCAAAGAGTTTTCTCGGTCCTTCCTGCATATATTGACCCATCGAATGGAGGTCGGTGGTATACTCGGCAACGGCCGGAAAAATTCCTTTGCCTTCCTTGCCTTCGCTTTCACCGAACAGTTGTTTCCACCATTCAGCAATATAATGGAGTTCAGGATGGAAGCTGCAGAGAATCTCGATTCTTTTGCCTTGGTTGTAGAATGCATTCCGGGCCGCGGCATAGCGGGCTACGGGGTCGGTAGCAAGGCTCATATCATTTTCCGATGCCTTCATCATCTCGCGGGCACCTTCGAGCATCGCTCCGACAGAAAATCCTGCTATGGCGATCGGAACCAGTCCGACCGGACTGAGAACCGAATAGCGGCCGCCCACATCATCCGGTATAATAAAAGTTTTGTAGCCCAACTGGGTTGAAAGTTTTCGCAGGGCACCTTTTTTCTCATCCGTGATGGCAATGATTCTGCGGGAAGCTGCAGCCTGGCCAACCTGGTTTTCCAGGGCATTTTTGAGAATTCTGAAGGCGATTGCCGGCTCGGTGGTGGTTCCGGATTTTGAGACCACAACGATTCCCCATCGTTTATCTTTCAGATATTCCAGAAGATCAATATAATATTTTCCAACCAAATGATGTCCGGCATAAAGGATCTCCGGCCCGGGCCGGTGAATGCCAAGCGGGCTGGTAAGGGAATCTATGGCTGCACGGGCACCCAGATAGGATCCACCGATGCCGATGATCACCACGGCATCCAATTCACCCGAAAAGTCTCGGGCAATAGAAAGAATATCAGGCAACTGCTGTATCGATTTTTCCGGCAAGTTGAGCCATCCCAGGAAATCGTGACCCTTACCCCATTTTTTCGTCAGCATGGAATTTGCCAATGAAATATCAGTTGCCCAAAGCTGAAGTGCCTGTTTGGGAAGGAAATCCGATGCAAATTCGAGATCGACGTTAATTTTTGACATGTGTTCAGCTATTTTGGGAGGTCGTTTATTTTTCGGTTTTTACGGTGCCTTTTTCGGGCCTCATCTGCGGGAACAGTATAACATCTTGAATGGAAGGTGAGTTGGTCATAATCATGGCCAACCGGTCAATACCTATACCCAGACCAGAAGTTGGGGGCATCCCGAATTCCATTGCCCGCAGAAAATCTTCATCGAGCGCCATGGCTTCCTGATCCCCTCGTTTGGCCAGAAGCATCTGTTCTTCAAACCTTTCGCGCTGATCGATCGGGTCATTCAACTCGGAGTATGCATTGCAGATTTCTTTGCCGTTGCAGATGCACTCGAACCGTTCCACGAGGCCTTCCACGCTGCGGTGTTTCTTTGCTAATGGTGACATTTCCACCGGATAGTCCATGATGAAGGTTGGCTGAATCAGGTTGGATTCACAACACTCGCCAAACAACGAATCGATAAGCTTGCCTTTTCCCATGCTTTTGTCGGTATCGATATGCAGTTTTTTGCAGGTTTCGACCAGCTGATCCTCGTCCATCCGGCTGACATCGATACCGGTAAAATGCTCAATGGAACCGAACATGGTAAACCGTTTCCACGGACGCTTAAAGTCGATCAAATTTTCACCCACCTGAACCTGGGTGGAGCCATGAAGTGATATTGCCACCTTCTCAATCATTTCTTCCACGAGGTCCATCATCCAGAAATAATCCATGTAGGCGACATACAATTCAATCTGGGTAAACTCAGGATTATGGAATCGGTCCATTCCTTCGTTCCGGAAATCTTTGGAAAACTCGTATACCCCGTCGAAGCCGCCTACAATCAGGCGTTTCAGGTAAAGTTCATTGGCAATTCGCAGATAGAGTTCAGTATCCAGGGTATTGTGGTGAGTAACGAAGGGGCGGGCTGCTGCGCCTCCGTGAATTGGCTGTAATACAGGGGTTTCTACTTCGTAATATCCCCTGGAATCCAACAACTCCCGAATCACGGTAATAATTTTCGACCTCTTGATAAACACATCTCTCACGGACGGATTGACAATCAGGTCGAGATACCGTTGACGATACCGCTGTTCCGGATCGGAGAAAGCGTCATACAGAACTCCGTCTTTTTCCTTAACCACCGGCAGGGGCCTCACGGTTTTAGCCAACAGGGTGAGTTCTTTTACTTTTACGGTAATCTCTCCGACCTGGGTCCGGAAAACATCACCGACAACGCCGATAATATCACCTATATCCAGTAAGCGTTTAAAGAATAGGTTATATAGGTCCTTGTTTTCCCCCGGGCATAATTCATCACGGTTCACATAAATCTGGACCCGTCCCGATGAATCCATGAGCTCGCCAAAAGATGCTTTCCCCATGATCCGGCGTGACATGATTCTGCCGGCATAGCAGACTCCCTGATAAGCTTCAGGCTTCTCATCAAAATGCGCGAGGGTATCGGCGGCATTGGCAGTAACTGAGTATTTTGCAGCCGGGTATGGATTGATACCCATGTTCCTGATTTCCTGAAGAGACTGTCTTCTAATTTGTTCCTGTTCGCTAAGTTCCGGCATAACGGGTGTTTTATTTTTTTGCAAAGATACTTTTCATCGGAGTTATAACAAACATGGGAAATTTGCTTATTTTTATTTTTTTCCCTATCGCAAAACCTGATGAATAAACTTTGGAATATACTTCCTGAACCTGAGCCTGTTTTCGTCGAGAGTTTATCCAATCAGCTCGTAATCGGCAGAAGTTTAGCCTCATTGTTGGTTCAGCGGGGGATAAAGGATTTTGAGGAGGCCAGGCATTTTTTCAGGCCGCAACTCGAAGGATTGCATAATCCCTTCCTGATGAAGGATATGGATAAGGCAGTTCAGCGCCTGAACGAGGCCATTGAAAAACAGGAAAAGGTTTTGATCTATGGCGATTATGATGTTGATGGTACTACTTCGGTTGCACTGATTTATTCATTTCTGCGCAAAAGGCTTGATCGCCTGGGATATTATATACCCGATCGCTATTCCGAAGGGTATGGAATTTCCTATCCGGGAATCGAGTATGCGGCACAGGAAGGGTTCACCCTGGTTATCGCACTGGATTGCGGGATAAAGGCCATCGATAAAATGGATTATGCCAGGCGCAAGGGAATCGAATTTATTATTTGTGACCATCATCTTCCCGATCTTGAATTGCCTGTTGCAGTGGCTATTCTGGATCCAAAACAACCTGGTTGCGCTTATCCGTGCAAGGAGTTGTCGGGTTGCGGGGTGGGATTCAAATTATTGCAGGCTTTTTGTTTACGGAACGCCATCCCTTTTTCGCATATTGCTAAATATCTTGATCTGGTTTGCGTCAGTATTGCCGCAGATCTTGTTCCGATGATCGGGGAGAACAGGATATTGGCCTATCATGGTTTAAAGAAGCTGAATGAAAACCCGGTGCCGGGATTGAAGGCCTTAATCACGATAAGCAATTGTGATGACAGGCAGATAACCGTTTCGGATATTGTATTCAAGATAGGTCCCCGGATCAATGCTGCCGGCAGGATATCTTCCGGAGAAAGTGCTGTGGAGCTTTTGATTGCCAAAGATGAAAAAGATGCGATGGAACTTGGCGGGAAAGTGGATTCCTATAACGATTACCGGAAGAATATTGATGTTGAGATTACCGATCTGGCCCGGAAAATGGTCGAAGGTATGGACGATATGAAAACCAGGAAAACCACCGTTCTGTATCATCCGGAATGGCACAAGGGGGTTGTTGGAATCGTCGCTTCCAGGCTGATCGATTTTTATTACCGGCCTACGGTGATCCTGACCCGCTCGAGCGGAATGGCCACCGGATCTGCCAGATCTGTTGATAATTATGATCTCTACCAGGCTATTAGTGCCTGTTCCGATCTTCTCGAAAGTTTTGGCGGGCATAAATATGCAGCTGGACTGAGCATGCCGTTGGAGAATGTCGAGCTGTTTACCCAACGCTTTGAGGAGTTCGTGTCTTCTACCATTACCGGCGAACAACTCATTCCCCAGGTAGTGATCGATGCCGAAATCGACCTGGATGATATTACTCCTAAATTCTTCAGGATATTGAGGCAGTTTGAACCTTTTGGCCCGGATAACAATTCGCCGATGTTTGTCTGCCGGAACCTCAGGGATACCAGCAAAAGCCGACAGGTGGGAAGATCGTGGGAGCATTTGAAACTAAGCATAACCTCAATCAAGGGGAATCAGTCCGATTTTGAAGGGATCGCTTTTAATATGGGGCATATGTTTAATGAGATACATAAGGGTACACCTTTTGATATCGCTTTTACCGTGGAGGAGAACACTTTCCGGGGTGCAACCAGTATGCAATTGATGGTTAAGGATATCCGGATACAGGAACAGAATTGACCGTTGCAGCCGGATGTTATCGGTATTATCACTATTTTTACGCCGCCAAAAAAATGCTCATGGGTAAAGTAATTTCGATAGCTAACCAGAAAGGCGGAGTGGGAAAAACAACCACTGCGATCAATCTGGCAGCGAGCTTAGCGGTCCTGGAATACCGGGTGTTGCTCGTAGATGCTGATCCGCAGGCCAATGCAACTTCCGGTGCCGGCTTCGATGTCAGGAACATCAAAACCAGCCTGTATGAATGTCTGGTTGATGATGTCAATCCGAAAAATATCATTCTGAACACAGAGGTTCCGGGATTTGATATCCTTCCTTCAAATATCGATCTGGTAGGGGCCGAAATTGAAATTCTCAACCTGCCAAACCGCGAGAAACTGATGGCAAGGGTTATCGATCAGGTTAAAAATGATTATCATTTTGTTCTGATTGATTGCTCACCTTCCTTAGGATTATTAACCGTCAATGCTTTGACTGCAGCCAACTCGGTCATCATTCCTGTTCAGTGCGAGTATTTTGCGCTCGAAGGGCTCGGAAAGCTTCTGAATACGATCAAAATTATTCAGAGCAGGCTAAATCCCGAACTGGAGATTGAAGGATTTCTGCTCACCATGTATGATAGCCGGCTCAGGCTGTCGAATCAGGTTTATGAAGAAGTGACCAAGCATTTTCAATCGATGGTTTTCAATACTATTATCAGCAGGAACATCAAACTTGGTGAGGCACCAAGTTATGGAAAACCGGTGGTGATGTATGATGCCAACTCAAAAGGATCATTGAATCACCTCAGCCTGGCCCGCGAGTTGCTGCAAAAAAACGGATTGACTCAGATCAGGGATACCGAAAAAGTGATTGATTAACCAAGTAACAGAAGGATGACTGAGAAAAGAAGTGTTTTAGGAAGAGGGCTTAGCACCCTGATGGTGGACGCTAACCTGAAACCTGAAGCCTCAATAAATGAAATTGAGATCAGCCTGATCGAAACCAATCCTTTCCAGCCCAGGTCGCATTTTGACCAGGAAGCGCTGGAGGAAATGGCTGCATCGATACGGCAGTTCGGCATCATTCAGCCCATTACCGTCAGGAAACTGGCTGATAAAAAATATCAGCTTATAGCCGGAGAACGCCGATTAAAAGCTGCGGTGATAGCCGGACTTAGCCGGATTCCGGCATACATCAGAACAGCTGATGACCAGTCGATGCTCGAGCTGGCATTGGTTGAGAATATTCAGCGCGAGGATCTTGACCCCATCGAGGTAGCCATATCCTATCAACGTTTGATCGATGAATGCAAACTTACCCAGGAAAACATGAGCGACCGTGTGGGAAAGAAACGGTCGACCATCTCCAATTATCTCCGGTTGCTGAAATTACCAGCTGAGATTCAGCTTGGGCTCAGAACATCGAAACTTTCGATGGGCCATGCACGGACACTGATCAATATTGAAGATCCGGCTGTGCAATTGGTTATTTATCAAAAAATTCTTGATAACAATCTGTCTGTTAGAAAGATAGAGGAGCTGGTCCGGCACATTCAAGCCGAACGTAAGCCGGTAATTAAAGAAAAAGGAGAGGTTCCGGGGGAGCATGGGCAATTACAAGATCAATTGAAACGTTACTTCCAGGTTGGTGTCCAGTTTAAACGGAACAGTAAAGGAAAAGGGAAGATCATCCTCACGTTTAATTCTGATGAGGAACTTGAAAAGATTCTGGGCAAACTGGATCAAATAAAAGAGTAAAGTTGAATTTTGGGGTTTGTAAGAAACATTATTAAATGGCTGGCGTTGTCAGTATTTCTGATCCTGACGCCTGGCCTGGCTGATTTTGCACCTGCGCAGAATAGTGGTGACTCCATTGCAACCGGTCTTAAAACAGCTACAACAATTCATTCGGCAACCAAGGCAACTATATTAGCCGCAACGATACCCGGTGCTGGACAGGCTTTTAACAGGAAATACTGGAAAATTCCGATTGTTTATGTGGGATATGTTGCTGCCAGCTTTGCATTGGTCACCAATCAGAAAAACTACAAAGATTCCAAAAAAAATTACCTGGCACTTACTGATACTATGGAATCAACAGTAAGTCAGAGTAATAAGTCAGCCGCAGAGTTGTTGGCCGACATTGATAGTTACCGCCGTTTCAGAGATATATCGTTCCTGGCCTTGCTTGCTTGGCATGGATTGACTATTATTGATGCGAATGTTGATGCCCATTTTTTCAATTGGGATGTGAGTGAAGACCTTAGCCTGCGTATCCGGCCGAGAGCCCTTTGGGTTAGCCGGATGAAACCGGGCGTGGGATTGAGTTTTATAATTAATAACAAATGAGCATGAATGTACGAAAGATTTTTCGCAATACCCTTTCTGTCATCCTGTTAGGCTGGTCGACCCTGTTGATGGGACAGCAAACTACCAATCTGGTGACCATTGATTCGGTGAATCCTGCAAAGGATCCGGTTTATCAGCAATATCTGCAACGCCTCGACAGCCTTTACCTGGCCTGGCAGAATAATCGCCTGCCGGTCCGGTTTTATCAGGATACAGCACTTGCCTTCAGAAAGGACAATAATATACCGGATCTCCCGGATTCAGTTTTCATCAAAAGATTGGCAGGCATTCCTTCAGCCATAGAGCTGACATACAATAAACAGGTGAGGAGTTATCTGGATCTTTATACGAAAAGCCGCCGAAAGCAGGTATCGATCATGCTTGGACTTTCGGATTACTACTTCCCGATGATCGAGTCGAAACTGGATGCTTACGGCCTTCCCCTCGAACTTAAATATCTTCCGATTATTGAATCGGCACTTAATCCGGTAGCCAGATCGCGGGTTGGCGCCCAGGGGATGTGGCAGTTTATGCTGGGAACGGCAAAACTGTATAAGCTGAATGTGAATTCGTTCATTGACGAAAGGCTCGACCCGGAGAAATCCACTGAGGTTGCATGCGCTTACCTGAAAGAGTTGTATTCTATATTTAGCGACTGGCACATGGTGATCGCAGCCTATAACTGCGGTCCGGGTAATATGAAAAAGGCCATTCAGCGAGCTGGAGGGAAGAAAAATTATTGGGATGTGTTTTATTATCTGCCAACCGAAACCCGTGGATTTGTACCCGCCTTCATCGCTGCAGCCTATATCATGAATTATTCACAAGATCATGGTTTTTTTGCAGTTAAACCTGAAATGCCCATCAATTCAGATACCGTCTTGGTTTGCCATGAACTGCATCTGGGGCAAGCATCGGAAGTATTGGGAGTGGATATGGCCACCATGCAGATGCTGAATCCGAAATACCGGAGGAAGATTCTTCCGGCTGCCGGCGGACCTTATGCTTTGCGTTTGCCAGATGATAAAATCTGTTCCTTTATCACCCTCCAGGATTCCATTCTGAACTTTAAACAGAATGTTTATCTGGCTAAAAATAATATGGATAAGGAACCAATCCGTTCGGTTAAATCAAAATCAAAACCAAAATCAAAACCGGTGGAGCCTTCCGGTGATGATGTTGCGTTAACCTATACGGTGAAGTCAGGGGATAATCTTGGCTTTATATCTTCGTGGTACGAGGTCGGAATCAATGCTATTAAGGACTGGAATGGTTTGGCAAGCAATAGTTTGCGCTCGGGCCAATCCTTAACTGTTTATGTTCCCAAATCGAAAGCTGAGGATTTTCGGGACATTAACGGACTGACCTTTGCTAAGAAGCAGTCGAGGGTTGGAAAAGAAAATGGTACCGGTCAGGCTGAAGAACAGGTTACTCAAGCGGTATCAGCCGGCACTAAAGACCAGTTCATTTTATATACCGTGCGGTCAGGGGATAATCTTTGGACGATCGCTCAGAAATATCCCGGGATCAGTCATGAGGACATTATGAAGCTGAACCAGATGACCGGCTCAAAGCTGCAGACCGGGCAGGTTCTGAAGATCAAACGAAAAGAAGGATAGCGGTCCAGTAGGCAGTAGGCAGTCAGCAGTAGGCAATGACAGTAAGCAGTAGGCAGCTTCGTTAGCGACCGTTAAAGGGTTTCCTTTTCCAACTTCGATAAAATTATCCCGGTTGTAATCGCATCCGATTCAATTATTATATCTGCCTTAAGATAATAAGGCTCTCTGGTAACCAATAGATCTGTAATAAAGGATTGGATTTCGGATTCGGATTTTCCGTTCAGAAGCGGTCGTGGAGTTGATGACCAGGCAAGCCGGTGCAGCAATTGCGTTTCACTGATTTTAAGGTAGATCGATAGCGATTTTTCCCTGATCAGCTGAAGATTGCCCGGATGGCATGGGGCACCGCCACCGATGGCAATCACCTGGTGCGATTGATTAAGTACCTTCTTCAAGGCATTGGATTCGAGCATCCGGAAAGTGGCTTCTCCATCCTGTTCAAAAATTTCGGGGATTGTGCGATTCTCCTCCGCTTCGATAAAACAATCAAGATCAGTAAAGGTCCAGCCCAGAGATGCAGCTAATTGTTTACCTAAAGTACTTTTTCCGCTGCCCATAAAACCCAGCAGCACAATCGGTTTATCGATAGGGATTACCATCCGAGGGTAAATTGGCCGTTGCCTTCAACGTCAGGAACGGCAGAGACGGGAGAATCGGGAGCATCGTAAAGAGGGTTAAGAACATCAAGATCGTCAAGATCGCTCTTTTCGCTCTTCTCGTTCTTTTCGATTTCTTCCGCTTCTTCTATTATCCCGAGGATTTCTGCGTACTCGGTTCCGTAGTATTTCAGCAGGGCCTTGTCGTTGGCTTCGATCGGATCGATTTCGGTGATGGTATCGACCTCAAACGTAGTGAGGCGTTTTCCTTTGGCTTTAAAACTTTTCAGACCGATAAATTCCGCAGCATCAATGATTTCCGAAGGACGCAGGTTATGCTTTCCGCCGAAACGGATTTCGTATCGCGGAAGAAGCTGGTCGCTGATATTCAACATCCGGGAATCGGGATGTTCGCCGATCATCCGGTTCAGTTTATTTTCCGGGGTATCGGATTCGATTTGGAACCGCTTCAGGTAATGGAATTTCTGCTCAGCGTCGAACAGTATAACCGAGAATACACTAAAAGGATTGAATTTTTCAATCCGGATGATATTCTCTTCGAAATGGTTTGTAATGTCATAATTACTGAGCCGGAACTGCCCATCCGCCAGGATAACAAGGATCTGGTCTTCACCATCGAATTCACCCAGGTATTGCCCGCGGGCTTCGGTATTGAGCCGGTTGACGCTGTTATCGAACCATATCTTCAGACCACCCAGTGTTGAGGTTCCTTTTTCCTTGAGAGATATTTTGATCAGGGTATGCTTTGAAACGATATTCCCCATGGCATTTCGGTTCTTTATGGCCAGGGTGCCGAAATCGAAATCAAATACCGGTTTCTTCAGTTTGGGTTTCGGTTTTAGTGCTACGTGGATCACCTCGGATTCACCATTGGGGTTTTCTGTAAAGTATTGGATTTTAGACCCTTCTTTGCCTTGGGAGATGTCGTACTCTTTATCGCGTGTAATGCCTTTAACGGCAAATCTTTTTGCATAACTAAACCCGGCTTTCCCATCCCGGTAAACGACATTGAAGATGGTTCGTTCGTTGTTTTTGTTGAATAGGGCGATGTGCAGGATGTTTTTCCCGACAAATGCCTTGGTCGAGACTTTTGTTACCACAAAGTTCCCGTCCTTTCGGAAAATAATGATATCGTCAATATCAGAGCAATCAAACAGATAGGTGTCTTTTTTCAAAGAGGTACCAATGAATCCTTCTTCGAAGTTTGCGTATAATTTTTCGTTGGCAACCACCACTTTGGAGGCTTCGATGGTATCAAAACTCCTGATTTCCGTTTTCCGCGGGTAATCAGCCCCGTATTTTTTCTTGAGATTTTCGAAATAGTGGATGGCATAAACAATGAGGTTTTCAAGGTGATGGGTAACGGTGGTCAATTCTTTCTCGATGGCAGCGATTTGTTCCTGAGCACGTTTGGCATCATATTTTGATATCCTCTTGATCTTAAGTTCGGTAAGCATAACCAGATCCTCTTCGGTCACCGGCCGGATAAGAATACTCTTGAAGGGTTCGAGTCCCTTATCGATCGTTTTCAGAACATCTTCCCAGGTTTCACAGTTTTCAATGGTGATATAGATGCGGTTTTCGATGAAGATCTTTTCCAGTGAACAGGCATGCCATTCGCTTTCGAGTTCTACCTTACGGATCAGCAGTTCCTGTCGGAGCAGCTCAACGGTGTTTGCTGTTGAGATCTTTAGGATATCAGATACTCCGAGGAACACTGGCTTTCCGTCATTGATCACGCAGGTGTTGGGGGAAATCGGAACTTCGCAATCCGTAAAAGCATAAAGGGCATCGATGGTTTTATCGGGTGAGACTCCGGGTGTGAGGTGAATCAGGACTTCAACCGCTCCGGCGGTATTATCATCGATTTTCCGGATCTTGATTTTTCCTTTTTCGTTGGCCAGCAGGATGGAATCGATGAGGGTACTGGTTGTTTTTCCGTAAGGTATCTCGTTAATAACCAGGGTTTTTTTGTCGAACTTATTGATCCGGGCGCGAATTCTCACTTTTCCTCCCCGCTGTCCATCATTATATTTCGAACAGTCGGCCATCCCGCCCGTCGGGAAATCCGGCAGCAGAACAAAAGGCTGATTTTTAAGGCACGCTATAGATGCATCGATCAGTTCGTTAAAGTTATGCGGCAGGACCTTTGAGGCGAGCCCGACTGCAATCCCTTCGACACCCATAGCGGGCAAAAGCGGGAATTTTACCGGGAGATAGATTGGCTCCTTGTTACGACCATCGTAGGAGGATTTCCATTGCGTGGTTTTCGGGTTAAATACTACTTCGAGGGCGAATTTGGATAATCGTGCCTCGATATATCTGGAAGCTGCGGCATTGTCCCCCGTAAGGACGTTTCCCCAGTTTCCCTGGCAATCGATGAGGAGGTCTTTCTGACCCAATTGCACCAGTGCATCACCGATGGAAACATCGCCGTGGGGATGGAATTGCATGGTATGGCCGATGATATTGGCCACCTTGTTATACCGGCCGTCTTCCAAACGGCGCATGGAATAGAGAATTCGCCGCTGCACAGGTTTGAGGCCATCGTACAGGTATGGCACAGCTCTTTCCAGAATTACGTAGGATGCATATTCCAGAAACCAGTTCTCGTACATACCCGGGAGGTGGGTAATGTCGTGCTTGCGGCCGTTTCCGTTTTCCTGCGGATCGGGTTGCCCGTTCAGTTCAGTATCGTTAATTGGCTCCTCGTTCATATTTTCAGTACCTATTCAAAAACCTTGTCTTCTTCGATCCGAAGGTTTCCGATAATAAAATCCTGCCGTTCGGGTGTGTTTTTCCCCATATAAAACTCCAGCATCCCCTCCACATTGTCTTCTTTTTTCAGGAGTACCGGTTCGAGGCGCATTTCAGGCCCGATAAAGTGTTTGAATTCATCCGGGGAAATTTCACCAAGACCTTTAAAACGGGTGATTTCGGGCTTTCCGGATAGTTTTTTAATTGCCCGGAGCTTTTCGTCTTCAGAATAGCAATAAAAGGTTTGCTTGGTATTTCTGCACCGGAACAGCGGGGTTTGCAGGATATACAGATGTCCCTGCTTGATCAGATCAGGAAAGAATTCGAGAAAGAAAGTAATGAGGAGCAGGCGGATATGCATTCCATCGACATCGGCATCCGTTGCAATAATTACATTATTGTAGCGCAGGTCATCAATTCCCTCTTCGATGTTGAGGGCAGCCTGGAGGAGGTTGAATTCCTCATTTTCATACACCAGTTTTTTCGTTTCACCGTAGGTATTCTTCGGTTTGCCTTTCAGACTGAAAACTGCCTGAGTATTGACATTCCGGGATTTGGTGATCGATCCGCTGGCCGAATCTCCCTCGGTAATAAATATGCTGGTTTCGAGCCGCTGCTCATGCTGGGAATTATAGTGCGCACGGCAATCCCGCAGCTTTTTATTGTGAAGGGAAGATTTCTTGGCCCGGTCGCGAGCCAGTTTTTGAATGCCGGAAATTGCCTTGCGTTCCTTCTCCGAGTCGAGTATTCTCCGAAGCAGTATTTCAGCGGTTTCAGGATGTTTATGAAGGTAATTATCAAGATGTTTTCCAAGGAAATCGTGAATAAAATTGCGGACTGAGGGACCATTGGGGCCGATATCTTTAGATCCAAGCTTGGTTTTTGTCTGGGATTCAAAGATCGGTTCCTCAACTTTAATGCTGACTGCCGCAATAACGGAAGTGCGGATATCGGAAGGTTCGAACTCTTTCTTGTAATAGTCCCTGACCGTTTTAACCAGGGCTTCGCGGAAGGCTATCAGGTGCGTTCCACCCTGTATGGTATGCTGTCCGTTGACAAAACTATAATACTCTTCGCCGTATTGATCACCATGGGTGATGGCTACTTCGATATCTTCCTCGCGCAGGTGGATGATCGGGTAGAGGCCCTCTTCGGTCATTTTCGACTGAAGCAGGTCGAGAAGGCCGTTTTTTGAAACATATTTCTCACCATTGAAATGGACCACAAGGCCGGCATTCAGGAAGGCATAGTTTTTCAGCATCGTCGATACATAGTCGTTCAGGTACCGGTAATGCCCGAAAATTTCACGATCGGGTTTGAAAATGACTTCCACACCGCTGTCTTCGGAAGTAGGTTGAAGATCTTTTTCCTCGATGAGTGTTCCTTTGTTGAAAAGGGCTTCCTTGAACTGACCTTCGCGGTATGACCGGATCAGGAATTCGCTTGTGAGGGCATTCACCGCCTTGAGTCCGACGCCGTTCAGTCCGACTGATTTCTTAAAAACCTTTGAATCGTATTTCGCGCCGGTGTTCATTTTTGCCACGGCGTCTACCAGCTTTCCGAGCGGGATCCCACGGCCATGGTCACGGATTCGCACGAGTTTATCGTCGATCGAGATCTCGAGGGATTTTCCGTTTCCCATCATGAATTCATCGATGGAATTATCGATAACTTCCTTCAGAAGGACGTATATTCCATCATCATGTGCCGAACCGTCGCCCAGTTTACCGATGTACATACCAGGCCTGAGCCGGATATGTTCTTTCGGTTCAAGGGTCTTGATCGACTCTTCGGAATAGGATTCAATGAGGTCGTTTGACATAAGTGTTCAAAGATACAAAAGGGAGTCGGGAGGGGGGCGGAAGAGTTGTTAACACGGATATTAACAACATTGCGTAGGGACGCATAATTGCGTCTTTCCAAAGGACGCAATTATGCGTCCCTACGATTTTCCAGAAAGATCAGCCATCCCTTTCTCGCTTCCACCGGGATCGTATCGTTCGGATAAATGGTTCTTGCCGGCTGAAAGTTTTCAATTTCGGGAGCATAGATTCTGCATTTATCTGGATTAAGACCAAGCGCCTTCCAGTCGATCAAGAGCTTAACTTTCTGAGTTTTATCGCTGAAATTTCCCAGGGAGAGCAAAACTTTTCCCGGTCTGACATAGACTGTTGCTTTTACCTCAGTCATATCGGTTTGTACCGGGCATCCGGTTTCCCAGAATCCCATCATTTTTGAATCCTGTATTTTAAATTCATCCCAAATTTTCCAGACCGGCCGGGGATCGCACAATACACCTTCGGAGGTCCATGGATATCTGACCGTCATTCCGAAAACTATTCCGAGCCAGCGGTTGCCTCCGCCCTGGAGCATATCGCCCATCAATCCAAAAGGAATTCCGGATACCTCAACGAGCCAGTTCTCGGGCGACATCTTATCGTACTGAAAGCTTTCGCCGAACCAGAGTTTATCAATATAGGGAAAGAACTCGGTGTACTGGTTGGCCGGGCCAATGGAGAAACCGGTATTCGAATGTAAATCAATGATACAACCCGGCTTAATATGGGCCATCACTGACCGCATGCGCTGAAGAATCCGGCGGTCGTAAGTGACATCATCCAGATACAATCCATCGATATCCACATTTCTGACCAGCCAGGCCAACCCTTCAATGTAATAGTTGAGCCAGCGTGAATCTCCCGGGGCACTGAGTACCGATGCATCTACCCGTCCATCCGGGAAATGCTGATACCATTGCGGCATGTATCCATCCACCAGATGTTCTCTCAGCCAGGGATATCCTCCCCCGCGGCCATTGTCGAGTATCTCATAGCCCAGACTCCGGAGAGCCCATATTTCCGTAACATGATTGGTGAGTTCCCTTACGGTATAATAGATTTTCACTTTTTTGCCGAGGGCATGGATGGAATCGATGAACGACCGCATCTCCTTAACCGCGATAAAGGGATAATTGATAAACGGGTTATATTCATTGGCATGATGGATATTGATGATTTTTACTCCCGCATCAAAATCTTCCTGTCCGGGAGCCGGCTTTCCTCCGTGATGGTAGTAACGGTTGGTGAACTGACTCGCGGGGTTCAGCTCTTTAACCGGGGTAATCAGCATGGCCCAGTCGAACTGAATGGAATCACCCGGGTTCAATGTCCGCTCACCTGAATAGACCTGGGCCGTTACCTGGTTATTATCGCGGACGATCCGGAATCCGCCTTTTCCCTGGTTGTTCCAGCTTTCAGGCGGCGCGGGGTGGTATAGGTTCAGCAAGGGACCGTGGTAGCTACTTCCGCGGAGTTCGCACCAGATGCCGCCATCGACATCACCGATCCAAAAACTATCGGAAGGGCCTTCCCATTTTGATTCATGAGCGGGAGGAACCGCACATCCTGGCAGGCCCATCCCGATCATATATTTTGCTTTTCCGGCGACCATCGGAATCGTCAATCGGATATCCTTAATGGCTATCGGTTTGCTTTTGGATAGATTTTTAAAAGTTACCAGAGTTTTCAGATAGCCATCATAATCCATCCAGACCAGATAGCTGGCCTGTAGATTTACCGAAACAGCCACTGCAATTTGTGTGTATTTCCCATCCGTGAGATTAGTACGGGTTACTGAAACCGGGAAATTGGCCGTACCGTCAGGGTTTTCAATAGTCAATGTTACAGGCGCGGCGAGCAGATTGGCTCCTTGGTGCCGAATCGTTTCAGGCAGCCCGGTTTTTGCGAGTCTGACCACATGGCCAGCCACCTGGAAATTGTTGTCGGATGTTTGCTTTATCGGAAGATAAGGAGGAACCGGATTGCCGTCGGATCCGGCAGCAGAATTAAGCCAGCGGAGCCGGGAATGCCGCCAGGGTTCACTATCGCCGCGATCCGCGATCATCTGGCCGGTAACCTCGAGGGTAACTGAAATCTTTTTTTCCGGGATATTTTTCCCAATGATCCTAATGTGTCCGGCGTATTTCCCGGGTGTCACATTTTCCGGAACATCGGCCCCAATCCATAGAGCCTGCACTCTGCCCTCCTGAATGTTGAGCTTTTTAGTGAAAGATGTTCCATAGGGGTCAACTCCCTGGGTATTGAAACAGGTGAGGTTGATTTCCGGTTCACCGGATTTTCCCGAAAACATAAGGTTTTCGGCTTTAACTTCGAGCTCCTCAATATCCTTTGCAGATGCAAAAACACCAATCTGGAAGGCATAATATTCATTTTGAAGGGCACTGCCGGTAAACCTATTTGAAGGGCCCGACAGTAACCATTTCAGGGGAATCTCATCTTTCATCCTTATGGGGTTATCGCGGCCTTCGGTAAAGTACAGAACAGAATCCGTAAACTTTTTCAAGAAGGCCGATTTCTCGGGACCGGTTGCAATGATTTCCATGCGATAAAAGGTATCGAATGAGGTCCGGCATTCAATGCGGATGATCTTTGCCTTCAGTACCTTTTCAGGCGAATTTTGCCTAAGCCAGGCCGGATCTGCTGCGGGTTCCTGTTTCAGATAGCTCTTTCCATAATATCCCCAGCCTTCAACAACATTAAATGGCAAATAATAGAAATAGTAGATGCCGGGTTTGGCAACCGGTCCGAACCGAAGGTAGCAATGTTCGGCATTTACTTCCAGCCGGGTAATATTTTTTATGGTGTCGCCTGATGATGCTTCGATCAACAGGAATCGCCGTTCTTCGGGATTACGGTCATGCCGGCGCCAAAGAAGATCTACCTCAACTAAGGCAGCCGGTTTGCTGATTTCGATGACAGCCCTCTGGCTGCCAAAGGATTCGGGCCAGGGTTTACCAGGAGTGGTCCAGGTTGGGATTTGCCCTGGGAGCAGGGTGAAGCTTAGGGCAATACCTATGAAGAGACCGATCACTTTTTTCATTTTAAATAGAGTTGCCAACTTTATAGAGTTGTCATCTTTTTACAAAGACATTGTAAGTACATAGATAACAAAAGTATAGCAACGGAATTCTGAATTCCAAAAATTCAAACTTATAGAAAATCAATAAGTTAAAAATAGTTGTCAACTCTTTGTATTAAAGATGACAACTTTAATTACCCCAGATCAACTTACCTACTTGCCAAACAAGTCATTTCGGCTTTATAAAATCTTTATATCCACTAATCGATTCTTTATATTGGGCAAATATCCAGCTGGTTACTTTTGCAGGTTTAATCTTTAGCATGAAACCCGCGAAAATAATTGCTAATAAAACAATTAGTCTTACTGGTCTGATCATTACCCTTGGGATTGTTTTCGGCGACCTTGGTACCTCCCCACTATATGTTATGAAAGCCATTGTTTTGGGATCAGGTGGACATATCGACATAGACTTTATACTTGGAGCCGTTTCCTGTTTAATCTGGACACTGACCTTGCAAACGACGATCAAGTATGTTTTTATAACCATGCGTGCGGATAACAATGGAGAAGGGGGGATCATGGCCCTTTATGCTTTAGTCAGGAAAAAGAGAAAATACCTGTTTATCTTTGCCATTATCGGAGCGAGCGCATTGTTGGCCGATGGGGTAATAACACCTTCTATTACAGTGGTTTCTGCAGTCGAGGGTCTCAAACTGAGTTTTCCGAAACTATCAATTTTACCAATCGCCATTGGGATTATCACAGCTATATTTTTGATTCAAAAATTTGGTACTGCCACAATCGGTAAATCATTCGGTCCGATTATGCTGGTTTGGTTTCTCACCCTGGCATGCCTTGGATTGCCCTATTTGATAAAAATGCCAATAATCCTGAAAGCATTCAACCCTGTTTACGCGATTAAACTGCTTGCTTTTCATCCGGGGGGATTTATTCTTCTTGGAGCGGTTTTCCTGGTTACCACGGGTGCCGAAGCCCTTTATTCCGATCTTGGACATTGCGGATATAGGAATATCCGGATCAGTTGGTTATTCGTTAAAACAACTCTGATCATCAATTATATGGGTCAGGCTGCATGGGTACTTACACAGAGCGCATCGCCAGCTTCACTCACCAATCCCTTCTTTGCTATTATGCCACAATGGTTCCTTCCATTCGGTGTTCTGATTTCCACTGCAGCAGCGATCATTGCCAGCCAGGCAATGATAAGTGGATCCTATACGATTGTCAGTGAGGCTATTTCATTAAATTTCTGGCCAAAACTGAAAATTAATTATCCTACCACTATCAAAGGCCAGATGTACATCTCTTCAGTAAACTGGATGCTTTTTACTGCCTGCGTTATTGTGGTGCTGATGTTCCGGACTTCGTCAAACATGGAGGCAGCCTATGGGCTGGCCATATCAATAACCATGTTGATGACAACTTTATTGATGACTTTTTACTTAATCAGGATGCATCTCCCTAAGTACCTTTTGGTTCTGTTTGTGGGAACCTACCTGGTAATTGAAGGTTCATTTCTGGCAGCCAATCTGATGAAATTTATTCACGGGGGATGGTTTACCATTTTACTGGCCGGGATAATTGCCTATGTGATGTTTATCTGGTTCCGGTCCCGCAGGATTAAAAACCGTTTTACACGGTTTGTCCACTTAGCGGATTATTACGAGCAGCTGGTGGATCTCAGCTCGGATGAAACCATCCCGAAGTATTCAACTAACCTGGTTTATCTGACCCGTGCAGATAAAGGAACAGATGTGGAAGCCAAGGTCATTTACTCAATATTAAATAAAAGTCCAAAGCGAGCCAATACCTATTGGCTGCTTCATGTTCATATTTGCGATGATCCGCACACTTTGGAATATTCGGTTGATCACCTGATTCCGGATGTATTGATCCGTGTTGAATTCCGTCTTGGGTTTAAAGTTCAGCCAAGGATTAATCTTTTCTTTATGGAGGTACTCCGTGATATGGCCAAGCAAAAGGAAGTCGATCTTGTATCAAAATATCCATCACTAAGAAAGCATGATATTGCTGCTGATTTCAGGTTTATCCTCATCCATAGGGTTCAGAATTACGATTTTGATTTTCCTGGTATTGAACAGTTCGTTATGGATAATTATACCTTTTTATCTAAAATGGCATTGTCGGATGTTAAAGCTTATGGACTGGATTCAAGTAATGTCATGATTGAAGTAGTTCCATTAGTACTTCCAGTCAATAGTAAACCGGTACTTAAGCGATTACCTCAGAACAAAAAAAATATCGCCGGAGGAATAGAATAATTGATCCGGGATTAAAAAGTTAAATATTAAAGTTCTTACCAACCGCATTATTGGGTATTTTGATTCTTATAAAATCTTTATGAAGCTTTGATTAATCTTAATAAGACCATTAGACAATTCGGTCGATTTTTGTTAATCAGTCTGCCATGAAAAAGAATAATTGGTTTAAAGAGGAATTCAAACCAAAATCGGTTGAGTTTCTGGTGGCGATGGCAACAACTGCTGCTATCGGAGGGTTAAGTTATCCATTCAGCCAGACCATCGGTTATCAAACAGTCGGTTTTCTGTTCCTGATGTCAATATCGGTTTTATCCCTTTTTATTGGCCGGGGGCCCGTCCTGTTTGCTGCAATCCTGAACTTCATCGTCTGGAATTTTTTCTTTATCCCACCCGTTTTCACTTTTCATATCCACCGGATCCATGACCTCATCGCCCTGTTTGCCTATCTTGCCGTTGCCCTTTCCAGTGGAATCCTGATCACCAGAATACGGACAAACCAACTGGTTTTGACCAAGAGCCAGGACAGGATCCGGATCATCAATTCCCTGCTGGAATCACTCAATAATGCCGGTTCCATACGCGATGTGGTTAAAAGAACGCAAGAGGTAGTGAATAAGCAGTTTGGGGCAGAAATGATTGTATATCTGAAAGAAAAGGAAGGTAGCGGATTATCGCCCAAAGCCTTTGGGAATTCCGGACTCTATAGTGAAGAAGAGTATAACCTGGCACTCTCGGTTTATATAAACAATCCCGTCACTCTAACTGGGCTGCAGTATTATCCATTAACGGTCCAAAGGGGAAATATCGGAGTTATCGGAATTTCTTTTAATAAAACCAATGATCCTGATGAAGAGACCCTCTTACTGGTCAGGTCCTTTGTTGCTCAAATTACATCAGCTCTCGACCGGGAAATCAATATCGACATAGCTAAGGAAAAGGAGATTTATATGGAATCACAAAAGTTGTTTCAGACCGTTCTGAACAGCGTTTCTCATGAATTGCGCACACCCATTGCCATCATCACTGCCGCAGTTTCAAGTCTGGATGATGAAGGAACAGCCGCTAATCCCGAAACGAGAAAACAGGTATGCGAGGAGCTCAACTCGGCGGCAAAAAGGCTGAATCTCCTCGTTGAGAATATTCTGGATATGTCAAAGATCGATTCGGGATACCTTCGTCTGAACAGACAAGCATGCGATATCTCTGATCTGTTTGGCATGGCTATCAATGAGATGAAACCTGATTTCAGGCACCATAACCTTAAAGTGAACATTGCCGAGAATTTGCCAACGATTATGATAGATATTCATTGGTTCAGACAAGCACTTATTAATATCCTGCACAATTCCATTAATTATACTCCCGCTGGGAGTGATATCTACATTGAAGCTTATGCGGATGCCAAAGGGTTGGTGATTGTCGAAATCTTGGATGGCGGAACCGGTGTACCAGAGCATTCCCTGAAAAAACTCTTCGAAAAGTTCTACCGGGTTCCCGGCTCAAAAAGCGGAGGGACCGGTTTAGGACTGACTATTGCCAAGGCTATCGTTGAAGCCCATAAAGGAATTATCTTTGCTAAAAACAGGGAGGGCGGCGGACTGTCCGTGATAATAATTATTGGAAACCCAGAAGATGAATGATTCAGGCAAAGGATTTAAAATCCTGATTATCGATGATGAAAGTCAGATTCGAAGACTTTTGAGGATTTCATTGGAGGCCAATCAGTTTAAAGTATTTGATGTTGGAACAGGAAAAGAAGGTATGGTTTCTGTAACGATGAACCATCCGGATGTGGTTTTACTGGATCTGGGCCTGCCGGATGAAGATGGCCTGGAAGTCCTTAAAAATCTCCGGGAGTGGTCGAGGGTTCCGGTCATTGTTCTAACCGTTGAGGATTCCGAACCGGTCAAAGTCAGGGCACTGGACCTGGGTGCAGATGATTATGTGACCAAACCTTTTAATACTGCTGAATTGCTTGCCCGCATCCGTGTGGCTATCAGGCATTCCTATAAGATAGATGAGTCACCGGTTTTTACCGATGGGGAGCTTGAGGTTGATCTGAATTTACGTTTGGTTAAAATCAAGGGACAAGAAATCAAACTCACGGCCTTGGAATACTCAATCCTTGCCCTTTTTATCCGAAATGCCGGCAAAGTAATGACCCACAATTATATTATCCGGGAAATCTGGGGCAACCCCTATGCTGAGAATGCTCAGATACTAAGGGTTCATGTCGCGCAAATAAGAAAGAAAATAGAAAAGAATCCATCTATTCCGGAAATCCTGATAACCGAATCAGGTGTCGGTTACAGGCTAAAGGTATTATCCTGAAGTTTAGAGTTGCCAACTTTTCAAAAGTTGTAGAGTCCCGCAGTTTGTGGCCAAACGGCCCTAAACCTAATAACCAT
>Ga0163200_1000220_pt1 | contig 26616 bp, 29 predicted proteins | sample PL_2010_200m_FD_113535 | JGI IMG/M metagenome (GOLD analysis project Ga0163200, IMG submission 113535) | Freshwater microbial communities from Powell Lake, British Columbia, Canada to study Microbial Dark Matter (Phase II) - PL_2010_200m | ecosystem: Environmental > Aquatic > Freshwater > Lake ... | reverse complement strand
GCATCGCTTGGTTTGATTATTCCGACCTGTTGGTAATTCATATTGTTCATAATTTTTTATAGTTTAATTGCCTCTAACGGGATAAGTGTGCCCTTATATTGTCGCCTGGCATTTTTTGCAGTAGCGCGTCTTTATCTTGTCTTCCACGCGGTATCCCGGGCGCGTGGACTTGTGGCAGGACGGGCAGACGAGGATAAGGTTAGACGCATTCATCGGACGGGAAAGCTGGACCACTTCGCCTTTTTCGCCCTGGCGCTTCGCCCGGACGTGCTTCTTGAATATGTTCAGGCCCTCCACGCTCGCCCTTCCGGTCTTATGGTCAATGTTAATCACCTTCCCGGTCTTGCCGCTGTCCTTTCCCGCCAATATTTTTACCGTATCCCCTTTCTTGATGTTCATCCCGTTAGAGGCAGGATACGCCTAAGAGGCGCATCCGTGATGCCTTGGTTATCTTCATTATTCCGACTTGTTTGTAATTCATATTGTCCATAATTTTGATGATTGGGTTGTCTCTAACGGGATTCATATATTAGACCAGTTCTTCCGCCAAGGATGCGATGGTATCGTAACCTTTTTCTTTTATTTCGCGCGGAATAGGTCCGAAAATCCTGGTCGCCCGCGGTTCTTTCTTGTCCTTTTCTATGAGGACGACCGCATTGTCGTCGAAACGGACGTATGTGCCGTCCGGCCGGTGGAGCGCCTTCCTTTGGCGCACGACGAGCGCCCTTACGATGTCCTTCTTCTTAACCTGCTTCCGGGGCTCCGCCACCTGGACGGAGGCGATGATGAGTTCCCCGATCTCGGCATAGCGCTTCCGGCTCCCTCCGGGAATGCGGAAACAGCGCACGATTTTGGCGCCTGAATTGTCTGCTACTTTTAATATGGAACGTTCTTGAATCATTGTTTCTAAACCTTTTCGACGATGAGCCACCGCTTGCCCTTCGATATCGGCCTGGTTTCCTGGATGATGACTTCGTCGCCCGTTTTGTACTCGTTGTTCTCATCATGGACATTGAAGCGGGTCGTGAGTTGATAACGCTTGTTGTAGCGGGCGTGCTTCACGAGCCTCGTCACGGCCACAACCCGGGTCTTTTGCATCTTATCCGAAACTATTATTCCTTTTAATTTACGCATGGTTTTGTTTTGATTTGGCTTCCGTGAGGATAGTGAGCATCTGGGCGATATTCTTTTTCAAATGCCGTATCTCGCGGATGTTCTTGACCTTGCCGGCCGCGAGATCGAACTTCAATCCCTCGAGTTTCTCGCGGTTTGTCCGGAGCTCTTTCTCTATCTCGATCGGGGGTTTTGATTTATGGAGCGCCAGTTCTTTCTTTTTCATATTTATGCTTTTTCCACCACCTTGGTTTTGACCGGAAGCTTGAAGCTGGCATTTCGCAGGGCCTTCATGGCCTCCTCTCTGGGTATGCCGTCAACTTCGAAAAGTATCCGGCCGGGTTTTATCGGAACGACGTATCCTTCCACATTTCCCTTTCCGCCTCCCAAGGTCACCTCGGGCGGGAGTTTCGTGATGGGCTTGTCAGGGAAGATTCTTATCCATATCTTTCCGCCGCGCTTTAAGGCGTGCGAGATGGCTTTTCTGGCCGCTTCTATCTGCTGGCCGGTCACCCACGAAGCCGAGCGCGCCTGGAGTCCGTAGCGGCCGAAACTCAAAGTGAGCCCGCGGGTTTCGATCAATCTTTTCCGGGAACGTCCTTTCTGCTGTTTCCGGTGTTTTTGTTTTTTGGGTTGCAGGAACATGGTTTATTTATCCGTTGCTTCTTTTTCTTCGAAAATTTCGCCCTTGTAGAGCCAGACCTTGATGCCCACTGTGCCGTAAGTGTTATAGGACGTCGCCTCGCCGTAATCTATCTGGGAACGAAGCGTCTGGAGCGGCATCTTGCCTTTGGCCAGCCAGTCGGTTCTCGCGATTTCCTTTCCGTCCAAGCGCCCGCTCATCCTTATCTTCGCGCCCTTCACTTCGTGATTCTGCATTATGGTCTCGAGGGTCCGCTTCATCAGGCGGCGGTAAGGAAGGCGCTTCTCCAAGTCGAAGGCGATCTGCTGAGCGACGATGGGCGCTGAAACCTCGAAGCGCTTCAGCTCTTCGATGTTCAGATTGAGATTGAAGTTCGCCGGGAACTTGTTCGCCGTGCGGAGCTTCTTCATCTCCTTCATTATCGCGTTTTTGAGGTCGTCGATGCCCTTTCCGCCGCGCCCGATAATGAGTCCGGGCCGGCCGGCGCGCACGTTCACGCGGACGTTCACGGCCATCCTTTCTATCTCGACGCCGGCAATGCCGGCCGCGAGTATCTTTTCGCGGATTATCCGGCGGATGGCTTCGTCTTCCTCGAGGAGATACCTGAGGTTCTTCTTGAAGAACCACCGGCTGGACCACGGAAGATTGATGCCTAAGCGATATGAATCTGGTCTTGTTTTTTGGGCCATAAGTTTATTAAATGGATTTTCTCTGGAAGAATTTCCTGAAACCGCCGGTCTTGGCCGTGGCTTTCACGTCCGACTTCTTGACCTCCTTGGTTTCCTTGAGTTTCTCGGCCGCGGTTTTATCCTCCGCATCTTTCACCTTTTCCTTCTTGATCTTCTTTTCTTCTTTCTCGGGCTTTTTCTTCTTTTCTATCGTAAAGCGGGGCACCTTAGCGCTCTCGAGCATACCCAGTACGAGCGTGACGTGGGACGTTTTCTTTTCTATGAGGGCCGCCGAACCTCTGGAGCGCGGCGTCCAATGCCCCGTCTTGGGACCCTGGTCCACTCTTATCTCTTTGATGAAGAGTTTATCCGTCGCGAGCTTGTGATTATTCTTGGCATTAGCCACCGCCGAGCGCAAAAGTTTTATGAGCGCGTCCTTGGGCCGGCGTGGAGAAAGCATCAGTTTCGCTTCGGCCTCCTGAACCGGGAGTCCGCGGATGACGTCGGCCAAAAGCCGAACCTTTCGGGGCGGAATTTTCAGATGATTCAGTTGGGTTTTGAGTATGTTTTCCATTGTTATTGCATCTTATAGCGGGCTTCGCCCAGTACTACAACTCATTTAGCCGCCGCAGTTGTAGTACTGGGCTTCGCCGTTTCGGCGGCTTTCTGTTCTATTTCCTTCTGGATCTTTCCGCCGTGCTTCACGAATTTTCTGGTCGGCGAGAATTCTCCCAGCCGATGGCCGACCATATCCTCGCCGATCGAGACCTCGATGAAACTCTTGCCGTTATGCACGCCGAAAACGAAACCCACCATCTCCGGCGAGATCTCGGAATCGCGGGACCAGGTTTTAACGACCGTGCGGTCGCCCGGTTTCAGGCGCGATATCTTTTTTAGAAGCTTGGGATCCACCCAAGGCCCCTTTTTGGTTGAACGGCTCATGTTTATTTGCCTTTATTGTTTGAATTTTGGAGCCCATGCTGTGGCGAACAAAATTCATCCACAATAAAGAGCACCCCCACACCTATATGGCTATAAGTAAAGGGATTATCTGTTATGTTCGACTTATGATTGTTCATGATTTTGTATTTTTATTCAGGGATTAGGTGTGGGGGTAAGGTTTGGTAATCTAAAATCCTTCGCCCTTGGCTCGGATTTTCGAACCAAGCCCTTATTTTCTCCTTTTGATTATGAACTTGTTTGACCACTTCTTCTTCGAGCGGGTCCTATGGCCACCCGTAATCTTACCCCACTTGGTCTTCGGTTTTCTAGTGCCCCGGGGCTGGCGGCCCTCGCCGCCTCCGTAAGGATGGTCACGGGGATTCATGACCGAACCGCGCACGGTCGGCCGGATGCCGAGCCAGCGGGAACGGCCCGCTTTGCCCAAAGAAACCAGATTGTGTTCGGGATTCGAGACCTGGCCGATGGAGGCCGAACAATTCCAGGATACCCGGCGAACCTCGCCCGAAGGCATCTTGAGGTCGGAATAGCCCGCTTCGTGGGCGAGAACCTGAATGGAAGCGCCGGCAGAACGCCCCAGCTGGCCGCCCTGGCCGGCTTTTATTTCGATATTGTGGACGAAAGCGCCCACTGGAATTCTTTTCAAAACCGTCCGGTTGCCCAATTCGAGAGGCGCTTCGTCGCCGGTCACGATCTTCACGCCCGCCTTTAAACCGTGCGGCGCGAGAATGTAGCGGCGCTCGCCGTCGGCATAGACCACCTTCGCGATGAAAGCCGTGCGATACGGGTCGTATTCAATGGTCTCGACAATGCCGGGCACGTTCTTTTTATTTTGGAGAAAATCTACTTTGCGGTAGAGGGCTTTGTTACCGCCGCCCTGATGGCGCATGGAAATTCTTCCCTGATTGTTTCGGCCGGCATTTTCCTTGAGCCGTTTTACGAGCGCCTTTTCGCGCGGGACGTTCGAAAGCGCGGAATAATCCGCAACGGTAAAATGGCGGCGGGACTGGGTGTATGGCTTGTATTTCTTGATCATATTATTGGATCTCTATCTTATCGCCGGCCTTAAGGGTTACGATCGCCTTTTTGATGCCACTCTGGCGACCGATGGAATTCCGAAAACGCTTCGGCTTTCCCATTTTTCTCACTATATTCACGGATACGACGCGAACCCCGTAGCGGCGCTGGACCTCATCCCGCACCGACGGCTTCGTCGCGTTGTCGTTCACGAGAAATACGTACTTGTTCTGGGCCAAAAGGTCGGTTGCCCGTTCGCTGAACCAGGGCTGTTTTAAAACCGTCTTTACGCCCAGTTGGCGGCCGTGAGCCACCTTCGCCGCTTCAACCGGCGCGGTTTCCTTGGCTTTAACTTCCGTCTTTGGTTTTTTCTTGAAAAGCGCCATGGATTTATTTCTGGTATTGGCCGATGAATTCGCCAACGGAATCTTTTTCGAAAAATATGCCCTTCGAGGCGAGGATGTCGTAAACGCTCAAGGAATTCGGCGAAAGAACATTCACCTTAGGAATGTTGCGGGCGGCCAGTTTCATATTCTTGTTGCTCTTGGCCGGCACCACGATGACGCTCGCCGGAGTTTTGAAAATGCTTTTGATGAGCGCCGACGCCTCCTTCGTTTTGGGGGCGGAAAGGGCCATCGCGTCCACTATTCTAAGATCGTTGTCCTTCAATTTTTTTGAAAGCAAAGAAAAGAGCGCCTGCTGTTTCATCTTGGAATTAATCTTCCTGGAATAATCTCGCTCGTTCCTGGGGCCGAAAGTGATGCCGCCGCCGCTCCACAAAGGAGAGCGGGACGAACCGTGCCGGGAACGGCCGGTGTGTTTCTGGGCCCAGGGCTTTTTGCCGCCGCCGCGAACCTCGCTCCGGTCCTTGGTGTGCGCCCACGGAAGATGGCGGTTCGAAAGCTGGACCGTTAAGACCTGCTTCACGAGTTCCGGATTCCACTTCACGCCGAAGAGACGCTCCGGCAGTTCGAGCGTTCCTATTTTTTTATTGTCTTTGTTTAAAACTTCGGCAATCATGTTATATTTTCGTTATTTGAACTTTGCCGCCCGCAAATCCGGGAACTGCCCCTTTTATAAAAACTACGCGGTCTTCTTTTTTGACCTCGATCACTTGAAGATTTCTGGTCGTTATCCGGACGTTTCCCATATGGCCCGCCATTTTTCTGCCCTTGATGACCCGCTGCGGTGCGGTCGAACCGATGGAACCCGGCGCGCGCAGGCGGTCTTTCTGGCCATGGCTCCTGGGTCCACCGTGGAAGCCGTGGCGCTTAACAACGCCCTGGAAACCGCGGCCCTTGCTGTTCCCCGAAATCTTTACCATATCCCCCTCCTTGATGCTTTCGAGGTCGGCTCCTTCATCCAACTTGACGCCCGTAACCGGCACCGCTTTTTCGGCTTTCCAGATCTGCGTCATATCCATTTTTATACCGGTAAATTTCATCCCCACACCTAACAAGGATTGCTAAAAAATAGCAATTCCTCGCTGTTACGATATTTGGCCGACTTTTTGTTATTCTTCATGTTTCTATATCTATTTTAACCTTCCCTTTATCCTTGTTAGGTGTGGGGACAAGTTGTTTCCCCTATAACGTTCAAAAAACAACCGAGACCAGAGCCCGGTTGTTTTTGTTTGGCTGCTTGTCTCGCAGGGAATATCTTATCTAAAAGGGCTTTTTGTGTCAACCCGGTACTACAACTTGGTTGTATCACCGGGCTAACCCTCTTCTAACTCAGTTGTAGTACCGGGTCAACCCAAAGATTTTCCTGTCTTGTTATTTTAAACTGGCTTACCCCGTCACCTTTGAAAGATTGCGAAGCTGGTTTTTTCGACTGTTTTTCATATCTCAATTTGTTTTTATTCTTTTATGATTGATTTGATAGAAATCAAGTACTACGCTTCGAAGAAAAATCTTTCAAGGGTGCGGGGCTTACATCATTCTTATTTCCACATCCACTCCGGAAGGCAAATTCAGATCCGTGAGCGATTCGATTATCTTCTGCTCCGGGTTCATGATATCCACGATGCGCTTGTGGACCCGCAGTTCGAATTGTTCGCGCGATTTCTTATGGACGAAGGTGGAACGATTCACGGTGTAGCGCTTGAATTCCGTGGGGAGCGGCACCGGGCCGACGACGTCGCCACCTTGGCGCTTGATAGCTTCGATTATCTGCTTAACGGAATTGTCTATCAGCTTCGTGTCGTAGGCCTTCACCTTTATCCTCAATTTTTCTTTTTGAATTTGCTCTTCTTTCTTTGCCATCTCTTTATCATGAATTCTCCGCGGCGTTCCGCGGAGAATTCAAGATTTGCTTTGTCTTATTTCAATATCTTCGTGACCACGCCCGCGCCCACGGTCTTGCCTCCTTCGCGGATGGCGAAGCGCAGCTTTTCTTCCAGAGCGACCGGCGCGATGAGTTTTACCGTAAAGGTCACCGTATCGCCCGGCATGACCATTTCCACTCCCTGCGCCAAAGTTACTTCGCCCGTGACGTCCGTCGTGCGGATATAGAACTGGGGCTTATATCCCGTGAAGAACGGCGTGTGCCGTCCGCCTTCCTCTTTGCTCAAGATGAGCACTTCGGCGGTGAATTCGGTGTGCGGCGTAACAGTACCCGGCTTCGCGACGACTTGGCCGCGCTCCACGTCTTCCTTTTTGAGACCGCGGAGCAAAATACCCACGTTGTCTCCCGCTTCCACCTGGTCAAGCAGCTTCTGGAACATTTCGATTCCGGTCACGACGGTCTTTTGGGTGGGCCTAAGTCCGACTACTTCTACCTCGTCGTTCACCTTCAGGATGCCGCGTTCAGCCCGGCCGGTCACAACCGTGCCGCGGCCTTCAATGGAGAAGATATCTTCGATCGGCATCAAAAACGGCTTATCGGTGGCGCGCACCGGGGTCGGGATGTAATCGTCCAGGGCCTTCACGAGGTCCAGGATCGGCTTTGCATCCGGATCATCGACGGACTTCACGTTCAAGGCCTTCAGGGCCGAACCGCGAATTATCGGCGTTTCGTCGCCGGGGAACTGATACTTCTTTAAGAGTTCGCGAACTTCGGACTCGACCAAATTGACGAGCTCCGGATCATCCACCATGTCCGTCTTGTTCAAAAAGACGACGATGGAGGGCACGCCGACTTGGCGGGCCAAAAGGATGTGCTCGCGGGTCTGCGGCATCGGACCGTCCGCGGCCGAGACCACGAGAATGGCTCCGTCCATCTGGGCGGCGCCCGTTATCATGTTCTTGATGTAGTCCGCGTGTCCGGGAGCATCGATGTGCGCATAGTGGCGCTTCTCGGACTCGTACTCCGAATGGTGAAGCGCAATTGTAATGCCGCGCGCTTTCTCTTCCGGGGCGTTGTCTATCATGTCGACGTTTTCCTCTTTCTTGGCCAATCCCTTCATGTAAAGGATGTGCGTGATGGCCGCGGTCAGAGTGGTCTTCCCGTGGTCCACGTGGCCAATCGTCCCAACGTTAACGTGGGGCTTAGTCCTTTGGAATTTTTCTTTTTCTGCCATATTGGCTTATTTTACCTACAACCTCGCTTACAACTATTAGAGCCCGTTCGTAAGTTTCGGCTGACGGTTGCTTATTTTTTGCTTATTCGACCTAACAATACTAAAAAGGCGACTTTTTCGTCAGTAGGTGAATTTTCGCGGATAAACCCGTTTTTGTCAACCCCGTCACCAGATCGAGCATTGGAAACGTTCGTTTTCTAAAAATACCTCAATTACAAAAAATAAGCAATAAACGCAGTAAAAATCTTAGTTTTTACAGTGTATGAACGTTTCAGAAAACGAAATGCTCGGCTCGGTGCGGGGTCAAGCGGGAAGCGGCTGGGGATAAAACCCCCCTACGGCCGGAAATCACCGATTCACCAAACCTTAAAAACATTGAAGAATGTATTCAGATCGGTGCCGGAAAACGGAATAACCCCGCGCCAATATTGGAACATGAGGAACAGATTGATGATTATGAGAAAACATCCGATGACATAAGCCGTAATTTTTTGCCACCCCGCCTTTAATTCGTCAACGAAACTGGCCATACCGAGGGCAAATATCGGCATGGCTTCCACGAATGCCCTATGGCCGTAACTGCCGCCGAATCCCCAATCCCACCAGCTACTCACGAGATAAAGATGCAAACAAAGGAACAATACGACCGGCGTCAGAAAGAAACGCATTTTTTTCGACAGGAAAAAGAATCCGATCACCGAAAATACGAGGATCGGAGACCAGAAAAACAGGCCTTTTGCCGGACTGAACAGCACGTTCATTATTTGCGGCGACGTTAAATTCGTAAACGTCTCCGACAGGTACGGGTTAATGAGAATTTTGTTCGTCAATTTTTCCCAGATAAGGAACTGCGGAAGAATGGTCAGGAGCAAGGCGGCGAAGAGAGAAGTCACGGCTTTTAAATTGTCCCTGTAAAATGAGAGCCTGTTTTTAACGGCCCTGAATGAGGTAATGCCGAAGAGCAGCCAAAATATCCAGATAATCGAGTCGGGTATTTTCACCAAAAATATCAGGCCCATTACGAAACCGAGGAAGACCGAGCGTCCGAATCCGGGTTTCTCGTACCATTTAATTACCTGAAGGAAGAAAAGGCCGAATAGGAAGAACGAAAAGGCGTGGCTGAAGATGCTGTCATAGGTCGCGTAATGGAAGAGATCTGTTCCGAACAAAACGGCGATCAAAGCCAGGACCGTGGCCTTTTTAGAACAGTATTTCGACAATAACCTCTGGAGCGCATACAGCCCGGCCGCCGCATAAAAAACGCCCGCTAATCCGGCGGCGTACTGATAAAAGAGCGAGTAACCGTCCCGAACATAGTGAAAAGTCCGGGTTAAAACGTCCGCAATGAAGAAAAAAGGAGACATCAAAAGCGATTCCCCTATTGGGTATTTATCTATCCAATGTCCCGTGCCGGGAAATTTTTGGATCCCGGTCCATTGCGGAAACGAACCTCCGTACTTTTGCTCCGCCAGCTTATCCATATAGAAATCGCCATGAATGAAGTAAGACGGAAGATAGGCATAGTAACCCTCGCCGTCGGAACGAATCGGAGGGGAATTAAAATTGTATATATAAACAGCTCCGTAACCCGCCAATAAAAGAAGGAGAAAAAGAACAGAAATGTTTTTGAACAAAAAACCTTTTAAACCCGAGCGGGTTGTTTCTTTTTCCGGCATGAAAATTTATTTCCTTATTCAAATGATACATCACAAAAAGCAAAACGGCACCGATTAATTGGTGCCGTCGCCTATTCTCCTCATCGTTCCCCGAAAAGGGATTTCCGGAGATTATATCCCTCCTTAAAGCATCTTTCGAAGAAAGATAAGACCTTCTCCCACGATGGGTCTTTTTTGCCTATTTCGAAGCTTCGACTGAAATTTTTGGAACCGTCTCTCTTTCCGCGCACTTTCGGGTCGCAATCCAAGAACAAAAGGATCTCCACCGACCCTTTTCTGAGATATGTATTGCAGAAAACACGCAGAGTGATGAACGATTTGCTTGATACAAACTCTCCCATCACGACCTCTTTCACAACCTTTCGGTTGCGAACGTAGCGATCATAACCCCAAACTCGGCCACGGAAGTGTTCGCGGGTGAAATGTCGGAATAGATCGATGATTTCATGAATCCCCGCGGCTGATCTCAAGCGTGGCTCAAGCTCTCTTCCAACCCTTATTAAGTGAGGGTCTTTCTCCATTTTCGGCATACAATACTCCAAAATTGATTGGGTGGATTTTACTGCAGTTGTTTAGTTTAGGTGTACTAAAAACAAAATAGCACGTTTTAGTGCTATTTGTCAATACTTCGGTGCTACTCAGTACCCTCGGTCCTTCGATGCTACTCAGTACCTTCGGTCATTCGGTGCTACTCAGTACCTTCGGTCCTTCGATGCTACTCAGGACAGGTCTCTTCGCGTTCTCCTACTTCTTCTTTCCTTCGATTATTAGTTGAGCAATGTTATTGGGGACCTCCTCGTAGTGGCTGAACTCCATGGTAAATGAACCGCGCCCCTGCGTCATTGAACGCAAGTCGGTGGCATAACCGAACATTTCGGACAAAGGAACATTCGCGTCCACGACGCGTACCGTGCCGCGTTCGCCCATCGCTTTGATGCGGCCGCGCTTGGCACTCAAATCTCCCGTCACATCGCCCAAAAAATCCGGCGGCGCGATAACCTGTATCTTCATTATCGGTTCGAGCAAAACCAATTTCGCCTGGCGGCACGCCTCCTGCAAAGCCATCGAACCGGCGATCTTGAAAGCGAATTCGGAAGAATCTACGTCGTGATAAGAACCGTCAAAGACCGTAACCTGCAGGTCCACGAGCGGATAACCGGCCAGGATTCCCCTGCCGACGGCTTCTTCCACTCCCTTCTCGACGGCCGGGACGAATTCCTGTGGAATGGCGCCGCCTTTGATCTCATCCAAAAATTCGAAGCCCTTGCCGCGCTCGAGCGGTTCTACCCTAAGCCAAACATCGCCGTACTGGCCGCGGCCGCCGGACTGGCGGATATATTTTCCTTCCGCTTCCGCCTTACCTTTGATGGTTTCCTTGTAAGCCACCTGCGGTCGGCCGGTATTCGCATCAACGGTAAATTCCCGCCTCATGCGTTCCACAATAATTTCCAAATGCAGTTCGCCCATGCCCGAGATGATGGTCTCGCCGGAATCCGGATCGCCGGAGACGCGGAAAGTCGGATCCTCTTCGGATAAGCGGTGCAGAGCGATTCCCATTTTTTCCTGGTCGGCTTTGGTCTTGGGCTCGATGCGCATCGAAATGACCGGCTCGGGGAAAGTGATGGTCTCGAGAAGTATCGGATGCTCCGGTTCAGTCAAGGTATCGCCGGTTGTGGTGTTTTTGAGACCCACGATCGCGCCCAAATCGCCCGCGTAAACTTCGTCTACCTCTTCACGATGATTGGCGTGCATACGGACGATTCGGCCGATCCTCTCCTGATTGTTCTTTGTCGCATTCAGAATATAGCTACCGCGCTTCAGGGTTCCGGAATAAACGCGGAAGTAAGTTAAAGAGCCCACAAACGGGTCCGCGGCGATCTTGAAAGCGAGCGCGGCGAGCGGTTCGTCATCCTTCGGATGGCGGTCCTCTTCCGCATGTGTGTTGAGATTCAAACCCTTCGTCGGAGGCATGTCCTGGGGCGACGGCAGGTAATCTACGACGCCGTCCAAAATCAGCTGAACGCCCTTATTCTTCAAAGCCGAACCGCAGAAAACCGGCACGATGGTGTTATCTATCGTGGCTTTCCTCAAAACCTTCTTCAACGATTCAATGTCCGGTTCCTTGCCTTCCAGATACATGGACATCAAATGATTGTCCTTCTCCACTATCTTCTCGATGAGCGTGTGGCGGGTTTTCTTGGCCTCATCCATGAGATTGGCCGGAACTTCGCCTTCAACGATGTTCTCGCCGTGCTCGCCTTCGAACCTGTAGGACTTCATATGAAGAAGGTCCACCACGCCCTCAAAATGATTCTCGAGGCCAATGGGGATTTGAACCGCCACCGCATGCGGGGTCAGCCGTTCCAAAATGGAATTGAAGCTGTTTACGAAACTCGCGCCCGTCCGATCCAGCTTGTTGACAAAGCAGATTCTGGGCGTTTTGTATTCGTCGGCGTAGTGCCAGTTGGTTTCGGATTGAGGCTCAACGCCCGCCACGCCGTCGAAGACGACGACTGCGCCGTCCAGAACGCGCAAAGAACGTTTCACCTCTACGGTGAAATCGATGTGGCCGGGAGTATCAATCAGGTTGATTTGATGCTCGAATTTTTTGTCGCCTTTCCCGTAGGTCGGGATCCAGAAGCAAGTCGTGGCGGCGGACGTTATCGTGATTCCCCGCTCCCGTTCCTGTTCCATCCAGTCCATTATGGTATCACCTTCGTGCACCTCGCCTATCTTGTGGGCGACGCCGGTATAGAAAAGAATTCTCTCGGAAACAGTCGTCTTACCGGCATCAATGTGCGCAATGATGCCGATATCCCGAACTCTCTCAATTGGATATAGTCTGGGCATTTTTAGAAATTAGTTTCGGATGTAGCTCGCGAAAGCGCGGTTCGCTTCAGCCATTCGGTGAGTATCCTGCTTCTTCTTGATGGCCGCACCCTCGTTCTTGGAGGCCAAGATGAGTTCTTCCGCCAATTTTTCCGCCATCGGCTTCCCCTTCTTGCTCTGGGCGGCTTTTATTATCCAGTGAGTGGCCAGGAAAAACTTCCGTTCGGGGCGCACTTCGCGCGGTATCTGATAGTTCGCTCCGCCGATGCGCTTCGAGGCCACCTCGAGTAGTGGGGTCGCGTTCTCGAGCGCTTTCTCGAAAACTTTTATCGGATCTTCCTTGGTCGCTTTTTCGATCCGGGCCATCGCGCCGTAAAAGACCTTCTCGGCAACGCTCTTCTTGCCGCCGGTCATCAGATAGTTTATGAATCGCTCAACGTCAACGCGGCCGTGTTTGGAGTCGGCCTTGTGTTCGTTCTTTTTGAATCCCTTTCTTCTCATAAATCGTTAGTTAATAAAGTTATAAGTTGTGGGTTATAAGTTATATGTTAAGCTCCTTTTGCCTTCTTTTTCTTGGCACCGTATTTGCTTCTCTGCTGATTACGGTCTACGCCCGCGGTATCCAAGACGCCGCGCACAATGTGATAACGCACGCCCGGCAAATCCTTAACGCGGCCGCCTCTTATCATCACCACGGAGTGCTCCTGCAAATTGTGGCCTTCGCCGGGTATATAGGCCGTAACTTCCATTCCGTTCGTGAGCCGAACCCTCGCCACTTTCCGCAAGGCCGAGTTCGGCTTCTTCGGAGTGGTCGTAAAAACCTTCAAACAAACGCCGCGCTTGAAGGGCGAAAAAGACGAAACCGGGCGGTTTTTAAGGTAATTAAAATAAAAATCTAGAGCGGGCGCTTTAGATTTCCTTTGGGTTTTAACCCGACCGCGCTTAATTAATTGATGTATCGTAGGCATTATTCAAATGCGTATATAAATTTAGCGAATAACTACCATCGTGTCAAGATGAACCATAGATCCTTCCACTCATCCCTCAAGCGCCGATGGTTCGTTTCTTCCAGCGAGAAACGACCATCTGCGCTCTCACCCCGCCAAGTCCGATACTCTCGGACACCGAGCTTGGCAGGGTTCCGAGAGCCGCTTTCGGGACGAGTGGGCGGATCTTTTAGTATTTCCTCAATAGTTCAAGAGAACCTATTTTACCAATCAGCAATTCAAGTTTTTTGTACCCTTTGCCAGTGTTCAAGATTTCTTGCGCCTTTTTCGTACCGTCAGATATAGTCCTCACATCTTCTAAGGCATACAAAGCCGCACCGGCATTAACAGCGACCAAATCTGATTTCGCTCCTTTTTGTTTGCCCTTCAGGATTTCTACAAAATCAATAATATTCTGTTCCTTGCCGCCCGTTTTTATTGCTTCTTCTTTTGCTTCGGCAACCCCGACATCTTTCGGCGTAACAACGTACCTCTTTATTTCCTCTCCGTTTTGTTCGACAATAGTCGTTTTACCTACGTTGGAAATTTCGGGTAGACCTATTTCGGCATAGAACGTTAGCGTTCTCCTGAATCCCAGTTTTTTAAATAAATTGGCTAAAACTTCCAGATATCTTTCTGAATAACAGCCATAAATTCTATGATTCATTGGCAGGGGTGAGTAGATATTTGATGCAAGGTGAAATGTAGTGCGCACTCGCATCTCCCGCTCCCGGAAGAATTTTCTTGAAATAGAACTGCGGTTCTTCAGGTTTGGACTGATGAATTGGGTAATAATGGGGCAGATGCCGATTTCTTTTAGCGCTTCCTCAATTTGCTCTTTTGTTAGTTTCAAAAAATCGACTCCGAACACAGTAAAAACATCGGCACTTCCTGTTGGACTAGTAACGGCATAATAAGCTTCTTTTGCGACTGTATATCCAGCGGCGGCAACCACAAAAGAGGCAGCGGTACTTACGTTGATTGATTTAAACTTGCCTCCGCCTGTACCCGACGTATCCGTGACCTTATTTATATTAATTCCTAAATCGAATTTAACCGACAACCTTTCTGTGGCCCTAAAAAAGCCGAGAAGTTCATCTGTGGTTTCGCCTTTTGCGTGGATAGCTCCGACAAAAGTGGCAAAGTGCATCCCATCGGTGTCGTAAACGAAGATATGGTAAATCAATTCCTCCGCTTCTTCAGCAGTTAAATTGTTACCATCAACTAACTTAGCTAAAGTCGCGTCAATTTTATGCAGTTTTTCTAAGTTCTGGTCCATAAAAATATTTTAATAATTCTTTCTTATATCCCCAACAAAAATCCGGTAATGGCGGAGATGACGGGGATGATGAGCGGCATTCCGATGAAGATAAGAGCCAAAAGAAGCACCCAGCCGTAAGGATTGTTCTCACGGAAGAAGTATTTGAAGCCGCCGGCCGAGTCCGGCAGAAGCGCGGTCATAACTTTCGCCCCGTCCAAAGGCGGAATGGGAATCAGATTAAAAACGGCCAGGATGACGTTTATCCAAACTATAACGCCCACCAAACCCTTCACCAGAAGGAGCGAATCGATCGTACTCAGTCCCAGGAGATGGTAAACGATGCTCAAGCCGATTGCGATGCCGAAATTACTAAGCGGCCCTGCGGCCGCGATCATTGCCGCTCCCTTCTCCGGATTCTTCAGATTGTACGGATTATAAGGAACCGGCTTTGCCCAACCGAAGACCACGCCGCCCGGCACGAGCGAGAGCATTAAAGGAAGTATGACCGAACCGAACGGGTCCAGATGCTTCAGGGGGTTCAGGGTCAGCCGGCCGGCCAAACGCGCCGTCGGGTCTCCCAACTTTTCCGCCATAAAGCCGTGCGAGACCTCGTGAATGACCGCCGAGAAAACCAGAACGATGACCTGGAAAACAGTTAACGATAAATCCATCTGATTTAATGATAAAGAATCGTGGAATAAAATGCTATAATGAAAACAATGAATCCCGTTAGAGACGTTCAAGGTGGATATATGAAAAGCAACAATTATAACCAGTCCGGAGAATCAAATGGTTCGCATAACAGACGGATGCGCTTGATAAGCGCATCCTGTCTCTAACGGGATGAGGAATGAAGGCCTAATTTATTTCGTCATCATCATCCTCGCTTTTTTGGTTTTGGGCGGATTCTATTTCGTATTCGACAAGCTGAGCAGTTTGAACACGGAGGTGAAGAACGTTGAGCTGAACTATCAATTGGCCTCGAAAGGAAGCACTCCCGCTCCTGCGCCATCCGCCACTTCAACCGCCGGGAGTCAAGGAACCAGTCCCGCGAACCAGAATCCCCCGGTTGCCGGTACGAGCGACATCGTCGTGCCGACGGGAATAATCTTTACCGTAAGTTCCACTCCGGCCCTCCAGCCACAAAGTTCGGTCACGATAACGATGGATAACGTAACCAAAAAATCCGACGGGACGATAATCGTAACGCTCAAGGCCTTTACGAGCCAGGCCGGGAGCTACAGCGCCATCAACCCGGCAACTTTCATCCAATACGTGAGTTTGGATTCTTCGAACCAGGCGCCGGCGAACATCAGCTCCGTTTTCGGTTCCATGCCGCCCAAGAGCGTCGTAACCGGAACGGTCAGCTTCCAGATCGACCCTTCGAAAAGCGTCATCATTCTCCAGGTCGGCCAGGGCGATAATCCCAACTTTTACGAAATAAATTTCGGGACCGGCACTTACAAGGAAACGGTCATTGGATAAAGGCATACGCCTTTTTGGCTTGCTGGCTTGGAAATATGAAAAAATAAATCTTTCATATTTCGCTCACTGCGCGGCGCCAATAGAAAAAGAGAAAACCCACCGTCATGTTGACCGATGGGTTTTTGTTTCTGCAACTTGATGTTGCAATCTACTGTTATTTCAGAAGGATCATCTTTTTCGTCTCGGTAAATTCTCCAGCTTGGAGACGATAGATGTAGGTTCCGCTCGTTAGCCGGGAGGCGTCGAAAGTCACCTCGTGATTTCCGATGGACATCTCACCGTTTACAAGCGTTGCCACCTCGCGACCCTGCATATCAAAGACCCTAAGCACTGCGTTGCCGGCTTTCGGCATCGCGAATGATATCTTAGTGCTTGGATTGAATGGATTCGGATAGTTCTGGCCGAGAATAAAATTCTTCGGCGGAGAAGCGTTTTCAACATCCGTGACCTTTTCCACTTTCCGGATATCCGCCGCAACTCCGTCCAGACGGCCGGTTATCTTCGTGTTCGAAGCGTTAGCGCCTCGGAGCGCGAAAAGCTGGCCATTCGGAACGTCGCCGGCAAAAGCTACCGAGAGCACCCCAGTGCCTTCGTCGTAACGTTGAGCGGTCATTACCCGTGATAATCCAGTCGGCTCAAAAGTTACGCCCGGCGGTAGAGTTATATCGAACCTTCCGCTTGCAGCCGATGAGTTGAGCGATACCGTATAGCCTCCTAATACCGGCTCAAATGGAACTTCAATGCTACCTTTTTCTCCGCCGCTTCCGCTACCAAGGGTGGGATATACGTCCTCAATCGGGAAGTAATATCCATCTGGATTCACAACTTTCCGGAGAATATTATACGCATCCGTTTCTGTGAGATTATAGTCACCGTCAACATCGGCGGCCAGGAATCTTTGCACACTGATGGAATATTTCACACTATCAGGCTGCAGAGACAAGAGGAGACAATCCAGTGCATCCAAGGATGACCTCGTTCCGCTCCCGGTGGGATTTCCCAACATTACCTTTGGCCCTATTTCTAACTCCAAGCTCCCGCATGCCGGCGTGATAACTCCGTTGAATCTGGCGCTGGAAACCTTAATCGAAAATTTCGCGCCTAACTGAGCATCGGATGGAACCTTCACGTAGAATATTCCGATCTTTGATAGTGCCGGCAGGGAAATTTTCGCAGACGAGGCAATTGCAATTCTCATCTCGCGGGTGTTCTCGTTGAAGTAGCTCCCAACCAATGGCTGGGGCTGATTGTAATACTGCCAGAAGAAAGGGCTGTTGCCATAGCGAACTTCCAACGATCGAGGAATGTTTATCGTCATGTCGACCGCCTGAATCCCGGCTGTACTCATATAGAGCGAGATCGGGATAAGAGTGCCCGCAAGGACTATTCGCTTTTCGAACTTGAACCCGATTGCTTCCTTAACAGCCAAAGCCCCGCCGCCGCCTCCTCCCCCTTGGGCAAAAACAACCGGGACAACGAGGAAGAGAGAAAGAAAGAACACAATGGCTTTTTTCACGGCATACCTCCCTTTATTGTGAGTAATGAACAACAGTGGTTTAGTGGGGAAATAACATTTTCCTGAAGAAATGAGCTACATAGGTAATACCACATATGGTTATAAATGGTCAATAGCAGGCGGCAATGTGAACGCATGCGGCAATTTCGAACTTGACCTATTCAATCCCCTCCGTTATCATTACAAAACTTAATTTCAAACATATGCGCGCGTGCGAAAAATGCGGAAAATCATCGATTGGCGGAGGAACGAGAAAACTCCTTCGCGGCCACCACAACCCGACCAACTGGACCAAGAAACGAGCCAATCTGCAGTGGACGAACCTGCTCATAAAGGGCAAACGTTCGTACGTCTGCACCAAGTGCCTGCGGACCCTGACCAAAAAATCCAAGTGAAAAGAAAACCCCCGCTCATGCGGGGGTTTTCCTTGTTAAAATTCAAGGATTTGGTACGATACGTATGTATTAGGCGGGCCATCGGATAGTGGTAGTCCGTACCCTTGGGGTGGGTATAGCGGCAGTTCAATTCTGCCTGGCCCGACAAATGTAATTCTGTAGTCCGAGCCTGCCCCCACACCTATGCATAGGTGTGGGGGTGAAATTCCCGGCAGCCCGAAAGATGTAGGCAGCAAGAAATCCTGCCCTTTCGCTCGTAGGCCTCCGCAGTTTAAAATCCAACTCGCTTTGGCGCTATTCGCCACCCTACTCCCATTCGGTCGGGGTCCTGGCTCATTTAACGCGCTCCGCTCGCGGATTTTGAAACCTGCTCCGGCAATACTCGCTCAAGAGCAAGATTTCTTGCTTTTGAGGGGTTAGTTAATTAAAACTCCGAGAGTTGACTGAATTATGTAAGCGGATTAAAATCTCTCTTAGAAATCTTTAAATTGTGCCGGATGGGATGATGGGCCCTCCGCCACAAGTACAAAACCAACGCCGTTTACAGAACGGATACGTTGGAGTCGGCAACAGTGCCGACATCACACTCATCACTGGTCGACAATACGTCGAACGCCCCTACTCTCAAACAATTGATTCTTTGAGTAGGGCGTTTTTATTTAGAAAATATTCTTGGGTGAGTATTAAAAATAAAAAAGAGAATTCACTCCTAAGAAAAGTGTTTCGCTAAAAACTCAAACAAAAGAGTTTCGCTCGTGTTTCCTGAAGCGGCTTTCGGAGGCCGCAGAAGCTCTGGTCTTTTACGAAGTAAAAGTTCTGCGGCCGAGAGCGCAGATGGTCATTCGCCGCCGGAGCGAATGAACCATCGGCGCTGAAGGGAATACGAGTAGGACTTAAGAATCTAGTATCCTTCCAACTTCTTTGACTTATCGTGGCTCCTGATTTTATCCAATGCCTTGGCCTCTATCTGCCGGATGCGTTCGCGCGTCACGCCGAATACTTTTCCAACCTCTTCCAATGTATGCGGGATATTGTCTTCCAAGCCGAAGCGCATCGAAAGTATCTTCCTTTCACGCTCGGTGAGGTCGGCCAAAATTTCTTTTATCTGGTCCTTCAATAAGGCATTATTGGCCAACTGGTCCGGGCTCAAACTCTGTTCGTCTTTGATAAAATCGGAAAGAGAAAGGTCGTCTTCGCTGTCGCCTATCGGCGCTTCGAGCGAAATGACCTCCTGCGAGATTTTCTGGATGTAGTGAACCTTCTTCACGTCCATTCCCATTTCGGTCGCAATTTCTTCCGGCAAGGGCTCTCGGCCCAGTTCCTGCATCAACTGCCGCTTGGTCTGGGTATATTTGGTTATGGTTTCCACCATGTGAACCGGAATGCGGATAGTGCGCGAATAATCGGCGAGCGCCCGGGTTACGGCCTGGCGGATCCACCACGTGGCGTAAGTGGAAAATTTGAAGCCCTTCCGATAATCGAATTTGTCCACGGCGCGCGAAAGACCGATGTTTCCCTCTTGAATCAGGTCTAAAATGCTCAAACGGGGCGAGCGATTCACATAGCGCTTGGCGATCGAGACCACGAGACGCAGATTGGCCTGGATCAATCTCTTCCGGGCCAGCTCGTCCGCCTGCTCGGCGCGCTTAGCCAGATCCTTTTCTTCCTGAGAGGTCAAAAGGGGCGTCTTGCCTATTTCTTTCAGATACATCTGAACCGCGTCCGGCAATGTCTGGTCGAACCGGGTGGCCTCTTTGAGTTCCTGCAGGGAAATTTCCTCGAGCTTGGTGTCTTTTATGAACAAGCTGGTTTCCTTGACCTTGATGCCGTGCTCGTCCAGCTTATTGTAGGCCTGCTCCAAAAACGCCAGATTTTTCTCTATATCCGGAAAAAAGTTCAGCACTTCGGCGTCAGTGACGAATCCCCGGCTCCGGCCGCGGCGAAGGAGTTCCTTCAGTCCATCTTCATACTCGGGCGGAACGTTCAGTTTTTTACTCTTCTTCCCCTTGAGCTTCGATTTTGCGGCCGGTTTCTTCTTTTTCGGAAGTTTCTTCTTTTTGGCCGGTTTCGCCTTTTTTATCTTCTTCTTTTTCTTTTTGGCCATCGGGTTTTGGTTACTTCGAAAGCTCGTTCAATTTTTTGGTCACGTCAGAAAAATCGCTCAAAATCCGGTTCACGGAATCCTCATTTCCGGCATTCTGGGCATTTTTCAATTCTCTCTTCAATGACTCTTGGCGCTCCCTTAAACTCACCGTTTCCAATCTCGTTATCAGGTCCCTGAATTCTTTTTCCAGTTTATCGGCATCCGCGCTCGCGAATTCGTATGATGACTGAAGTTCCAGAAGCCCGTGCGTTTCTTCGGTCGGGTCGTCCAGGATTTTCCGATAGGGCGGGGGCAATAATTCGCTATTGGCTCTCAATTTAACCAAAAAATCCTCTCTTGTCAAAGCGAGCGCGATGAGCCGCCTCGCGACCGCATCCAGATAATTCGGCGCCGGTTCGCCGGACGCTTCCGCTTCCGCCTCGTACGAATCGAGTTCTCCAATGCTGCCGATCTCTTCCAAGAGCGCGCTCTCCGAAATGCCGGACTTCTTGGAAAGCTCCTTGAGCCAGATGTTCTGCTCCACCGCGCTCTTCAGCGACTTCAGCATATTCAAGAGATGGCGGATAACCCTCTTTTGCTTCGGGATGTCGCCCGTAAAAACGTCGGGGGCGAAATAAACCCCGAAGATGTATTCAAAGGCGGGCCTCGCGAGCGTTATCGCGTCATTCAGGAACTTCGGGTCGGCCTTGGCCGCATCGCCCGGGTCTTTAAATCTGCCGAGGTCGACGACCTTAACGTGAAAATCGAAATTGTTGAAGTACTCCAAGCTCCGTTCCAGGGCCTTCAGGCCAGCCGCGTCGTTGTCGAAACTCACGAGGGCGGTGTCGGCTAAGCGGCGCAGTTTTTCCAGATGATATGGCGTAAGCCCGGTGCCGGAAACCGCCACGGCGTTCCTCACGCCCGCCTGCCAGGCGCCCAAAAAATCCATCTGCCCTTCGACGATAAGCACCGAACGGCTCTCGCTTATCGCCTGCTTGGATTTATTGAGCCCATAAAGCGTGCGGGATTTGTTGAATATCGGCGTTTCGGGCGAATTCAGGTATTTGGGCGGCGGCGTCCCCGAATCCTTGTATTTCGCCTCCGCTTCGGGCGTGATTCGTCCGGTAAAAGCGACCACCTTGCCTACCTGATTCGCTATCGGAAAGATTATGCGCTCAAAGAACTTATCGCGATAAAGCCCGCTCACGTTCTTCTGCACCAATCCAGCTCTCACGAGATCGTTCAATGCATATCCCCTTTTAATAAGATGAACCGTGAGCGCGTCCCCGCCGAACGCAAAGCCAATGTCAAATTCATCGAGCGTCCTGGACGAAAGCCCGCGTCCTTCCAGATATTTCAGGGCCGATTGGTTTTTTTGGAGTTCGTTTTTGTAAAAATTCTTCGCTTCTTCGTGAAGGTCATAGAGAACTCCGAATTCCCTTTGCTGGGTGGGACTCAAGGTTTGTATCGGAATGCCGGCCTTCTCCGCCAGAAAGCGCAGCGCTTCCGGAAATTCCAGATGCTCGTAGAGCATCGCGAACTTTATGACGTCACCGCCCAAGCCGCAACCGAAGCAGTGCCACATCTTCCGTTCCGGCGAGACCATAAAAGACGGCGTCCTCTCTTGATGGAAAGGACAGAGCGCTTTCATATTCCTGCCGGCGGGCGAAAGCGTGATGTAAGACCTGAGGAAATCGACCAGGTCCAATTTTTCTTTGATTAAATCAACTTCCTTGGCCATTATTCCTTCTAGTTTACCCCCACACCAAACAAAAGTCGACAATCCCATGATTTATTCGATTCATCGCAGTATCTTTGCACTTAGTTTGGTTTGGTGTGGGGGTTTAACGCGGGAATGCCAAAAAGCAACTCGCTAAAAACATTGTGAGCATCTACAATGAAATCCATGCTAATAGACGACGTAACCATCAAGGTCTCGGGCGGGAACGGCGGGCGGGGCGCAGTGGCTTTTAACCGGAATATGAAATCCCTCGGGCCCACGGGTGCGCACGGCGGGAAGGGCGGAAACGTTTTCTTCGAAGGAACGTCCGATTTGAGTACGCTTAGCCAATTCCGCTACAAAAAGGAGTTCGCGGCGGAAAACGGCGAGAACGGCAAGGGACAATACAACGACGGCAAGACCGGCAACGATTTGGTCTTGAAAGTTCCGGTAGGAACGGTGGTCCATAACCTAACGAACGGCGCCGAAGCGGAGGTGGTGAAGATAGGCGAAAGGGTTTTGGGTGCGAAGGGCGGATATGGCGGCAAGGGCAATTTTCACTTCCGCTCCGCCATAAATACGAGTCCGACTCAATTTAAGGAAGGCACGGATGGCGAGATCTTTACGCTCCGGCTGGAACTGAAGCTCATTGCGGACGTGGGGCTTATCGGGCTGCCCAACGTCGGCAAGTCCAGCTTATTGAACGAACTTACGAAAGCCAAGAGCAAGGTGGCGAACTATCCCTTCACCACGCTTGAGCCGAACCTCGGTGTTTATTACGAACTGATACTTGCGGACATTCCCGGGCTCATCGAAGGCGCCTCGTCCGGCAGGGGCCTTGGTATTAAATTTCTCCGTCACATCGAGCGCACGAAAATCCTTTTTCATCTCGTCTCGGCCGAATCCGATACGCCAACCAGGGATTACCGCACCGTCCGCAAGGAATTGAAGAAATACCGCGCTTCGCTCATAGAAAAGCCGGAATACGCATTCTTGGCGAAAAGCGACACGGTGAACGCCAAAGGTCTGAAGAAAAAGATCGCCGTCCTTAAGAAAGCGAAGATAAAAGTCATCCCCATCTCCGTTTACGACTGGGATTCACTGGAGAAAGTTAAAGAGATTCTGAACAAAATCCAGGAAAAGAAATGAAAAAACGCCCCTCTAGGGGCGTTTTTAAAATCCTTGCGTTAGGGATTGCTTGACGTTGCAGTAGACCCAAGAACCACTTTCAAAGCGTTTCTGGCTTGTTCCATAGCGGACTTAAAATCATTCTTCGCTTTATCGAAAGCGGCCTGTTTCCCCCTTGTGAGCGCTTTCATTTGAGAACTGAAATCATCCTGGTTCTTTTTGGCGGTATCGTAATTCTTTTGGGCTTCCTTCACCGCGCTCAAGAACTCCGTTCTGACGGTCTTGGCATTCGTACCAGCCGCGCAATCTGACTTCACCTTATTTCCCGCAGCTTGGAAGGTCGTTTCTAACACCGAGAGATTGTTAGAAACGACGGTCTTGCGGGAATTCATCAGATTATCCACGTTGTCATGGAACGTCTTGACCGCAGCATCCATCGCCGCACGCTTGGCTTCCAATGCGCTTTTAACCGCGACCTCAAAAGTAGAGATGGCCTGTTTCTGCACATCGGTCTTTCCCATCTCTTCCAATTTGGAAAAACGGGCGGAAAGATTCGCGTCTTCCTGGCCGCGGGAATTCTTCTGGTCGCTGTCGAACTTACTCCAGGCATTATTCAGCTGACTTTCTTTATCGGCATGAGCCGTCCCCACTTTTCCGACCCGGTCCGAAACCTTGCTGACGAGATTGGAAACTTGACTTTCTATCCGAGCGCACAAGTTTGCCGCCGTATTCTGGCCAGCAGCAACACCTTTCTCCTGGCCTTGCGCCGAAGCGATCGGCAACAAAAGCACCGACATCAATCCGACCGTTCCCATATAAACTCCTATTTTTTTGATCATTGGTTCGGAATTTGATTGGGATCAAACGACTGGCTGATATCGCTCATGGATTGCCCATCGGTGGCGGTAAGCGACGAATCGCTCTCCGCCGGCGTGACTGCCGCTCCCGAATCTAGAGCGATCAAAGAATCGACAATTGCATCCGGCGTACTGTTTTCGGCGGTCACTGCCGGCAAATTGCCGCTACTCGTTGCCGGCGCGCTGGTCTTAGACCCGCCGCCAAGCAGTGATATCGCCGCGATGATAACTATCACCGCTACTATTATCCACAAAACCTTACTCATTGGTTTGATCAATTTTTACCGACCTTTTACCTCAAAGGATATTAATACAATTTTAACACTTTAATGTTCCGGCGGAAAGCTAAAGAAGATTTATCTCGGTACGGTCGTCGAGATCTTCATCGCCGCATTAAGTTTTTGTACAGAATTCATGCCTTATTCCTCGTCGCTAAACTGCAAACTATAGAGCCGCTTATAAGTCGGGCTTTTCTTCAATAATTCCTTGTGCTTGCCCATCGCCTCAATTTCATTGTCCTTGAAGACGACGATGATATCCGCATGAAGGATGGTCGAGAGCCGGTGAGCGATGATAAGCGAAGTGCGATTTTTGATGAGCGCGTCCGTCGCTTGCGTGATGAGGCGCTCGCTTTCCGTATCCAGATGGCTCGTCGCCTCATCCAGAATAAGAATCCTCGGATCGCGGAGCACCGCCCGGGCAATGCCGACCCTCTGGCGTTCCCCGCCGGAGAGCTTGATTCCCCGCTCACCCACCACCGTTTTATACCCCTTATCCAACTTGAGAATGAAATCGTGCGCCAGCGCGGTTTTCGCGGCGTTTTCAATCTGCCCTTTTGTTACCTCGGACCTCCCGTAAGAGATATTCTCGGCTACGGTCCGGGAAAACAAATCAACCTCCTGCGGGACAACGGCGATCTGCTGACGCAAGCTTTCTTGGGTTACGTCGCGGATATCGTTTCCATCAATGAGTATCTTCCCTCTCTGCGGGTCAAATGAACGCAGAAGCAAATTAATAAATGTTGTCTTGCCGCTCCCCGACCTTCCCACAAGCGCGATTGTTTTTCCCGCCGGGATAATAAGATCAATATCTTTGAGCGCCCATTGCTTATTGTTATGGTAACCGAATGAAACATTTTTGAATTCGATCTGTTTTTGAAGCGGTAACAACTCAATAGCATCGGGCTTATCTTTTATGGCAACGGGTTCATCTAAAATTGAGAATAAACGTCCAGCTCGGGTAGCTTGGCGCCGCAATCGCGGAAAAAGCACAGATAATTGCGAAAGCGGCTGATATGCCATATTTTGGAGAGTAATATACAGAACGAACTCTCCGATAGTCGCCGTGCCGTTCAGAACAAACCAAGCACTCAACAAGAGAACCGCCATTCGGCCTGTTGTTGCAATGACGGTCTGCGCATTTTCTATAATCTCCCAAAGTCGTTCGGCGCCATATTGGATCTCCCGCGCTTTATGCATTAATATCCTCTCTTTATCCGTTTCCACGACCTCCTGGGAAAATTTCTTCACCGTGAGCACATTTCCCGCCACATCATACATTTCTTTTGAGACATTTTCAAAGGCGTCGTTTGCCTGCTGCTCGATTTCATAGATCCGGTTGGACAGCTTCTTTGTGACAAGAATATAGATTGGAAATGGAACAAGCACCGCAATCGCGATCCAGACATTTTGATACAAGAGTGCCGCAAAAGAACCGGTAAAGATCACAAGAGGCGGCAAGAGGTTCTGTCCAATGATATCGTTTAAGATACCGTAAATGGCGTTTCCACCACGCTCAATTCTCCCAATAATCTGGCCGCTTGAAGAGCCGTGATGGAAAAGCGCGTGCAATTGAAGATACTTCTCAAAGGCCGCGTTGCGCGCCTTGTCTTCAATATCCGTAACAAGCTTGAAAAGATGGTAGTTATAATTGGATTGGATAACGCTGGTCAAAAGGGTCGCGACTAAAATGCCCAGAGCGGAATAAAGAATGGTGTTCCACGGCAGTGTTCCTCCGTTTCCAAGGAAGTTCGTCAAAGTATCGATCAGAAACCTGGAGATAAACGGCACCGATATGTTCGAGGCCTGGGAAACAACGACCAATCCGAACAAAAAAACCACCGTCTTCTTGCGGTCTTTGACGAGAGCGATGACGCGCCTAACGGCGGAAGGTTTTCTAGCTGGCATAATGCTTAAATAGTATCGCTTCTTTATAACGAATAGAAGACTCTTTAGTTTCAGAAAGAAACACCCTTAGTTAAACTTTGACATAACAAACTATAAAATTAATAATGGAATGGTAATTGGAGGGGTCGCATAGCGGTCTAGTGCACCATCTTGGAAAGGTGGCAAGCTGTAAAAGGCTTCGAGGGTTCAAATCCCTCCCCCTCCGCAGCGTCAGAAAATCATCTCCTTGTGGGATGGTTTTTTGGCGCTATGATGTAGGCAGGGATTTGAACGGAACTTTCGCGCCTGCGGGGCAGGATGAAGCGAAAGTCCGTGGCTTCGGGGGAGCGATTTAATTTGAGCGAAGTGAATATTAAATCGCGGAGGAGAAGAAATCCCTCCCCCTCCGCAAAATAACAGCGCACCGGCGCTGTTTCATTTTGCGAGACGTAAATTTAGAAATGGGTTTGATATTTACACTTTCTGATCGAGCAAAAAGGCCATCGAGAGACCAAATATAGATATAGCATCTTGATAATTCATCACCTCTTTTTTGGGGTGAGCTGAAAAAATTCGATAAGAATTGCAAAGATG
>Ga0163200_1000219_pt1 | contig 26625 bp, 22 predicted proteins | sample PL_2010_200m_FD_113535 | JGI IMG/M metagenome (GOLD analysis project Ga0163200, IMG submission 113535) | Freshwater microbial communities from Powell Lake, British Columbia, Canada to study Microbial Dark Matter (Phase II) - PL_2010_200m | ecosystem: Environmental > Aquatic > Freshwater > Lake ... | reverse complement strand
CCCCGGAATTCACCTCCCGGAATCGCCTGACCTGGGGACTTGCCTATCACCGTGTGGCAGCGACCGCCGACAGGGAGGTCACCACCGAGAACGCAAAGTACAGCACCGCCGTTGCCCAGGCAGCTTATCGTTTCGGTGCCCGCACTGCTCGCAACCAGCTGGAGTTCGGCACGCACTACGAGCAGCGTCGTTACCACAACAGCGGCAACATCAATGCGTCGGAAGAACGCGACAGCCTGATGTTCAACTCCATCTGGTTCCATCGGCTGGGTTCCAAGACCCGCTCGCTGGTTGAAGTTCGCCATACGGACCACGACTACAAGCTCTCAAGCGCGTTGCGCGACAGCACCAACGTGGCATTGCTTGGCGGTGCTACCTGGGACGCGACCTCGAAGACCTCCGGCACGTTCAAGCTGGGTGCCGAGCGCAAGGACTTCGACAGCGATCAGCGTGAAGACTTCACCAGCCCCATGTGGGAAGTCGGTGTCACCTACAAGCCGCGTAGCTATTCGGCGTTCACCATTAATTCTCGCCGCGCCTTCGACGAAGGCGATAACGGGGCCAGCACCATCAACGACTGGACCACTATCGCCTCTTGGGATCACGAGTGGACGTCGCGGATCTCGAGCGAGCTGCTCTACCGCTTCTCGGATCGCGAGTACGAAGGGATTAACCGGGACGACGAACGCACGGGCTATGGCGCCGGTGTTACCTGGTCTCCGGATCGCTGGGTCGACGTGACCCTTTCCTACCTCAGGACGGAAAACGACTCCAGCCTGAGCTCGGAAACCTACGACCGTAACGTTTACCTGCTGAGTTTCGACCTGAGCCTCTGAGCCCAGGTAGGACGTTAACCAGTGCCTAAGGAGGAGCCGCCGATGCGCATCCCGAACATGTTCAAACTCTTTTCACTGCTGCTGATGCTGGCGTTCAGCGCCGGCGCCGCCGCTGCGCAATACCAGTTGGGCTCGGGCGATGTCATTCGCATCAATGTGCATGGCGAGCCGGACCTGACCTTCGAAGAGCTACGTCTGACCGACGCCGGCACGTTCACCTTCCCCTTCATTGGCGAGGTAGATGCCAATGGCAAAACACCGGGCGAAGTTCGCAATCTACTGGTCGAGAAGCTGAAGGATGGCTATCTGGTTGACCCCCGCGTGTCGGTATCGGTTGCCAACTATCGCGAGTTCTACATTGCGGGTGAGGTAAAGCTTCCAGGCGGTTATCCATTCCAGCCCGGCCTGACGCTCGATCGCGCCATCGCGCTGGCAGGCGGTCTGACCGAACGTGCCTCGACCAAACGCATGACTATCGTGCGCGGCTCGCAAGGCAGCCGCGAGGAAGAGAAAGCCACCATGAATACCCTGGTTCGCCCTGGCGACACGATCAACATCGATGAAGGATTCTTCTGATGAACAGCCCAGTTCGCCCGGATCGACCATGGCAGCGCCCCGCTGGGCCTGCGGCTGATAGCGACTTCATAGATCTGAAAAAGATCTGGCATGCAATCTGGTCGCGCAAGTGGGGAATCGTCCTGCTCGTTGCGGTCGTTGCGGTATTAACGCTGTTCCTGCTGTCGCGCATGACGCCGATCTACAAGGCTGTCGCTACGGTGCTTATCGAGTCCAAGGGGACACCGGTTCTATCGTTCCAGCCGGCAGCCGATACCCCCGTCGAGCTCAGCGAGTATCTGCAGACGCAGCTCAGCCTGATGCAAAGCCGGGGCGTTGCCGAGCGTGTCGTGCGCGACCTGAATCTGACCGAGCACCCCGAGTTCGATCTGCGTCAGCAGCCGGGCCCGCTGGTTGATATTGGTGGTCTCATCGATACGCTGACGGGCGAAGAACCCGAGCCGATCACTGAAGCGGAGGTCATGGATTACGCCACGCAGAAGTTCATGGAGCGCACTTCAGTCTGGGTTGAAGGCAAAAGCCAGCTGGTCTACCTCGCAGTGTCCATGGCCGACAACCTGACTGCTGCACAGGCCACCAACCAGTTGGCGCAGGCCTATATCGAAGCGCAGCTGGAAGCCAAGGTCGACATGTCGATGACGGCGGCCAGCTGGATGAATGAGCGCCTGGTTTCCCTGCGTGAGAACTTGCAAGCCTCGGAAGATCGCCTGCAGGCATATCTCGACGCGGAAGGCCTGGTCGACCTCAATGGCGTCGGCACGATTAGCGCCAACGAGCTGTCGCTCACCGGTGATCGCATGATTGATGCACGTCGCCAGCGTGCCGAGGCTGAAAGCCAGTACCGCCAGGTCCAGTCCATGCGCAGCCAAGGCTGGGAGCGTCTGGCCAGCGTACCGGCTGTTCTGGGTCACCCGCTGATCCAGCAGTTCAAGGCTGACCAGGCCCATGCCCGTTCGCGCGTCGAAGATCTTTCGCGTCGCTACGGCAACCGTCACCCGGCGATGGTTTCGGCTCGGTCGGATTTGAACGCCGCTACTGCCAGCTTGAAGCAGCAGGTCGAGCAAGTCGTCGCCAGCATCGAGCGCAACTATCAGTTGGCCGTCGCCAACGAAAGCTCGTTGAAGGCGTCTTTCGACGAGAACAAAGACCGGATCCAGGACATCTCCCGCAAAGAGTTCAAAGTGCGTGATCTTCAGCGTGAGGTCGAAAGCGACCGTGCGCTTTACGACACCTTCATGACTCGCCTGCAGGAAACCACCGCGACCTCCGACCTGAGTTCGACCAATGCACGCGTGGTCGATGCGGCCATCCCGCCAACCGAACCCAGCGCACCGAACAAGAAGCTAATTCTGGTGGTGGCGTTGTTCCTGGCGCTGGTGCTGGGTATTGCTCAGGCGATCATCCGCGAAATTCTCGACAACACCTTCAAGAGCTCCGAAGAGGTCGAGTCCAAGCTGGGTCTGCCTGTCATGGGTATCGTCCCGCAGGTGCCGCGCAAGCTGCGTAAAGAAGTCAGTCATCTGTTCGAGCGCAGCGGCGACAAGCGTTTCTGCGAAGCGGTACGGACCATCCGGACCAACTTGCTGTTGACCGAGGCCAGCCAGCCTCGTCAGGTCCTGGTCATCACTTCGACCGCGCCGGGGGAAGGTAAGAGTTCGGTCTCCGCCAACCTCGCGTTTGCTATGGGGCAGCTGCATCGCGTTCTGCTGATCGACGCCGACCTGCGCCGCGCAACCCTCGACAAGGCGTTCGATTTCAAGCCGGGCACGCCTGGCCTGGTCAACCTGATCGGTGGCAATGCCAAGCTCGAAGATTGCATCCATACGGTCGGCAACGTGGACATGATAGCCGCCGGTGCGGTGCCATCCAATCCGCTGGAACTGTTGTCTTCGCCGCGCTTCGCCAAACTGCTTGAAGTAGTCAAAGGCCGTTACGACCGCATCATCATCGATTCGCCGCCGAGCCAGGCGGTCAGCGATGCGGCGGTTCTGTCGACGCTCGCCGACGCGGTGATCTATGTCGTCAAGTCCGACAGCACGCTGATACCTCACGTGCAGAAAGGCGTGAGCCAGCTGCAGAACAGCAACGCGCCGGTCACTGGCGTGGTGCTCAACCACGTCGATATCGAGAAAGCCAAGAAGAACGGTCAGTTCCGTGGCTACTACGACCATTACGGATACAGCGAGCCACAAACGGTGTGATCCGGCTCGTTTAATCCTTTACCGGGGCGTGTCCAGCCATGCAATTGGCCCGCCCCGGATTGACTGTCTGCCCAAGCAAGAAAATTGCGCCAACGGCCACCGAAAAGGGTCGCGCCGAGGCACGCCTGTATCAATGTCTGAATCGAGGATCCTGCTATGAATATCACCGTCGTTGGAAGCGGCTACGTCGGGTTGGTTACCGGAGCCTGTATCGCGGAGATGGGTAATACGGTCTACTGCGTCGACGTCGACAAGACCAAGATCGATAACCTGAAGCAGGGCATTCTGCCGATCTACGAGCCGGGCCTCGAAGAGATCGTCACCGAAAACCATCAGTCTGGCCGTTTGCATTTCACCACCTCGCTGTCCGAGGCGGTCGAGCAATCCGAGGTGTTCTTCATCGCGGTAGGCACTCCGCCGGGCGAGGATGGTTCCGCCGATTTGCGCTACGTGCTGGAAGTCGCCAAGCAGATTGGTGACATGCTGACTGCCCCGGCGATCGTGGTGAACAAATCGACCGTCCCGGTGGGCACGGCGGATCTGGTGCGCGCAGCGATCACCGAGCGGCTTGAGGCGCGTGGCGTCGAGATCGAATTTTCAGTCGTCTCGAACCCCGAGTTCCTCAAGGAAGGTGCGGCGGTCAACGACTTCATGCACCCGGACCGCATCGTTATCGGTGCTGACAACGAGCACGCTCGCCAGGTTATGAGCGCGCTCTATGCACCCTTTATCCGCAATCGTCCGCGCACCATGTTCATGGGGATTCGCGACGCGGAGATGACCAAGTACGCCGCCAATGCGATGCTCGCCACCAAGATTTCCTTCATGAACGAGATCGCCAGCCTGTGCGAACGTCTCGACGTGGACGTCGAGAACGTGCGCCTGGGCATCGGCTCGGACGAGCGCATCGGCTACCACTTTATTTATGCCGGCTGCGGCTATGGCGGCTCCTGCTTCCCGAAAGACGTCAAGGCGCTGATCAACATTGCCCATCAGAACGACTTCGAGCCCAAGCTGCTGCAGGCGGTTGAATCGCGCAACGACCAGCAGAAGCATTCGCTGTTCAACAAGCTGTCCACCCACTTCAAAGGCGACCTGAGCGGCCGCACCTTCGCGGTCTGGGGACTGGCGTTCAAGCCTGGTACCGACGACATGCGCGAGGCGCCAAGCGTGGTACTGATCAACAGCCTGATCAATGCCGGCGCCAAGGTCCGCGCGTTCGACCCGGTCGCCCGTGAAACGGCCCGTCGTGAATTCCCCGAGAGCTGGTTCACCGACGGCCTTTTGCAGATCGTCGAAGGCCAATACGAAGCGGCCATCGATGCTGACGCGCTGTGCCTGGTCACCGAATGGAAGCCGTTCCGCCGTCCCGATTTCCGTGCGCTCAAGAAGCTGTTGAAGACGCCGCTGATCATCGACGGGCGTAACCAGTACGACCGCGAGCAGGTCAAGCGTGAAGGCTTCAGCTATTACGGCATTGGCCGTCAGCCGGTTCACGCCTGAGCGAGGGGCTGCGAGTGAGCGCCATCGATCAGTCCAGCATGCGGCGCGGTTCGTCTCCGGTGAGAGAACGTCTGGCCGCACTGCTGCACACGAGCATGCGCAGCAAGCTGCTGCGCAATATCCTGACCGTGGTGACCGGCACCGCCGGTGCGCAGGCGATCACCCTGGCCTTCATGCCGGTGATCACGCGCATTTACGGTCCGGAAGCGTACGGGGTACTCGGCACCTTTCTCAGCGTCACGATGATGTTGATCCCGGTCGCTGCGCTTACCTACCCCATCGCGATCGTGCTGCCCAAGCGCGATGGCGATGCGCGGGGGCTGGTGCGATTGGCGCTGGCGATAGCCTTGTCGCTGGCGACGGTGGTTGCGCTGGCATTGCAGTTCTTTGGCGATCAGCTTGCTCGAACACTCGAGATCGAGATCATCCAGCCGTACCTGATGCTCATCCCGTTCGTGATGTTCTGTGGCGCGGCGCTCGAGATCTGTCAGCAGTGGCTGTTCCGCACCCAACGGTTCCGTATCACGGCGAGCGTGGCGGTGGGGCACTCGTTGCTGTTCAATTCGATGCGGACCGTGGCTGGTCTGGTGCAGTCGTCTGCGCTGGTGCTGGTCTGCACCACTGCTCTGCAACAAGCGCTGCACGCAGCGATGTTGGGGCTGGCGATGCTGCGGGCCAAGCCTCATACGGACAATCATGCAGATGAAGTCGAGCAGGGCGGCCCCGGCATGCTCGAACTGGCTCGCAGGCACAGCGATTTCCCCCGGTTTCGCGCGCCGGTGATGTTGATCAATGCCGTGTCGCAGCATTTGCCGACGTTGGTGCTCGCCGCCTACTTCGGTCCGGCGGCTGCCGGTTTCTTCGCCCTGTGCAAGCAGGCGCTGACGATGCCGACCAACTTGATTGGCAAATCAGTAGCCGACGTCTATTACCCACGCATCAGCCGCGCCATCCATGACCGCGAGCCGGTCGCGGCGATGCTGCTGAAGGCGACCGCCGCACTGGGTCTGGTCGGCTTGGTGCCGTTTTCCCTGGTGGCCGTGTTCGGCCCATGGCTGTTTGCACTGGTGTTCGGTGAACAGTGGCATGTGGCGGGCGAATACGCCCGTTGGCTGGCCCTGGCCGAGTACGTGATCTTCGTCTCGCGCCCTTGCGTGGTCGCGGTTCCGGCACTGTCGCTGCAAGCCCGTTTCCTGCTGTTCGAGATCTTCAGCACCAGCTTGCGTGTGCTCTCGCTGTTTGGCGGTGCCCTGTTGATCGGCACCGCGCTGGCCACCGTTCAGGCCTTCGCCGTTGCCAGCATCGTCATCTATTCGTCGCTGATGGTGATCGTGTTGATTGCGTCGCGCAGGTGGTATGCGGCTCAGCAGAACGCGCAGCATCCAGAAGAGAGTTTCGATTGATATGAAAGTAATACATTTGGTCGCTGGCGAATTGACCGGTGGCGCCGCGCGCGGTGCGTACTGGCTGCATCAGGGATTGCGATCGCTGGGTGTGGATTCCCTCGTCTACACCAATAGTCAGGAAACCCACGGCGACACCTCTGTGGTATCCGTCAGCCGCAGCAAAAAAGACAAAATCATCAGCATCGCCAGAAGCCAGGCCGATCAAGCGTTCGCCAGCGTCTATCGCAAGCGCCAGTCGGGCATGTTCAGCGCAGGCGTCATGGGCGCCGATTTCACTGATAGCGCCGAGTGTCGCGAGGCGGACGTGGTGCATCTTCACTGGGTCAATGGTGGCTTCGTCGACATGAAGCATCTCGCCAAACTGCGCAAGCCTATTGTCTGGACCATGCGTGACATGTGGCCAATGACCGGCGGCTGCCATTACGCCATGGGCTGCGAGAAATTCACCACGGGCTGCGGCAGTTGCGATCAGCTGGGTAGTCAATCCGACAAAGACCTGTCGCGCTTCGTACTCAACCGCAAGCGCAAGTACTTGCCCGAATCGATGAAGATGATTGGCATCAGCGACTGGGTGTCTGAACAGGCCAGGCAGAGCCTGCTGTTCCGCGACTTCGATGTGCGCACCATCCACAACAATGTGGATGCCAGCGAATTCTTCCCGCTGGACAAGGCCCTTGCCCGGCAATTGCTGGGACTGACCACCGAGAAAAAGATCATCCTCACCGGCTGCACCAGCGCCAAAGACACCTACAAGGGCTTCGGCAAGTATCTGGAGATGCTTACGCACCTGGATCCGGCCAAGTACCACCTGTGTTTTTTCGGCAAGTTGGACCAGTCCATCGCCGACGCCTTGGGCTTCGACTACACCTCGTTCGGCTACCTGCACGACAGCATTTCGCTGCGCCTGCTGTATTCGGCGGCGGATGTGTTCATCGCACCGAGCCTGATGGAAGCGTTCGGCAAAACCTTGGCCGAAGCCATGGGCTGCGGAACGCCCGTGGTGTGCTTCGACGCCACCGGCCCCAAAGACATCGTGACCCACAAGCAAGACGGCTATAAGGCCGCGCCCTTCGAAGCCCAGGGTTTAGCCGAGGGCGTCGAGTGGGTCACCGGCGAGGCGGACTATCAGCAGCTCGTGCTCAATGCGCGGGACAAGATCACCAGCACCTTCGACAGTCCTGTCATCGCCCGCCAATACCAGGCGCTGTACCAGGAAATGCTCGCATGAACAGTCCGTTCGTCCGCGCCGGGCAGGGCGGTAACGCCCCGTTAACGTCAACGGCCAACTATCGACTCAATCAGCTGCAAGGCGGGGCAGAGCGCTTGGTCGCCTCTGCGCTGTCTGCTCAGCATCAACTCAATACCCCTCTCGTCATCTGGAACCTACAGGTACTCTGAAATGGAAAAGAAACGCGCGCTGATCACCGGAATTACTGGCCAGGACGGTTCCTATCTCGCTGAGTTTCTGCTGGAAAAGGGCTACGAGGTACACGGCATCAAACGCCGTGCGTCGTCGTTCAATACGCAGCGGGTCGACCACATCTATCAGGACCGTCACGTTGAAGACCAGAACTTCGTGCTGCACTACGGCGACCTGACCGATTCGTCGAACCTGACCCGCATCATCCAGGAAGTCCAGCCGGACGAGGTCTACAACCTCGGTGCGCAATCCCACGTCGCGGTCAGCTTCGAGTCGCCTGAATACACCGCCGATGTCGATGGTATGGGCGCCTTGCGCATCCTTGAAGCCATTCGCCTGCTGGGCCTGGAAAAGAAGACACGCTTCTACCAGGCCTCGACTTCCGAACTCTATGGCCTGGTCCAGGAAATTCCGCAGAAGGAAACCACGCCGTTCTACCCGCGTTCTCCTTATGCGGTGGCCAAGCTCTATGCCTACTGGATCACCGTGAACTACCGCGAAGCCTACGGTATGTACGCCTGCAACGGGATTCTCTTCAACCACGAGTCGCCACGCCGTGGCGAGACCTTCGTGACGCGCAAGATCACCCGCGGCCTGGCGAACATCGCCCAGGGGCTCGAGACGTGCCTGCACATGGGCAACCTCGATGCGCTACGCGATTGGGGACATGCCAAAGACTACGTGCGCATGCAGTGGATGATGCTGCAGCAGGATCAGGCCGAAGACTTCGTCATCGCTACAGGCGTGCAGTACTCGGTGCGTGAGTTCATCAAGTGGTCGGCTGCCGAGCTGGGCGTTGAGCTGCGCTTCGAAGGGAGCGGCATCGAAGAACGCGCCATCGTTGCCGGTATCGAAGGGGACAAGGCGCCGGCACTGAAGGTCGGTGATGTTGTTGTCCGTATCGACCCGCGCTACTTCCGTCCCGCGGAAGTGGAAACCCTGCTCGGCGACCCGAGCAATGCCAAGAACAAGCTGGGCTGGACGCCTGAGATCAGCGTGCAGGAAATGTGCGCCGAAATGGTTCGTGAGGACCTCAAGGTCGCCCAGCGCCATGCCCTGCTCAAAGAGCACGGTTTCGAAATTCCAGTGAGTGTGGAGAACTGAATATGAATCGTGACGCACGTATTTTCGTTGCTGGACATCGTGGCATGGTGGGTTCTGCGATCGTCCGCCGCTTGCAAACGCTGGGATACACCAACCTCATCACGCGCGGTCGTGAAGAGCTGGATCTGGTCGATCAGGCGGCGGTCAATGCCTTCTTTGCTGATAACAAAATCGATCAGGTGTACATGGCCTCGGCCAAGGTCGGCGGTATTCACGCCAACAACACCTATCCGGCCGAGTTCATCTATCAGAACCTGATGGTCGAGGCGAACATCATCCACGCGGCGCACGTCAACGATGTGAACAAGCTGTTGTTCCTCGGCTCGTCCTGCATCTATCCAAAGCATGCCGAGCAGCCGATGAAAGAAGAGGCGCTGGTGACCGGCGTGCTGGAACCGACCAATGAGCCTTACGCGGTCGCGAAGATCGCCGGCATCAAGCTCTGTGAAAGCTACAACCGCCAGTATGGACGGGACTATCGCAGCGTTATGCCGACCAATCTCTACGGTCCCAACGACAACTTCCATCCGGAAAACAGCCACGTGGTGCCAGCGCTGCTCAAGCGCTTTCACGAAGCGACCCAGCGTGGCGACAACGAAGTGGTGATCTGGGGCAGTGGCAAGCCTCAGCGTGAATTTCTCCATGTCGACGACATGGCCGCCGCCAGTGTGCACGTGATGGAACTGGACGACGAAACCTATCAGGCCCACACCCAGCCGATGCTTTCGCACATCAACGTCGGTACTGGCGTGGACTGCAGCATCCGCGAACTGGCGGAAACCATTGCGCGGGTCACCGAATACCAGGGTGAGTTGAAGTTCGACAGCAGCAAGCCGGATGGCACGCCGCGCAAGCTGATGGATGTCTCGCGCCTCAAGGCGCTGGGCTGGCAGTCGAGCATCAGTCTGGAAGACGGTCTGCGCGACGCCTATCGCTGGTTCGTCGAAAACCAGCACCAGGCGCGTCACTGACCGAAAGAGCTGCCGCCAGGGATGCATCTTGCAGCAGCGGACCTTTCGTCCGCTGCTGTTGTCCATCCATGGCGCACGTTTTCCTCGCCGCAGTGGGCCGCCTCATCCAAGTCATCAGGATGGGCTGCTCGGTTCTATGTTTCGCCCGTCAATCGGATACTGGAGAGATCGCTTGTTAAGGAAAGTTCTGGCGTACAAGAATCTGTTGTTCATCCTGTTACTGCTGAACTCGACCTGCTTCTTCCTGACGGATGACAAACGGGCCGGGATCGCGTACTTCCAAGAGCTGTTCCTGCTGCTGGTGGTTGCGGCAACGGCCTGTCTGTTCGTAGCGTGGAAATGGGTCTATCAGTCCAAGACGAGCCTGTGGATCATTTTCATGGGCTGCCTGTTACCGGTGATATCGGCGGTACTCGCCAACCTGAACTTCGGTCAGCCGCTGGCGTATGGCTTGCTGGAAGAACGTCGTTTCTTCCAGTACCTGGTGTTCTTTCCGACGCTGTTCTTGTTGATCAAGGCATCTCCCACCCAGGAAGAGCTGGCGAAGTACTTTCTCTATGTCGCACTGTTTTGCGCGACGCTGGGCTTTGCCTACTACTTAGGGATCATTCCCCAGAACCAGATCGCCGCGTTCACCGTCGATGACTGGACGCAGTATGAAGACCTGCTGCGCCCGAATCGTTTTCGTATCGGCTCGCCGTTCGTGACCGTTGCCGTGTTCATGGTGATGTACAGCATGAAGGACCGCGTCACTCTTGGGCGGCTGGCCATTCTTCTCTATTTCGTCGCCTACCTTTGGTTGGTCATGCAAACACGCCAGACCATGCTCGTCTGGGCGCTGGCCGGGGTATGGATTTTCCGCAAGCGTATCGACTCGTTAATGAAGCTGAGTGCGCTGGGTGTGATAGTTCTGGTGGTGTCGTATCTGCTGGTTCCGGAGTTTTATCACGAGCAGTTCGCACGCTTCGACGCCTTGCTGTTCGATGCGACATCCGGGCCTGGAGTGCGTGATACCACTGTTTCGGTGATTCTCGACGCCATCAGCGCGAACAATTATTTCGGTATGGGCGCGCTGTCCCTGCAATGGAATGGCGGGTTCTCAAGGATCTATAACTCGCACTTCTATCTGGCGGATGTCGGAATATTCGGCGTCTATCACCGCTACGGTTTCCTGACGCCAGTCGTAGTCCTGATGTTCTATGGCGGCTTCATCTGGGTCATGCGCCAGTGTTCGGACAAGGGCAACCTTCTTGCCGCATTACAGCTTTCGTTCGTGGTGAGCATGCTGAATATCACGCTGTCCAACGCGCTGACGTTCTCGGGCGACGTGTATGGAATGGCGGCTGCGTTCTTCCTCTATTACGCCAAGTTGCAGATGGCGGATGCTCCTCTCAATGCAAATCTAGAACAGGTGAATTATGGTCAGTTTCAGTATCGTAACTATAAACTGGAATAATTTTGATGGCCTGAAGGAAACCTATCGGAGCCTGGCCAGCCAGACTCACCGAAACTTTCGCTGGATCGTAATTGACGGTGCGTCAAAAGATGGCAGTGGTGAGTGGTTAAGAAGCCTGGATGACAGTCAGGCAGAAATAACGATAGAGCCGGACAAAGGCATCTACGATGCAATGGAAAAAGGGCGCCAAAGAGCCGTTGAGACCCCCGGCTATACCCTGTTTCTAAACAGTGGCGATTCCTTTGCTGATCCGAATGTACTTGAGCGGATCAATGAAGAATTAACGAATGCCACCGTCGCACCAAAATTCATTTACGGCGATTTTTATCGCAAAGAAGCTAGCGGCGAGTTGAAGCGTACCGCCGCTCGGCCCATTGAGCGCGCACCGCTTGGTTTGCCGGCTAGCCATCAAACGATGTACTTCGAGAACGAGCGGCTGCAGCGGTTCAAGTTCCGGTTGGATTACAAGTTGTCGGCCGATTACTGCTTGCTGCTCGAGTTTCTCCAAGGGCTGGACCTGCAGGCTGAAGTCCTTCAGTTGCCTTTCCCGCTGTGCATTTTTGATACAACCGGTGTTTCACATCAACGACGCTTCGAGGCGATTCGTGAAGACATGGATATCAGGCAGCGCTTTCTGAATTTTTCCAAACCTAATGCGTTAGCGCTCTATGCGCTGCATTACGTGCATACGCACTCCAAGCAATTGCGCGCCTCGTTGGGGCGCTGAGCAACAGGTAACCGACCTAAGAAAATGGACTGTCAAAAGAACAGGGTGCAGGAGAGAGTTCGATGAATTACCGAAGCCTGAATGATCTGTCGCGGCTGAGTACAGAATGTGCCGGCAAAATTCCCAACGATGTCGATCTAGTTGTCGGCATACCAAGAAGTGGGATGTTGGTCGCCAGCATCATTGCGCTGAAACAGAATCTTCCGTTAACGGATCTCTACTCATTCCTGCGCAATGACGACCTGAAGAAGGGCAGTACCCGCACCTACAAGCATGCTGAACTGGTCAAACCAAGGGAGGCGAAAAAGATTCTGCTGGTCGACGACAGTATTTCATCGGCTAAGTCCATGCGTGCCGCGGAAGAACAGGTTCGTGCGAGCTATGACGGCCAGGTAGTGACCATGGCGGTATTTGCCGAGAAACATAATCGGCACCATGTCGACTTTCATCTCGAGCTCGTCGAACAGCCTCGGGTCTTCGAGTGGAACGTCATGCACCATCCTTACCTGGCGCAAGCGTGCCTGGATATCGACGGTGTGCTCTGTATCGACCCGACCAACGAAGAGAACGATGACGGCCCGAACTATCGGGAATTTCTCAGCTGCACGCGCCCTTTATTCATTCCCTCGGTCAAGGTCGCGCACTTGGTGACCAGCCGGCTGGAGAAGTATCGCGCCGAAACGGAAGAATGGCTGGAACGCAACGGCGTGCAGTACGGAACGCTGCACATGCTGGATCTGCCCACCGCCGAAGAACGCCGGCGCTTGAACATCCATCACAAGTTCAAGGCGGAGGTGTATGCCAAGCAACCGCTGACACGATTGTTCGTCGAAAGCGAAGTTAGGCAGGCCGTCGAGATCATGAAACTCAGCCGCAAGCCGGTCTACTGCATCGAGACCAATGAGATGTATGTGCCTGGGCAGGTCTACAACCTCAAGGCCAATACGCTGCGCAAAACTCACAGTCTCAAAGCGAAACTGATTGGGAAGGCCAAGTCGATATTGAGCAGGTGGGCGCCCGTAGCGCCATCATCGAAGAGTTGAAGGCGAGGTTGGTTGTGTATCCAAGGTTTGCAACCAACCTGCCGTCCGCATGAATACAGTCAGTGTTTAGGTCCGATGCGAGTGCATTCGCCCTGGCCGACGTATTTGCTGAGTACATCCCACTGAGGGCGGTCTCGGCCGTCCTTGGTGGGTTCGACGGATAGTTTGTATTTGCCCCAGGAAGAGCCCGCCGCCCAGTAGGTAATCGGGATGCAGTGCTCCTGCAGATAAGCCAACAAGTTATCCATGGCTTCGAGGTAGCGAGGTTCATCGGCGGGAATGCCGAACTCGCCGATATGGCCTTGTTTGTCGTGCTCGATCAGCCAGTCGATAAAGGGTTTGACGCGCTTGACGCCTAGCATGGTGTCGAAGTTTTTCTCCAGCGGCTCCTTGTAGTGTCCGCTGCCATGTTTATCGATGTACAGGTGAGCTGAAAATATCAACTTGTCGGAGGGGTCATTCAGTTGCAGCAACGGATCATTGAATTTCGGCCAGCGATAACTGCTGGACCAGAAGTTGCCCTCGATAAGCAGGGGCCGCTTCTGGTCATGTTTTCTGATGGCGTCGATACCGGCCTGAGCGGCAGCCGGCCAGTATTCATCAGCGCCATGTGGCTCGTTCATGATGTCGTAGGCATAAAGACCTTTTTCATCTTTCCAACGCTTGGCCACACGTTCGAGCAGATCGGCATATGCCGATATCGGCACGGCCTCAGTGCCGATTATCTGCTTGCGATAACGGGCATAGTTATGAATATCGAGGATGACGCGCATGTCGTATTGAGCGGCCTGTTGCAGAGTCTGGTCGATCAGTTCCGCATAGTCCTCGTCAAGTTCGGCATTCAATGCTGGTTGCAGGCGCTCCCACATAATGGGGAAGCGGATGGTCTCGATACCCTTGGCTTTCCACTGGGCAAGGTAGCCGGGCGCAGGGAAGAAATAATTTGTTTTATATTTTCCGGGGATGACATTACCGGAAAATGCGGCTCCGCCAATATTCAATCCAACCAGATCGATATTTTCTGCGTAGCTAGCGGCACTCGAGAGGGCAAGCGTGAGTCCGAGGAGTATTCCTTTTGACCGGTCCGAAGCGCTGCGTGTCCTTAACATCTCACTACCTCATTCTGCTCTTTGGGACGATACCGCGGCTGCGGCTGCTTCGTTTGTCCGGTGACGGCAGGCATTGTTCATTTTTGACAGGCGAATCTTTCCGCCTGGCGGCGCACGACCACCAAGATTGCTGTCGGACGCCAACAACTTTTTTTCACGGGTTACAGACAGAGAATCTATTTATGAAAAATCCCCTCACCAAAAGGATGGATCCTTTGATAGGGAAGCTGAAACTACTGGAAGAAGCCGATACAGGTCCTTTCATCTCTGAACTGAAAAAGCGTGACTCACCGACGATTCTTGGCTTTCTCAATCAGCACGGCTACAACATTGCGCAGCGTCAGCCGGCGGTGTTGGATAGCTTTCTGCAGGTCAACTACCTCCTGCGCGACGGGATAGGCATCAAGATGGCCTGCTCATTCAATGGGCGGGATCCCAAGGCTAACCTCAACGGGTCAGACTTCATTCCTGAGCTGATCGAGGATCTGGTAGGCGAGTCCAAAGACCGCTACGAGCTGTTTGCCATGGGCACCCGTGAACCCTGGCTCAGCGAGGGTGCGCGCAATCTGTTCGGAAACAGGCATTTCCATGCCATCGATGGCTTCAAGGCGCCCGAGGATTATCTGGCGTTCTACCAGAAGCACCACGTACCTGGTCGCTATCCAATCATCGTGCTGGCCATGGGGATGCCCAAGCAGGAGCGCGTTGCGCTGCACCTGCAGAAGGCCATGGATACCCGTGCGCTGCTGATTTGCGGCGGCGCCATTCTGGACTTTTCGGCGCAGCGTTTTCCCCGTGCCCCCGTTGTCTTTCGCCGCCTGGGGTTGGAGTGGGCGTTCCGCATGCTCATCGAGCCGCGCCGGCTGTTCAAGCGTTATGCCATCGGTATACCCGTCTTCTTTTATTACCTGTCGCGTAACGCACTCTCCAGTGCTCGCCGTGTAGACGACTGGAACGCGCTCAAGCGCGAGCCCTGAGCCATCCCCGCTGTCTGTCGTATGGCCATGGAAGGTTGCGGCAGAAAGGCGGTGATGACGGCTATCGTGGGATCACACGTAACGACATCAGCAAGCTGAACAGGTAATGCGCCGAGAGCGTGATGGCGTAAACCAGCAAAACTGAAGTAATCGGCAACTCAAGCAGGTGACCGCTGGCGAAGCAGGCGAGGGTGAGCACGGCCCGTTGTATGTTCAATGCCAAGAGCAGCCGCTGCCCCTGGAAGACCGAAAGCAGATGCGAAGCGGGCGCATGCATGAATTGGAACAGCAGATAAATCGCCAATAACGACGCCATCTCGCCCGCCATCGTCCATTCAGTGCCAAACGCCAACGCAAATATTCGCTCGCCGAAGAGCAGCAGTACTAGCGTCGGCGCCAGCGCGAGGGCCAGCAAGCGCTTGATCACCGAATAGGTCAGCGTGAGGATTTCCGCGGGGCGCTTACGTCCAATCGTAGCGATTTCAGCGTAATACGCCTTGCTGGTCGAATGCCCGAGCAGATTCATCGGTAAAGCCAGCGTCATCATGGCCAGCCCGAGTTGACCCGTCGTTTGCGGGTCGTAGAGGGCCGCGGTCAGCAGCAAAGGCGCCTGGCTGGAGACGATCTGCAGCAACTGTGAAGGCAGGCGGTAGGTCGGAAAGCTTCGATAGTGCCGCATTAGCCGCCAGGCCCGTAACAGGGTGACCTGGCGCCAGTAGCGCTTTATATCCGCCTCGAACAACCGTATTAGCCTGATTGTCCCCGCGCCAGCCCCTAACACCTGGCCAGCCAGCAGCCCGACCGGCTTCAAACCCAGCAGTCCCAGCGCCACCTTGGCAATCGAACCCACAACGCTCTGCTGCAGCTGGGTGCGTGCGATGGCCGGATAGGCGCGTCGGCGTACGGCCCAGATCAACAGCACCTCATAGATACCAGCGCTCGTCAATGCGACCCCTAGCATCCAGCGATACGGCATCAGCGCTTCCATCGAGACCAGGGTCAGCAAAGCGGGGCCGCCGAGCCACAACAGGACGCTCACCGTTACTGTTGCCACGGTTACGAAGATCGCGGACAGAACCATCAGCGTCATCGCAGTGCCGTCCCTGCTAGGCAGCGGAACCGCGAGCTCGTAGCGCAGCGTCATCATGGGGGTAAGAATCAGCAGCAGCGCGTTAAAGACCGACAGGACAGCGAAATGCTCGGGGCTGTAGATGCGAGTGAGGAGCGGGATGGATGCGAGGCCCACAATCCGGGCCAAGCCGTTGCCGACGGCCAGCGTCGCCATGCCCTTGAACACCTTGGCGGAGGCGTTTCCGGCCAGTTGTTGTCGGGCTGCGAGCAGCTTGCCCATAAGGAGGCTATTCACTCGAACTCCCTTCCCGGTGGGCGAGCCGCCTGTGCGGCACGCGTGGTTCCCAGTGGAGCACCATTCTTAGAGTGGGTTATGCCGCACGATGCTTGAAGTGCATCTGGCAATAAGAAGCTGCTCCCCTGAAAAAGTTTCTGCGGTGGGTAGCCAGTTTTGTCGCATGGACGGTATCGACGCCTTCTGATCAGCGCCGAAGGTCTTTTCGCATGGGGAGCTGACAGATGCGGTCGGAGCATCTGCAGGCACGCCACGATCTGCTTGCTCTTGCGATGGAATCGGCGCTAGCCAATGCCTGGCCCGGATGTCTTAAGCGGCTGCCCGATGCCCTCGTCATAAACCAACTCACCGTGGTTGAGTCTTGCTGGCGAGGTATAGGGGTGCCGTGTCAGACGTTGTTCGTCCTGGATATGCAGTACTTCGACGCCGCGCAACTTCAGAACATCCGACACCATGGAGCGGTGGCATCGCCACCAGAGCACTTCGGCACACATGATCGCGGTGGGTTTCTCGGCTGCCAAGCGCAAGAGCTGTTGTATCCCGCAGGCGAACTCGTCGGTGTGCAGGTGTTCGGCGTAGCCACGAAAGGAGCTATTGCGCCATGCGCTCGCGCTCGGTCCCGGCGTGGCCCGCCGCCGGCCCCCAAGCGCTTCGATCCACTCATAGGCGATCCCATGCTCGGCGAGCGAGGCTTCGAGGGTTGCCGACATGAATTGCGGTAACCGCCTTGAGCCCGGAAAACGCCGCACATCGGCGATGGCCTGGATGCCGTAGTGCTCCAGTAAGGCGATGAAGGTCTCGGTTGTTCGGGTGGAATGGCCGACGGTCCAGATCTGCTGGGGCTGAACCGGGCTCATTTAATCCGGCTCAGCGCGCCGCCCTTGTGCATTGCAACGTGATCGGTCTTGTCGCTTTCGATCTCGTATTGAGGTTCTTCAGGGCTGGCGTGTCGCGTGTGGCCTTTGTAGTCGGTGTCTCGGGTATGCACTTTGACGATGCGCCCCGTGACGTGCCCGGCTTCAGAATTCCAGCGTACGTGGTCACCCTTTTCGAATCGTTCTTGCGACATAGATCGTTTCTCCATCTTTGATTTCGCCATAGCCACGCCTTCTTTCATGAGTGGAAGCGATGCTTCCTCCTCTATCAGCGACCGGAAATCAGGCTTCCTTACGCCTACCGTTTGTCGGGTTAATTAATAGGCCTGTGCTTAGCGATCGCTCTAGGAATTCAAAAAAATGACGCTGTAGCTGGCGTAACCGCAACGGGCTAAAGCGGATTAAACCCTATTTGCAGTGATGGCACTAAGCCATGAAATAATAGCGGATTAATGGCCGGTCAAAATTGTGACGTAGGGTTGACGATCTAAAGCCGTCAAATAAATTTTGAATCGTTTTGGAAACCTATTATAAAGACGCCACGCAACGGATTGCCGGGTTCCACTACTGGTGATCCGGTGTCGTTGCAACGCGGTTCGTCCGGTTGCGCAAGTGATGCATCTGCCCCAAGCGCCTGTACGACTTAATTACAACTCCCGCCACTTTTTTAAAGGCTCCGGCCTTTAGAAGTATTAAGTTTCGGAGAGACTAGATGTCTACCAATGTATTTATGGGCGCCCCTAAGGCACTCGTTCGTTCTATCGCGCTCGCTGCAGTATTCAGTGCTGTTACCTTTACAGGCGAAGTGGCTGCTGCCGTCACAGCAAGTACCTCTTCCTCGACCGCTTTCACGTCTTCGATCAACAAGTTCACCAGTAACGATTTCCTTAACGGCGTTTGGCGCCGCACCGCCGCGTTGTCAGTACCGGCCACTTCGGCTTCCATCGCTGCATTCAAGCCGGGCGTTCAGATCAAGTTCGCTGACGGCCAGGTGCGCAAGATTTCCAAGGTCTTCAAGGTTGGAAGCAATCTAAGCATCTACGTACATGGTGGTCTGTTGGATGGCGGTAAAGTCGGCGCCCCGCGCACCGTCAGCACCGTGGTTGCGACTGCAGCCCCTAGCGCGCCAGCTGCCCCGGCTCCGGTTGTAACCGCCCCCAGTGCACCTAGCAGCACTTACACCGCTTCGATGAACAGCTTCACCAACTCCGATTGGGAGAACGGCATCTATCGCAAGTCCGCCGGCTTCTCGATCCCGGACACCGGGGCAAACAAGGCCGCGTTCGCGGTCGGTTCATCGGTCAAGTTGGCCGATGGCCAGGTGCGTACGGTCGCTGCGGTCTATGACGTAGGCGCGCATCTCTCTGTCATGCTTAAAGGCACTGCGCTGTCCGCCAGCGCTGTCGGTTATCCCAAGACCATCAGTGTTGTATCCAGCAGCACCGGCACAACTACGCCGCCAGCGGCCGTTGCGCCTGCTCCAGCGCCGACCCCGGCACCAGCCCCGACTCCAGCACCTGCTCCGGCCCCGGTAGTCAGTGATGGCAGCGGTATTAATCTTGTGGGTGTCAACTTCGGTTCGGGTGTGTTCGATCCGGGCACTGTTCCGGGTATCTACAATAAGGGATATACCTACGCGGACGAGTCCTACTACAAGCGTCACGCCGGGCTCGGCTTCAAGCTGGTTCGCCTGGGCTTCCTCTGGGAGCGTATCCAGCCCAAGCTGGGTACCGAACTGGACGCAGCTGAACTGGGTCGCATCAAGCAGTCCTTGGATTACGCACAGAAGTACGGCATCAAGGTCGTCCTTGATATGCACAACTACTATCGCTACTACGGCAAGGTAATTAACTCGCCGGAAGTGCCACGCGCCCAGTTCGCCGAGACCTGGCGCAAGATTGCGGTAGCGGTGTCCAAGCATCCTGCGCTGTATGGCTACGGTCTGATGAACGAGCCTTACAACACTGGTAACAACCTCTGGCCGCAGACGGCTCAGGCTGCTGGACAGGCGATCCGCAAGATCGATCCGTCCAAGTGGATCATGATCGCCGGTGACCGTTACTCCAGCGCCTTCCACTGGCAGAAGTACAACACCTCGTTGATCAATGATCCGTGGATGCGTGATCCGAAGAACAACCTGGTGTACGAAGCGCACCAGTACCTGGACTTCGACTACTCGGGTACCTACACCAAGCGTGCTGAAACCTTTGCTCCGATGCTGGGTGTCGAGCGGGTCAAGCCTTGGGTCGAGTGGCTTAAGGCGAACAAGCTGCGCGGGTTCCTTGGTGAGCACGGCATTCCGGACTTCTCTCCATCTGCTGTGGTCGCGACTGACAACCTGCTGGCTTACCTGAACGCGAACTGCATCCCGAGCACGTACTGGGCTGCCGGTCCTCGCTGGGGTGAGAACATCATGGCGCTGGACGTGTCGAGCGGTAAGCATCGTCCTCAGCTGGCTCCGCTGCAAAAGCATGCCGCTGCCAAGAAGACATGCTCCACCATCGGTCCGCTGTAACAGCGGCTGATTTAAAGAACGGGCCTTCGGGCCCGTTTTTTATTGTCTGGGGGGTTCTTGTTTGCGAATAACAGTGCAGCTCGTCGGCTGCGGTTCCGCTCTGAAACTATCGCGAGATGAGTTTGGCAATCAGCGATACATACAACGAATGCACATGTTGCCGTTTCGCTTGCTATTTGCCGCTTCGCTTTAACGCAGTATTCATGCGGCATAGCGCGAAATGGTTGGCGAAGTGCCACTTGGCGAAGTGGCCGAAGTTCATTTCGTGTTTAGTTTTCATTAGCTTGCGGAGGGCACTTCTCATGGTCCCAAAAGAATGGAACTCAAAAATCTACCCCCGGTCACCATATATGTGCGCACCGAAAATACACAGTTCGCGGCTCACCGCTCCTACTGTGTCCCTACGGACCGTGGTCTTCCGGCCAAGCCATATAAAAGGTGAATCAAATGACTACACCCGACGAAGAAATTACTGGTTACGGTGGCCAACCTAAGACCGGCCCCAATTCCACAACCAGCTCCACAGGCTCTAACGCCACCAGCTCGACGAGCTCGAACATGGGGTCGGGTGGAAGCCATACCTCAAATCAAAGCTCCAACACAGGCTCCAGCACTGCCGGACATGCCGCTGAAGATGCTAAGGCGAAAGCTCGTCAAGCGGCCGATCAGGTAAAAACTCAGGGCAAATCTCAGTTGGAAGGCTATCGGGAAACCGCAGCTGATGAAATTGAGAAAGTCGCCCAAAGTGCTAAAGCTGCTGCTCAAGAGCTAGAAGGGCAAGACCGCCTTGGGCTGTCCAACTACGTCTCTGACATGGCGCAAAGCATGGTGCAGTTCTCCGATAGTCTGCGTGGCAAGAGCGTGGACGAGCTGTTCCAAGACGTGAATCGTCTTGCACGAAACAACCCCGCTCTGTTCCTCACCGGGAGTGTGGCTTTGGGCTTCGGCCTTACCCGTTTTGCCCGCGCTTCGAGCAAGCGCGCATCGCAAGAAGATTATGGCCATCAGAGCAGCCATGCGGTCGGTGGCTCCAGCAGCCATCACAGTTCCGACCAAGATGAGCTAAACGATCGTCTCAGCACAGGTGAGCCGGGCTCTATCGGTAGTGTTAGCAATGCAGGCGTTTCGTCTGCAACCAGCACTTCCAGGCCGACCACCGGAACCTCTGTAGGTACCGGCTCAGCTACCGGCGTCGGAACAGGCCTTGGCACAGGCTCCACTGGGACGGGCACCCGTACTGGCGCCAATACCAGCAACGGGTTGGGTGTTGGCTCGAACGCTGGCTCCAGCAGCACGGGTTCCACTACCAGCCGCGACGGCAAGGGTACCGACGGAGGACTTTTCCCATGAGTGAAGCACGTAAGACAACGAACACGACCTCCACTGCCAATACGACCGCAGAGCCTGGCCACCGCGCCGAAAGCGACACCTCTGTAGGTGGACTGCTTCGTCAGCTAACGCACGAAGTGCCGTCCTTGATCACCAAGGAGCTGGCGCTGGCGAAGGCTGAAATGACCGAGTCGATCCGCGCGACCAAAGCGGGTGCCGGCAGCGTCGCTACCGGCGGTGCAGTGCTTCTCGGCGGATTCATCGTTCTGTTGATGTCGGCCGTATACGGGCTGAGCAACGTGGTCGAGCCTTGGCTCGCCGCGCTGATCGTCGGCGCTGTTGTAGTGGTTATCGGGTTGATCATGGTGTCGTCCGGCAAGAAGAAGTTTCAGGCTTCTTCGTTCAAGCCGGAGCGCACCATTCATTCGGTCAACAAGGATAAAGAAGCTGTGAAGGGGCACACATCATGAGCACACGTAATCAGATTGATGCCGAAGCGCAAAAGGATCCGGACGAGCTAGAGCGTGAGATCGATCAGACCCGTACCGAGATCGGCAACATTGTTCATGCGCTTGAAAACAAGCTCTCTCCCGGTGAGTTGATCGATACCGCACTGGGCTACGTCAAAGGCGGCGGTGGCGAGTTCTTCAGTAACCTGAGCAATACGGTAAAGGCCAATCCGGTGCCGACCGTGCTTACCTCGATCGGCCTGATCTGGATGATGGCTGGGCAGAATCGCCAGCCTCACTCCAACGTCACCACAGCGGGTTACAACACTGGTTCGAATGGCCCGTCGATGGGTGACAAGCTGTCCGCCAAAACCGCTGGCATCAAGCAGCAAGGTGCCAGCATGAAAGAAAAGGCTAGCCATATGGGTCAGAGCGTTTCCGAGTCGTTGGGCAGTGCGCGCACTCGAGCAAGCGACTCCAGTCGTCAGGCATCCGCCCGGCTTCGCGGTGGTGCAGACCGGGCACGTGGCGGATTCAACCAGCTCCTGCAGGAACAGCCCTTGGCTCTTGGTGCGATCGGTATCGCATTGGGCGCTTTGATTGCTGCATCGGTCCCACCATCCCGTCGTGAAGACGAAATGCTCGGTGAGGCCAGCGATCGCATGACCGATCAGCTTCGCCACAAAGCGGAAGAGGGCTATCAAAAAGCTTCCGCCAAAGGTGAAGAAGTGGCGAATCGCGTCAAGCAGGACGTCAGCAACAGCAGCGATAGCAACCGCTCGAACTCCGGCTCGACCGGTACTACCGGTACGACGTCAGCCGGTATATAACGCAGCGCCACGCTGAGTCGACTTAGGTCGGTGATAGCGTCTGTTTCGCCGGTGCGGGCTTGAGTCCGCACCGGCGAAATTCGATAATGCGCCGCTCGGCGCCGGTGTAGCTCAGTAGGTAGAGCAGCGCATTCGTAATGCGAAGGCCGGGGGTTCGACTCCTCTCACCGGCACCAATGAAATCAAAGGCTCGCAGCGATGCGGGCCTTTTTATTGTCCAGCGGTTAGGCAGCGTCGCGATGCATCGTAGCGACGTTTCAGTCGCAAGAAAGAGTGCCTGATAGCGGACTGCTTTCTCGCAAAAGAATAAGACATCTAGCCTGGAAGCCGGATAATAGCGATCAAATGTATCGTTCTGGTAATCCCGCATGGAAATCAAGGTTAATTTTCTCGACAACCTCAGGCTCGAAGCCAAGTTTGATGATTTCACGGTGGTCGCCGATCAACCAATTCGTTACAAAGGCGATGGTTCGGCACCGGGGCCTTTCGACTATTTCCTGGCTTCGTCGGCGCTATGTGCCGCGTACTTCGTAAAGTTGTATTGCCAGACTCGCAGTATTCCTACCGAAAATATCCGTCTATCGCAGAACAACATTGTCGATCCGGAGAATCGCTACAACCAGATATTCAAGATTCAGGTCGAGTTGCCTGCGGATATTTCCGATAAGGACCGCCAGGGCATCTTGCGTTCAATCGAGCGCTGCACTGTCAAGAAGGTGGTGCAAACCGGGCCGGAGTTCGTCATTGAAGAGGTCGAGAACCTAGACGCCGATGCGCAGGCCTTGCTTCTGCCCGGCACAGAATCAGAGGCGCGCACCTATATAGCGGGTAAGGATCTGCCTTTGGAGCAGACGATCACCAATATGTCCGGACTCCTGGCCGATCTTGGCATGAAGATCGAAATCGCCTCGTGGCGCAATATCGTGCCGAATGTCTGGTCGTTGCATATCCGCGATGCGCATTCGCCGATGTGTTTTACCAACGGGAAAGGCGCCACTAAGGAAAGTGCTTTAGCGTCGGCGCTAGGCGAATTTATCGAGCGGATCAATTGTAATTTCTTCTACAACGATCAGTTCTGGGGAGAAGATATTGCCAATGCCGCGTTCGTTCATTATCCGAACGAGCGTTGGTTCAAGCCTGGCCGTAAGGATGCGTTGCCGGCGGAAATACTCGATGAGTATTGCCTGGAAATATATAACCCCGACGGAGACTTGCGCGGCTCGCATTTGTACGACACTAACTCTGGCAATGTAAAGCGCGGCATCTGCGCATTGCCTTATATCCGGCAGTCGGATGGGGAGGTGGTGTATTTCCCATCCAACCTGATCGAAAACCTGTTTCTCAGCAATGGCATGAGTGCCGGCAACACACTGGCCGAAGCTCAGGTGCAATGCCTGTCAGAAATTTTCGAGCGCGCCGTTAAACGGGAAATCCTCGAAGGTGAAATTGCGCTGCCGGATGTTCCTCAGAACGTATTGGCAAAATTCCCTGGCATCGTAGCGGGCATCAAGGGGCTGGAAGAGCAAGGCTTCCCGGTGCTGGTCAAAGATGCCTCGCTGGGCGGGCAGTTCCCGGTGATGTGCGTCACCTTGATGAACCCACGTACCGGTGGCGTATTTGCCTCATTCGGCGCTCATCCGAGTTTCGAAGTTGCGCTGGAGCGCAGCCTCACGGAGTTGCTGCAAGGACGCAGTTTCGAAGGGCTCAACGATTTGCCTCAGCCGACCTTCGAAAGCAATGCGGTGACCGAGCCGAACAACTTCGTGGAACATTTCATCGATTCGAGCGGTGTGGTGTCGTGGCGCTTCTTCAGCTCCAAAGCAGACTTCGATTTCGTTGAATGGGATTTCACGGCCGATGGCGACGACGCCAATGCCCAGGAGGCCGCAACCTTGTTCGGCATCCTCGAAGAGATGGGGAAGGAAGCCTATATGGCGATCTACGAGGACCTGGGCGCAACGGCTTGCCGCATCCTTGTGCCCGGCTACTCCGAGATCTACCCGGTGGAGGATCTGATCTGGGATAACACCAACAAAGCGCTACTGTTCCGTGCGGATATCCTGAGTCTGCACAGCCTGGACGATGCCGGTTTGCAAGCGCTTATCGAGCGGCTGGAAGAAAGCGAACTGGATGACTACACCGACATCACGACATTGATCGGAATTGAGTTCGACGACAACACCGCTTGGGGGCAGCTGACCATTCTTGAGTTGAAGCTGTTGATCTATCTCGCCCTGCAGCGATTCGAAGAAGCCAAAGAGCTGGTTGAGGCCTTTCTGCAGTTCAACGACAACACCGTCGAGCGCGGCTTGTTCTATCAGGCGTTAAATGTCGTATTGGAGGTGGAGCTGGACGAGGAGCTGCAACTTGATGATTACGAGGTCAACTTCCGCCGGATGTTTGGCGATGCTCGGATGGATGCGGTGATCGGGTCGTTGGACGGTAGCGTGCGCTTCTTCGGCTTGACGCCTACCAGCACCAAACTCGAAGGGCTTGATCGCCACCAGCGGCTCATTGACAGCTACCGGAAGCTCCATACGGCTCGAGCCAATGCGATGACTTCGGTTCGCTAGTTTGTCGGCCTAGCGAAGGCTGATGGACAAAAATGCCCGCATAGTTGCGGGCTCTTTCGTGGTGCAGCGCGGCTGCTGATTCAGTTCGCGGCTACGGCTTCCGGCTTGTGCTGTTCGTTGCGGGTTTTCTCACCGCGCGCAGGGGCCGCGTCGTAGAGCTCGACCATATGGTCGAGGTTAGCCCGCACGCGGCCTTTCATGGCTTCGACCACCGCGCGCAGCTCGGCCCGCTGGCTGTCGCCGAATACGTTGATCAGGTTGGTGCCGATCTGGCTGATCTGTGGGACCTCTGCAAAGCCGCACGACTGCTTGGGAACCCAGGTTTCAAGAAAGCTCGAGAGCTTGATCACGCGCTGCGGGAGCAATGCTATTTGCGGAACGGCGTAGGCAAGCGCGGTAATCGCGCCGTGCAGGCTGGTACCGCAATAGAGCTTGCTGGTGGCGATGCAGCGAATGATGTCTTCGATGTTGCCACTGTCTACCCGGTAGGCGCGCTCGTCACCGAGCAGGCTGTGCAGCTTGTCGAGCGGTTCGTCATCCGAGTGCCCAGGTGCCTTGCCGATGGTGAGCAGCGCGATCTTCAGCCCGGTATTGACGTTGAGTTCGGTCAGTTGCTGAGCGATCGCCTCGATGCGGCGCTTGGCGTGGTGATCGGAGATATGGAAGACGATATGGCCGGGCTCGGCGGGATCGACATGCTGCGGGAAGATATCGGATATCAGGATCGCGCTATCCGGCACCAGGTTGTGTTCGACTCCGAGCTTGTCCAGCTCAGCCGAGGTTTCCCGGTCACGTACCGACACATAGGTGCAGTCTTTGAGGTTGCGCTTGATGGCGTCATGGATCAGCGGCTTCTTGCGGCTGATCTCGTTTCCACCGACGCTGTTGTACATCACCTTGTAGCCGGGCAGGTCGCGTTCGCCAAGGACGAGCGGAATGTCCGACGGAATCGAAGTGAGCATACGGCTCAGGCGGATGAACGCCTTATGGCCGATCAGATAGGGGCTCGCCTTGATCGGGTAATAGATCGCCTGCGGTGCGAGGTAGCCGATGATGCTTTCCCACTGCGCCGTAAGGCACTCGCCGCCGGCCACGATGAGCATCGTTTTGGGCTGCTGACGGGTGGCATCCAGCGCTTTTTTCAACGGAACGGTGGGAAGCGCCCCGTACCGTGAAAGATTGGACTTCTTGGTCGCGGCGACTATCACGGAAAAGCGACCATCCGCTTCCAGGTAACGCTTGAGGACGATTGCAAAGAGCAGATCGCCATAGTTGTGCCGGTCATAGGCTCCGTAAGCGATTACGTTTACCCGGTCAGTCATGGCGTCGGACTCCTTTCGATGTTCTTGAACTGCACGT
>Ga0163200_1000215_pt1 | contig 26767 bp, 23 predicted proteins | sample PL_2010_200m_FD_113535 | JGI IMG/M metagenome (GOLD analysis project Ga0163200, IMG submission 113535) | Freshwater microbial communities from Powell Lake, British Columbia, Canada to study Microbial Dark Matter (Phase II) - PL_2010_200m | ecosystem: Environmental > Aquatic > Freshwater > Lake ... | reverse complement strand
TTTTACTTATATATATGATGTGTATCATATATCGGTATGGATTTTTTTTGCAACTTTGTCAAAGACAATCAACCTTTTATATGCCAAATGCCCATCCTCGCTGATTTTGAACAGGAAATCATCACCTGCCGTGATTGTCAGGTCAAGCATTGCGCTGCCGCTATACTAGGTGTGGATGAGCTGGATACGATCAACGATAACCGTCATGAAGCCTCCTTCCGGAAAGGGGATAGCATCATCCACGAAGGCTCCCCTACTTCGCATATCATATACCTGAAATCGGGGTTGGTGAAGGAGTATGTCAAAGGGAACCAGGAGAAGGAACAAATCCTGCAGATCGTGAAGCAATTCAGCTACCTGGGCCTTTCTTCCCTTTTCGGTGACAAGATCAACCACTATTCTTACGCCGCGCTGGAGGATATCACCGTCTGTTACATCGATATCGCCGTATTTCAGAACCTGATCCGGAATAACGGTTCGTTTGCCTATGAGATTCTGGTATCGGTTGCCCGCGACAACCTCAACAACTTCAACCGGTTCATGAAGCAATCGCAAAAAAAGACCTATGGCCGCGTAGCCGATGCCATTCTCTATTTTTCGAAGATCATCTATGAATCAAAGGAGTTTGAGATCCCTTTGACGCGGCAGGAGCTGGCCGACCTGATCGGGATCTCACGCGAAAGCGCTACCCGGGTGCTCACCAAATTCCATGAAGACGGGATCATCGCCCTGCACGAACGCCGGATCCGGATCGACAACCTTCAACTGCTTCAGCAGATCAGTAAGAACGGATAACTGGCTTTCTTTTTGCTTTCAGCCGAAACGTCATGTCATCAATGTACCAGGTTCCTTCTGACGGATTCCAGCCATACAGTTTGAGGCTGTAGTTGGGCTTCCGGAACTCGGGTTTCAATTGATATAGTAACTTCCGCTGGAACCAGGTACCCGGGTTGAAGGTCCGCCCGCGGATGAACTCCGACTGCCATTCTACCTGCCTTCCTGTCGGTCTGTCCAGGATCTCCATGACCAGGTGGACATTCGCTCCGGGATCGTTTGAATAGAACCAGGCTGCAAAATCCACTTCATCAACCCCGTCGAGGTCGATGGTGTTGAAGTCAACCTGGAACCCCGGGGAAAAGGTGCCGGCTCCTGGCAGGACTACACTCCCATTCCCCCGGTGCACGATGGAATCGGAGAACCTGTACCATTTGCCGGGGATCGGCCCCTCGAATTGATGGGACGAGTCCACTACCAGTACCTCTTCGGTGCGTATCTCCCCGTTATACTGGTTCCGGAGATTCCAGAAAAAAAGAAGTGCAAATCCCCCCACCACCAGGATCACCAGCACCAGGAGCCTTGTCAGGGAGGCCGTTCGGTTTCCTGTGGAGCTGATCCATTTCCGGGCGGCTGCTTCCGTCTGCATCAGCAGAAACGCAACCCCGCAGACCACAGCCACAAAAAGGATCGCCACCAGTATCGAAGCGATGGGGTCTCCCAGATCATTGGCCAGGTTAATAAAACGGGAGCGCAGGTAACCATGCACGGCAAAGAGGTATATCGAGATCATCCCGATTGCTGAGATCAGGCTGTACAGGTGTTTCATCCGGACCTTGTTCCCTGTCATGCCACGGATTGCAACCACCAGAAGCACAGCGGCTCCCAGGTTTGCAAAGGGCCAGAGCCACCGGTAGATATTCCCTCCTATGAAAACCAGCAGGGCAAGCAGGAAAACCCACCAGGGAAGCTTTACCTCCTGGCGTGTGGCCAGAAAGATCCCCAGGCAGAATTCCGGAAGATGTCCCATGAAGGTCATGTAGGGATTCAGGTCCGCCAGGGTCATCGGTGTATAGAGGAGTATGGTAAAGAGATAGCCGATGACGGTTATTCCTGCCAGCCCCATCCAGCCCGTTTTCCTGTAGATCCAGAGGAGCAGCGGAAAGATCAGGTAGAACTGGAAGATGAAGGAATAGAACCACCAGGGACCACTGATGACCATCGCTTTCCCGGGAATCAGGTTAGCGAAGAGGGTGAACTGGATCCCCAGGTCGGCCAGCAGGCTTTTTCCGATCAGTTCCCCCGTGGTGATCAGAGTAATGATGATGAAGCCAATCCCGGCGAGGATCAGGGAAGGGTAAAGCCTGTTGAACCGGTGCAGGACAAACTGCCCGTACCGTGGGCGGGACCTTTGATACGAGATCGTCAGGCCGTATGCACTGATCACGATAAAGGCCTGGACCCCGTAATGACCCAGGAAATTGAAAAAAATATGGAAGAACTCCAGCGGGTCGGTCCTTAAAAAGATCCAGCTCCGGGTAATGAAAGAGGGGTTGAACCAGAATTCGTTCTCGCCCGTAATGGGTGTCACCCAGCGGTAAAAGTTGTGCAGAATGATCAGCAGGATGGCCACTCCTTTCAGGAAGGAGGTATCTTGGAGGGTAAACGGACGGATGGTAAAATGGAATTTCATGGCCAAAAATAATAAAATCCCTGTTCATTGAATCTCTTTTACTATCTTGCAATATCAATTCAAAGCCATGAAACTGATAGCTGTAACCAACGATGAAACCCGGCGGGAATTCTACGATGCAGCACGCATCCTCTATGCCGGTGATGCCTATTGGGTATGCCCGCTGGATGTAGAGATCGAAGATATCTTTAACCCTGATGAAAACATTCTTTTCCGTGATGGCAACGCCATCCGGTGGGTCCTGGAGGATGACTCCGGCAAGGTGATCGGACGGGTTGCTGCGTTTTATAACCGCGATAAAGCCTCCAAACATGAGCAGCCGACGGGAGGCATCGGATTTTTTGAGTGTATCCATGACCAGGCAGCTGCCAACGTGCTGTTCGACGCCTGCAAAGAGTGGTTGAAAGAACAGGGGATGGAGGCCATGGACGGTCCCATCACCTTTGGGGAGAACATCACTTACTGGGGATTGCTGATCGACGGGTTTACTCTACCTGCTTATGGGATGCCATATAACTTCCCGTACTACAAAGAGCTTTTTGAGGGATATGGCTTTACAACCTATTTCGAGCAGTTCTCCTACGAGAAAGACCTCGCTGAACCCTTTCCCGAACGGCAGGTCAAGTTCTCCATGCACCTGAAAGAAAAATTTCAGCTGGAACATTTCTCTTATAAAAACAAAGAGAAACACCTCACCGATTTCTGTACCATTTACAACAAAGTGTGGGAGGATTTTCATGAAGATTATACTCCGCTCGACTACACCGAGATCGAGAAGGTGATGAAGAAGGCCAAACCGATCATCAACGAAGAGCTGATCTGGTTTGTCTATGACCAGGGGAAACCGGTGGCGATGGTGGTGGTGTTTCCGGATGTAAACCAGATCCTGAAGAAACTGGGCAACGGCCAGCTCAATTTCTGGAATAAATTGAAATTTCTCTATTACAAGAAGAACGGGACAATTACCCGTGCCAGGCAGCTCATCACCGCCGTTATTCCTGAATACCAACGCTCGGGGGTAACCGGTGTCCTCTTTCTCACCATGGTGGATGCCGTAAAGAAGAATAAGATCAAAACCCTCGATATGTCGTGGGTGGGCGACTACAACACCACCGTAAATAAGATTTACAGGTTGCTTGGATTGCCTGTGGTAAAAACGCACGCCACCTGCCGGTACCTCTTCGACAGCACCAAAAAACCCCAGCGCTTCACCAACCTGGAAACCGGGAAGGCGAAGCGACTGGAGGGTACGAAGAACGAGGGACGAAAGACGAAGGACGAGGGATAAAAGACGAAGAACGAGGGACGAGGGATGTAACGGTTATCTGGTTCCTTGCGGAAGGGTCTTGAACCACATGTACCAGGTTAGCGAGGTCAGATCCTTCTCTGTTTTTTTCTCCATCTTCGCAGCTTCCTGTTGTGTGGCCGGACTTTTTACCATCACCTTGTCGCCGGGGATCCAGTTGGCCGGCGTCAGCACATTATACTTATCCGATGTCTGCAAAGCAATCAGGGTTCGCTTGATCTCATCCAGGTTCCTCCCCACATTCATCGGATAAAAGAAGATTGCGGCGATCCGGTCGTTCGGATCAATGATAAAAACTCCGCGTACATCTCTGGTGGTGCTGGTGTAGGAGTGAATCATCCCGAACTTTTCAGATATTTTGAAATCCGGGTCAGCGATCAAAGGAAAGCCGATCTTCACTGGTTGATCTGCCGGATGGCTGAAAACGATCTTCCATTTCAAGGCAAACAATCTTTTCAACTTGTGAATAATATTTTTGGATTATTACGAAAAAAAGATCCGGGAAGTCTTAAAATTTGTTAAAAGGTCGTCATTTGTTTTTTTTTCATGGTATATTTGGTCAGCTTTCATAACATTCCATTATGAAACCTTCCCCGCCCTGAGCGGTGGATCGAACGATCGGCGCCCTTGCTCCGACCAGGGCCTCAAAGAAGGCCAAATAAGAAGAAGCTGTCTCACTATCCGGGGCAGCTTTTTTTCCTGATCAGGGAAAGTAAGCTTGACTGAACAGATCGGCCGGGGCCTCAAAGCAGGCGTTTCTGTTCATAATTTTGTTAAAGAAATTTCAGAAGCCCTATGCAGTCCTGCAGTTAATCCTGTATTTTTACCCCAACTTGGCTCTTCATGAAGGTTGCCCGCAGTGTACGTATCGTCTTCTGTGTGGGTTGTTTTTCCGTTAACGGCCTTGTAGCGCAAACCTACCTCAAACAACCTGATCCGGGCTTTGCCAACCGGTGGAACCTGGGAATCACCCTGGGTCCCGATTTTTATTACGGCGATCTGGCTTATGGTAGTTCTGGCCCCCGGAGAAACGTCAGCCTGGCGGGAAGCCTGGTGATCGGATACCAGATCTCCAATGTCTTTGGTGCCCGGCTGCAGCTGATGGGAGCGTGGCTCAACGGCTCGGCCGACTCGATCATTAACGGCGAGGTGGTGCAAAACCCCCTCACCGGGATCCTGCTGGAAGGAAACCTGCAGGCGGTGATCAATTTCAACAACATCTTCTCGCCATACCGCTCGTCACGGTGGTTCTTTCTCTACGGGACGGCCGGAGTGGGATATGCCGCCTGGTACACCGAATTTTCCAACCAGGCCTATGATGCCGGGACCATCAACACCAATAATCCGTTGAACAACTTCCATACATCCGTGGTGTTCCCGTTAGGGATCGGTGCATTGTTCAGGTTGGGCGACCGGGTGAATGCTTCCGTTGAATACACCTTTCACCTGGTCGGATCAGACCTGCTTGACCAGACGGCCCTGCGGGGAAATAACGACCGGTTTGACTACCTCGCGTTCGGCATTTCACTGAACCTGGGCAAAGGACAGAATAAGAAGATCCCGGTGTATACCCCCGTCTATACTCCACCACCGTCCCGTGCCAGACCGAAGATCCTGGATCCGACCCTCCCCCGTGCTGAAGAACCGGTAGCAGAACCACCGCCCATAACGCAGCCACAACCCCTTACCTATTCAGTTCAGATCTGCGCTTATGCACAGCATATCTATTCCACGGAATGGATCCGGAAACGGTACCGGGTCCCGATGGAAGTCAGGAAAGAACAGGCCGGGAAGATGGAACGATTTCTGGCAGGCTCCTGCGCGGATCTTGGGTGTGCCCGGAAACTCCGTGAACAGATGATCCGGCTGGGAATCCGTGATGCTTTTATTGTGGCGTACCGGAACGGTGTCCGGGACCATATCGTTAAAGAATAACCCATACGGGAATCAGTCGGAATCCATTCTGGCACGACCGGCTCTGCCCGGGTCTCAGTTCAGCGGTTGCAGGTGCATCAGCAGCTTCCCGTTGATGGCCAACTCCACCCACTCGGCCGGTAATGGTCCGTTCAGGACCCCGAATACCCGGAAGTAAAAAAAATGGGCTCCCAGATAGGGGCGAATGTTGAGGCTGTTGACCATCAGCACAACGGTCGTTGCTGCGGGATCGTCGTTGTAGACCGATCCGACCTCACTGGCAGGAGTAAAGTCGGAATTCCCGGAGATCTCGCCGCGGGCCGACTGCAGCCATCCGAACGTCATGGCAGAGGGTTGGACGATGGAGATGGTGCATTCGATGAACTGCGTATTTCCAACCACACCGGCATCGAAACCGTTCGCAGCAAGAATGCTGTCGAGGTTGGCCTCGATGGCGCCGGAGAAAAGCAGCTCCTCCCCGCCTCCCTTCAGGTTGGCCGGTGTATAGGTGTAGGTGGTGGTAGGCAGGGTATAGATCACGTCAAAGGCAGCCAGCGTTTTGATGCGGTCACAGGAGGAATGGATCATCAGGGTCGCCAGGATGCCGGCGATCAGGAAACGGTTAACTATCGTTCTCATAACCTCTAGAATTAAACCTGCAATATACGAAAAAAACTTGATTTTATCCTATCTTTGATTCGTTATTCAGCGATCAGAGGAATCAGATGACAGATCTGTATGGTGGGCCAACCAAATGCCTTCTTGTCCAGACAAAATTTTCGGGATTTAGTTTCTGGAATTACCAGGATGTTTGTGACATCGTTGGGGCCAGGTACCCTGCCTCCTCTCTTGGATTGATGACGGTGGCTGCACTCCTTCCGCAAAACTGGGAGTTCAGGCTGATTGACGAGAACGTGGAGCCGTTGCTCGACGACTACCTGAAGTGGGCCGATCTTGTTTGTACGGGGGGCATGCTTCCTCAGCAGAAGAGCATGCTGGAATTCATCCGGAGGGCGCATAACCTGGACCGTATTGTAGTGGTTGGCGGCCCCGATCCTACTTCACAGCCTGATCTCTATCACGAAGCCGACTTCCTGGTTCTTGGCGAAGGTGAAGTCACCATTCCCATGTTCCTGGCCGATCTGAAGAGCGGTGCAACAAGCGGGAGGTATTTTTCAGAGGAAAAAGCCAACATGCTGGAAGCTGTCGTCCCACGCTATGACCTGATCAGGTTTCGTGATTACCTGATGATTGGAGTGCAGTTTATCCGTGGATGCCCCTACGACTGCGAATTCTGCGATATCATTGAACTCTATGGCCGGACTCCCAGGTTTAAAACCAACGAACAGATGATCAGGGAGCTGCAATCCCTTTACGACCTGGGTTACCGTGGACATATTGACTTTGTTGACGACAACTTCATCGGACATAAAAAGAGGGCGAAAGAGCTCTTGCGTGAAGTGAAAACATGGACCAGGAGCCATGGCTACCCCTTTTATTTCTCCACGGAAGCTTCCCTCAATCTGGCCGATGATGAGGAGTTGCTCCGGTTGATGCAGGAGGTTGATTTCCGCTATGTGTTCCTGGGTATTGAAACGCCAGAGGATGCTACGCTGAAACAGAACAAGAAAGTCCAGAATATAAACAAACCCATTGGCGATACCGTCAGGAAACTCCTGTCCTATGGCATCGTGAGCAATGGCGGGTACATCATCGGCTTCGACACCGAAAGCAAGGAGATCGCCGATCATATGATCGATTCCATTCAGTCGTCGGGGATCTGCATGGCCATGATCGGACTGCTTTATGCCCTTCCAAATACCCAGTTAACCCGCCGCCTGGAATCGGAAGGCAGGTTGTTCCCTTTGGCATCCCAATCTGTCGGGGAACACGATATTGACCAGTCGACAAGTGGCCTGAACTTTGTCACCCGCACCTCCCGTGTCGTGATCCTGAAAAATTTTATCCGGGTGATCAATGCCATTTATGAGCCGGCGAATTATTACAGGCGGGCTATATTTACCGCGTTGAACATCAGACCCCGTTATAAATATTCCCCCACCTTCAGGACGTGGCTCATTTACCTGCGTTCCTTCCTCAGGGTTTGCAGCAAGGCAGGCTTTAACGTAAGAACGGGATGCTACTACTGGAAAATGTTTTTTACCGTTCTCTTCAGAAATCCAAGAGGAGTTGAAACGGCAGTGAACATGGCCGCCATGTTCATTCATTTCAGGAAACAGAAAGAGTATGGTGTTTCCATGATGATCCAGTCGATTGATGAAATCGAAAAAAACGGTGAAAAGGAGTATTACACAAGGAGGATGGGAACGTAACCAGGGATGTTTGGACGTATCAGGTTTGCCATGGAGGTAAAAATTGTTTATTTTTGCATGTGCAAATAATCATATATGGACGGTACTATTTATAGTGTGATCACCGGAACAGGCAATTATATACCTTCCAGACGCATCACAAATGAGGATTTTCTCGGTTATGAATTTTATGATGAAAGCGGACTGAAGCTTGAAAAGACGAACCAGGAGATCATAGATAAATTCCGGGAGATCACCACCATTGCTGAACGGCGGTATGTGCCCGACGACATGGTGACCTCCGACATAGCCTATTATGCCGGCCTTGACGCGCTCGAATCGTCCGGGATCGATAAAGAGACCCTGGACTACCTCATCGTGGCACACAACTTCGGGGATGTAAGTTCCGCTAAACCGATGACCGACATTGTCCCCAGCCTGGCTTCCCGGGTCAAATACAAGCTGGGCATCAAAAATCCCGACACGGTTGCGTACGACCTCACGTTCGGTTGTCCCGGCTGGCTGCAGGCGATGATCCAGGCCGACTACTTCATCAAATCGGGCGACGCCAGTCGGATCCTGGTAATCGGAGCCGAAGTGCTTTCCCGTGTATCCGACCCGCACGACCGCGACAGCATGCTGTATGCCGACGGCGCCGGGGCCACGATCCTGGAGGCCAGGGAGAGTGAGGAGCCAGTCGGTATCCTGTCGCACAAGACCCGCTCCGACACCCTGCTGCACTCCAATATGCTGCACATGGACAAATCGTATAACCCATGGAACGGAAGCGACCAGCACCTCTTTCTGAAGATGAACGGGCGGAAGCTCTACCAGTACGCGTTGGAAACCGTTCCCCAGGCGATCAAGGAGTGCCTGGAGAAGAGCAAGATCCACCTGAAAGAGATCAAGAACGTCCTCATCCACCAGGCCAACGGGAAGATGGACGATGCCATTCTGAAACGGCTGTACACCCTCTACAACATGATGGAGATCCCGAAGAACATCATGCCGATGACCATCGAATGGCTGGGCAACTCCTCCGTAGCCACCCTCCCCACGCTGCTGGACCTGATGATGAAATCCAAACTGGAGCAGTTTACCATTGTCCGGGGCGATACCCTGGTGCTTGCCTCCGTAGGAGCGGGGATGAATATCAATACGATGGTCTACCGGGTCTGATAGAACTCATTTCCTTTATTTCCATACACTGACTTTTTGCCTCATCAATGCAAAAGGTTATCCTGTGGTGGTCGTTTGCAATTAAATCTCTCTTATTCCGGAAATAAATCGTAACTTGGACGATTCCCTGAGATTTTACTTTCACCCATTAAAAAAGCGAGAGATGAAAAAAGAGACGGATGAACAAGGATCTATCGTGAATAAATATCCCATCGTGCTGGATGGAGGCAGAACAACCATCTTTATTTCGGATAAGAGCAAAGAGGCCGAAACAAGGGAAAAATACAGGATGAGAAGGGATAACAGGGTGATCTATTATACGAAGAAACCGAAGGTGTAAGATCAACCGTCCTAATTGAAGTGTGTAAAAATTCTGTATCTTTACCCCCTTGTTTTATCTGCTCGTGAAAAGATCCCGGATTAAAAGCGGTACCTGTTCCTTCTTCCTTTCTCTCTTTTTATCCTTTTCAGGATCACTGCTATCCCAGGATACCGCTACGATCCTGTACGGGATTTATGGTCCGGATCAGACACTCTGCAACGGCAAACGGTACGGGTATTTCCTTCCCGCCGGCACCAAAGGAGATCAATACCTCATTTCACCAACGTTTATGGAAGGCAGTGTGACCATCTGGGGGACATGCTATCCCGGTGTCTTTCTGAATTATGATGTCTTCAATCAACAGCTCCTGCTCCGGTATCAAGATGGTTCGGGGGCCCAGTACATCATCGAGGTATCCAACGCGTGGCTGCAAAGCTTCCGCCTGGGTTCCATGTACTTTGAACTCCTGAACCTTGAACAAACCCCCTGTTTCTACCAGGTACTGGGTGAAGGTCCGGTGCGGATCCTGGTTCACTGGCGAAAAAAACTGGATCTGGACATCAGGGTCGGATCCTCTGATTATTTATTCACTCCTGCAGAAAAGGAACTGTATGTCCTGATGGACGGGCAACTCAGACCGTTCAAGACCAACCAAGGCCTGATCCGGCTTTTTGCCCGGGAGCATGGGCCTGAGATAAAAAATTACCTGCGCAAAAACAAAGTCAGGGTGAAAAAAGCCTCCGACCAGGCGATGGCGAAACTGATCACCTTTATCGGCAATCTCAACTAACGTGACGCAACTCCAACTCATCATCTCCCTGCTGTTTCTTGGCTGTCCTGCCCCCGATAAAGGCCCCGATACCCTGGTTTCGTGCCACCTGCAACGCGTTCCGTTCACCGAATTCTGCGACTACATCCACCGTGAATCAGGGGTGAGGACCTATTTTCTTGATTCCTGGGTACAGGGGATCGTTGTGACCCTGGATGCCGACAGCATCAGTGTAAAGTCGGCCGTTGAAATGGCCCTGGAGGGCACCGGGTTCGTGGTATCCGTCTGGAATGACAACCTGGTGGTACTGCCGGGTGAACAGCTTCCGGAGGAGTTACCCCGTTTTGAGATGCAGCAGGAGCCATCCGACAGCTCTTCATCGGGGACCCGGACCCTCACCCGGAGCGAAGAGCGCTACCTCATGGGGAGAAAGGTGGATGTGATCCAAACCCTGCAGGTGGGGAAAAAAGGGGCTGCCGGCAGCGGTTCCTGGGCAACCATCCGCGGGCGGATCACCGAACAGCAGACCGGAGAGGCTGTGATCGGCGCCACGATGTTCCTGGAAGAGACCCGGGCAGGTGCGGCCACCGACCAGAACGGCATGCTGAGCCTGGTACTGAAACCCGGCAGGTATACCGCCGTGTTTGCCTTCATGGGGCTGGAGACCAGGAAATACCTCCTCGACGTTTTTTCCAACGGCGAGTTCAACATTGAGATGAAGAAATCGTCCATCCAGATGAAGGAGGTGGTGATCTTAGGCGACCGGCAGATGAACATCCGGTTCAAAGACCCCGGCCTGGAGAAGATCTCTGTCAAAGAGATCAAAGAGATCCCGATGATGATGGGTGAACGTGATATCCTGAAAGTTTCGGAGATGCTGCCGGGGATTGTCACGGTGGGCGAAGGCTCGGCCGGACTGAATGTCCGTGGCGGGAACTTCGACCAAAATGCCTTCTTTATCAACCGGATACCCATCTACAATACCGCTCACCTCTTCGGTTTCTTTCCTGCCTTCAATGCCGATATAGTCAAAGATTTCTCCATTTACAAAGGGCATATTCCGGCCCTGTATGGCGGACAGCTCAGTTCGGTATTCAACATCATCGGCCGGCAGGGGAACCGCAAGCGGTTCACCGCCCACGGCGGCATCAGCCCGGTGGCCGCCAACCTTTCGATAGAAGGTCCGCTGGTAAAAGAGAAGAGTTCGTTCCTGGTCAGTGGCCGCTACCTCTTTTCCGACTGGATCCTCCGCCTGATCAACGACCCGGTGATCAGCACCAGCAAAGCCGGCTTCAACGATTTCTCGGCTTCCTGGAACTACGATTTCCAGAAAAGCAAGGTATCCCTCTTCGTCTACCACAGCCAGGATGCATTCAGGCTTGCCGATATCAATTCGTACCGGTATTCCACCAACGGCGCTTCGGTGAATGTCAGCCACTATTTCAGCACCTCCCTGCGTGCCGACTTTTCCGTGACAGGCACTCAGTACGCCTTCAACACCACGAATCAACAGGAACCACCCCTGGCCTATGAGCATGCCTACCGGCTTGGCGATTACCGGGTGAATGCCGACTTTACCCATGATCTTATGCCGAAGAACACCCTTCAGTACGGAGCCGGCATCACCTTTTACCACCTCAACAGGGGAACCGTATTGCCCTATGGAGATCAATCGCTGAAACTGCCGGTTGAACTTGGACAGGAACAGGGGTTCGAGAGTGCCCTCTACCTTTCTGATTCCTATGATATCCTTCCCTGGATGAACATCTCTGCAGGGCTCCGGCTCACCCTCTTCAACCCGCTTGGACCCAAGACGGTGTATACCTATTATCCCGGTGCTCCCAGGGACCCGCTGTACATCAACGACAGCCTTCGCTTCGGCAGCATGCAGGCAATCAAATGGTACGTTGAACCGGATATCCGGGTCGCCCTGAATCTGCGTACGGATGCAAACGGATCGGTGAAAGTAGCCTTCAACCAGATGCACCAGAACCTCTTCATGCTGAATAATACCATTGCCCTGGCACCCAATTCCCAGTGGAAACTGGCTGATTACTATCTTCCACCAGCCCGGAGCGACCAGATCTCTGCCGGGGTTTTCCGTACCTTCCCCAAGGCGGGATGGGAAAGCTCCGTCGAACTCTACTACAAGCGAACGGTCCATTATCCTGAATTCGTCGACGGGGCTGATTTTATCGGCAACCCCCTGGTGGAATCGGCCGTGCTGCCAGGCAACCAACACGCCTACGGGATCGAATTCCTGCTCCGCCGCAGCGGCCGGAGACTGGAAGGGTGGCTCTCCTATACCTTTTCACGCGCGATCGTGAAGGTGGACGGGGCTCTGCCCTGGGAGCGTATCAACAACGGGCTGGCTTATCCGGCGAACTACGATATCCCGCATGTACTGAACACCGTGATCAATTATCATTTCAGCCGCCGGGTGACTGCCTCCGGTGTGGTCACCTACCAGACCGGCCGGCCTGTGACCTACCCCGTCTCGGTATACTACATCAACGGGATCCCCTATGTGGATTATTCCAACCGCAACCAGTACCGCATCCCCGACTATTTCAGGCTCGACCTTTCGCTGACCATCGAGGGAAATCTCAAACGGAATAAATTTCTTCACAGTTCATTTATATTCAACCTGTACAATGTAACCGGACGGGAGAACCCCTATTCGGTATACTTCACACTGGAAGATGGAAAGATCAAAAGTTACCAGTATTCAGTCATCGGGGTGCCCGTTTTCACGATCACCTGGTTATTTAAACTCGGGAATTATGCATCAGATTAACCGGTTCGCATCCCTGTTCATCCTGCTGATGCTGTTCGGCTGCATCAAACCCTATAATCCGCACATTGATGCCAGTGTGGAGAATAAATACGTGGTATCAGGTCGAATAACCGATGTCGAGGGCTGGCAGGAGGTCGAAGTGTCCCTCTCCTCCCCCATCGGATCTCCCTCTTTTCTTCCGGTTTCGGGTTGCCAGGTGACGGTCCTGGATGACAAAGGCCACGTGTTTTCGCTGGAAGAGTATACGCCGGGGCTTTACCGCGTATGGATGGGCCAGCAATACCTGACTCATGGCACATCTTACCAGGTACAGGTTACCACTCCCGAAGGAGAAGAGCTGGTATCAGGATTCGATACCATGCCAAACGGCCCCCCACTGGATTCTGTCTACTATGCCATCGTGGATGTCCCCACATCGAATCCCGGATTCTTCCTGAAGGGCATGCAATTTTACGTAAATCTGAATGCTGTAGGTGATTACAGTCAATATTACAAATGGGATGTCGTGGAGACCTGGGAGTACCATACCCCCCATCCGCTGGAATATTACTATGATGGCGCCCATCATCAGGTCATTCCCCCGGATTCTTCCAAAATGGTTTGCTGGATCACCGGACTGGTGAAGAATGTCTTTACCGTGTCCACGAAGAACCTTACACAAAATATTTACAACAAATACCCTTTACAGGTTGTCGACGGACGCCACAGTTCGCGCCTGGGGATCCTTTACAGCATCCTGGTCCGCCAGCTTGCCTTAAGTGAAGGGGCTTACAATTACTGGGAGCAGTTGCGCATCAACAGTAACGAACAGGGTGGGCTGTACGAAAAACAACCTCTTGCCATCAAAGGAAACCTGATCAACAGGAGCAACCCGGAACGGGATGTTCTGGGGTATTTCTATGCTACATCAGAGTCAAGCAGAAGATATTTTTACAAGGATGTTAAAGGAATTGACCTGGATTTCACCAATTATTGCTGCGAAGAAAGCCTCGGAAAGTTTGGCTGGAAAGAGTTTTTCAAGTGGGAATATCCTATTTATTATTATTATAATGAACTCGGGCTGTTGAGAATCCTGAACGGTTACTGCATCGACTGTCGTCTCCAGGGTGGCACCACTGTAAAACCCGAGTTCTGGCCAGAATAGCATGAAAAGACCGTATACTCCATATTATCTTCTCCTGTTTGCCCTGCTGTCGGCATGCCCGTGGCTGCGATCCCAGGATGTTGAGGGCCCTGCGGCAGGGGAACGAATAGCGGTTTGCACCGACAGAACCCTGTATGTATCCGGTGAACAGGTGCTTTTTTCCGTGAGCACCTATGATGGATCGGATCCCTTCGCTGAACCGGTCAGCCGGATCTTTTACTGTGAGATGATCACTCCCGACGGGACCCGGATCGCCGGCGGGAAATATCCGCTGTCCCACGCTGCCGGGGAGGGATGCCTGACCATCCCGGAAGAGACCCTCACCGGGATCTATTTCCTGAAGTGCTATACACGCATCATGCGAAATCTCCCCACGGATACCTATGCATACATCCTGCTGAAGATCATCAACCCTTCCAAACCGGAAGTCCTTCCGGAGCGTGATGCCCCGGACACGATAGCCTGGGCCGGGAACAACCGGGAAGCTCCTCCGGGCGAGCTCTCCCTGACCATTTTATCCGACAGCAGGCGCTTCGCCCCCCGGGAGGAGGTCAGGCTGACCATCCACAGGGATCCCGCAAAAGAATTGACTGACAGGTTATGCCTCTCCGTGGTTCCTGCTTTCACCTGTGAAGATCCCTGTTCCCCTGTCAGGAACAGCCGTAATGCTCCCGGCAACGGAGCGTATGTTCCGGAGACCCGCGGGATTTCGCTGTCGGGCCAGCTCCTTGGCAAGGAATCCGGCCAACCGGTCTTCCATGCCCGGGTCAATCTCTCCATCATCGGCGACCGGGATATCCTGGCGGTCCGTACCGATTCGTCCGGCAGATTCTTTTTCTCCCTGCCAGGGTATACCGGGAACCGGGACATCTTCCTCTCTGCCGAAGAGCTGCCGGAGATCACGCCTGAACTCTTCATCGACAATGATTTCTGTTCCAGGACGGTACATCTTCCTTCACCCCGGTTTACCCTGAATGAAGACGAGTTGAAGGCCGCTTACCAGCTGGCCGTCAATACCCGGATCACCTCATTGTTCCGGAAGGAACCCATGGCAACGGCCAAATCCACAACCGGCGGGGAACCCGTGACCGGGGACTCCCTGCGGGAAGAGACTTCCGTCCCTTTTTACGGAGAGCCCACGGACGTGCTCGTTTTGGAGAAATACATCGACCTGCCCACGCTGGAGGACTATTTCACGGAACTGCCCGTAATCGTGAAAGTGAGAAAAGTCCAGGGCATAAAACAATTCAGGTTTTACCTGTCTCAGGCCGAACTGTTGTTTAACGAACCGCTGGTACTGATCGACTGGGTGGCTGTAGATGATATCGGGAAGATCCTGGCCCTGTCGCCCGGTGAAATTGACCGGGTCGAACTGGTGAACTCCCCGTATATCAAAGGGAACATCATCTATGGAGGGATCATCAGCTTTGTGTCGAAGAAAAACGATTTTGCGGGCATCGACCTCCCGACATCAGGGACTTTTGTCAATTACAGCTTCCTGAATGATTGCACCGGAATCCTTCCGCCGGCTTCTTCAACCGGTCATATTCCCGATTCCCGCAATACCCTTTACTGGAACCCGGCTGTTCAGACAACGGATGACGGGGATGCCACCATCGCATTCACAGCTCCCGATACGCCCGGCACGTATTGCATCCTGCTCAGGGAGATTAAACCGACAGGGGATGTGGTACTGGTGGAGGAGAGGGTCGAGGTTCAAGGGTCGAGGGTCGAGGGAAATTAGAAATTTCGCGTTTTCTGCAAATCCCGCTTTTCTTTTTTGCAATTTTTACAAATCCCCGACCGGGGCAGGCATGTATTTGCAAAAAGTATGATGCTCCGGAATTTTACCCCGTTATACAGGATTTTTCCCTGCAGTTCCTGCCAGGGCAAAAAGGGCTTTGCACAGGCTCGTTTCATTCCCGATGGAAGCACCAGTACCTTCACCGTCAGAATGAAAATTAAAAACCCCGGATCATGAAGACACGTACACAACATCACTTGAAAAGCATCCTGGCATGCTTGCTCCTCCTGAGCTTTCTGCCGGTAAGCCTGTTGGCTCAGCAGATCATCGAATTCAAAAACGGATACAAATACAACGTTACCATTACCAGCCTGACGGCGGATACGGTCAAGTTCAGGCTGATTTCTGAACCACAGGTCACCCGGATTGCATCTTTGGATCAGGTGGAATCCATCAGCGCTCAGGATCCCGGACCTTCCTCAGTCAGAAAAATTGGATGGCCCCCCAGGCCCTCCTATACTGCCCAGTTACCTCCCCTGGAAGAGGCGCTTCTCCGGATCAAAAGAGCCGGGACAATTAATGGGGTAGGTATTTCCCTGGGATGTCTCCATCAGGCTACCTTGCTCATAAACAGAGGATTTGCACATGATTCCAGAAATGCGGAGGGATATAATTACATTACCGGCATCATAGGTGGAAGCATTGGTTTCACCAGGCTGGCATTGTCCATAACGGTACCTTTTCAGCTGGGTAAGGCGGAGACGGCAGTGCTCTATTTTCAGCAGGAGCCTGGAAATGAAGGGAAGTTCGGGCAATCCCTGAAAAGTATACGGCTGGCAAGAAAGATCACTACGGCAGTTCCCATCATGGGATTTACCTCAGCTGGTCTTATGATCATTACGTATGCTGTTGGATGGAACAGTGGTGATAAAAGGAATACCGGAATCGAGATCGCCGCATGGGCCCTGATGGGAGCAACGTTAGCTACCTCTGTGGTTTCCCAGTTCTTTATTGCCAAAGCCAGGAAAGTGCTGTTGAAGGAATCCGGCTCGCTGAGCCTGGGGGTGAATCAGTACGGCGTGGGAGTGAGATACAGGATCGGGAACTGAACGGACAGATGTCAGTACTGGAAAGCGTAAGATGAATTCAGGGTGTATCTTTCGTAACATAGGATCGGATTAATGTCGCCTCGATCAGTGTCACGTTCTTATCCTTTGGGGTCCAGCTGGTTCCATCCCAGAAGTTGACCTTTATCAAATACACCTTGACCCTGGTAGTTTTTTTATACCCGTCCAACGCCCAGATATCAGGAAAATAGACATTCGTGAGTGAGGGTTTAAAATCCATGTAAATGCCGGTATAGGCATAGGTTTTTTTCGTTTCGTGCGCGACAGGCAGGTTATTCTGGCCGAAACAATACACCTCTATGGTATAGGTATCAATGATTTTTCTCGTGACATTTTGTGAGAATAACTTCAACAGGAGGATCCCTGCCGTATTATATTCCAGAGTGGCCTGGATAAAACAGAGCGGCAATTCGTTTTTCAGGGCATACTCGATGCCGGCTCTCCGAAGGTTTTCGTCCAGGGGTTGTTGATACCTTGTCTGAGCAGGCAGTGGCAGGTAAAAAGCCAGGCAAAAAACAACCAGTGTCATCGTTCTCATCATGAGCAGGTTTCCATTATTCATGGCCTTGCCGTGGAATTACGGACCGGTAAATATACTGTTTTTTCGGGGAAGAGTGACCGGGATTAAAATGTAATTAAAGTGCATCACTCATCTGATTTGTATCGATATCTGCAGTACTTTTATAGTACAATCTGAAAAACGTCAGACATGAAAAAAGCAATCAGAATTACCCTGGCATGCATCGTCTTCCTGATTCTTGTCATTGCCTTTCTTCTTCTCACTCCGTTCATTTTCAGGGAAAAACTGGAGGAAGTTGTCAAATCTGTCGCCAACAAATCCCTCCTCACGGAATTGAACTTCTCTGATATGCATGTCTCTTTCATCCGGCACTTCCCTCACCTCACCATCACCCTTTCCGATTTTATCCTGAAGTCTTCCACCCCGTTCAGCCAGGACACCCTGATCAGCGCCCGGGAGGTTGCCTTAGGGGTGAACCTGTTCAGCCTGATCAATGAACCGATCGAGATCACCCGGATCTACATCGACCGGGGGCAGGTCAATATCCAGTATGATGATCGCGGAGACTCCAACTACGATGTATACAACCCGGACACAGATACCACGGCCGCAGCCGATACCTCCTCCGGGGCTGCCGCTATCCGGATCGACCACATCATCTTTTCGGATCTCGGGTTCAGCTATTACGATCCCACCCTTCCGTTAAAGATCGTTGCCCGCGGGATCAACTACCGGGGGAATACCGACATCGCTGATGCCATTCTGAAACTCAAGTCCCGCGTGCAGATTGATTCCCTGGATCTGATTTACGATCAGATTCCCATTATTCAGTCAAAGCCCCTGTCGGCTGACCTGGAAACACTAGTGGATCTCAATTCGCTGAACATGAAACTCGAAAAGAATGACCTGAAAATCAAAGACATTCCGTTTGAGTTTAAGGGAGAGCTTGGCTTCCGCCAGGATGGTTACGAACTCTTTATCGCGTTCTTTTCGATGTTCGGCGAGGAATACCTGAGCGGTTCGCTCTGGCTGAAAAGCGGTGATTCGCTCTGGCTGTCGGCCAAGACCGATCTCAACATCACCATCGAGAACTGGATCAAAGGCCTTGCGATCAAAGAGGTTGACCTGCGTGGCCATTTCAACATGAAACTGCAGGCAGAGGGAGATCTGGTCTCCGGTGAGGATTCCGGAAGTCCCGGTCAAAAGGCCATGTTCCTGAGCATTCCCGATTACACGGTCACGGCCCACCTGGAAAACGGGTATTTTCGTTACTATACCCTTCCGTTCGCCCTGCAGGATATTTCATTTGATTTTTCCTCTTCAGCTACCCGCCACGATTATAAAACCATTACCATTTCCCTGGATAACCTGAATGCCTCTTTCCTGGAAAATACGTTCCGCGGTTTCTTCCGGGTAAAGAACCTGGACGGATTCCCCGTCGAAGCCCACCTCTCCACCCGGATGAACCTGGCGGAGCTGACGCAGGTGATCCCGTTCGACAGCCTGAGCCTGAAGGGGATGCTCAATATGAACCTGGATATCAACGGGATCTATGACTCGGAGAAAAAGGAATTCCCGGTAACCGTAATGAACCTGAAAATCGACAGTGGTGCTGTCGGGACAAAGTACTATCCCCAACCCGTTGAAAACATCCGGGTTGATGCCACCATCACCAATGAAACCGGCGACCTCGCAGATACCAGGATCCGGCTGGATCCGCTCTCCTTTACGTTTGAAGGAAATCCGTTTACATTCCGGGGCGATTTCGTGAATCCTGTAAATCTCACCTACTCCATCGAATCCAAAGGCTCCATTGATCTGGCGGGGATCTATCACCTCTTTTCGCAGAAAGGGATGGACCTGAGCGGATACATATCGACCGATCTGCGGCTGAAAGGGAGGCAGTCGGATGCCCTTGCCGGGAACTATGACCGTCTTCAGAACAGCGGAACCCTCGTGCTGCGCGACATCGCATTTACGTCGGAATACCTTCCCCTGCCATTGATCCTGAAGTCGGGGGTATTCCGCTTCCAGGATGACCGGATCTGGTTTGAACAATTTGACAGCCGGTACGGTTCATCGGATATCATGATGAACGGGCATCTGAGCAATGTGCTGAATTACCTCCTCACGGAAAACCAGCCGCTGAAGGGGAATTTCACCTTCCGTTCCAATCTCCTCGTAGTAGACGAGTTTATGGCTCCGGATGATCCTGTGGCCGCTGAGACGGCAACCGACACCATCCCTGAAGGAGTGGTCGTGATCCCGAAAAACCTGGAGATCGGGTTGAACGCGGAGGTGAAAAAGATCCGCTTTCAAAACCTCGGCATCACCGATTTTACCAGCGATGTCCAGGTGAAAGAAGGGTTGCTGTGGCTGAAGTCCATGCAGTTCGGCCTGGCAGGATGCCGGGTGGCCATGGATGCGATGTACGGGAGCATCACCCCGACCAGGGCTTTCTTCGACTTTCACGTCACGGCAATGAATTTCGATGTCAGGCGGGTGTACAATGAGGTGGAGCTCTTCCGGAAGCTGTGTTCCGCTGCCGGAAAATGCGAAGGGATCGTATCGCTTGACTATACGCTGAAAGGCAGGCTGGGGGCCGGGATGGATCCCATCTATCCCTCCCTGGAGGGGGGCGGGATCCTTACGCTGGAAAAGGTGAAGGTGATGGGGCTGAAGCTTTTCACATCCATGAGCCGCGACCTTGAAAAGGAGGGGATTAAAAATCCCGACCTCTCGAAGGTGGAGTTAAAGACCACCATTAAGAACAACGTGATCACCCTGGAACGGACAAAGATGAAGATGGCCGGGTTTCGTTTCCGGGTGCAGGGAGAGACCAGTTTCAACGGAAAACTCAATCTGAAAACACGCCTGGGACTCCCTCCGCTGGGCATCGTCGGCATCCCGATGCGCATCCTGGGGACCAGTGAAAACCCAAAGTTCAAATATGGCCGCGGGACCAGCGACGAGGATATCGAAGAGACAGAATTCACCGATGAACTCTCGCCGGAGATGCTCAAACTCATCAGGAACGCGAAGGAGGAGTAAGAGTTGAAGGAAGAGGGAAGAGGGAAGAGGGAACAGGTCACGTGGGATTTTTTTGATATCTGTTGAGATTTGTTGTATCTTTAGTGTATTGTTAACGCTTTTATCATGAAAAAATCACTGATCTTATTTTGTGCCATCGCTTTCCTGATCATGCCAGGGTGTAAAAAAGAGAAGGCCGACAACACGGACCAATACAAAGCCATGGTCAATCAGATCTTCGACCTGGCCATGTGCTGGCAGTTCACTCCGAACCCGGTGAAGGGATCGGCACCTATCAACGAATCGATCGACCAGATCGTAGAGGATGGCTGCGGCGGGTATGTGCACACCACCGGTTCGGTAACCGGCGCCGTATACTGGGATGATGAAACCGGCCAGGTTACAAAAGCCACGGCATGGCCGCAGTACCATATCTCCTATGTGAACTATGGCTCGTGCGGCAATTGCCCGATCAACGGGGATCCCTATCTGACGATCACGGGATACTTCCATTTTGGTCCGGGGCCGGTATGCCTGCTGCAGAACGATTCGTACCTACGGATCGGAGGCGGGTTCAAAGACTGCAACAACTCCTGGAGCTTCAATCTTTATATCGCATTAAATCCAAACGGGACCATTCAATACGTAAGTGGCTGGATAAACGACGACATCGTCTACTGGGAACCCTGAGAATCCCATCTATCCCGATACCATCCGGATTCCCCCCGCGGGGCGAAAAAGAACAAGGCCGGCGTCAGAATTTGAAGAATTTCCTGATTGCGCGATCAGGTCCCGAAGTGACTACCAGCAGATAGGGTCCCGGGGTGAGTGCCTGGATATCCCAGGTCGACTGAAGCTGCCCGGGCGGTATTTGTCCGGTCAGGATCGATCTGCCTGTCATATCAAGGATGGATACCGAACCCGCTTCACCCGGGGGATTCGGGGTTTCGAAACCGATGTGGATGACATCCGTGGCAGGATTGGGCCAGAGACTGATCTGAACGCCGGATTGCCTGCTGTCGTCGATCCCGACGCCCTGGATCAGGGCTATTCCAAAATCGATGACCCCGGTGGAGCTGCCCTCGAATCCGGTGAATTTAAGGCGATAGACATTCCCGGCCTGTTCCTTTACATAAAAGACCATGGAGTCTTCAATAAAATAGGTGAAGGTATTCAGGTCAAACCATTTCCAGTCCCATCCGATATTGGACTTGGTGCTGTCCCAGGGGGCGGATTCCCAGTCGTTGAATTCGGGATCCACCGGGTAGAACCGTTTCGTCAGGATGGCCGGGTTTCCCTGAACCCCTGTCACAATCACCGGAACTCCCGTAGGATGAATGGCCATATACTTGGTAAAGAGGATGTCCCAGCTCTCTTTCACCGGCTGGTAATCGACCGTGAAATTGATCTGCATGTTGAATCCCACCATATCTTTGCCTTCATAGGGGGAACAGTCCAATGTGATTTCGTGATAATCTGATCCGTCAAAGTTTGCATACCGGAACAGGTAGCTGTTTTCCACCGTGTTTTTCCGGACGATCCATACTTTCTTGAAACTGCCGTCGGCCAGTTGCATGATGAAAAGGGAGTCGCCCGTGATCATCTCCGTGTTCGGGTCGTAGATCCCCCATCCATAATCGGGATAGCCGGCAGAATTGCGGTTGAACGCGCCGTTTTCCCAGTCATTTTCATCGTTGTAAAGGGGTGGCCAGAGGTACAGTTCAAAGGTGTCGATAACCGCCCATCCGGTGGTATCTGCATACGGGTAGGCCCACAGGGTGGCTCCCATCCCGTCGTTGATCAGAACCGCGGCACTCTCCGGCATGGTCTTGAACGAAATGTCCCAGGCATCACGCGGTGTTTCGTAAGTACTGTACGTGGTAAACTGGTAATAGACTTCGTTGGCATAACCGGTTCCCATAATGACCTCCTGGGGCAGCATCGGGACCTGGGCCAGCGCTGCTGTCCCGGAAATAGTCAGGATCAGTCCGCCGGCAAAAGAGAGGAACTGTTTTTTCATGGCACGTTGTTTCATGGTTATACTAAGCAAAGTTAAAAAAATTAAGAAAACTGGAGAGTTTGTGAGTTGTGGACTGCCAACTGCCCACTGCCAACTGCCCACTGTCAAAGTATCCCTAACCTGAAAGGGCATACCGCCCGGCACTTCGAGCAGGTATAGATGTCCCAGCCACGCGGATGTTCCAGGGTGGAATATTTCCTGCACCGTTTCTGGTTTACCGTGACGCCGTCCAATGCCTTTACCGGACAAGCGTCGAGGCACAGACTGCAATCGGTTGGACAGCCGAAATCGTTTACGATCGGATCGGGTTCCAGGGTTGCATCCACCAGGATGGCCCCGATGTAGGCCATATTCCCCCATTGCCTGTTGATCAGCAGGGTGTTCCTGCCCAGGATCCCCAGTCCGGCGTTATACGCAGCATGACGCATGGAGATGAGCCCCATCCCGTGCATCTTCCCGGCATCCCAATGGAGGTATGGCACATCGGTTGGTACGGGAACTGCCCGGATGCCTTGTTCTTCAAGTGTGAAGCAGAGACTCAGCCCGATCCTGTCCAGGAGATCGTAAAGCATATGGGATGTATGCGTATAAACGACCGGGTTAGCAGCCCGGATGGCTTCAGGTGGCATCCGTTTGATGAACACGATAACCGATCTGCAGGTGTCGTAGATATCCCCCGGGTGGAAGCCCCGGGGAGCGCCGTTGAACCTTTCTGCCGGGGCGATGCCGCATTGGTCGGCACCGAGGTTGGAGGTGATGGATTTTATTTCAAGTGATGAAAGTGACGCCATGGTCGATTCCGCAAAACCGTTAACGTTCTTCAAAGGTAGGGAAAAGTAAGAGGGACGAGAGACGAAAGACGAGGGACGAAAAATAAATTTTAGTGAAAACTGCAAACAGAACATACAATTTCTGCATTTTTTGCAAATTATTCTTCTGTTTCAATCAAAACCTGGCAGGAATTCAGTTGGCGCTGGCGATCAGGTTCTGATAAAGGGACCCTGTGTTACGCCCTATGGGATGGAATCAAAGACGACATGCTTTACTTCCGGAAATTGCAACAGCGTTCTCTCGACAACAGGATGAACGATAGCCACAGCAACAGACACTCCTGCCCATCCATCTATGTCCATATTTAAGAGGATATAGGCCGTGTCATTACGGATCTTAAAGAAAGCTACGGAGTCCACACTGGGGGCGCCAGCCGAGGCTGAAGCCGGATAGATCTCTTCGGCAGCGGCCTGTGCGCTGGCTTTCATGAGGTCGCTTGTATATGGAATCGTTATCTCTTTTGCAATAAATGTGGTGGTTACCAGTGGATCTTCACCTCCTGCCTGTACGAACTCAGCCATTTTTTCCTTGTAAACGCTCTCGTTGCCGGGAACCATAACCGTAATGGTGGAAGTGTCTGCAGCGGATCTGCTTTGTGGCTGGTTACAAAAAGTAAAGCCAACGATCATCACCCCAATGGGAATGACGGTGAAAATAATGTTACCTGTTTTTGACATATCCGTTTAATTTTCTATGACATTTTTACATCCGTTGATCTCCGGTTGAATGCACGCATACAAGTCCCTCTGTGCAATTACTGTACAATCAGACGGATTTTTTCCGTTTTTTGAATTGTATCCTCCCAGGGACGTTTGTAGTTGAATACCAACTGATAGTCGCCTTGTTGAAGACCGACAAATGTCCATGTTTCGATAGCATTTCCTCCGACTACTTTTGGATCAGGGTTGATCGGTTCACTGGATTTACTCAGCAATTTTACTTTTGTTGTGTCCACCGATTCCAGGAACCATTCGTACCCGCAGGTAAGACAGGCTTCAAATTTCAATTCAACGGGTTCATTTACCCCTTTTTTAATGACACTCTCATTGAAGAGTTTTGAATCTTTGCAGTGCTGGCAAGCAGTAAAGCAATACCCGGTGAGGAACAGGCCTAACAGGCAGGTAAAAAATACTTTCATGGTCGATGATTTTTAATAATACTTTCAAATGTACTAATTACTTTATGACTATGAACTGATTTCCTGAATAATAATTCCGTGACTTCCTGCCAACTGTACCCCCGTGACCCTGATAATTGATTATCTTTACCAGCGAATAGTTCAACACTGTCCAAAATGAATTTTAACAAGGTAGGCCTTCGGATTGCCGGAACCGTTTTCGGGCTAGTGGCCGTTATTCATTTTCTGCGGATCCTGACCGGGATCAGCGTGTTGATCGGCGACTGGATCCTTCCGCTGTGGATCAACTGGATGGGGCTGGCTGGCACGGGATGCTTGTGTATCTGGTTGTGGAGGATGTCTGTAAAAGTGGGTTGACCGCTGCCAACTGCCAACTGAGGCATGAGGGACGAGGGAAGAGGGAAGAGGAAAACCATGACCTCCATGACTCCCATGACTCCCATGACTTTCATGACTTTCATGACTTCCATGACTTTTTTCTTTATCTTTGTCCCTGCATCACGATCCCTTGAATGGGAACCAACCGTTAGGCCTGTCTGGTCTCTCCCGAATCAAAAAATCCTCATGTTCCTCACATTCACAATCTCTGTTTCTCCACCTCTCTCAATTTCACCATCGTAAACAAGCATTTTCCTCTTAACCGGCCTGTCCAGCAGTTTTGCGGCTTTATCCAGGGTTTTGAGAAAGTCGGGATGGAAAGTGGCGGCAGATTTTATCTCAATGCAGTTGACATCCTGTCCTTCACGAAAGACAATATCAATTTCATTTTGATGGTTATCCCGGTAGAAAAATAACGGATGATCAGTGCCCTGATTATACCGGCGTTTAATCAACTCAACAACTACCATATTCTCAAACAACATTCCACGCAAGGGATCACGTTTCATTTGCCCTGGGTTTTCAATCCCCAGCAAATAGGCGGCAAGGCCGGAGTCACAGAAATAGAGTTTGGGTGTTTTGACTAACCTTGATGTGACATTTTCGTGCCATGGTTGAAGCATGAATACCACAAACGAAGCTTCCAGTACAGAGAGCCACGATTTAACTGTCGGAACCGAAACACCTATTTCGCTTGCTACTGCACTTGCGTTAAAAAGGCTCCCGATCCTTCCGGCACAAATCCCAATGAATTTCTGGAATAAATGCTGGTCCTTTAAATAAATGAGCTGCCTGACATCCTTCTGAAGATATGTTTCATAATAGTTCCTGTAAGTTTTGTGCGGATCACTCTTCTCAGCCCAGATAACCGGAAAGAATCCGTTGAACAGAAGCCTGCCTGTGTCGATACGTGTTCGTGTACCAAGTTCACCGAATGATAATGGAAGTAATTTCAGGATAGCTGTTCTTCCTGCGAGCGATTGAGTTACCTTCTCCATAATCATTAAATGACTGCTCCCGGTAAGGATAAATTTCACCTTCCCTTTTTTTTCATCTGCAATTTGCTGAAGGTATGATAGTAGTTCAGGAACCTGTTGTATCTCATCAAGAATCGCCCCTCCGGGAATCTCACGAAGAAACCCCCTGGGATCTTGTTGAACCAGCATTCTTACATCGGGATTCTCAAAATTAAAATATGAAAGGTCGGGAAAAATGTGCCTTACAAGTGTCTTTTTTCCGGATTGTCTGGGACCAATAAGTGTAATAACCGGATACTGGTTTGACATTGAACGGCATTCCTTTTCCATTTCACGCCTGATATATTTCATGTTGTGCAGTTTTAAAGTTAAACTTTAAATTTGTACAAAGATAATAGATTTATAGTATCTTGTCAAGTGATGATCTTGTGAAGGTGGGGAATGCACTTCGACTTTCTACGATCTGACTTCCGGTTCGAACTTCTGTTGCTTCTCCCGATTAATCGGGAGAAGCAATTCGATTTACGAATTTTTTTTGGACCAGCCGCAATAAATTGCGGCTCTACTATGATCTGCCTGCTATCACTAAAAGCGCGATTAATCGCGCTAATCCACATTAACCGGGCTTCATTCCGTACAGCCGCCATTTATGGCGGCTAACTTGCCATTGCCTCCGCCGAGCTCCGCAATTATCCCGCATTGGCGGGACTGCCCACTGATGCATGAGGGAAGAGGGAAGAAGGAAGAGGGAAGAAGGAAGAGGAGTTCCATGACCTCCATGACTTCCATGCC
>Ga0163200_1000214_pt1 | contig 26785 bp, 28 predicted proteins | sample PL_2010_200m_FD_113535 | JGI IMG/M metagenome (GOLD analysis project Ga0163200, IMG submission 113535) | Freshwater microbial communities from Powell Lake, British Columbia, Canada to study Microbial Dark Matter (Phase II) - PL_2010_200m | ecosystem: Environmental > Aquatic > Freshwater > Lake ... | reverse complement strand
GCAATCCATTGTTTGCCATGCCTTGGTACTGGCACATGGTGGTGGGTGGTTTCGCCTTTGGCCTGATCTACATGACCACCGACCCCGTGTCGGCAGCGATGACCAATACCGGTAAATGGATCTATGGCATTTTCATCGGTGTGATGGTGGTGCTGATCCGCGTAGTCAACCCGGCCTTCCCTGAGGGCATGATGCTGGCAATTCTATTCGCCAACCTCTGTGCACCCTTGATTGACCACTTTGTCATCCAGGCCAACATCAAGCGGAGGCTGGCGCGTAATGTCTAGTCAAAAAGAATCCACTGCCCGTACGCTGATAGTGGCCCTGCTGGTTTGTCTGGTGTGCTCGGTGTTCGTTGCAGGTGCGGCTGTCGCACTGCGTCCGACCCAGCTGGAGAACCGTCAGCTAGACAAGCAGCGCAGTATTCTGGCGATCGCCGGGCTCGGTGAGGCCGGTATGTCTGGCGCCGAGGTGAAGGCGCTGTATAAAGAGCGCATTGTCGCCAAGCTGGTCAACCTCGAGACTGGCAAATTCAGCGACGAGTTCGATCCAAATACCTTTGACCCCCTGGTTGCTGCGAAGGACCCGCAACTGTCCGACGCACTGCCGCCGGAGCAGGACATCGCATCGATCAAGCGTCGCGAAAAGTACAGCGTCGTGTATATCGTCGAAACCGATGGTGAACTCGACACGCTGGTGCTCCCGGTGCGTGGCTACGGCCTTTGGTCGACGCTCTATGGTTTTCTTGCCCTTCAGGAAGATTTGAACACCGTAGCTGGCCTCGGTTTCTACCAACACGGAGAAACGCCTGGTCTGGGTGGCGAAGTAGACAATCCCAAGTGGCGTAGCCTGTGGGAAGGGAAGAAGTTGTACAACGAGGATGGTGAGCTGGCGATACAGATCGTCAAAGGTGGAGTCGATCCGCAGAGTCCGAACGCCAAGTACCGGGTAGACGCGCTTGCTGGCGCGACGTTGACCAGCAACGGGGTTAATAACCTGTTGCACTTCTGGCTCGGCGAGAACGGCTTCGGTCCTTTTATCGCTAACCTGCGCGCTGGGGAGGCTTGAGTATGTCGCAACCTACCATTAAGGAAGTCCTGTTCAATCCGGTCTTCAATAACAACCCCATCGGCCTGCAGATCCTCGGGATTTGCTCGGCGCTGGCGGTCACCTCCAACCTGAAAACGGCGCTGGTCATGTCCATCGCCCTGACGCTGGTTGTGGCTTTTTCCAACCTGTTCATCTCGATGATCCGCAGCCAGATCCCCGGCTCTATCCGCATGATCGTGCAGATGGTGATCATTGCGTCATTGGTGATCCTGGTGGATCAGGTGCTTAAGGCTTACGCCTTCTCGTTGTCCAAGCAGCTGTCGGTATTCGTGGGTCTGATCATCACCAACTGTATCGTGATGGGCCGGGCCGAAGCGTTCGCCATGCAAAACCCGCCGATGCTCTCGTTCTTCGATGGACTTGGGAACGGCCTCGGTTACAGCGCCATGCTGATTGCGCTCGGGATCATTCGCGAGCTGTTCGGTGCGGGTAAATTGATGGGTTACACCATTCTTCCTGTCGTTAATGACGGTGGCTGGTACTTGCCGAATGGCCTGCTGCTGCTTCCGCCTTCTGCGTTCTTCCTGATCGGCCTTTTCATCTGGGGCATCCGTAGCTGGAAGCGGGAACAGGTCGAGAAGCCGTCGTTCAAGATGGCGCCTCAGGTCTCGAACAAGGAGGCTTATTAATGGAACATTACATCAGCCTTTTCGTCCGCGCCGTGTTCATCGAGAACATGGCCCTGGCTTTCTTTCTTGGCATGTGTACGTTCATCGCAATCTCGAAGAAGGTCGAAACGGCCATTGGTCTCGGCATCGCGGTTATTGTGGTTCAAGCCATCACTGTTCCTGCGAACAACCTGATCTACACCTATCTCCTCAAGGCAGGTGCGTTGTCATGGGCTGGCTTGCCGGAAGTCGATCTGAGCTTCCTCGGCCTGCTGAGTTACATCGGCGTGATCGCGGCAATCGTTCAGATTCTGGAGATGACCCTCGACAAGTACGTACCCAGCCTCTACAACGCGCTGGGCGTGTTCCTGCCGCTGATCACTGTGAACTGCGCCATCATGGGCGGCACGCTTTTCATGGTCGAACGCGACTACAACCTGGCTGAAAGTGTGGTCTACGGCATGGGTTCTGGTCTGTCTTGGGCGCTCGCTATCGCCTTGCTTGCCGGCATTCGCGAGAAGCTCAAGTACAGCGATGTGCCGGATGGCCTACAGGGCCTCGGGATCACCTTCATCACCATCGGACTGATGTCGCTGGGCTTCATGTCTTTCTCTGGCGTACAGCTGTAAGGACGGGATGAACTGATGAGTTACGAAATTTTCCTCGCCATCGGCATGTTCACCGCCATCGTGCTTGCACTGGTGGTGATCATCCTCGCGGCTCGCGCCAAGCTGGTCTCCAGTGGCGACGTGAGCATCGAGATCAACGGCGAACGCACCATTACGGTACCGGCGGGCGGCAAGCTCCTGCAAACATTGGCCGCTAACAACATCTTCCTCTCGTCTGCCTGCGGCGGCGGTGGCACTTGCGCTCAGTGCAAGTGCATCGTCGAGAGCGGTGGCGGCGAGATGCTGCCTACTGAGGAGTCGCACTTCACGCGTCGCGAAGCTGGCGAAGGTTGGCGCCTGTCCTGCCAGACCCCGGTCAAAGCGGATATGAAGATCGAGGTTCCGGAGGAAGTTTTTGGGGTCAAGAAGTGGGAATGCACGGTTCTGTCAAACCCGAACGTCGCTACCTTCATCAAAGAACTGACCTTGAAGCTGCCGGAAGGTGAGAAAGTCGATTTCCGAGCTGGCGGGTACGTTCAGCTGGAATGCCCGCCTCATGAGGTCCGCTACAAAGATTTCGATATCCAAGAGGAATATCGTGGCGACTGGGACAAGTTCAACCAGTGGAAGTACGTGTCGAAGGTCGAAGAAACCGTGATCCGCGCCTACTCCATGGCCAACTACCCGGAAGAGGTTGGACTGGTGAAGTTCAACATCCGTATCGCCTCTCCGCCTCCAGGTAAGGATGACCTGCCTCCCGGCCAGATGTCTTCGTGGGTATTCAGCTTGAAACCCGGCGATAAAGTGACCGTTTACGGGCCTTTCGGTGAGTTCTTCGCCAAAGATACCGATGCGGAAATGGTCTTCATCGGCGGTGGTGCCGGTATGGCGCCGATGCGTTCGCACATCTTCGATCAGCTCAAGCGTTTGAAGTCCAAGCGCAAGATGAGCTTCTGGTACGGCGCACGCTCGATGCGCGAGGCCTTCTACGTTGAGGAGTACGATCAGCTGCAGGCCGAGAACGACAACTTTCAGTGGCATTTGGCATTGTCCGATCCGCAGCCGGAAGATAACTGGAACGGCCCAACTGGCTTTATTCACAACGTGCTCTACGAGAACTACCTGAAGGACCATCCGGCGCCTGAGGATTGCGAGTTCTACATGTGCGGTCCGCCAATGATGAACGCCTCGGTGATCAAGATGCTCACCGACCTGGGCGTCGAACCGGAGAACATCCTGCTCGACGACTTTGGCGGCTAGTATGACCCATGCGTTACTTCAGCCCGTCATCGTTGCCGCCCTGGCGGCAGCACTGACGGGCTGTCTGTTTCAGGACGAGATAGAAAGTTTCGGCGGTCCCACCATGGGCAGCACCTACTCGGTGAAGTACGTGGCCGGTGATGTCGCCGTGTCCAAAGAGCAGCTGCGAAACGAGACGGATGCAATTCTGGCCGAGATCGACAGCCAGATGTCTACGTACCGTGCCGATTCGGATATCGAGACTTTCAACGCGCTTCCTGCCGGCACCTGCATAGCCATGCCCGAGGGGGTCCTCGAGCTCCTCCGAGCCGGCCAGCAGCTGTCGGAGGAGAGCGACGGGGCTTTCGATCTGACGGTTGAACCGTTGCTCAATCTATGGGGCTTCGGTCCTCACGGAACCGGCGAGCGTGTGCCCTCTGCCGAAGAGATAGCCACGGCTCGCGGCAACATGGGACATGAGCATCTTCGGATTGATGGCGAGCAGCTCTGTAAAGACGCAGCCGTACAGATTGATTTCAACAGTATCGCTGCTGGTTATGCAGTGGACCGGGTGACCGCACATCTAGAGGCTTCCGGCGTCCGCCGTTACCTTGTGGAAATCACCGGCGAGCTCAAGGCTCTCGGCCGTAAACCCGGCGGGGAGCCCTGGCGTATCGCAATCGAGGCACCGCACGACAACGAGCGAGTAGCGCAGCGGATTGTCGAACTCGACGGATTTGGTGTCTCTACGTCAGGTGACTATCGCAACTATTTCGAGCGTGACGGCAAGCGATATTCGCACACGCTCGATCCACTGACCGGTGCGCCGATTGATCATCACTTGGCCGCCGTGACGGTTGTCGATCCCTCGACATTGAGGGCAGATGGGTTGTCTACTGTGTTGATGGTACTGGGGCCCGAACGGGGTTTGGCATACGCGGGGGAGCGAAACATTGCAGCGTTCTTCGTGATTCGTGAAGGACAGGAATTCATTAGCAAAAGCACTGAGGCCTTTGATGAGCTATTCGGTGCGGGAGTAAGCAAATGACTTGGTTGATCGTGTTTCTGGTCATGTTGCTGGTGGTCTTCGGTATGTCCATCGGCGTAATCATGGGCCGCAAGCCCATTGCAGGCTCCTGCGGGGGCATCGCCAATCTTGGCATCGAGAAGGAATGCTCGATTTGCGGCGGTAGCCGTGAGAAGTGTGAAGAGGTGAATCAAGAGGCGAGCCACGGTGACAAAGCAGATCTCGCATACGACGCGACCAGACGCTGATAGCCGTTTTTGATCGAAAGGCCGGGGATATCTAGCGCTCCGGGCGTTGGTCTTTGCATGCAGTGCCGGCGCAACCCATGCATCGGCGCGACGATCCAGGCGGCGGTGCGTCGAAGTCACTTCCGCCACCCGGTTTACCGAATTCGTTAACAGCGGCAGGGCTGCCTGCTGCGTGGTCTGGGGTGAATATGGCTGTCTACAATTACGATGTGGTGATACTAGGCTCGGGCCCTGCCGGCGAAGGCGCGGCGATGAACGCGGTCAAAGCTGGGCGCAAGGTCGCCGTGGTTGATAGCAGGCCACATGTGGGTGGTAACTCGACCCATCTGGGGACTATCCCGTCAAAAGCGCTGCGCCACTCTGTGCGGCAGATCATGCAGTACAACACCAATCCACTGTTCCGTCAGATCGGGGAGCCTCGTTGGTTTTCGTTTCCCGACGTCCTGAAAAGTGCCGAAAGCGTCATCGGTAAGCAGGTGACTTCGCGCACGGGGTATTACGCGCGTAACCGCATCGATATCTTCTTCGGTACCGCTAGTTTTGCCGACGAGCAGACCGTGGAAGTGGTCAGTGCCAATGGCATGGTTGAAACCCTGGTGGCCAACCAGTTCATCATCGCGACAGGCTCACGGCCCTATCGCCCCGATGATGTCGACTTTACCCATCCCCGTGTCTACGACAGTGACACCATTCTTACCCTGAGTCACACACCGCGTCGTCTGATCATCTACGGAGCCGGTGTGATCGGCTCAGAGTACGCATCGATCTTTAGTGGTCTCGGTGTCTTGGTTGACTTGATCGACAACCGCGACCAGCTGCTCAGCTTCCTCGACGATGAAATCTCCGACGCGCTGAGCTATCACCTGCGTAACAACAACGTACTCATCCGTCATAACGAGGAGTACGAGCGTGTGGAAGGTGTGGATAACGGCGTGATCCTGCACCTTAAGTCTGGCAAGAAGATTAAGGCCGATGCCTTCCTCTGGTGCAACGGCCGAACCGGCAATACCGACAAGCTCGCCCTGGAAAACATCGGTCTCAAGGTCAACAGCCGCGGCCAGATCAAGGTCGACGAGCACTACCGCACTGATGTCGGAAATATTTACGCGGCTGGCGATGTAATTGGTTGGCCATCGCTAGCGAGTGCCGCTTACGATCAGGGGCGCTCGGCGGCAGGTAGCATCGTGGAGAACGACAGCTGGCGTTTTGTCGATGATGTGCCCACCGGCATTTACACCATTCCGGAGATCAGTTCGATCGGTAAGAACGAACGTGAACTGACCGAAGCGAAGGTGCCATACGAAGTGGGCAAGGCCTTCTTCAAAGGCATGGCGCGCGCGCAAATTTCAGCCGAGCCGGTCGGCATGCTGAAGATCCTCTTCCATCGCGAGACGCTGGCGGTACTAGGCGTGCATTGTTTCGGCTATCAGGCATCGGAGATCGTGCACATCGGTCAGGCGATCATGAACCAGCCGGGCGAGGCGAACACGATCAAGTATTTCATCAATACCACCTTCAACTACCCGACCATGGCCGAAGCCTACCGCGTGGCCGCGTTCGACGGGCTAAACCGGCTTTTTTGAGCGGCTCCGACCGGTGGCCTGAGCCGGTCGGAGAAGATACCCGAGGCTGGCGGTGGCCTAACCGGGAAAGTTTTTAAGGCAGGTTGCCGGGCCGCCAATGAGGCGGCCTCGCTTTATGCGTTGCGCAGCGTCGTGACGGCAAGGCCGGGATAGTCAGTGATCAGGCTGTCGACGCCGAAATCCGCAAGGCGACGCATCAGAGCTGGCTCATTGACCGTCCAGACCGATACATGAAGGCCGAGTTGGCGGGCTTTGGCGATTCGTTCGGGTGTGCATAGGGTCCATTTCAATGCCAGTAGCGAGCAGTCGTACTGCTTGGCTACTTTCAGCGGGTCGAGCCAGGCGTACTCGGCCACCAGGCCGCACGACAATTCAGGAGTCAGCCTTTTCAATGCCCTAAGCACCTCCCTCGAGCCGGATGTGACGGTAATCCGCTCGGTCAGTCCATGGTGCTCAGCCAGTGCCTTGATCGCCAGGACAGTCCGTGCCGCGCGCACCCTCGAAGCGCTTTTCACTTCCAATTGCCAATGCTCGAAGTCGCACTGCTCAAATAGCTCCGCTAGGCGCGGGATGGGGCAGGGGTGTTTCCAGTGGGGGCCGCTGTGGCGCGCGTCGTACTGGATCAACTCGTCTGCATCACGCTCGACGACCTTGCCGCGTCGCCCCGTGGTGCGTTTGAGCGTGGGGTCATGGATGACCATCAGCTCGCCATCTTTTGACAGGTGCAGGTCGAGTTCGCATCGGCGCACGCCATGGGCGAGGCACTGCTTGAAGCCGGCCAGGGTGTTTTCAGGCGCTTCGCCCTTTGCGCCGCGGTGGCCATAGATAAGCGTCACGGTTGTCTCTCTGATTGCAATGATGTGGAGCGTCGGTGATGAATAACGCTGTTGATGACCCGGTTGCTCTCGAAGTAGACAGAAAAATCGCGGTAATCCCAACGAGTGATCGGTGGCTGACCGACAGCTGCGTGCTCCTCATCGGCTAAGCCAAAACGATCAAGTACGTCGATTTTCGCATCGCCGCGGCTGGGCAGCTGAAGGTCGGCCGGGCCTTGCTGGCCAACCGGAATTTTGATGTCTTCGGCGTGTGCCGACGTGTTCAGGCTGAAAATCAGCAGTAAGAGCAGAAAAGGGCGCATCCATCAGGTTCCTTGCAGGCTTTCACGAGCCAGGCGTCGTTCCGTCGCCTGTTTCTGCAGGATATGCCGCGCGAGCAGTTGCCGTTGTGCATCAGTCAACGCTTCAAAGGATGTACCGATTGCAAACTGCCCGCCCTCCAGTGCTTGGCAGCTCGCTATGCGTGCAGTCAGCAGCATGCCCAGGCCCTGGGGCATCAACGCCAGCTTGAGTGTCCAGGTTGAGCCTTCGTCAAGCGGCTGGTCATTGGTGAAACTAATGCCCCCTTCCGACAGCACGGTCGCCCGAGCTGGCCCGAGGTCCTGCAACAGGTCCTGGGCGAGCGCCTGACCAATCAGGTCGATGCGCTTGTTTTGCACTTTCAGGTAGTTGGCCAGCGTGCGGTTGCCCTCGGCTATCTGACGCAGCAGATGCTGAGCTTCAAAGTCGAGCTGATGGAGTTCGCCGAGCAGTTCGAACCGTTGCGTCGAACCGTTACCTGAGACTGTTTCGGCGTGTTCCGGCGGCAGGATTTCGAGTGCGATCATATCCTCGATACGATAGTATTCGCGGCGATCTTCGGTGTCTTCAGTGGGCATGTCGATCCCTGAGCTGCAGTGATGACCTGAGTGTATCAGGCCGCTTGGCATCGTCATTCAGCTTGTTATTTCCCGCCAGCGAAAGCGAACCCAACGATTTATGTTCAGACCGCTGTCCGTGTATATCGGGGCGCGCTACACACGCGCCAGACGTCGCAGCCTCTTCGTCTCCTTCATTTCCTTTACGTCCATGATCGGGCTGGCACTTGGTGTGCTAGTAATGATCGTTGTGTTGTCTGTGATGAATGGGTTCGATCATGAAATGCGCAGCCGTGTGTTGGGTATGGTGCCGCACGCTACGATCGAAAGCTCTACCCCAATCGACGACTGGCGGACATTAGCAGAGCGGCTCGTGCAGCATCCTCAGGTCGCTGCGGTAGCGCCGTTCATACAAATGCAAGGTTTACTGACTCATCGCGGGCAGGTCACCAAAATTCTGATTAACGCCGTGGACCCGGTTATCGAGCCGGAAGTCTCCATAGTGGGCCAGTTTTTCCGCGAAGGCACTCTGGCCGATCTTGCCCCCGGTGAGTTCGGCATTGTTATCGGCGACAAGGCGGCCAACACCCTGGGTGTAGGGGTCGGCGACAAGGTTACCTTTGTCGCCCCTGAGGTTACCGTCACGCCAGCCGGTGTATTTCCCCGTATGAAGCGGTTCACCGTGCGCGGTATTTTTCACGTCGGGGCCGGTGAGATCGATGGTTATGTGGCAATGGCCAACATCTCCGATCTGGCACGCTTGCATCGCTGGCAGGCAGATCAGGTTCAAGGGGTGCGCTTACGTTTCGTCGATCTGTTTCAGGCCCCGCGTATTGCATGGGAACTGGCGGGTCAGCTGGGTGATGACTTCTACTCCCGGGATTGGACCCGCACCCACGGCAACCTGTACCAGGCAATCCGCATGGAAAAGGCCATGATCGGGTTGCTATTGCTGCTGATCGTCGCCGTGGCTGCCTTCAATATCATCTCCACGCTGGTCATGGTCGTGACTGACAAACGTGGCGATATTGCAATCCTGCGAACACTTGGCGCGACGCCACGCCAGATCATGGCGATCTTCATGGTTCAAGGCACGGTGATAGGGGTCGTCGGCACGCTGGTCGGAGCATTACTCGGTATCTTCGCGGCGCTCAATGTAAGCAGTTGGGTCGCGGCGCTAGAGAGGTTGATCGGGCATAAATTTCTCAGCGCAGACGTGTATTTCATCGACTATTTACCGTCTCGACTGATGATCGCCGACGTGGTCCAGGTCTGCGTGGCGGCACTGATTCTTAGCTTTTTCGCCACCCTGTATCCGGCGTGGCGTGCGGCCCGGACACAACCGGCCGAGGCGTTACGATATGAGTGAGTTGTTTATGAATGAACGGTCTGCGAAAGAGGCCGCGGTACTGAGCTGCCGCAACCTGGGCAAGCGCTACGAGCAGGGTCCGGAGTCGGTCAGTGTGCTGTCCGGGCTTCAGTTGGAGTTGTTTCCCGGCCAGCGGGTCGCCATTGTCGGTACTTCCGGCTCTGGCAAGAGCACGCTGCTAAATTTGCTCGGCGGGCTGGATACGCCTAGCGAAGGAAGCGTATGGCTGGCTGGAGAAGAGCTTTCCGCACTCAGTGAGAAGGACCGGGGCCTGTTGCGTAACCGTGCCCTTGGCTTCGTTTACCAGTTCCATCATCTGCTACCTGAATTCAGCGCTCTGGAAAACGTTTGCATGCCGCTGCTGATAGGCAGCACGCCGATAGCAGAAGCACGTACGCGAGCGACCGAACTGTTGCAGCGAGTGGGGCTTGGCCACCGACTCGCTCATAAGCCCTCGGAGTTGTCCGGGGGAGAGCGTCAGCGCGTAGCGATCGCCCGTGCGTTGGCGAACCGTCCGGCGCTGGTGTTGCTCGATGAGCCGACCGGCAACCTCGACCACCATACTGCTCAGGGGATTCAAGACCTGATGCTGGAACTGAGCAGCTCGTTACGTACGGCCTTCCTCGTCGTCACCCATGATCCACAATTGGCCGGCCAGATGGATCACATCTTGCGCCTGGAAGATGGCCGGTTGGTGGCTGGCTAATGTTCAGGCCGCTCAGCATCTTCATTGGCAGCCGTTACACGCGGGCCAAGCGTCGCAATCATTTCATTTCATTCATCTCGCTGACGTCCATGATCGGGCTGTCGCTGGGCGTGCTGGCGATGATCATTGTGCTGTCCGTCATGAATGGCTTTCAGCGCGAAATGAGCAACCGCATCCTGGGCATGGTGCCGCACGCCGTGATAGCCGGTGACGGAAGGCCGGTGGACGACTGGCAATCGCTGGCCGAACAGCTACGTGCGCACCCAGGGGTGCTCGGTACGGCACCGATCACCCAGCTTGAAGGCATGCTTTCTTACAGGGGGGCGATGCAGCCGATTGAAATCAAGGGCATCGATCCCAAGGCCGAAAGCGAAGTGTCTATCCTCGGCTCGAAGATGGTCGCAGGCAGTCTCGACGACCTAGAGGCCGGGGAATCCGGCGTAATCGTCGGGCTGATGACTGCGCGTCGATTTGGTCTGAAGCTGGGCGATAAGCTCACGCTGATCGTGCCTGAGCTCAGCGATGCGCCTGGAGGTATTACACCGCGGATGCAGCGTCTGAACGTCGTCGGGGTGTTCAAGGTGGGAGCTGAGCTGGATGGTAGCTTGGCTATGATTCACCGAGCCGATGCAGCCCAGATACTTCGTTGGCAACCAGATCAGGTCGAAGGCGTGAGGGTCAGGCTGGCTGATCTTTATCGGGCTCCGCAGCTCGCAACCGAGCTTGTCGCCGAGCTCGGCAAAGGTTATCGCAGTGAGGACTGGTCGCTTACCCAGGGGAGTTTGTTCAGTGCAATGAAGATGGAAAAGACCATGATCGGGCTGTTGCTTCTGCTGATCGTGGCGGTGGCAGCGTTCAATATCATCGCCACCCTGATAATGGTAGTCGCCGACAAGCGAGCGGATATCGCGATCCTGCGTACCCTTGGCGCAACGCCACGGCAAATCATGGCGATCTTCATGGTTCAGGGAAGCATCATCGGAATGACGGGAACTCTGATAGGGACGGTGCTGGGCGTGCTTGGTGCGATGAACGTCAGTGCCCTGGTGGCCTGGCTGGAAAAGGTATCGGGACAGCACATCTTCAGTTCGGATGTGTACTTCATCAGCACGCTGCCATCTGAACTGCGGCTGCAAGATGTCTTGCTGGTAACGCTGGCGGCGCTACTGCTCAGTTTCCTGGCGACGGTCTATCCCGCTTGGCGGGCAGCACAGACACAGCCGGCTGAAGCGCTGCGCTACGAATAAGGACAGTCTTAGCGGCGGTCCATCTGCCGCTTGCGCCAACTGCGTCCGACCCACCAGCGCCAATAGCTCTGAGTGGCGATATAGCCCAATATCGCCACCACAACGCCGACAACGAATGAGCCTAGGAAGAGCGGTTGCCAGTGGCTGTCGAGCATCTGACGCACCCAGGCAAGGCTGAGCTCCATCGGCATCGGGGAAACCGGCGTGTCGAGCAGCCAGGCGCCTACCTTGTAATTGCAATAGAACACCGGCGGCATCGTCAGTGGGTTAGTCAGCCAGACCAAGCCCACAGCGATCGGCAGGTTTGCCCTTGCTGGCACGGCGCACAACGCGGCCGCCAGCATCTGCAGGGGCATCGGGATCATGGCCCAGAACAGACCGATAGCCATCGCTCTGGAAACCGAATGCCGGTTGAGATGGAGCAGGTTGGGGTCATGGATCAACGTGCCGAGAAACCGCAAAGACTTGTGTGCCTTTAGACGGTCGGGGTGAGGCATGTAGCGTTTAAAAAAACGACGCGGCATGAAGATTCTCTGGCGGGGCGAAGCGCGCCCGATTATGCCTGAAACGAGACCCGGCGCTGAGAGGAGTTTGTGACATAAATTCTACACTGTGAGCGCCGACAGGACGTCGGTCAGGCTATGTGACTCGGCGGTTTAAGCTATCCGGAGCGGCCAGTCACGGGAAAGGAATCCAGGAGAACCGATGCGTACAGCGATGCTGGCGCTGGCAGCAGGCCTTCTACTGCTGCGTTTTTTACCGCAATTACCGCCTGTCTCAGCGTTGCCGTTCATATTGGCGGCGGGCCTGGTCTTGCTTCCGTTCCGCTGGCGAGCGATCGGTTGTTTTCTCTGCGGGTTTGCATGGGCGTGTCTCAGCGCCCACGAGGCGCTGGATGACCGCCTTTCAACCGAGCGTGATGGCCGTACGTTCTGGCTCGAAGGTACGGTGAGCGACCTGCCGGATGTTCGTGGCGGTGTGGTGCGTTTCGAACTGGTCAATATATCGTCCCGGCATAGCGACCTGCCGTCGAGGCTTCGCTTGGCATGGTACGGCGGCCCCAGGATGCAGGCGGGTGAGCGATGGCGGCTCGCTGCCAAATTGAAAAAGCCACGGGGCTTGGTTAATCCCCACTCTTTCGATTACGAGGCCTGGCTCTTGGCGCGGCGGATCGGTGCCAGCGGCACGATCAAAGCCGGAGAGCGCGTGTCGGTGGCAGCGGGAGGGCCGGGATGGCGCGATCAGCTGCGGCAACGCTTGTTGGCGGTCGATGCTCAGGGCCGCTCCGGCGCCATTGCCGCGCTGGTGGTGGGCGATGATAGCGGCCTGTCCACCACGGATTGGCGCACGCTCCAGGACACCGGAACCGTTCATTTGATGGTTATATCGGGGCAGCACGTGGGCATGCTGGCCGGCTTGCTTTACGGCCTGGTGGCATTGTTAGCGCGTTGGGGAATCTGGCCGCGGCGCGTCGCCTGGTTGCCCTGCGCTTGTAGCCTGGCCTTGGCTGGGGCGCTTGCGTACGGCTGGCTGGCGGGTTTTGAAGTCCCGGTCCAGCGAGCGCTGGTGATGGTCGCTCTGGTGCTCCTGTGGCGTTTGCGGTATCGGCATCTGGGTGTCTGGCTGCCACTGCTGATCGCCCTCGATGCTGTACTGCTGTTGGATCCGCTAGTAGGGCTGCAGTCGGGCTTCTGGTTGTCTTTCCTGGCGGTGGCGCTTCTTGCGCTGGTGTTCCGCGGCCGGCTTGGTAGCTGGAGTTGGTGGCGCGCATTAGGCCGTGCACAGTGGAGCATGGCCCTGGGCCTGTTGCCGATCCTGCTGGCGCTAGGCTTGCCGGTTAGCCTGAGTGGGCCGATTGCCAACCTCTTTGCAGTCCCACTGGTCAGCGCAGTAATCGTTCCGCTGTCGTTGTTAGGCACGTCCTTGTTGTGGTTGCCAGGCGTTGGCGAGCCGGTGCTATGGGTGGCCGGTGGGTTATTGGCAATTCTCTTTGATGCGCTGCAATGGCTTGCCGGCTGGCAGCCGGCGTGGCTACCAGCGTCATTGCCGTTTTGGGCTTGGCTGCTGGTTGCGCTTGGGACGCTGCTGATCCTGCTTCCGCCCGGAATACCGTTTCGGGCGTTGGGTCTGGTGTTTCTGCTACCGCTGCTGTTTCCACCCATCGACAAGCCGGCAGTAGGGCAGGCGGAAGTCTGGCTGTTCGACGTCGGTCAGGGGCTCGCTGTGCTGGCCCGCACGCATGACCATGCGCTGCTGTACGACACAGGGCCGCGATATGGTGACTTCGACATCGGCGAGCGGGTTGTATTGCCGTCGTTGCGTACGCTGGGGGTGAGCGGTCTCGATTTGCTGATTCTCAGCCATGCCGATAGCGACCATGCGGGTGGCGCTTCGGCGATCCAGCGACAGATACGTGCTGGGCGAGTGGTCAGCGGTGAGCCGGCAAGACTGCCTGCTTCGCTAGGGGCCGAGATGTGCCGCTCCGGAGACGCCTGGGAATGGAATGGAGTCCGCTTTACGCTTTGGCAATCACCACGGGCCAGAGATGGAAACCAGTCCTCCTGCGTGCTGCTGATCGAGGCGAGCGGCGAACGTCTGCTGCTCACTGGCGACATCGACGTGGATACCGAGCAACTGCTCCTGACGAGCGACATGCCGCTTGAGGTCGATTGGTTGTTGGTGCCACATCACGGCAGTCGCAGCTCGTCGTCAACCGCATTCATCGAGGCAACAGGAGCCGGAGGTGCGCTCATCTCGCGCAGCTTGCATAACGCATTCGGACACCCGCATCCGGAAGTGCTGCAGCGGCTGCACACTGCCGGGGCGCGACTTTATGACACGGCAGAGCTAGGAGCGATTCGGATTCGCCTCGGCCGTTTTGAGCCTGTTCGAGGATTACGTACCAAGCGTCGATTCTGGCGGGAAAAATGAGAACCGGGGCCGTCGGCTGGCTGGCGGCCCTATGCTAGAGTGGCGCCACTTTTTCGAGGGGGATTCATCTCGTGTGGGAGCTGGTTAAAGCGGGCGGCTGGATAATGCTGCCAATCATCCTGTGTTCCATCGCAGCCGCCGGTATTGTTGCCGAAAGGCTATGGACGCTTCGGCCTAGTCGAGTGACCCCACCACACCTGCTTGGCCAGGTGTGGAAATGGATCAAGGACAAGAAGCTCAGTAACCAAAAGCTCAAGGAGCTGCGCGCGGATTCTCCGCTGGGGGAGATACTGGCTGCTGGTCTGGCTAACTCCAAGCATGGTCGAGAGATCATGAAGGAATGCATCGAAGAAGCGGCCGCCCGCGTCGTCCATGACCTCGAGCGCTATCTCAACGCGCTGGGTACGATTGCAGGTATCGCTCCCTTGCTCGGGCTTCTCGGTACTGTGCTGGGCATGATCGAAATTTTCAGTGCCTTCATGGGCTCTGGCATGGCCAACGCACCGTTGCTCGCAGCGGGTATTTCCAAAGCGCTGATTACTACCGCGGCGGGTCTGATGGTCGGCATACCGGCACTGTTCTTCCATCGCTTCCTCCTGCGCCGAGTCGAAGAGCTCGTAGTCGGTATGGAGCAGGAAGCGATCAAGTTGGTTGAAGTTGTGCAGGGTGACCGTGACGTCGACCTAGGTGAGGGCAGGGCGTGAAGTTTCGTCGCAAGGCGCGGGAAAATGTCGACATCGGCTTGGCCCCGCTGATCGATGTGGTGTTCATTCTGTTGTTGTTCTTCGTGGTGACCACCACTTTTACTCGCGAAACCCAACTGCAGGTTGATCTGCCGGAGGCGGCGAGCGGGTCGCCACCACAAGAAACTGAGCAGAAGCGGCTGGAGGTTGTGATCGACGTCAGTGGCAACTTCAGTCTCAATGGCAAGTCGCTGGTCAAGCATGACCTGAACACATTAATGGCGGCGCTCAGCAAGGAGTCGGGCGGCGATACAAGCTTGCCGATGATCATCAGTGCCGACGGTAAAACTCCGCACCAAGCGGTCATTACCGCCATGGACGCAGCCGGGAAGCTGGGCTTCGCGCACCTGCGCATCACTACCATTGAGGCCCAGCCGGAGCCCTAATGTCCTTTGCTGATCGTCTCCAGCGGGCCTGGTACGAAGGGCATCCTGCCTTGGCGCTGCTTGCGCCGTTGGAAATGCTCTACCGCCGCGTGGTGGCCGCTAAGCGAAAGCGGTTCATCAACGGCGTGATCGATTGCTATCGGGCGCCCGTGCCTGTGGTGGTGGTCGGAAATATCACCGTTGGCGGTACCGGCAAGACCCCCCTGATTCTCTGCCTCATCGAGCACTGTCAGCGACGCGGCCTGAAAGTCGGTGTAGTCAGTCGTGGCTACGGTGCCAGACCACCGGAATATCCGTGGCGGGTAGAGCCCGAGCATTCTGCAGCCGAGGTTGGCGATGAACCATTGCTGATCGCGCAACGAACAAACGTACCGGTGATGATTGATCCTGATCGTTCCCGCGCGGTTCGTAAATTGCTCGAACTTGAGCTGCTGGACCTGATCCTTTCCGACGATGGACTGCAGCATTACCGGTTGGGGCGCGATCTGGAGCTCGTCCTCATTGATGCTGCTCGTGGACTGGGCAATCAACGCTGTTTGCCCGCCGGCCCGCTACGTGAGCCATTGGAGCGGCTGGAATCGGTCGATGCGGTGCTGATAAACGGCGCGCAGGTAGACAGTCCCTCGGGTTTTGCGTTCGCCCTGCAGCCATCGAAATTGATCGAGCTGAGCACTGGGCAAGTCTGGCCACTTGACTATTTTCCGGCAGGCCAGCGGATGCATGCAGTCGCTGGAATCGGCAATCCACAGCGTTTCTTCACCACGCTCGAGGCGCTACACTGGCGGCCGATTCCGCATGCCTTCGCCGATCACGCTCGTTATAGCCTGGAGCAGCTGAGTTTCAGTCCAGAGCTACCCTTGGTGATGACCGAGAAGGATGCGGTCAAATGCCGGGCTTTTGCGCTGCCGGGCTGGTGTTATCTCCAAGTCCAGGCCGAGCCTTCCGCAGCTTTCGTCACTTGGTTTGATTCCCAGCTGGACCGTTTGCTGCTCGTTCATCCCTAAGCCGCTCGATCTGCCAGGTGCGGTCGGCTGCATCCAAGGACTGCACACCATGGATACCAAACTGCTCGATATTCTTGCCTGCCCGCTCTGTAAGGGGCCGCTGAAGCTGACCGATGACAAGTCCGAACTGATCTGCAAGGCCGACGGCATGGCCTTTCCGGTCCGGGACGGCATCCCGGTGATGCTTGAAAGCGAAGCCCGCACCCTCGACGTGGATGAGCGTCTGGAAAAATGACTAACGCTTATACCGTGGTGATCCCGGCGCGTTACGCATCCACGCGCCTTCCGGGCAAACCTCTGCAGGACATTGCCGGCAAGCCGATGATTCGCCATGTCTGGGAGCAGGCCTGCAAGAGCAGGGCACAGCGGGTGGTGATCGCCACGGACGATCAGCGCATTCTGCAAGCCTGCGAAGGCTTCGGTGCGCAGGTATTGCTAACCCGGGTCGATCACAATTCGGGCACCGATCGGCTTGCCGAGGTGGCGGAGCAGCTGGGCTTAACGGCTGACGCGATAGTCGTCAACGTGCAGGGCGATGAACCATTGATTCCGCCTTCGGTGATCGACCAGGTGGCACTCAATCTGGCTGCTCACCCCGAAGCCGCGATCGCCACGCTTGCCGAGCCAATCAGCGATCCGCACGCGCTCTTTAACCCGAACGTGGTAAAGGTGCTGAGCGATATCAATGGGCTGGCGCTGACTTTCAGTCGCGCGACACTGCCGTGGGCGCGGGACGAATTCGCTCGTAAGCCCGATGCGCTTCCGAGTGATGTTCCGTACCGTCGGCATATCGGCATCTATGCCTATCGGGCCGGGTTCTTGGCTGACTTCGTGAGCTGGGGGCCGTGCTGGCTGGAGAATACTGAGTGCCTGGAGCAGTTACGTGCGCTCTGGCACGGCAAGCGCATTCACGTCGCCGATGCGGTCGAGGCGCCTCCGGCTGGTGTCGACACCGCCGAAGATCTTGACCGCGTCCGCAAACTGCTCGGAGCTTGAGCGTGAAGGTTCTGTTCGTTTGCATGGGCAACATCTGCCGATCGCCCACTGCTGAGGCTGTACTGCGCAAATGCGCGCAGGATGCTCAGCTGGACAGCCGAATCACCATAGATTCGGCTGGAACCGGTGATTGGCATGCCGGGAAGGGGCCCGATCAGCGCGCTTGCCAGGCTGCAGCCAGGCGAGGCTATGACCTCAGCGCTCTAAGGGCGCGGCAGGTGATCGCCGAGGACTTCCAGCGCTTCGATCTCATCCTGGCGATGGATTACGACAACCTAAAGCGCCTAGAGGCCCTGCGTCCAGCAGACTCAAACGGTGAGCTCGATCTATTTCTGCGCCGATACAAATTGGGCTCGGACGCTGTACCCGATCCGTATTACGGCGGGGAGGACGGCTTCGAGCAGGTGCTCGACCTGATCGAGCGTGGTGCTGCTGGATTGCTCGATGAGATCAGAGGGCGTCAATGAGCCTTCTCATCGAGCCGGGTTATTCACTCAAGGCGCTCAACACCTTTGCGGTCGAAGCCCGTGCCGCCTATTTCGCTGAAGCCCAGGACGATCAAGCAGTAACCGAAGCGATCAATGAGGCCTGCCGCCTCGAGGTTCCGCTATGGATCCTCGGCGGCGGCAGCAATTTGGTACTGACCGGAGATGTACAAGCACTGGTGCTGCACATGGCTAGCCGGGGCATTCGAGTTCTTGAGGATGACGGCCAGCAAGTAGTGATAGAAGCGGAGGCCGGCGAGCCTTGGCATCCGTTCGTATTACGGAGCCTAGAGCTTGGTTTGGCTGGGTTGGAAAACCTCAGTCTGATCCCCGGTACGGTCGGTGCGGCACCCATCCAGAATGTCGGGGCCTACGGGGTCGAGATAAAGGATGTCTTCGCTGGGCTGACTGCACTGGACCGCCAAACTGGCAGTTTGGTGGAGTTCGATTTGGCGGCATGTGAATTTGCCTACCGCGACAGCCTGTTCAAACGTCAGGCGGGACGCTATGTGATTCTTCGGGTGCGTTTCATGCTTCATCGGACTGCGGAACTAAGTCTAGAGTATGGCCCGCTCCGTAAATGGCTGCAGCAGCATGATGTCCAGTCCCCCACACCGATGGATGTGAGTCGTGCGGTCTGTTCGATCCGCAGTGAAAAGCTGCCAGACCCTCGTGTTCTGGGCAATGCAGGCAGTTTTTTCAAGAACCCCTTGGTTCCTCAGTCGAAAGCTGACGCCTTGCTCGAGCAATACCCCGATCTGGTGGCGTTTCCGCAAGGTGGCGGGCAGGTCAAGCTAGCCGCTGGCTGGCTCATTGATCGTGCAGGCTGGAAGGGTTATCGACAGGGGGATGTGGGCGTCCACAGGCTGCAAGCGTTGGTGCTCGTCAACTACGGGCAAGCAACCGGCCAGCAAATCCTGCAACTTTCCGAAAAGATCCAAGCTGACATCCTAGAGCGTTTCGGTGTGAATTTGGAAATCGAGCCGAACGTCGTCTGACTCAGCCCCGTTTCGGCTCTGCCGTGCCCGTTCTTAGCGTTCTATAAGGGCGACGGATCTCCCGATCTCCGCGGCTACAGGCGGAAACAGTAAGGGTTGACTAGGCGTGTTCTCTGGTCATCTGGGCGCTCCACGAAAGAGCGGCGCAGCGATCTTTCCACATTTGTTCGCCAACAAATAAAAAAGGGATGCCGAAGCATCCCCTTTCTACATCGCTGGTCCTGTCAGTCTTGACGCTTGTCGAGGCCCTGCGGATCGGCTTCCTCCTGCGCATCCGCGTCAGCTTCAGTGGCGGGCTTGATCGCCTCCACTTCGGGCTGGAGCAGCTCGGCCACGGCCTGTTCGGCTTCAGGTTCGGCAGGTGGTGTTTCCGGCTTCCGGGCAACGCTTGGCTCTGCATTGCCATTTGCCGTGCTGGCTGACTGCTCATTTGTCGCGTCGGTGTCCGGTTCGCTGACAACGATTTCAGGGCTGGCCTTTTCTGCCGGAGCTTGGGTTTCGGGGGTCGCTTTCTCTTTCGCTTCGGCCTCGGCTGCTTCTTTAGCAAGACGCTCTTGCTCCAAGCGGCGGCGGCGGACCTCACGTGGGTCGTTAGGTGCACGACCGCTAGCCGTCACGACCGGCGCTTCAGTCTCGGTCGCGGTCTGGGTCGGCTCCTCGAAAGCAGGTGTAGCCTCAGGCTGTGAAGTCTCGAGCGCCGTTGCTGACGCTTCGGGCTCGCTGGCTTTCTGCACCGCCGGAGCTGGCTCCGCTACTGCGATAACCGGTGTCACGGCTTCGCTATCCTGAGTCGCGGGAACATTAGCTGGCTTGTCAACTTCGGTTGCTTCGGGCGTGTTATTAACGGCCACAGCTGGAGCTGGGGCTTCCGCTTCCCTTGCTTCAATTTGAATCTCAGTGGGTGCGGTGTCGGTGTCTGCGGTGTTCGCTGCGAGAGCGGCGGCAGTTGCGGCAATGGCGACTTGTTCAGATTTCACCGGCGCATTGCTTTCGCTTACCTCGGCGTTGTTGCTTTGGGCCTCGTCGTCGATTTCGTTTCCGTTGGCGTCGCGTTGACGATCACGGCGGTTGCTGCGGCGACGCTGGCCACGAGAGCGGCGGCGTGGGCGATCGCTACCTTCTGGCGACTCCTGCTCCTCCTGAGCGGTCTCCGCGGTTTCGTTCTGCTGTTCCTCGGCTTGTTCTACATGTTCTACACGAGGTTTGCGCTCTTCGCGGGGCGGCCGCGGCTTACGCTCAGAACTTTCTTCGCTGTTCGCCGCGACTGGAGCGGTCTGCGTGACATCATCGAGCGGTGCGCGCAATTCGCGTTTGCGCTCTTCTCGCGGCTGACGATCTTCGCGTGGGGTGCGCTCACGACGTGGTTGCTGTTGCTGTTGCGGCTGTTGCGGCTGTGCAGTGCTTTCGCTGGCTTCGACTGGCTCGCGAGACTCACGCGGTTCGCGAGCTTCCCGTGGCTTGCGCTCTTCGCGTGGAGGGCGCGCCTGACGCTCTTCACGAGGCTGACGGTCTTCACGAGGGGCGCGCTCTTCACGAGGCTTGCGCTCTTCGTCGCGGTTGCTGCGCGAATCACGGCGACGGTTCTGCTGGCGCCCACTACGGCGTTCATCGTTGCGTTGCGGGCGGCTGCTAGCGGCGGGTTTCTTCTCAACTTCGGCGGCTGGCGTTTCCTGCTTGCCGGCGAAGAGGCCGACCAGGGACTTGACCAACCCCTTGAACAGGCTTGGCTCCTGAGTGGCGGGTGCAGGCAGCTCAGCGGGCGCAGCGATCGGGGCCGGCGCGGGCGCGGTACGCTGTGGTGCGGTTTTGACGGCCGCTTCCTGGCGAACCAGTGTGCGCGTCGAGCTGACCGGCTGAACTTCCTCAACCTCGGTTGGGCTCATTTCATAGCTGGCCTGACCAGTGATAATTTCCGGGCTATCGTCGCGCAGGCGCTGCACTTCGAAGTGCGGCGTCTCCAGATGATCGTCCGGCAGGATGAAGATGCGCGCGCGGCTGCGCAGTTCGATCTTGGTGATCGCGTTGCGCTTCTCATTGAGAAGGAAGGCGGCAACCTGGAAGGGAACGCGGGCGCGGACCTCGGCGGTACGATCCTTAAGGGCTTCTTCTTCGATCAGACGCAAGATGGCCAGCGACAATGATTCGACATCGCGAATGATGCCTTGGCCATTACAGCGCGGGCAGACGATACCGCTGGTCTCGCCGAGCGATGGACGAAGGCGTTGGCGGGACATTTCCAGTAGGCCGAAGCGCGAGATGCGGCCGACCTGGATTCGTGCGCGGTCGGCTTCCAGTGCTTCACGAACCTTCTCTTCAACGGCGCGCTGATTCTTGGCCGGGGTCATGTCGATGAAGTCGATGACGATCAGGCCGCCAATGTCGCGCAGGCGCAGCTGGCGGGCGATTTCCTCGGCCGCTTCCAGGTTGGTCTGCAGGGCAGTTTCTTCGATGTCGCCGCCCTTGGTGGCGCGCGCCGAGTTGATGTCGATGGACACCAACGCCTCAGTCGGGTCGATAACGATGGAACCGCCGGATGGCAGCTTCACTTCGCGCTGGAAGGCCGTCTCGATCTGGCTTTCGATCTGGAAACGGTTGAACAGCGGTACAGGATCTTCGTACAGCTTGATCTTGCTCGCGTACTGCGGCATGACCTGCTGAATAAAGGAAAGCGCTTCGTCCTGGGCTTCGACGCTATCGATCAGAACTTCGCCGATGTCCTGGCGCAGGTAGTCGCGAATGGCGCGAATGATGACGTTGGATTCCTGATAGATCAGGAAGGGCGCGGCGCGATCCTGAGAGGCTTCCTTGACTGCGCTCCATAGCTGCAACAGGTAATCGAGGTCCCATTGCATTTCTTCACTTGAACGGCCGAGGCCGGCAGTACGGACGATCAAGCCCATATCGGCAGGGACATCAAGACCGTTCAGTGCTTCGCGCAGTTCGTTGCGTTCTTCGCCTTCAATTCGACGAGAAATGCCGCCCGCGCGCGGGTTGTTCGGCATCAATACGAGATAGCGACCGGCGAGGCTGATGAAGGTGGTCAGGGCAGCGCCTTTATTGCCGCGCTCTTCTTTTTCGACCTGAACGATGACTTCCTGGCCTTCGCTCAGGACTTCTTTGATGTTGACGCGGCCTTCCGGCGACTTCTTGAAGTACTCGCGGGAAATTTCCTTGAGGGGGAGGAACCCGTGGCGATCGGCACCGAAATCAACGAAGGCGGCTTCAAGGCTGGGCTCGACGCGAGTGATCTTACCCTTGTAGATGTTGGCTTTCTTCTGTTCACGAGCACCGGATTCGATGTCAAGGTCGAACAGGCGCTGGCCATCGACCAGTGCGACACGCAACTCTTCGGGCTGAGTCGCGTTAATTAGCATTCTTTTCATGTAGTACCGTCGGTTTCCAAGGCAGCGGAAACGGCGTTCGGCACACACGACTCTCGCGGTCGGTGTCAGGTGAGTCAGGAATGGTTGTAAGGCACTCCAGTGTCCAGCGATTTCAGGCCGGTTGGGCCGGCGTCGCGACGACGTCTCCTGCTTACTGTCGGAACAGAAGCAATGGTTCGGGAGGAGGAATCAGCAATCGGTAGCGGACGGAATGAAGCGTCTATGAAAGCCTTTACTACGCAATCCGAGGGCTGTACATCTCCACCCAACACTCATACTTTGAAAATCGGGTGCCGCTCGCAGAATCCGGGAGCGGGTTATCGATTATCGTGATTCCCCTTCGGGAACACGCATCATGTCTTCAAGGCTTGTTTCGGAGCTTCTGCTGCTTGAGAAAAGCTCCGCTGGACGGCCTCACGTCCTGGAACATTGCTGGGTCAAGGATGGCGGTTTCGCTGGCATTCCCTAACCTGTCCGCTTTTGGCGGCGCCTGGACTATAACAGTAATGTTTAAGTGCTTCAAATAAGGGAAAATTGATATCATCCGCGCATGACTAATACCCCCTCTCAGACCTCCGGCGTGCAAATGCTCGAGGTCTCGCCGGAGCTTGCCGGCCAGCGCATTGATAACTTTCTCCGTACCCAGCTCAAAGGTGTGCCCAAGACCTTGATCTATCGCATTTTGCGCAAGGGCGAGGTGCGGGTAAACAAAGGCCGTATTAAACCCGAGTACAAGCTTCAGGCGGGTGATGTTGTGCGGGTGCCACCGCTTCGGTTGCCTGAGCGGGACGAGCCAGTCCCGCTCGCGCAAGGGCTTCTCGAGCGGCTTGAGGCGGCAATCGTTTTCGAAGACAAAGCCTTGATCGTGTTGAACAAGCCTGCAGGGATCGCAGTGCATGGAGGCAGCGGGCTCAGCTTCGGGGTTATCGAGGCGCTGCGTCAGTTGCGCCCGGATGCAAAGGAGTTGGAGCTGGTGCATCGCCTGGATCGGGACACCTCCGGGTTGCTGATGATCGCAAAGAAACGCAGCATGCTGCGTCACTTGCACCTGCAATTGCGGGGCGATGGGGTCGACAAACGCTACATGGCTCTCGTGCGGGGGCGCTGGGACACCGGTAAGAAGCAAGTAAATGCGCCGCTGTTGAAAAATACCCTGCGTTCAGGTGAGCGGATGGTGGAGGTCACTGACGAGGGCAAAGACGCACTGACACTTTTTCGCGTGCTGCGCCGTTTTGGCGACTTCGCTACGCTGGTCGAGGCCAAGCCGGTAACCGGACGTACGCATCAGATTCGTGTACATGCCCGCCATGCCGGTCACAGCATCGCTGGCGATAATAAATATGGTGATGAAGAGTTTTCCGCACTCATTCGTGATCTGGGTGGTAAGCGCCTGTTCCTGCATGCCTATGCGCTGAAGGTTCCTTTGCCTGACGGTGGCGAACTGAGTTTGGAGGCGCCGGTCGATGATGTCTGGGCCCGGACGCTGGAGAGGCTTGGTGAATAAGTACGAATTGCTGATCTTCGATTGGGATGGGACGTTGGTGAATTCCATTGGGCGTATCGTTGAATCCATTTTGGTTGCTGCGGCCCGGTGTGACCTGCCGCGGCTGGATGAGGAAAGTATCAAGGGGATTATTGGGCTAGGTCTGCCTGAGGCGATAGCCGCGCTGTATCCAAATGTCACCGACAGAAGGTTGGTTGAGGCGTTCCGTCGTGCGTACGCCGACCATTATTTGTCACTGGAGGCTGAGCCGTCGGCGCTTTATCCAGGTGTGGCGCACGCGCTACAACAGCTCCGTGATCAGGGGCATCAGCTTGCTGTGGCGACTGGCAAGGGGCGGCGCGGGCTGGATAGGGTCTTAGCAGGGCAGGGTTGGACTGATTTTTTCGATGTGACCCGCTGTGCTGATGAGACTGCGAGCAAGCCTGACCCGCTCATGATCCACGAAATCCTCGCTCACTGCGGGGTCGGGCCCGAGCGGGCTCTGATGATCGGGGATTCGGTGTTCGATTTGGAGATGGCAAGGCGCGCAGGCGTAGACAGTGTTGCGGTTTCCTACGGCGCACAACCCGTCGAGGTGCTGTTGTCGTGTTCGCCGTGCATGGCTATCAATCATTTTTCGGAGCTCGGTGACTGGCTGTGCTCTGCTGCTGGTCACGCTGAGGTGGTTGCATATGTCGGATGAATGGGGGAAACCCGTGAATGAGTCTAAGGAAGACCGTACTAGTCTAAAGCTGTTGGAGAAAACGCTGCTTGCCGGCGTCCAGGAGCAGCGGCGAGCTCGGCGTTGGGGGATCTTTTTCAAGCTGGTGACATTCGTCTATCTCTTTGGGGCGCTGCTGATATTTTCGCCGCTGTTGCACATGGGGGAAGGGAAAGCTGTTGGTGATACCCACACTGCGATCATCAATGTCCGCGGAATGATTGCCGATGAAGAGGCGGCGAGTGCAGACAACATTGTCGGTGCGTTGCGTGCGGCCTTTGAGGATTCAAATACCAAGGGTGTGGTGTTGCGGATCAACAGTCCGGGTGGCAGTCCGGTGCAGTCCGGCTATATCTATGATGAGATCCGTCGGTTGCGTGGGGAGTACCCGGCCATCAAAGTTTATGCAGTGATTGCCGATCTAGGGGCGTCTGGCGCTTATTACATTGCAAGCGCTGCGGATGAAATTTATGCCGACAAGTCGAGTCTGGTTGGCTCTATCGGCGTCACCGCTGCGACCTTTGGCTTTGTCGAGACAATGGACAAGCTGGGCGTCGAGCGCCGTGTCTATACCTCAGGGGAGCACAAGGCGTTTCTAGACCCCTTTCAGCCGGAAAAGCCAGAGGAAACCGAGTTCTGGCGCAGCGTGCTTGCTACCACTCACCGGCAGTTCATCGACAGCGTGAAGCAGGGGCGGGGCGATCGATTGCAAGTCGCGGGGCATCCTGAGCTCTTTTCCGGGCTCATCTGGTCTGGTGAGCAGGCGCTTGAGCTCGGTTTGATTGATGGTCTTGGCAATGCCAGCTATGTCGCACGCGAGGTAATTGGGGAAGCTGAGCTGGTGGATTTCACCGTCAAAGACTCGCCTTTGGAGCGGCTTACCAAGCAGCTCGGTGTCAGTATTGGTTCGCAGCTTGCCCTGTGGATGGGTTTCCAGGGGCCTCAGCTGCGTTAGTGCAGTGTCAGGGTACTTCGACCCCGGCATTGTTAAGCATGTCTACCAGTCGGATCAGGGGTAACCCAATTAGGCTGGTGATGTCTGTTCCTTCGGTGCTGCGGAACAGGCTGATTCCCAAGCCCTCTACCTTGAAACTGCCGGCGCAATCGTAGGGTTGTTCGGCCTGCAGGTAGCGTTCGATCTGCTGATCACCAAGCGTCCGGAAGTGAACGGTAAAAGCGATGCAGTCGATCTGGGCGGCCCCGGTTCGGCTGTCCAGCAGTGCCAATCCGGTTAGAAAGTCTACGCTTTTGCCGCTGCAGCTCTGTAATTGGCTCTTTGCTCGGTCGAAGGTGTGAGGTTTGCCAAGGATGTTTTGTCCAAGCACGGCGACCTGGTCGGAGCCAATGATCAGATGATCCTGATGAGAGGGTGCCAAGGCTTTGGCTTTCTCTAGGGCCAAGCGGCGTACGAGATGTTCCGGTAGCTCCCTGGTGAGTGGGGTTTCATTTATTTCCGGGGCGCTGTAAGCGAACTCAAGCTGAAGGCGTGAAAGCAGTTCGCGACGATAAGGGGAGCTTGATGCGAGAAGCAGGGGTCGCATTCTTCTTCCTTTATATATAGGTACTGATCGATGGTCGGCCGAGCGCTATTGTGCGGCTGAATTCCTTTGACAGTCGACAGGCGCATCCCTAGAATGCCGCGCTTATGTTGAAAGGACCAATACCTCCGCACGTAGATCCGCGCAAGCTCGCTGACCGAGCGGCTTCCCTGAAGGGCGAGCTGCAATTGTCTGGGCTGAAGCGGCTCGTCGATCCTCTTGAGGATGATAAGGGTGTGGTGCGCGCCAGTTTTGATTTTGGGCGCGACGAGCAGCGCACTGTGGTCATCCACAGTGAGCTGGATGTTGAGGTCACGATGATTTGCCAGCGCTGTCTGGAGCCGGTTGTTCTGCCTATTCACAGCGAATGCGATTATGCCGTGGTGAATGAAGGGTCGAGCAGTCAGCACCTGCCTAAGGGTTATGACGTGCTGGAAGTGGGAGAGGATCCTCTGGATCTGCTGGCGCTGGTTGAAGAGGAGCTTTTGCTCGCTCTTCCGATTGTTCCACTCCATGACCAAGAAGTTTGCCAGCCGCCGGCTGGGCCTGATGAGCCCGAGCCGAAAGAGGACGAGGTATCGCGGTCCAACCCGTTCAGCGTACTGGCTCAGTTAAAGCGTGACCCAAACGTTTAGGAGTTGATCCCAATGGCTGTTCAGCAGAACAAAAAATCCCGTTC
>Ga0163200_1000212_pt1 | contig 26833 bp, 36 predicted proteins | sample PL_2010_200m_FD_113535 | JGI IMG/M metagenome (GOLD analysis project Ga0163200, IMG submission 113535) | Freshwater microbial communities from Powell Lake, British Columbia, Canada to study Microbial Dark Matter (Phase II) - PL_2010_200m | ecosystem: Environmental > Aquatic > Freshwater > Lake ... | reverse complement strand
TGAAAAAGTGCGGCTGGAATTCCGTACTTATTTCCGGCTCCTCTTCAACGGCGGAGATGCGCAGGTTTTTTTAATCGATGAGCAGGATCCTCTGGAATCCGGGATAGAGATTATCTGCCGGCCCCCGGGCAAGAAGCTGCAGAATGTCCTGTTGCTTTCCGGAGGAGAGAAAGCCATGGTCGCCATAGCGCTAATATTCGCTATTTTTAAAGTCAAACCTGCTCCGTTTTGCGTATTGGATGAGATAGATGCGGCCTTAGATGAAGCCAATGTTGACAGGTATAGCAGGCTACTGCAGGATTTTGCCAAGGATTCGCAGTTTATCGCCATCACCCATAATAAAAAGACTATTGTCAATGCCGATATAATGTACGGAATTACCATGGAGGAGTCCGGCGTTTCTAAGATTGTCTCGGTTAAGTTTGCGCAAAATAAACAAGAGCCGGATAAGCAACCGGATATGGTGGCGGCTTAAAGGTTTTTAACAGCAGATATTATTTTTACCTTTGCGCTTTGCTTCGTAAAGCGTCCGGTCGGCGTGACTGATGAGGTCGGCCGGGGTAGAGCCGTTTTCGGGAAAAGTAGAAACCCCGATACTGACGGTAAGTTTTTTATGCGGCAGGACTTCTTCGCGGGAGAAGTGATGCTTTTCAATATCCATCCTCAACCTTTCCGCAATTAAGGACGCTTCTTTCTTTTCGGTCTGCGGCAAAATAATCATAAATTCCTCGCCGCCATAGCGGCAGACAGCATCCATTTTTCGTGACTGATTTTTAAGCAGGAGAGCCATTTCTTTTAAAGTCAAGTCTCCTGCCTGATGGCCCAGGGTATCATTATAAATTTTGAAATCGTCTATATCTATCGCCAGCAGGCTTAAAGGGTTTTTAGTGGCCTTGGTTTTTTCCAGTTCTATCTGGAGAAGGTATTGAAAGTAGCCGTGGTTCCATATTTCGGTGAGCGAATCAGTATGGCTGCGGATAACCGTTTTCTCGTACAGTTGCGAGTCTTCTATAGCCAGGCCTGCCTGGTTGGCAAGCATAATTAACATCCGGATATCATCTTTGGTAATGGGTTCCTTATTGATAAAATTATCCGCCAGGATTATTCCGTTTACCTTATCTTTTGCTTTTAAGGGTACGATAGCCAGCTCTTCGGTATGCAGTAATTGAATAATCTGGTCATCGGCGTATTTCTGGATAGCTTCCCCGGTTACATGCAGCGGCATTCCGTCTAATACGCCTAAGGCAAGCAAGCTGCCGCCGTTTTCCCTTAAAGGCAGTTTCAGGTGTTTGACCTGCTGGTTAAAACCCGATTCCACCACGCCGCCGGATACTTTATAGGCGTTAATCAGGTCATCGAGGGTCATCTGTTCTTTCTCGATATGCCACCAGATGCGGTTAGCCTCTTCGGTATTTTCCGGTCCGATACCCATCTTGCCCTCGATAATGCCTTCATTATCGTTGACCAGAAAGAGCATAGCGCGGTTAAATCCTAAGCCTAAATGCGCGGTTACGCCGGTAAGGATGATGTACAAAATTTCATCCAGCTTCAGGGTGGTGCGCATGGCATTGGAGATTTCATAGAGTATCCCCAGCTCTGTTTTGGTGCGCTCCAGTTCCTGTTTTAATTTGGCCAGTTCTTCCACAATGGCTAAATTTAGCATATTTTATACTCTGTGTCAAGTGCACAAGGCCCGTTTATTTTAAAGGGTTGACAGGGGTTAAATTAAATGTTATATTATTTCTCTAATTTATTAATAATAAATGACAATCTAGCCAGTTAGAAAGGGGATGGTCTGACGTGTCAGAGGTAGAGATCAGAAAAGATGAGTCCTTTGAGGCGGCCTTGCGCCGTTTTAAAAAGAAGATCGAGCAGGAGGGGATCTTAAGGGAGCTGCGCGACCGCAAGCACTATGAAAAACCCAGCGAGCGGAAAAGAAAGAAGATGCGCCGTATCAGGTAGTATGATGCTCGGACTTTCTACTTCTTGGAATGCCGCAGGTACAAACAGCGCAAAAGAGCTGATCTTTGAAATAAAGGCTTTAGGTTTTCAGGCGGTGGAATTAAGTTTCAACCTCGACGGCCCCCAGGTAGAGCAAATCGCCTGCTTAGCCAAAAACAATGAGATAACGGTACTGAGCCTGCATAATTTTTGTCCCGTACCTGATGCGCTGCCAAGAGAAGAGGCGCTTCCCGATGTTTATTCTTTGGCCTCTTCTGATGAGCTAGAAAGATCCTTGGCCCTGCGCTATACCAAGCGCACTATAGATACCGCTCGCAAAACCGGGGCTATGGCAGTAGTTTTGCATTGCGGCAGGGTGGAAATTCCCGACCGCACCCGGCAGTTAATCGGGCTTTACGAAAGCGGCCGTAGCGACTGCGCAGAGTTTCATCAGCTCCGCCGGCAGATGCTTCAGGAAAGAGAGGCGCGGGCAGCGGCTTTTTTAAGCCATGCGCTCAAAAGCATAGAGGAGTTAAACCGCTATGCCGGCAAACAAAAGGTGCTTCTGGGCATAGAGACCCGTTTTTACCTGCGCGAGATCCCTTCGTTTGCGGAAATAGGCATCATTCTGCGGGAATTTAAGGGAGGTAATATTTTTTACTGGCATGACACGGGGCATGCGCAGGTAATGGATAATCTAAGGTTTGCTCTCCATAAGGATTATCTGGAGGCTTACGGGCCGAGGATGCTGGGGGTACATCTGCATAATGTAGTCGGCTGCCTTGACCATCAACCCCCGCATAAAGGCAGTTTTGATTTTAAGCGCCTCTTGCCATATTTAAAAGAAGATACGATAAAAATAATCGAGGCCCATAGCCCGGCAACCGCCGAAGATTTAAAGATCAGCAAAAATTATCTGGAGGAGATATTTCATGGAAGGGACGCAAAAAGCTAGCGACGAAGCCTGGAAGGAATCAGCGGTAAAGGAAAAGGAAGCGTTGAAGAAAGAAGACAAGTTTATGCCCCCTGAGCCGGATTTTAACTTCTTCGTGACTACGCTGGCGCTTCAGGCCGCTATTGCTTTAGGCAATGTGGCAAACCCGGTCACCAATCAAAAAGAAGAGGATTTTACGCAGGCTAAGTTCCTGGTGGATACCTTAGGCATGCTTAAAGACAAGACTAAAGGAAATTTAAGCAAAGAAGAGGGTGATTTCTTGGATAATCTACTCTACGAATTAAGAACCCAATATATCTCTAAAGTCCAGGGAGGGCAGAAATGATTGATAAGGAACTGTTGGATATTCTGGCTTGTCCGGCTTGTAAGGGCGATGTGGAGTTAAAAGATAATAAAATAGTCTGCAAGAAGTGCGGCAAGAAATATCCCGTTAAGGACGGCATCCCGGTGATGTTAATCGATGAAGCAGAAGGCTAAAAATACAAAAAGAATACTGGTAATCCACGGGCCGAACCTAAACCTGTTAGGGGCAAGAGAGCCGCAAATCTACGGCAAAGTCACCCTCCGGCAGATAAATGATTCTTTGCGCAAGATTGCCGCAAAGTCGGGGGCTTGCGTTGTCATTAAGCAGTCTAACCACGAAGGCGATATCGTTGACCTGATCGGCGGGGCCAGGGATAAATACGACGCCGTCTTGATTAACCCGGCCGCCTATACCCATACCAGCGTCGCGATTAGAGATGCCATTGCGGCTGCCGGGGTCCCTACAGTAGAAGTCCACCTCTCCAATATTTATGCCAGGGAAGGCTTCCGGCATAAATCCTTAATCAGTCCGGTAGCAAAGGGCAGTATCCTCGGCTTCGGGCCAAAGAGTTATGAACTTGGCTTGGAGGCGTTGATAGCCTTACTGGATGGCTGATGAACCCCGCCATTTCTAAAAAATATAATATAAACGATGAAATTAATGGCGGGGTGAATCCGCGCCTGAAAAAAATTTATACCAAGCTGGAAGGAAATAATCTCGATGCCATGATTATTTCTTCAGCTGCCAATATTTCATATCTTACCGGTTATTTAAGCCGCGATTCTCAGCTGGTAATTTCTAGAAAATCTAATATCTATCTTACGGATGGCCGGTACTTTGCCGAGGCGAAAAAATACCTCTCTGGTTTTAAATTAAAGAGGAGGGATTGCTCATTTTTTAAGGCTATTGGCCAGGCCTGTAACGGACTGAATTTAAAGCGCGTAGGCTTTGAAGAAGGCAGCCTTTCTTTTTTAGGATACACGAGGCTACGGGAACAGCTCAAAAGGAACATAGATTTAATCCCTACCTTGAACCTGGTAGAGTCCCTGCGGGAAATAAAGAGCAGGGAGGAATTAACCTATCTTGGCAAGGCCACGGACATTGCCGCCAAGGCTTTGGAATTTACGCAAACCCTGCTTTCGGCGGGGATAAGAGAAGTGGAAATAGCCGCGGAACTGGAGCGTTTTGTCAGGTATAACGGCGCTTCCAGCTCAGCCTTTGATATCATTGTGGCTTCCGGCCTGAATTCCAGCTACCCCCACCACCTGACCTCCCAAAGGAGGCTTAAGGAGAACGAGGTGGTCCTGGTTGACCTGGGAGTCGACTATTTTGGCTACAAATCCGACTTGACAAGGGTATTCTTTTTGGGTAAAATAAATCCTCTTGCTGCAAAGATTTACGCGATAGTTTGCCGGGCGCAAGAGCGGGCAATCGCCAGGATCAGTCCCGGGGAGAGCATTAGCGAAGTAGATAAGGCCGCCCGCCAGTATATTGCTAAAGCCGGATACGGCAGGTTTTTCAGCCACAGCTTAGGCCACGGGATAGGCCTGGAAATTCATGAAGGCCCGAGCATATCTTCAAGAGTTAAGGATAAATTAAAAAGGGGTATGGTTTTTACCGTGGAACCGGCGGTTTATCTTCCCGGAAAGCTCGGCATAAGGATAGAAGACATGGTCCGGGTAACAGAAAAAGGAGTTGAGGTCTTAAGTGGCGCTCTCGATAAATGAAATTAAATCGGGCTTGACTATTTTAGTAGACGCAGAGGCCTGGATAGTCTTAGAAACCCAGCATGTAAAGCCCGGCAAGGGAGCGGCGTTTGTGCGGGTCAAGATCAGGAGCCTTAAGAATAACAGCGTCCAGGAGAAGACCTTCAGGGGCGATGAGAAGATAGAGGAGGCTTTTGTCGAGGAAAAAAAGCTGCAGTACCAGTATTCTTCCGGGGATATGTACCATTTTATGGACCAGGAGAACTATGAAGATGTGGTAATCCCTAAAGAGAGTATCGGGGATAAGTCTAAGTTCCTGAAGGACAATCTAGACGTCTCCGCCTATTTTTATAAGGGCGATATCCTCAACGTAGGCTTGCCCTTTTTTGTTGAATTCACCATTACCCATACCGAGCCCGGCATAAAGGGCGATACCGCTAAAAGCGGCACAAAGCCTGCGCAGATTGAGACTGGAGCCACTGTGCAAGTCCCGCTTTTTATTAACTTCGGGGATAAGATTAAGGTTGACACCAGGACCGGCGGGTATATTGAACGGGTCGCTTAAAGGGGGATTTGATGAACCCCGTCCTTCCTAAAAGGGCGGGGTAGCTATAGAAAGGAAGGGCGGGGTGAATCTTAAAGAAATTAAAGAGATGATTGTCCTGATGAATGAAAATAACCTGATGGAGCTGGAAATAGAGAAAGACGGTATGCGCATCAGGCTTAAAAAGACCGCGCCTTCCGCCGAGGGCTTAAGCGGGCCGATAATACTGGAGAGAGAAAAATTGCCGGGGGCAGCAAAGGAAAAGGTGCCGTTGGAGGCCGGCCAGAAACCGGGCGGCAGCGCCGTAGAGATTAAGGCGCCGATGGTCGGAACTTTTTATCGCGCCCCTTCGCCGGAGGCGCCTCCTTACGTTGAGGCAGGCCAGATTATCGAGCCGGGGCAGGTAATCTGCATCATCGAAGCGATGAAACTGATGAATGAAATAAAATCCGAAATAAAAGGTAAAATCATGGAAGTCCTGGTTGAGACTGCCGAGCCGGTCGAGTTTGGCCAGCCCATGTTTCTTATTGAGCCTATCTAAAAAATGTTCTCCAAAATACTCATTGCCAACAGGGGCGAAATTGCCTTAAGAATTATCCGTGCCTGCAGAGAGCTCGGGATTCGTACGGTAGCGGTATATTCTGAGGTCGATAGGGAGTCCTTGCATGTGCGCTTCGCCGATGAAGCGATTTGCATCGGCCAGGCACAGAGCTCAAGCAGCTACCTAAATATCCCGGCCATTATCAGCGCCGCGGAGATTGCCGATGTAGAAGCGATTCATCCCGGATACGGGTTCCTCGCAGAAAACCCGCATTTTGCCGAAATCTGCGAATCCTGCAAAATTAACTTTATCGGCCCCACCCCGGAAAGCATTAAACTCATGGGGGATAAGATGGCAGCGCGTACCACCATGCAGAAGGCCGGTTTACCCATAGTGCCCGGGAGCACCACCATTGTAAAGAATAAAGAAGAGGCGCTGAAGACCGCCAAGAGAATAGGATACCCGGTGATTATCAAGGCCGCCGCAGGCGGAGGCGGAAAGGGAATGCGTATTTGCCATAACGATATCACCTTAATCAGCAACCTGATGATTGCGCAGCAGGAGGCAGAAGTTAGTTTCGGCAACCCCAATGTCTATATCGAAAAATATATTGAAAAGCCCCGGCATATCGAAATACAGATTTTAGCCGATAAGTACGGCCGCACCCTGCACTTAGGAGAAAGGGATTGCAGTATTCAAAGGAGGCACCAGAAGTTATTAGAGGAGTCTCCTTCTCCTGCGGTGGACAATAAACTGCGCCGCCGCCTAGGAGAGCTGGCAGTCAGGGGTGCTAAAACCGCAAACTACACCAGTGCCGGGACTATAGAATTCCTGTTGGATGAAGATAATAATTTTTATTTTATGGAAATGAATACGCGCATTCAGGTGGAGCATCCGGTAACGGAAATGGTGACCGGCCTGGACCTGATTAAAGAGCAGATCCGCATCGCTGCCGGAGAAAAAATACGCCTGGAGCAGGACGACGTGCAGATAAAGGGCGCGGCTATAGAGTGCCGGATAAACGCAGAGGATTTCGAGAATAATTTCTTGCCCTCCCCCGGCAAAATCGAAAGATTAAACCTTCCGGGAGGGCCTGGCGTGCGCTTGGATACGCACATCTACCCCGGATACGAAGTCTCTCCCTATTACGATTCTTTAGTGGCTAAACTCATTACCTACGGCAATAACCGCTGGGAGGCGATTAAGATTATGCAGCGTGCCCTGTTGGAGTTTGAAATCAGCCCGATTAAGACCACGGTCGGTTTTCATCTTAAGCTTCTGAATAACCCCCTGTTTCTGGAGGGTAAAGTCTCCACGCATTTTGTCCAGGATTTGCTTAAAGAAGAAAGGATCGAGGAATGATAGACAGGGAAGGTTCCCGTACGGATTTAGGCGTAGTCAGGATACATAAAAACGTGATTGCCTCTATCGCTTCTTTGGCTGCTACCGAAATCGAAGGCGTTAAACGCGTGGGCGGGGACTTTAAAAGCGGGATCCTGGAATTGATCGGCAAAAAAGCATTGGGGGCAATCAAGGTAGAGATTGATAAACACGACGAGGTAAAGGTGGAAATCCCGTTAGTGATAAAATACGATTTTAATATCCCTGATATATGCGGCAGGGTTCAGGAAAACGTACGCCAGGCCCTGGAAAAGATGACCAACTTATCCATCAAGGATATCAATGTCAATGTGCAGGCTATAGAAAGGGGGTAATCGCAAAAGCGCAAAACTTTACGCAAAACCGCAAAAATTTTGCGCCTTTGCGGACTTTTGCGTTTTAGCGGTTAAGAAAGGGGGTAGTTAAGGTGAGGTTCTTTACGGTTTTGGTAATCTTTTTTTATACGGTAATTTTTATTTTAATCAGCGCCTGTTTTATAGCCGTTGCCTTAAAAGTAGTGCAACCCCAGGACATCGCTAGCCTCTTGACTTACCTTCAGGAGAGTTTAAACTATAGAATCATCGTCGGGCTTTGCGGGATTTTATTGCTGCTTATAAGTATTTCTTCCGCACAGTTAATTTTAGGCCGCTTTCAGCGCGAAAGGACAATCGCCTTTCATACCCCTTCCGGACAGGTAACCATAGCCCTTTCTGCTGTAGAGGATTTAATCAAGCGGCTTACCAATGTTATTCCTGAGATAAGAGAGCTTAGGCCGGACGTCATCGCCACCAAGAAAGGAATCCTGGTGGACTTAAGGGTTATTTTAAGGTCCGAGGAGAATATACCGGAAGTAACCAGCCGGCTCCAAAGAATAACCCAGGCCAAGATCGAAGAGGTCTTGGGGATAGAAGGAGAGATTATTATACGCATTCATGTCGCCAAAATCATCTCTTCGGAAGAAAAAGATAAAAGGAAGAAAGACATAATACGGGAAGAACCTACCATACCGTTCGGTGGCTATGGGAGGGTATAACCGCTAAAACGCAAAAAAATCCGCAAAACCGCAAAGAAAATTTTGCGCCTTTGCGGTATTGATATAGTAAGAATTGATTCTGCGATTTAGCGATTAGAAGGAGGAATAAGCTTATGAGCAGGATAGGAATACTTACCGGCGGAGGAGACTGCCCCGGTTTAAACCCGGTCATCCGGGCGGCAGTGAGAAAAGCCCTTGATTTAGGATACGAAGTAGTCGGTATTAAAAACGGCTGGAAGGGGATGATCGAGAATGATACCATGCCTTTAAACCTGGAGGCGGTTTCGGGGATATTGCCTAAAGGAGGCACGATCCTTGGCACCAGCCGCACTAACCCCTATAAAAAAGAGAACGGCCTCCAGAAGGTAAAGGAGAGCTATAAAGAGATAGGGCTGGATGCATTGATTGCCGTAGGCGGAGAAGATACTCTCGGAGTAGCGGTAAAATTGATCAAAGACGGCATCCGCAATATCGTAGGCGTGCCTAAAACCATCGATAACGATTTATCCGGTACGGATTATACCTTTGGTTTTGATACCGCCTTAAATACCGCTACCGAATGCATCGACAGGCTGCATACTACCGCCGAAAGCCACCACCGTATCATGGTAGTGGAGGTGATGGGCAGGCATGCCGGCTGGATTGCGGTTGAGTCCGGGATTGCCGGAGGGGCGGACGTAATTTTAATTCCCGAGATACCTATCGATATCGAAGAAGTATGCCAGCTGATTAAAAAAAGGCACAGCAGGGGAAAAACCTTCAGTATCGTCGTGGTCGCGGAGGGCGCGCAATTTAAAACAGGTACCATGGTCTTGCAGGAAGAGAAACTTGATGAATTCGGCCATGTCAGGCTCGGAGGTATCGGAGAAAATCTGGCCAAGGAAATAGAAAAGAGGACGGGCTTTGAAACCAGAGTCAGCGTTTTAGGCCACATTCAAAGAGGCGGCACGCCTACTGCCTTTGACCGGATATTGGGTACCCGTTTTGGGGTAAAGGCGGTTGAGCTGGTGCAAGATAAAAAATTCGGCAGGATGGTAGCTCTATCGGGCAATAAGGTCACAGATGTGCCATTAGAAGATGCGGTAAAAGCCATAAAAACCGTAGATATGGAACTGTACGAGATTGCCAAAGTATTTTTTGGCTAAATTCGCACTTATAACTTATGTCGTCATTTTAGACTCCATAAGTTATGTGCTCATTGAAGGGGGAAGAAGATGAGAGATAAGATCAAGGATATCTTTTCAGAGAGCATACATATTAAAGAGGAGCTAATGCGTAATAATATCGGCCAGCTTATAGATATAGCCAATACGGTAATAGGATCGCTTAAGGCAGGCGGCAAGGTGATTATTTTCGGCAACGGCGGTTCTGCCAGCGATGCCCAGCATATTGCCGCAGAACTGGTGGGTAGATTCAAAAAAGACAGAGCTGCCCTGGCGGCCATTGCCCTGACCACCAATACTTCTATTTTGACTGCCCTGGCCAATGATTATGGATACGAGGTAGTTTTTGCCAAGCAGGTCGAGGCCTTAGGGAATAAAAATGACGTGGCTATCGGAATATCTACCAGCGGAAAGGCCAAGAATGTCATCGCCGGCATAAAGCAGGCAGCAAAGATGGGCTTAAAAACCATTATCCTTACCGGAGGAGACGGCGGAGACCTGGCGAAAATAGCGGATGCATCTTTGATTGTCCCTTCTGCGGTCACCGCCAGAATTCAGGAAGCCCACATTACCATCGGCCATATTATCTGTGAACTGATAGAAGAGGCGTTATGTTAGAACATAAAATAAAAAGTTTGAAAGAGATTAAAAGGATATCTTCTCTGCTTAAAGATAAAGGTAAAAAAATCGTCTTTACCAACGGGTGTTTTGACCTCCTGCATTACGGACATGTAAAGTATCTCCAGCAGTCTAAAGCCAAGGGCGATATCCTCATCGTAGCAGTCAATTCCGATGCCTCGGTCAGAAGAATCAAGGGTAAGAATAGGCCGGTGGTCAGCGAAAGATACAGGATAAGGGTTGTCGCGGCCCTGGAGAGCGTGGATTATGCGCTTTTTTTCAGAGAAGATACGCCTTTAAAGCTGATCCGGGCGATTAAGCCGGATGTTTTGGTAAAAGGAGCGGACTGGAAAAAGACGGATATAGTGGGAACGGATCATGTTTTAAGTTACGGCGGAAAAGTAAAGACCGTTAAGTTTATTAAAAACCAATCCACTACCGGGCTGCTTAAAAAAATTGCCAAAAGTTTCTAAAACCATAAACAGGATTATAGATGCCAATATTAACCGCGCTAAAGAAGGCCTGCGCGTTTGCGAGGAGATAACCCGTTTTATCTTAAGGAGCCGTTCCCTGACAGCTGAATTGAAAGAGGCAAGGCATAAAATCAGCATTTTGCTTGCAGCGCTGCCTCGCGCAGGAGAATTAATCAAAGGCCGCTATACCTTAAGTGATGTCGGCAGGGATATCTACGGCAGTGAACTGAAAAGAAAGGATTGCCGGGATATCTTTTTTGCCAACATACAACGCGTCAAGGAATCAACCAGAGTGCTGGAGGAGTTTACAAAACTGGATAATATTAAGACGGCAGTCGCTTTTAAAAGGTTAAGGTATTCTATCTATAATATAGAAAAGAAAGTGATGAGCAGATTTTCGTCCTCATATTGCCGTCGATAGTCCCCAAAATAATCTAATGACTCAGCTAGAGCACGCCAAGAATAATATCGCCACGCCATTAATAAAAAGGGTTGCCCGCAGGGAAGGTGTCAGCCCCAAGGTGTTATTAAAGCGCTTAAGCCTGGGCCAGGCGGTTATACCCAAGAATAGGCTACATAGGTTCAAACTTCCCTGCGCCATAGGTTACGGTTTGCGTACCAAAGTCAATGCCAATATCGGCACTTCTCCCGACAAATCAAACCTTGCTTACGAGCTGAAAAAATTAAAGGTAGCGGTAAAATATGGCGCGGATACAGTGATGGACCTAAGCGTGGGGGGCGACCTGCATCGAATCAGGAAAGAGATAATGGCGCATTCGCCTCTTCCGGTGGGGACTGTCCCTATTTATGAAATATCCGTAAACGCGCAAAAAAATAAGGGTGATTTATTAGCATTTGATAGCGACGATATTCTGAATGTTTTGGAACAGCAAGCCAGGGAAGGAGTGGATTTTTTTACCCTCCACAGCGGGATCACCAGAAAATCCTTAAGGGCCTTAACCGGCTCCAAAAGGATCCTGGATATTGTTTCGCGCGGCGGAGCTATTTTAGCCGGATGGATAATGCGCAACAAGATGGAGAATCCCTTTTATACGAATTTCAGCAGGATTCTGGATATCGCCTATAAATATGACGTGACTTTAAGCCTCGGAGACGGCCTGCGCCCCGGCTCAATATTGGATGCTACGGATAGAGCGCAACTGGCTGAGTTAAAGACTCTGGGGGAATTGGCTCTTGAGGCGCGTAAAAGAAATGTCCAGGTTATTATTGAGGGGCCGGGGCATGTCCCTTTACAGCAGGTGGAAGAAAATGTAAGGCTGGAAAAGAAAATCTGCCACGGGGCACCTTTTTATGTACTGGGCCCCTTAGTGACGGATGTGGCCAGCGGCTATGACCACATCAGTGCTGCCATAGGCGGAGCAATAGCGGCAAGTTCCGGAGCGGATTTTCTCTGTTATGTCACCGCCTCCGAACACCTCAGGCACCCTTTGATAGAAGATGTGGCAGAAGGCGTAATTGCCTCCAGAATTGCCGCTCATGCCGCAGATGTAGCCAAGGGCGTTAAATCCGCAATAGAGTGGGATAAAAATATGTCAGAGGCCCGTAAAAAGCGCGACTGGAAAAAACAGATAAAATTATCCATAGACCCGGATAAGGCAAAGTTATACCGGCTTTCTTCGCGCCCGCGCATCGCCTCTGTCTGTACCATGTGCGGAGAGTACTGTTCTATAAAATTAACGGAGGAGTGTCTGCGGGCGTAGTTCATCGGTAGAACACCAGCTTCCCAAGCTGGATAGGTGGGTTCAATTCCCATCGCCCGCTTTAAACTTTAGATTCAAAATGGAAAATGCAAAGTTATAATTCAAAATCCAAAATTTTTAATTTTAAATTATGGTTTTACATTTTGCCTTTTACATTTTACATTTTGTCTTTTACCGGATGCGCCACCGCTCCTTACCTAGCCCCTACGGTAACGCCGGGTGAGCCCGGTATCTATCACCGGGTTGAAAGAGGGCAGACGCTCTGGCGTATTTCCCGCATCTATGGCGTCGAGCTGGACACAATAGCAGGCATTAATCATATTTCCGATGCGACTAATATAGAGACCGGGCAGCTCATTTTTATCCCCTCTGGCCGGCGAAGAGAAGTGCCCCAGAAAGAATTCAGCGGTGAAGATTTTATCTGGCCTGTCAAGGCTAGGGTAGTGGCTACTTTCGGCCAAACCTATAATGATATGGTCAATAAGGGCCTCAATATCGATAACCGCGATAACGCCAGTATCTTAGCTGTGCGCGCAGGAAGGGTGGTTTTTTATGCTCCTGATTTCAAGGGTTTTGGCAAGACCATCATTATCGACCATCAAGACGGGTTTTCTACGGTTTACTCCGGTTTTTCCGAACGCTTAGTCAGTCCGGGGGATAATGTGCAGCAAGCCACCCCTATTGCCAGGGGAGGGCATCTGCATTTTGAGATAAGAAAAGGGGCTGTTGCGCAGAACCCCTATTTTTACTTACCATGAGTGCCAAATATAATTTTTTCGACCGCAAAAATCACCTCGAGCTGCTAGAAAAGCGCATCCGTGACCTTAAGGATGGCTACCGCCAGAACCTCGCCATTATCGGCGATGAGCTGGTCGGTAAAACCTCGCTGATCTTTAAATTTCTCAAGAATTATTATGACCCGCATACCATAATCGTATATTTGGAGGCCCGGCCGGAATCAATAACAACTTTTGCGCGCAGGTTCATCGGTGTCCTGCTTTATAATTTCTTAATCAATAGCGGATTATCTCTAGAGGAAGACATAGATTTCCTGATGAAAAAATCGGAAAAATACCTACCTAAGACTATAGAAAAGGCAAGGTCGATTTTAAGCAGTTTGGAAAAAAGAAAAAAGAACAATATTTTTACGGAATTACTCTCTTTGCCCGAAAGCATAAACGAGGAGACGGGAAAATTCTGCGTAGTTATCTTTGACGAATTCCATAACCTGGAGAATATGGAGCTTAAAAATATATATTCGGAATGGGCCAGGCTCCTGATGCTGCAAAAAAATACCATGTACGTCATCATCAGTTCGCTTATTTTTAAGACCAAAGTCGTGCTTTCCAAAAACCTTTCTTTATTATTCGGTAATTTCGAAGTAATCACCGTCGAGCCATTTGACATAAAGACCAGCGAGGCATATTTGGAAGAGAAACTGGAGGGTATTGATTTAAAGAAGGGCCAGAAGGACTTTATCGTTAGTTTTAGCGACGGATATCCGTTTTATCTGGAGTTAATCTGTAGTGCATTGCGTAATTCAGGCGGAACTCCTTTAGCCGGAATCCTGGAAAACCTGGTTTTTGAGCCGGTAGGCATCTTAAACCAGAGATTCTCCAATTACCTGAAGCGTTTTCAGGGGCTGCCCTATAGCCGTGATTATATAGAGATCCTGTATCTGGTGGCGGACGGCCACAGTAAGATTAAGGATGTAGCGCATATCTTGCGCAAGCCCAAAAAAGAGCTGAATTCCCGGATTAATTATCTCTTGGAATGGGATGCCTTAAGCAGGAGCGGTGAATTTTTAAAAATCAATGACCGGGTGTTCAGCTTTTGGCTAAGGTTTGTCTATAAGGAAAGGCTGAATTCCCTGACCTTCGATGCCAAAAATCAGAGGGAGTTCTTCAAAGAAAAAATAGACGAAATGATACGGGATTTCTTGAGGCAAGCCGGCAAGCCGGTAACGGAAAGAGTCTCTGAATTAATGCGCCTTTTCGAAGATGAGATGATACAGATAGAAAGAAAAAAGATCAGGCTGGATGCCTTCAGGGAGATAAAGCCTGTTGAATTCCAGAATAAAAACCTTAAAGACGGGCTCCTGGGGCGGTCACGCGGCAGCCTCTGGATTATGGGTTTGAAGTATGAGCCGCTGACCGAAAAGGATGTGATAGAATTTTCCCGAGAATGCAAAAAATACCGCAGCAAAACACAGAGGAAAATAATTTTAGCCTTTCAGGATATAGACGCCAATGCAAGGCTTAGGGCATTCGAAGAAAAAATACTGACTTGGGATTTAAATAACCTGAATCAGATCTTGGATTTATTTTCCCGCCCCAGGGTGATATTATGAAAATAGGAGTAATCGCCGACACCCATATTCCCGACAGGGCCGATGAAATACCGGCACAGGTTTTAGAGGCCTTAAAAAGCGTGGATATGATCGTGCATGCCGGAGACCTCGTAGATTTAGGCGTTTTAGAACGGCTAAGGAATATTTGTCATAACGTAAGGGCTGTCTGGGGGAATATGGATCCTTACGAGGTCAGAAAGCAGCTACCCGAAAAAGAGGTTTTTATCGCCGGCGGCCACAGAATCGGCCTGATACACGGCTATGGCGCGCCGTTAAAGTTGATAGAATTAGTAAGCGGCATTTTTAAAAATGACGGCGCGGAGATCATCATCTTCGGGCATGCGCATTGCCCGGTAAACGAGCAAAGGGGAGGCGTCCTTTACTTTAACCCCGGAAGCCCCACGGATAAAGTATACTGCCCGTATAATTCTTACGGCATAATAGAAATTAATGATAAAATAGAGGCAAAGATTATTAGGATATAGCAAAGCATGCTAAACCAAAAACAGATTAAGGAATACGAAGATAATTTTCTTGCGCCCTATGCCATGAAAAGCTATAATAGCAGGGGTAGGGTTTATAGCGAAGAGGAGCATCCGTATCGGTCGGTTTATCAGAGGGACAGGGACAGGGTAATCCATTCGGCTGCCTTTCGGAGGCTTGAGTATAAAACGCAGGTCTTTGTCAATCACGAAGGGGATTATTACCGCACCAGGCTGACGCATACCGTAGAGGTGGCGCAGATTGCCCGCACGATAGGTGCTGCCTTAAGATTAAACACCGACCTCATCGAAGCGGTAGCCCTGGCGCATGATTTGGGGCATACCCCCTTTGGCCATTCCGGAGAAGATGCACTTAATGCCTTAATGGCTAAATTCGGGGGATTCAATCATAATTTACAGGGTTTAAGAGTGGCGGATGTCCTGGAGGAAAGGTACCCTGATTTTCCGGGCCTGAATTTAAGCTGGGAGGTCAGGGAGGGAATTGTCAAGCACTCCTCCGCTTTTGACAAGTCGGTTAAAATCAAAGAGCTAGCGCCGGATGAACAGCCTACATTAGAGACTCAGATAGTAGATATTGCCGACGAGATAGCTTATGACAATCACGATTTGGACGACGGGCTGACTTCGGGGCTGCTGAAAGAGGTAGACTTACAGAAACTTAAGCTTTGGGAAAATATCGTCAAAAGGATCTCCAGAAGATACGCGGATATAGAGCCGGAACTAAAAAAATACCTGATTATCCGTTCGCTTATCGACATGCAGGTTACCGACCTGATCCTTGAGACCGAAGGGGTAATCAATAAGTTAAAACTCAAGGCTTCCTCCGGAGTCAAAAGGCTGGATAAGAAAATAGCATCCTTTAGCAAAGAGATGCTTAATTTAAAGAAGCCCTTGCGCGAGCTTCTGATGAATAAACTCTACCGTCATTATCGCGTCACGCGCATGAGCAGCAAGGCCAAGCTTTTTATCGAGAAATTATTTAATTTTTACCTGAAAAACCCGCAGGCATTGCCGACGCAGGTGCAGAAGAGGCTTGCAAGAGACGGCACCAGGCGCGTAGTCTGCGATTATATCGCCGGGATGACCGATAGGTACGCATTAGATGAGTACAAAAAATTATTCGACCCATACGAAAAAGTATAAGACGATAATTTCTTCGGTACATAGCCTTTACCGACTGATTAATTCTACTTTTGAATTGAATGATTTGATCTTGCGGCTCAGCCGGCTGATCTGCCAGGTATTCAGCGCTAGGTCCTGCCTGATTATCCTTCTGGACCAGACCAAAAAGCATTCGCTCTATAAATGCCTGATCAGCCGGGGCAAAAAATATACCGAGGATAAAAAGATAAAAATAACCAATTCCCTGGAAAGAAGGATTATCAGGAATGTTTCTTCGGTAAGAAGAGACAGGCTATTAGGGCTGCCCTTGGTTTGCGACGATGCCATCGGGTTGGTTATTTTAAGAAGAAGTAAGAAGGATGCCCCTTTTGATAAATTCGAAATAGAGGTCCTGGGCACCCTGGCCGAGCAGGCAACTATCGGTATAAAAAATTTACAACTCTACGAAGAGCAGCAAAAAATAGTTTTGGGCAGTATTAAATCCCTGGTTACGCTTCTAGATATTCGCGTCCCTCAGGAGTATACTCATTCACCGTATTTCAGCCGGCTGGTGGTATCCATAGCGCAGCAGATGCATCTTGACCCAAAGCAAACCGAAAGCCTTAAATATGCCAGCCTCCTGCATGATACCGGAAAAGTAGACATCCCTATGGAGATACTAACCAAGACCACAAAGCTGACGCCGGCGGAATATAAAATTATCAGGCGCCACCCTTTAAAAGGAGCGCAGATATTAAGGCCGCTACAGATTTTAAAACCGGTAATCCCGATAATTATGCACCATCATGAAAAATACGACGGCACAGGTTATCCTTCGCGGTTAAAAAAAGGGCAGATCCCCGAGGGGGCACGCATTATGGCGGTTGCCGATGCCTTTGAGGCGATGGTCTATGGCAGGCCTTACCGTGAAAGAATGGATATTGCTTCTGCCATCAGGGAGATTAAAAAGAAAAGCGGTACGCAGTTTGACCCTAAGGTAGTGGAAGCATTTCTTAAAATAGTCAAAAAGATAGATATGAGCAGGTATATGGAGTCGAAGACGCCGGATGAAAATAGAAAATAATTCCCAATTAGAGTTATTTTCTCAGCCAAGAGCAGGTGCTTATAGCCCTGTAGCAAGGAAGAAGACTGTTTTGGGATATATGCGCAGTTACGAAAATACGGTCTTGCTGTTAATCGGTTTTATTGTAACCGCTATTGTGGCCTTTTGTTTAGGGGTGGAAAAAGGCAAGGCGGTGTCTGCCCAGGGGTTCTTACCACCCGTAGCCCAGGCCATCACTAAACAAAAGACTCCGATACAAATACAGAATCCTTCACCAGAGCAGGCGCCGCCGGAGAAATATACTATCCAAGTGGCTAGTTATAAAAGTGCCAGATACGCCCAGGAACAAGCCCAACTATTAAAGAAACAAGGTTTTAACACCGCCATTATTATCAAGGGGGTTTATGCCGTTTTATATGTGGGTAATTTTTCCAATCAAGAGCAGGCCCGGGAATTTTTAAGCGAAATGAAAAAGCAGAAACGTTATGCAGATGCAAAAATAAGGAGGTTGTAATAAAGATGTCAATACATCCGTCTTTGGGTAAAGCAGGAAAAGATAGCAAGCAAAGGTCGGTCCTAAAACGCACAGAGCGCCTAAGGATCATGATGGATAAGGACGAGTGGAAAGAGGGAGACGATGTTTACGGCCTGCCTAAAATCAAGACCGTAAGGATAAAGATCAAGAAAGAAAAAGTGGAAAAGGCAGAAACCGTAGCTGTCGAAGGTGCCGCTACTGCCGGTCCAGAAACAAAAGAGCAGCCTGCTTCCGGCAAGGGGGGTGCGCCTGGCGCCAAGGGTGGTCCTGCTGCTCCCAAGGCCGCAGAAAAGAAATAATGAATATACTGGGGTTATTAATCTCCTTCGGGCTGTTGATGTTGGCAATGAGCGTGCATGAGTTTGCTCACGGGCTGGTAGCCTATAAATTAGGGGATAATACGGCAAAAAATTCCGGCAGGCTAACTCTCAACCCGTTAGCGCATATAGACCCGGTTTGGACTGTACTCATCCCGTTTACCCTTTTTCTGACTAGCGGCGGACGCTTTATTTTCGGCGCGGCTAAGCCCGTACCGATAAATTATTGGGCCCTGAAAAACCCCAAAAGGGATATGTGCTGGATAGGATTAAGCGGCCCCTTAGCTAACTTTATCTTTGCTTTTCTTTTGAGCATCTTACGCCGGGTTATCCCCGCCTCTTTAATCTTGAATTCTCTCCTGGAAAAACTGATCTTGATCAATATCGTCTTAGGAGTCTTTAATCTTATACCTATTCCGCCGCTGGACGGTTCGCGGATTTTGGCGGGTTTACTCCCCGAGCCCGTCGCTTCCAGATACGCGGCGATTGAGCCTGCGGGTGTTATCATCGTAATCATTCTTTTTGCCACCGGCCTGCTTAATTTTATTGTCTGGCCTGCGGTCAGGATGATCGCCGGATTATTAGGAGTGCCTTTTTAAGAATGAAGATCATAAAAGTCAGCTTAAAAAAACGTTCCTACGAGATCGTCATCGGTAGCCAAACTTTAAGGCTTTTGGGAAAATATATTAAAAAGTTAAACTTGGGCTCTGATGCCTATGTGATTACAAACGCCGCCATAAAAATGAGGCATGGCAGGCTATTAAGCAGCGCGCTTAAAGAGGCAGGATTCAGCGTTAAGTTTAAACTGGTGGCTGATAGCGAAAAAAGCAAGTCTATAGAGACGGCCGCAGCGATTATCCAGGACCTGACTCTCTATGACAAAAAAAGAAAGATTTTTATTGTTGCCTTTGGCGGCGGCGTCATCGGGGATCTGGCCGGATTTGTCGCTTCTATCTATAAACGCGGCATACCCTATATACAGGTTCCTACTACTTTATTGGCACAGGTTGATTCCAGTATCGGCGGAAAGACCGCCGTAGATCTGGCAGAAGCCAAAAACATGGTGGGGGCTTTTTATCAGCCGCGCCTGGTGTTAAGCGATGTGGGGTTACTGGAGACTTTGGGCTTAAGGCAAATCAGGGCCGGGTTAGCCGAGGTAATCAAGTATGGCTTAATTAAAGATAAACGGTTATTTAATTATTTAGAGAAAAACTACCCTAAGATCATCCGCTTGGAACAGGGGGCTTTAGAGTTTGTAGTCTGGCGCTCAAGTTATATCAAAGCCAGGATAGTAGAGCAGGATGAAAAAGAGGAAAGAGGATTAAGGACTATTTTAAATTTCGGGCATACCTTAGGGCATGCTATCGAATCCGCCGGGCTTTACCGCCGCTACAATCACGGAGAGGCCGTAGCCATAGGCATGGTCCTGGCCTGCGCGATCAGCCGCAGGTTACGATTAACGGACGAAGCTACTTGTACAAAAATAGAAGGGCTGATTAAGGCCGTGGGATTGCCCGTAAGGATAAAAAACATCTGCCCGGATAAAATTATCAGTGCGCATTACCGCGATAAGAAATTCATCGGCCCTAAAAATAGGTTCGTCTTGCTTAAAAATATAGGCAGGGCCGCGGTGAGGGAAAATATACCGCTTCCCGTGATAAAAGCTGTTTTAAAAGAAAGGATTTAAGGATTATTTCGGCGAGGGGAGCTTAAAACTTGAGTCTTTGAATTTAAGTTCTACGTTGTCCCGGCCGATACGCAAGACCGTCGCCCCTTCAATAGTATCCCCCTCCTTTAAAATCTGGTTATTGATCAGGACATATCCTTTATCTGCCGAGAAAAATACCCCGTTTAATGCCAGTTGCGGCCGTGGTTCTTCTTTTGGCGGGACAATTTCCGGCGCTTCGGTATTTTTTACTTCGCTAGCCGGCGCTATTTTAGCCGTTTCGGTAATAGAGGGGGGAAGGAGGCTTTGAGTTTCTCCTTTTGGTAGGTGGCTAAAAAGACTGAATGATAGGCCGGCTATTGCCAGGCCGATACAGACCACCAGTACATACAGTAGATAAAGCTTAGGGTTTGTTTTTTTATCCTTTGCCTCTACTGGCGCAGGTTCAGCAGTATTCGATTTCTCCACCTTTTTTAAGGCGTCGTAAATTATGCTCATCTTTATTGTCTGACAAAATAATGACCCAGTTCTTCGCTGCACCTTGTGATTATTTCTGTATCGATCAGGCTAGTTTCTGCGACAAAGCCTGCCAGGAGCGCCCTGTCACAGATGATATTAATCAGCCGCGGCAGCCCGGATGAAAAGTCGCAGATCATCTGGATGGCTTCGTCGGTAAATTTAATCCTGTTGTCTGAGCCGGCTATATGCAGGCGGTGCCCGACATAATCCTTTATTTCTTCCTTGGCCAGCGGCACGATGTCGTATCTGACCATGATTCTCTGTTGCAGCTGGCGAAGTTCATAGAGACTCAATTTACGGTTCAGCTCGGGCTGGCCCACCAGGATAATCTGGATGAGTTTGTTTTTTTCGGTCTCCAGGTTAGATAAGAGCCTGACCTGTTCCAGCTGACTGGCTTTGAGGTTTTGCGCTTCATCGATAATCAGGACGACGTTATTTCCGGCCTCAGTCTCATGCAGCAGGAAGGTATTCAGTTCCCAGATAAAAGAGAAGCGCGATTTATTTTTTGTAGGGATGCCGAAGTCTTTGATGATCGCCTCCAGCAGCTGAATTTCCGAAAAATAAGGGTTAAGGATAAAGGCGGTTTTGACCTGAGGGCCCAAGTGGTTTAAAAAGAACCTGCAGAGCGTGGTTTTTCCGGTGCCAATCTCTCCTGTAATGACAATAATGCCCTTTCTGTGGGTTACGCCGTAATCCAGATGCGCCAGCGCCTCTTTATGCTGGTGGCTGGAGAAAAAGAAGGTAGGGTCAGCGGTGACGTTAAAAGGCCTTTCTTTCAATTTATAAAACTGGCAATACATTATTTCTCCTTATGAAACTCTATTATAGCAAAAAATAGATAAATGTAAATACCTGCTTTAACAGCTATTGACAGACGCTAAATTATATGTTATATTTTATTTAAATTTAAAGGGAGGAAAGCCACGGCTTCCTTAATTAATACAGGAGGGAGCAAGATGATGCCAGCAGATAAGAGGCGTTTCCCCCGTTTAAGGATCCATGTGCCGGTACGTTACCAGGTCAGAGGCGCGTCTGAGTTTAGCAATGTTTTAAGCGACAATATCAGTTTAAACGGTTTAGGGTTTATCCATGACCGATTTATCCCCCCCGCCACCAAGATCATGCTGGAAATCAACGTATTACTGAATATCCTCAATCCCACAGGAAGGGTGGCTTGGAGCGCACCTTTGCCGCACTCCGACAGATACCTTTCAGGCGTGGAATTTTTAGAGATGCCGCTGGAGCAAAAGAGGTATCTGGAAGATTTTATAGGGATGCAGGCAATCAAAGCATAGGAAGGGAAAATTAAAAATGGCAGCAGAAGAAGTAAAAACGACTCCGACTGTAGAAAAACAAACTAATTGCCCGGCCTGCAATAAGCAGATCAGGAAATTAAAACGTTATTATCGCGACGGTAAGTTTTATTGCGATAAAGAATGCTGGCGCAAGGTAGCCAAGCCTAAGACGCAAGAGGGAGAGGTATGACAAACCATCGCGGGATTGAAAGAAGGCGGCATCCGCGCGTAGAACAGCGCCTGCCCCTGCGGATTGTTGCCAATGGCTACGATTTTTTAACTACCACCCACAATATAAGCTGCCTCGGTACTTATTGCCGCCTGGATAAATATATACCGCCCTTTACCAAGATTGCCGTCAGGCTTACCCTGCCGGTATCCGCCAGGAAAGAGAAAGACGATTTCCGCGTGGAATGCAAAGGCGTAGTCGTCAGAAGCGAAGACAACCAGGACGGCGGCTTTAACATTGCTATCTTTTTCAATGAAATAGCGGATACCCAGAGAAAAAAGATATCTCAGTATATCAGCAAATTATTGCATTAAATTTTTCCGTTCCTGGCGCTTTCTTAAGGTTTCTATCAAGATGGGAAAAATCCGCAACTGGCAGCCGGTAAAATTATTTATCGGCTTTATTTTTAAGGAAGGGCCTGCTTTTGAAAAAGCAAAGGCAATCCTTAGGCGGCAATTCGGTAAAATAGATTTTGAAAGCCAGGCGTTTATTTTTAAACATACCGACTATTACCGGGAAGAATTCGGCCCGGGCTTAAAAAAGCAATTCTTAAGCTTTAAAGAATTAATCCCGCCAGATAGGCTTGCCAGGATAAAGATCCAAACCAATAAAATTGAAAAGAAATTATCCAAAGGCGGCAGGCGCTCGGTAAATATCGATCCCGGATATCTCAATTTCTCCAAGGTTATTTTGGCCTCCACAAAAGATTACAGCCACCGGATTGCTTTAGGCGGCGGTATAAATGCTGAGATAACCTTACTTTACCAAAATAAAACCTTTCAACCCTTAGAGTGGACTTATCCGGATTACCGCACGGACGAATATCTGGAGGTGTTCCGCCAGATGAGGGAAATTTACGCCCGGCAAATATAAGATGCACCCTGCCTACCTGTCAACTTATCAACAAGGTATACTGCAACAAAAGGCAAAGGAAGCTTCTCGGCTACTTGCGTCCTGCAATATCTGTCCCCGCCAGTGCAAGGTGAATCGCTTAAAAGGCGAACTAGGATTCTGTAAAACCGGCGCCAAGCCTAAGGTCTGTAGTTTTCTGCCGCATCACGGGGAAGAACCACCCATATCCGGCAGCCGCGGTTCAGGGACAATCTTCTTTTCCCATTGCAATATGAGCTGCCTTTACTGTCAAAATTACGAATTTAGCCAGTCAGGAGAGGGTAGGGAGGTAGAGGCTGAAGAGCTGGCTGAATTTATGCTGCATCTAGAGGGATTAGGCTGTCATAACATTAACCTGGTTACGCCCACGCATGTCCTGCCGCAGATCCTGGAAGCTTTGAATCTGGCTGTAGCCAAGGGCCTAAAGATACCGCTGGTTTATAATACCAGTGGTTATGAGACCGCTAGTATGATAAAAATGCTGGATGGCATCGTGGATATCTATCTTGCCGATATGCGTTATGCCGATAACGCAATGGGGATCAAGTATTCCTTTGCTTGCGATTATCCGCAATATAACCGGGAGGCAGTAAAAGAAATGCACCGGCAGGTCGGAATTGCCGATATCGATAATCGCGGTATAATAAAAAGGGGCCTGGTTATCAGGCACCTGGTTTTGCCTAATAATATCTCCGGCACGGAAAAAATAATGAAATTTATTGCCGCAGAGCTCTCCCCGGATACTTACATTAGCCTGATGAGCCAATATTTGCCCTGTTACCGGGCCATTGAGTTTAAAAAGATCTCCCGGCGCCTGACAAAAGAAGAGTATCGCGCGGCAGAGGAGGCGATGCATAAATACGGCCTGTATAACGGCTGGACTCAAGGATTAGAAGGCCTGGAAAGATTTGCCGGAGTAAATATTAAGCCTTCGCTATAACCTTAAATTGTCATGATACCAAAAAATTTAGGAGAACTGTTATGTGCCAGTGCCGAAAAATACCCCCTTCGGGTGGCTATAGTCTTCGGCCGCAAAAACATCAACTATAAAACCCTCGATGATTTAACCAGCCAGATCGCCGCCGGCCTGATAGAGCTGGGCATCCGCAGGCAGGATAAGGTCGCCATATTTTTAGATAACTGCCCGGAATTTGTGATCAGCTACTTTGCGATTCTTAAAGCCGGCGCAGTAGCGGTGCCGGTTAACTATATGTTTAAGACAGAGGAGGCGAAATTTATTTTACAGGACAGCGAAGCTATCTGCCTGATTACCTCCCGGGCCTATGTGGATATGGCTGAAGAATTAAGGCTCAGGACCGATAACCTTAAATATATCGTTACTACTACCAAAACCTATAAAGATACGCTGGATTTCAACCGCATCAGAAAAACTTCCTTAGAGGCCTTGCGAAAAATATCTTCCCACCCCGATGATTTGGCGGTGATTTTATATACCTCAGGGACTACCGGCCATCCTAAAGGGGCAATGCTTTCCCATTATAACCTGGTTTCCAATGCGCTCGATTCGGCAGAGGCGATAAGGGCAACTGCGCGCGACACCTTTATCTGCATTTTACCGTTATTCCATTCTTTTGCCGCCACGGTCTGCATGAATTTACCCTTAAGCATTGGGGCTAAGACGGTATTAATGAAGTCTGTCCGGCCTTTTAAGCGCGTTATCCGCGCTATCCGCAAGAACAGGGTCAGTGTATTTGTAGGGGTTCCTTCGATTTATAATATCTTAAGAGGTGTTAAGATTCCCAAAGTGTTCCGCAGCCCGCTGATTAAATTATTTAATCCGGTAAAGATTTGTATCTCCGGCGCGGCAGCTTTGCCGGTAGAGACTTTTCATGGCTTTGAAAAGAAGTTCCGCATCCCGCTTTTAGAGGGCTATGGTTTAACTGAGGCATCTCCGGTGGTGACGCTGAATCCTTTAAGGGGAAGCAGGAAGGCCGGTTCCATCGGCGTAAACCTTTCGCGCAATATCGAGTTAAGGATCGCGGATGAACAGGGTAATATTTTACCCACAGGAGAAATCGGAGAGCTTCTGGTGAGGGGGCCGAATGTGATGCAGGGTTATTACCGGCAGCCTGAGGCTTCGGATGAGGCATTAAAAGGCGGCTGGCTTTATACCGGGGATATGGCTAAATTTGACCGGCAGGGTTACGTCTACATTGTCGGAAGAAAAAAAGAGATGATTAACGTCCGGGGCTTAAACGTTTATCCGCGCGAGATAGAGGAAGTGCTTTATCAGAACCCCAAGGTCAAAGAAGCAGCGGTAATCGGTATCGCAGATACCCATAAGGGAGAAGTCCCTAAGGGGTTTGTAGTTTTAAAAGAAAATGAAGCTGCTACCGAACATGAAATACTGCAGTATTTAAGGGAAAGGTTAGCCGCCTATAAAATACCCAAATACATTGAATTCCGCGCTAATTTGCCCAAGAATACCACCGGTAAAATCCTGAAACGCCTGCTTAAGTGAGGACATAAGTTATGGAGATAGCCCTTAATTGTCTAATCGACATAACTTATATGTCCGAACTTACCCCGCACCTTTTTGAAACATTCAAAAAACAGTAAAAAACTTAAATAAATAAAAGGTGCGGGGTTAATTCCTGCCTGCCTGCCGGCAGGCGCAGACGGCTCCGCCTACAATTTACGTCGCTTGCCGCAGAAGCGGCACACCGGCTGTTCCAATACAGCCGGGTGTTTCACTCCGTAAATTGTCTGCTCATTAAGATTATAGTTGCTTTTGGCGCAGGTTTTATGATATACTTAAATCACAGTTGCGATACTAAAGGTTAAAAAAGATGAGAATAAAAGCGGAGTTGACATTTCCCATTGAACTGAAGGATGAGGCGACACTTTGCTATCTCTGCAAGAAATTTGAGATCGTCTTAAACATAATCGAGGCCTCTTTTTCTACGGATGTAGGCTGGGCAATAGTAGTCATAGAGGGCGCGGAAGCGGAGACGAAAAAAGCCCTGGAGTATTTGACCGGAAAATCCGTGGAGATCAAAAATACCCAGATGCTTTAAACCCCCGTATAAATCCCGTAAGATATCGCTGATGTTAAAAATAAACCGGCTTTTCCTGCTTGTTTTCTTGATTGCGCTGGCGGTGACGGTGTTTTTAGCCGTGTTGAGTCTGGCCCCGGCCACTACCTCCAAGCCAAAGGCTCTGCCCGCGCCTCAGAGGGCAGGGGAGGAGATTACCTATAATGTCAAAATGGGCAATATCTATCTAGGGCGGGCAAAGTTTAAGTACCCCGGCAGGGTAAAGTTAGGCAATCGGGAGCTTAACCTCCTGGTCTTTGAAACTAAGGTAGCAAATTTCTGGGATATAGAAAATATCTATAGCGACCCGCAAACCTGCTTTCCGGTAAAGATAGAACGGGATATCAGCGGTTTTCTAAAAAAGGAGCGTATTACCGAAGAATATGACCAGAAAAACTACCGGGTTACCATCACTAAAAATAACGGCAGGAAAAAGCCGGAAGAGCTGCTGATTAAAAAGGATGAGCCTATACATAACGCTATCCTGTTTCTTTATTCTGTGCGGGATATCCCGGACTTAAGCGTGGGCATGGTCTTTAGCGTAAATTTACCCATCCGCAAGCTCAAGGTCAAATTAGTTTCCATAGATAACCTAAAATTACCTTCCGGTACTTATCCAGCCTTTCATTTTGAAAGCACCCCTAAGCAGATCGCCGTCTGGATCAGTACGGATGAGCGCCGAATACCCTTAAAAATTGAGGGAGTAGGGGTCTTCGGTTATGTGCTTATCTTTAAGGATTACCGGCTGAATCCTGCCCAATAATTTCCTGTTTTATCTCACCGATGTTAAGCTTAAAAAGAATAAGTAAGAGAAAGTAAATCCAAAATCGCTTTTCCACAGGAAAATCCCACCATAACTTAACTCATTATATACCAATAAGTTAGATAGATTTATATAATATGCCCAAGTTAACATAAGATATATTATA
>Ga0163200_1000210_pt1 | contig 27090 bp, 20 predicted proteins | sample PL_2010_200m_FD_113535 | JGI IMG/M metagenome (GOLD analysis project Ga0163200, IMG submission 113535) | Freshwater microbial communities from Powell Lake, British Columbia, Canada to study Microbial Dark Matter (Phase II) - PL_2010_200m | ecosystem: Environmental > Aquatic > Freshwater > Lake ... | reverse complement strand
CGGGCGAGCATGGTGACGACCACGACCACGACCACGACCACGACCACGACCACGACCACGACCACGACCACGACCACGACCACGACCACGATGCCGAGGCGATGGCCGGCGAGCACGATCACGATCATCGGCCCGGCAGCCTCGATGCACACGTCTGGCTGTTGCCGGCCAACGCTCGGGCGATCGCCGAGCGCATGGCGGAGGACCTGGCCGAACGTGATCCGCAGAATGCGCCGCGCTACCACGCCAATCTGGTCGCCTTCGAGCAACGCCTGGAGACGCTGGATCGGCGTTTGCAGAGCCGCCTGGCCAAGGTCGCCGACAAGCCCTACTTCGTCTTCCACGAGGCCTATGACTATTTCGAGGCGGCCTATGGCCTGAGTCATGCCGGCGTGTTCGCCATCAGCGGCGAGGCCCAGCCGGGCGCACGGCACGTCGCAGCGATGCGCGAACGGCTGAAGGCGGCCGGCCCGAGCTGCGTGCTCAGCGAGCCGCCGGTGCGCCCGCGCCTGGCCGAGACGCTGACCGCCGGCCTGCCGGTGACCCTGGCGGAACTGGATGTGCTCGGCGTGGAACTGCAGGTCGGCCCGCAGGGCTACGAGCAGCTGCTGGAGCGTCTGGCCGACAACCTCGCCGGCTGCCTGGAGTCGCTGCAGGCGCCCTGAGTGCCGCGCTACCAGGCGCCCGGCGACGGGCCGCCGTTTTCACCCTGCGGTGAAGTTGCGTGAGGTTGGAAATCGCCAAGCGACTGGCCGCGGCGGGGGCCCGAATGGCCATCGGGCGGCCTGAAACCGGCGTGGCGGTGAAAAAGGCGGCGCCGCTTTCCACCCCACGGTCGGGGCTGGGGGGGTAAGGTAACCGCCCTTGCGATTTCCACCGACGCACGGCCCCGGCGGTGCCGGTGCCTTGCTAGAGGCCTGCCTGCGGGCCGCTCGGCTCGGATAGCTCGCGGCCGACCGCCAGGCCTTCCCGCACGGCCTGCAGCGCCGCCTGGTAGTACGCCTGGCCGGCCGCCGAGCGGGCGAAATCCAGGTACTGCTCGAGTTCGGCGTCGGACAGCTCGCGGTAGATGTACAGCAGGGTGTTGTCCAGGTCGCCCTCGATCTGCTCGCGCAGGCGGTCGCGCTGGCTGTTGAGCAGACTCTGGGCCTGTCCGCTGGCGAGAATCCCAGGCAGCATCTGGCTGAGGCTGTCGGCGGCGACACCGGCCAACGCCAGGCTGACTTCCGCACCCGCCTCGCTCGCCGGCAGGGCTTGTGCCAGATGGCGGATCAGCAACTGGCGGTTGCTCCCGGCCTCGATGCGCGGCAGGCCATTGGCATAGCGCGCCAGTTGCTCGCGGCGCCCGGCCAGCACCTCGGCAGCGACGATCTTGCGGCCCAGCTCGGATTGGAAGAACGCCAGCGCCGGCTGCGGCTCGGCCAGCTGCTCGCGCAGCGCCTGTTGTGCGCGGCTGTCGATTGCCTCGGCGGCGAAGCGCCGGTTGCTGTTGTCGACCAGCGCCTGATAGACGGCTGCTGGCAGGGTGTCCTTGTAGCGCTGCTGCACGGCGGTCAGCGCATCGGTGAAATTGGCGCGCTGATCCGGCCAGCCGGCGGTTTCGTAGAGGTCGGCGTAGACGTCGGCACGGCAGACGAGGCTGATGCTCAGCAGAGCGAAGGCGAGTAGGGCGCGCATGGGATCTCCTGTCGAAGGGCCGCCATTTTCGGCGCCGCCGCGCGGGCTGTCGAGGGAGCGGGCAGGCAAGGCGATTTGTCACAGACGAATTGCCGCTGCGGGGCATTCCCCTGGATACCCCGGACACCGCAGAATGACCGTCGGGCGCATGACCTTGCGCCCTGTTCTCCATCATCTTGAATGTCAGACGGGCGCTTCGTTCCCGAAGCGCGCCGAACGGGCCGCTGTGGCGGCGACACGATTCTCGCGGAGCCTCAACCTTGCAGTTTTCCAGCATCATCGATGACCTGGCCGAGCGTGGCTGGTCGGTACAGCGTGCGTTTCTTCCGAGCCATGAAACCCTCCGTCTCGCCGAAGAGTGTCGCCGCCGCGAGGCGGAGGGAGCCATGGTGCCTGCCGCGGTCGGTCGCGGTGAGGGCCAGCTGGTGCACGAGGGCATCCGCGGCGACCATATCCTCTGGCTGGAACCCGGCCAGTCGGCCGCCAGCGATCTCTACCTGCAGCTGATGGACGGCCTGCGCCAGCAGCTCAACCGCGAACTCTATCTCGGGCTCGAGGAGTTCGAGTGCCATTTCGCCGTGTATCCGCCCGGGGCGTTCTACAAGACGCATCTGGATCGCTTTCGCGATGACGACAGCCGGTGCGTGACTGCGGTGTTCTACCTCAACCCGGACTGGCAGCCGGAGCACGGTGGGGCGCTGCGGTTGTACCTGGGCGAGGCCGCCAGCCAGGACGTCGCGCCGCTGGCCGGCACGCTTGCGGTGTTCATGTCCGGCGACTTCCCGCACGAGGTGCTGCCTACCGCAGTCGATCGCCTGTCGGTCACCGGCTGGTTCCGCCGCCGCGCCGCGTTGCCGCTATCGGCCTGAGCGGCGGGCGCGCGTGGAAAATCGCCTCGCGCGTTTTCCGCGCCACGCCACCGAGCGGCATGCAGACATGAAGGTCGCCAGATAAAAAAGCCCGGCGCTGGGCCGGGCTGAAGAAAGGCGGATGCTGCGCGCGTTACATGCCCAGCAGTTCCGGCAGTGCCAGGGAGATCGACGGCACGTAGGTGATCACGATCAGGAAGCTCAGCATCAGTGCCAGCCATGGCAGCACGGCGCGGATCACCTGGGTCACCGGCATGCCCGTCACTGCCGAGGCGACGAACAGGTTCAGGCCCACCGGCGGCGTGATCAGCCCGATCTCCATGTTCACCACCATGATGATGCCCAGGTGGATCGGGTCGATGCCCAGCTGCACGGCGATCGGGAACAGGATCGGCGCGAGGATCAGGATGATCGCCGACGGCTCCATGAAGGCACCGGCGACCAGCAGCACGATATTCACCACCAGCAGGAACATCCACGGCTGCAGGCCGGCCTCGATGACCCAGGAGGTGATCGCCTGCGGGATCTGCTCGGTGGTCAGCACGTGGGCGAAGAGCATGGCGTTGGCGATGATGAACATCAGCATGATCGACAGCTTGCCCGACTCCAGCAGCACCTTCGGGCAATCGCGCAGCTTGAGGTCCTTGTAGACGAACAGTGCGACGAACGCCGAGTACACCGCCGCCACGGCGGCCGCCTCGGTCGGCGTGAACATGCCGGAGTAGATGCCGCCGAGGATGATCACCATCAGCAACAGGCCCCAGACCGCCTTGCGGGCGGCCGACAGCCACTCGCGGAAGGTCGCCCGCGGCAGCGCCGGCAGGTTCTTCTTCACCGCGATCAGGTAGATCGCCACCATCAGCGCGCCGCCGAGCAGGATGCCAGGCACCACGCCGGCCATGAACAGCTTGCCGACCGAGGTCTCGGTGGCGGCGGCGTAGACCACCATCACCACCGACGGCGGAATCAGGATGCCCAGGGTGCCGGCGTTGCAGACGATGCCGGCACCGAAGGCCTGCGGATAGCCCGAGCGCACCATGCCGGCGATGGCGATGGAGCCGACGGCGGCGACGGTGGCCGGCGACGAGCCGGACAGCGCCGCGAACAGCATGCAGGCCAGTACCGCGCCGATCGCCAGACCGCCACGGATGTGGCCGACGCAGGCGTTGGCGAAGTCGATCAGCCGGCGGGCGACGCCACCGGTGGTCATGAAGGCGCCGGCCAGCAGGAAGAACGGGATGGCCAGCAGCGTGTAGTGCTCGGAAGTCTCGAACAGCTTGATCGCCAGCGAGCGCACCGAGTCCTGGCTGAAGATCATGATGGTCAGCGAGCCGGCCAGGCCGAGGGAAATGGCGATCGGCACGCCGATCAGCATCAGCGCGAAGAGCACCGCGAAAAGAAACAGAATGGTCATGGCTTGGGCCCCTCGTGCTCGCTCAGTCGGGTGGCCTCGGCCGCTTCATCGGCCAGGCCGAGGCCGATCTGCTGCTTGCGCAGCAGGCGCACGAAGATTTCGCCGAAGCGGATGAACACCATGGCAAAGCCGACGGGGACGATCAGGCCGATGTGCCATTGCTTGACGCCGACATGGCCGAGGTCCTCGGCGCCGATGTTGGCGATGAACAGCGTCTGGATCCATTCGAAGCTGGCCACGGTCAACAGGCCCGCGTAACCCAGGCAGAACAGGCAGGCGATGATCGCGATGACGCGCTGCACGCCGGCCGGTGCCAGCTTGACCAGCGCATCCACGCCGATGTGGCCGGCGGTGCGCACGCCATAGGCCAGGCCGAAGAAGATCAGCCAGGCGAACAGCGCCTTGGTCAGCGCCGTGCTCCAGGTCATGGCCTGCGCCAGGCCGATGATGAAATCGCCCACCGCGAAGAAGAAGTCCTCGGCCCCCGGGAAGCGGTCGGCCAGGTCGTAGAACACGGTGTAGAGGTTGTTGAGAATGACGTAGACGAACGTCACCAAGGTCATGGCGGCCAGCAGAAAGGCGATGAAGCCTTCCTCGAAATGGTCCCAGACGCGCCGCAGGGCGTTCATGGATGACATCTCCCGAATGGACTGCAAGGTAATCGGAGCTGCACGGAGCGTGCGCCGTAAGCCAGCCGGGGGCTGGTATGACAGAGCAATGAAAAAACTCTTGTTATGGCCGTCGAAGTGGCAGGGCCCGGGATCGCCGGGGGTCGTTGCCCGCATGCCTTGGGGTGGTGGCGTGGTCTTCGCTAGCGGATTTGTTTTTTCACTGATCTGTCTGTGTCGCTCAAGAGTAGAAGGGGCAGGTTGTGCCCGCCCCTTCGCAAGGCTTATTCGGCCTTGTTCGAGGCTTCGGCGGCCTTGATCAGGTCGGCGCCGATTTCGCCTTCGAATTTCTTCCAGACCGGCTTCATGGCATCACGCCACTTGGCACGCTCTTCCGGAGTCAGGTACAGGATTTCGGTGGTGCCGGCGTCGAGAATGGCCTGCTTGGCTTCCTCGTTCAGGTCGTCGGCCTGCTTGTTCACCTCGACGGTGACCTCGTTCAGGATGCTTTCCAGCTCGCTGCGCACGTCGCTCGGCAGGCCGTTCCAGAACTTGGTGTTGGTGATGACCATGTAGTCCAAGAGACCGTGGTTGGACTCGGTGATGTACTTCTGCACTTCGTGCATCTTCTGCGAGTAGATGTTCGAGTACGGGTTCTCGGCACCGTTGACCACGCCGGTCTGCAGGCCCTGGTAGACCTCGGCGAAGCTCATCTTGCGCGGGTTGGCGCGCAGGGCCTTGAACTGCTCGTCCAGTACGGCGGAAGCCTGTACGCGGAACTTCAGGCCGCGGGCATCCTTCGGCTCGCGCAGCGGCTTGTTCGCCGACAGCTGCTTCATGCCGTTGTGCCAGTAGCCCAGGCCGGTGATGTTCTTGTCTTCCATCGAGCGCAGCAGCTGCTGGCCGGCTTCGCCCTTCTGGAAGCGGTCTACCGCGGCGATGTCATCGAACAGGAACGGCAGGTCGAAGACCTGAACGCCCTTGGAGTAATGCTCGAACTTGGCCAGCGACGGTGCGATCAGCTGCACGTCGCCCAGCAGCAGGGCTTCCATTTCCTTGCCATCACCGAACAGCGAGGAGTTCGGGTAGACCTGAACCTCGACTTTGCCCGGCAGACGCTCTTCCACCAGTTTCTTGAACATCAGGGCGCCCTGGCCTTTCGGCGTGTTTTCGGCGACCACGTGAGAGAACTTGATGACGATCGGGTCGGCGGCTTGGGCCAGACCGGCGATGCCGAGCGACAGGGCGCAGGCCAGCGCCTTGGCAGTCAGTTTGAACATTGTTGTTTCCTCTTGTTGTGGAGAGCCGCAGAAGCGGCCCGGCGGTGAACCGGCAGCACGTTGCGCGAGGTTCGGCGGTTTCTTTGAGCAACCGCTGTGCCAGATCGGCCAGCGTCCGGCTGCGGCCCTGCGGTTGTACCAGCCAGCCCCTGAAAACCCAATGGCAAAGCGCCAGGAAAGCCGTCTGGGTCGCAGCTTCCAGCAGATTAGCCCGGAATGCGGGCGGGTGCCGCCGAGGTTCCGAGCGACCGTCACCGATGGCGGAAAACCGCCATTCAGTCCAGTTCGTCGGGCGGGGTTCCGCCACCGTCGGCGAAATTCAGGCCGTGCTTGCGCAGCTTGTCGTGCAAGGTCTTGCGTGGCACGCCGAGCGCTTCGGCGACGCTGCGCAGGGAACTGTGCGGGCGCGCGAGTTCGGCGGCGATCAGCGCCCGTTCGAAGGCTTCGACCTGTTCCGGCAGGTTGCCGCCACCCCCGAGCGGCTCTGCCGGCTGGCTGTCCAGGCCCAGATCCAGGCCCAGGGCGAAGCGCTCGGCGGTGTTCTGCAGCTCGCGCACATTGCCCGGCCAGGCGTGGCGCAGCAGCTGGGCGCGCTGCTCGGCCGAGAGCGTGCGCGGCGGCAGGCCGTGACGCGCGGCGGCGGTCTCGGCAAAGTGCTGGAACAGCAGCAGGATGTCCTCGTTGCGCTCGCGCAACGCCGGGATGCGCAACGGGGCGACGTTCAGCCGGTAATAGAGGTCGGCGCGGAAGCGGCCCTGGTCGGCGGCCTGGCGCAGGTCTTCCTTGGTCGCGGCAATCACCCGGATGTCCAGGCGGATCAGCTGGTTGCCGCCCAGGCGCTCGACCACACGTTCCTGCAGCAGGCGCAGCAGCTTGACCTGCACGTCGAGGCTCATGCTCTCGATCTCGTCGAGAAACAGGGTGCCGCCGTTGGCGAACTCGAACTTGCCGATGCGGCGCTTCTGCGCGCCGGTGAAGGCGCCCGGCTCGTGGCCGAACAGCTCGCTCTCGACCACCGACTCGGCCAGCGCGCCGGCGTTGATCGCCACGAAGGGTCCGTCGCGGCGCGCCGACAGATCGTGCAGCGCGCGCGCCACGACTTCCTTGCCGGCGCCGGTTTCGCCAAGGATCAGCACGTCGGCCTGGGTTCCGGCCAGGGCGCCGATCTGTTCGCGCAGGCGGGCCATGGCCGGCGAGTGGCCGAGCAAACGGCCGGCCAGCTGCTGGCGGTCGGCCAGGGCCAGGCGCAGGCTGCGGTTGTCCAGCACCAGACGGCGCAGCGCCAGCGCGCGGCGCACCGAGTCGAGCAGCGCCTCGCTGGGAAAGGGTTTTTCGAGGAAGTCGTAGGCGCCGGCGCGCATCGCCTGCACCGCGAGCTGCACGTCGCCATGGCCGGTGATCAGCAGCACCGGCAGGTCGGCATCGCGGCCCTGCAGGTTGGCCAACAGCTGCAGGCCGTCGATGCCCGGCATGCGGATGTCGCTGACCACCACGCCGTGCCAGTCGGCCGGCAGACGTGCCTCGAGGGTGCGCGCGTCCTCCAGGCAGGCAACCTTGAGCCCGGCGAGATCGAGCGTCTGGCTCAGCGCCTTGCGCAGGTGCGGATCGTCGTCGATCAGCACCACCTGGGTCCCGTCGTCGATACGGTTGTCGCTGCTCATTGCAGGTAATCCTCGCTGGGAAAGGCGTGCCCGGGCTCGGCCGAGCGCAGCTGCAGTTCGATCAGCGCGCCGCCTTCGTCACTGTTGCCCAGGCGCAGTTCGCCACCCAGGGCGCGCACCAGCGTATCGCAGATGGCCAGGCCCAGGCCCAGGCCCTGCGCGCTGGTCTTGGTGGTGAAGAAGGGTTCGCGTGCGCGCTGGAGCGCTTCGGCCGAGAAGCCCGGACCGTTGTCGCGCAGGCTCAGCAGCACGCCATCGGCCCGCTGCTCGGCGCGCAGCCAGATGCGCCGCTCCGGTGGCCGCTCGGCCAGCGCATCGAGGGCGTTGGCCAGGAGGTTGGCGAGGATCTGGCGCAGGCGCGTTTCGCCGGCCTGAACCCAGAGCGCGGCCTCGGGCAGGTCGCGGACCAGTTCCACGCCCATCGCCTGGCGACGCTTGGCCACCAGCGCCAGGGCATCGTCGAGCGCCGGCTGCAACGCTACCCGTTCCGGGGCGTGCTGGTCGCGGCGGGCGAAAGCGCGCAGGTGGGCGATGATCGAGGCCATGCGCGCCGTGAGTTCGCTGATCAGCTTCAGGTTGTTGCGCGCTTCGTCGACCCTGTCGTGCTCGAGCAGCACGCCGGCGTTGTCGGCATAGCTGCGGATCGCCGCCAGCGGCTGATTCAGCTCGTGGCTGATGCTCGCGCTCATGGTGCCGAGCGCCGACAGCTTGCCGGCCTGCAGCAGTTCGTCCTGTGCGCGTACCAGTTCCTGCTGTGCCTGTTCGCGTTCGAGGACCTCGACCTTCAGGCGGCTGTTCAGCGCTTCCAGGTCGCGGGTGCGCTCCTGCACGCGCAACTCCAGCTCGCGTCGCGCCTGGGCGTCGAGTGCCAGGCGCTCGAGGAAGTGCCGGCGCCGCTGCATCAGCAGGCCGATCAATAGCAGCACGGTCGCCAGCGTGGCGGCGCCGATCGCGACCACCGTGCGCACCGGCCGCTCGATCAGGGCGATGGGCGCGAGGATGCGCACCGTCCAGCCGGTCTCCTTCAGTTCGCGGCTCTGGATCAGCCAGGCATCGATGTCCAGCGTCAGGTCGGTCGGCTCGAGCGTCGGGTAGGGCTGGTCGAAGGCGATCTGCTCGCGTTCGTCGAGCGTCAGTGCGCGGCTGGCACGAAAGCGCCAGGCCGGCTCCGAGGTGAGGATCACCACGCCGAAGTTGTCGGTCACCAGCAGGCGCTCGGGCGTGCTGCCCCAGAGCGTCTCGGTGCTGTCCAGGTCGACCTTGACCACCAGCACCCCGAGGATCTGCTCGCCATCGCGTACCGCGGCGCCAAAGTAGTAGCCGCGTTTGCCGGACGTGGTGCCGAGCCCGAAGAAGCGCCCCAGCCGGCCCTCCATGGCCTGGCGGAAGTACGGGCGGAAGGCGAAGTTGCGGCCGACGAAGCTGTCCTCGGCATCCCAGTTGGAGGCCGCCAGGGTCATGCCGCGGGTATCCATCAGATAGATGACGTCGGCGCCGGTGCGCCGTTGCAACTGCTTGAGCAGGCGGTTGGCCTGGTCCTGCACCGCCGGTACCTCGGTGTTCTGCAGCGCCGAACGCAGCTCGGGCAGGTCGCCGAGAATGCGCGGCAGCACTTCGTAGCGGTTCAGCGTGCCGAGCAGGTTGGCGACGTAGAGGTCGAGGGTCTGCCGGTTCTGTTCGGTCAGCTCGTTGCGGTAATAGCGCTCGGCCAGCTGCTGCAGCGGCCAGAGCAACGGCGTGAGCAGCAATGCCAGGAGCAGGAGGTTGCGCCAGCGTGGGCGGCGAGGTGAGGAAGTCGAAGTCATGCGGGACGCCTGGAGAACGGCTGCATTATGCACCGTTGCGGGCGTCGGATTCAGCGCGTCGGCGCGTCAGGGCAAGGCGATCAGACGATCTGTGGCTGTGGCGCCGGCTGGCTGGCCTCGCTGTTGCGCGGTTGGGTCATGCATTGCTGCAGGGCGACCTGCCAGTCCGGCAGGGCAATGCCCCAGCGGCTCTGCAGCAGGCTGCAATCGAGCCGCGAATTGAGCGGCCGCTGCGCAGCGGTGGGATAGTCACGCGAGAGGATCGGGGTCACCGTTGCCCGTGGCCGACCCTGCTGGTGCAGGTGCTCGGCGATGGCGCAGGCAAAGCCGTACCAGGAGGTCTCGCCGCGCGCGGTCATGTGGAACAGCCCGGTCAGCTCGCCCTCGCCAGCGCGCCAGCGGCGCACCAGTTCGCCGGTCGCCGCAGCGATGCTGCGTGCCCAGGTGGGTGCGCCGATCTCGTCGCTGACCACCGACACCGTGTCTCGCTCCTGCAGCAGGCGCATCATCGTCAGCAGGAAGTTGCGCCCGTGCAGGCCGTAGACCCAGCTGGTCCGCAGGATCATGTGCTGTCCGTCGACGGCCTGTACGGCGCGCTCGCCGGCCAGCTTGCTGGCGCCATAGACGCCGAGCGGATTGGGCGTGTCGGCTTCGGTGAAGGGGGCCGCCTTGCGGCCGTCGAAGACGTAATCGGTGGAATAGTGGATCAGCGGGATGCCGAGCCGCGCGGTCTCTTCGGCGAGTATCCCCGGGGCCACGGCATTCACCGCGAACGCCTTGTCGCGCTCGTGCTCGGCCGGGTCCACCGCCGTGTAGGCGGCGGCGTTGATGATCAGGTCCGGGCGCAGCAGGCGCACCTGCTGGCGAATCTGCTCGGCCTCGGCCAGATCGAGCGCCTGATGCCCGAGGGCGAGCACCTTTCCTTCACCGGCCAGCTCGGTCTGCAGTTCGCGGGCGAGCTGTCCCTTGCTGCCGGTGATGAGGATCTTCATGGAAACAGCTCCGCCTGGCTCAGAGGCTTGCCGGCGATGTCCTTGGCCGACAGCTGCGGCGGCTCGTCGAACGGCCACTCGATGCCCAGCTCCGGGTCGTTCCACAGCAGGCTGCGCTCGTGCTCGGGGGCGTAGTAGTCGGTGGTCTTGTAGAGGAACTCGGCGGTCTCGCTGAGCACCACGAAGCCGTGGGCGAAGCCCTCGGGTATCCACAGCTGGCGCTTGTTCTCCGCGCTCAGGTGGGTGCCGGCCCAGCGGCCGAAGCTCGGCGAGCTCCGGCGCAGGTCCACCGCCACGTCGAACACCTCGCCCTGCACCACGCGCACCAGTTTTCCCTGCGGCTGCCGGATCTGGTAGTGCAGGCCGCGGAGCACGCCGCGCCGCGACTTGGAGTGGTTGTCCTGGACGAACTGGCGCTTGAGCCCGGTCGCCGCCTCGAAGGCGGCGGCGTTGAAGCTTTCGTAAAAGAAGCCGCGCTCATCACCGAATACCTTGGGTTCGATGATCAGCACCTCGGGGATGGACGTCTCGATGACCTTCATGCGCCTTCACCCGCCAGCTTGAACAGGTATTGGCCATAGCCGGTCTTGCCCAGCGCATCGGCGCGGCGCAACAGCTGCTCGCGGTCGATCCACTTGTACTGGTAGGCGATTTCCTCCAGGCAGGCGACCTTCAACCCTTGGCGGTGCTCGATGGTCTGCACGTATTGCGAGGCCTCCAGCAGGCTGTCATGGGTGCCGGTGTCGAGCCAGGCGAAGCCGCGGCCGAAGCGTTCGACATTGAGGTCGCCGCGCTTGAGGTAGGCCATGTTGACGTCGGTGATTTCCAGCTCGCCGCGCGGCGACGGCTTGATCGACTTGGCGATGTCGATCACGTCGTTGTCGTAGAAGTACAGGCCGGTGACCGCGTAGCTCGACTTCGGCTTCTTCGGCTTCTCCTCGATGGACAGCGCCTTGCCGTCCGCGTCGAAGTCGATCACGCCGAAGCGTTCCGGGTCCTTGACCCAGTAGCCGAACACCGTGGCGCCCTTGTCCTGGCGCGCGGCACGCTGCAGCTTCTCGGTGAAGTGCTGGCCGTGGAAGATGTTGTCGCCAAGGATCAGGCACACCGAGTCGTCGCCGATGAACTCTTCGCCGATCAGGAACGCCTGTGCCAGGCCGTCCGGCGAGGGCTGCTCGGCGTACTGCAGGCTGATGCCGAACTGGCTGCCGTCACCGAGCAGGTTCTTGTATTGCGGCAGGTCCTGCGGGGTCGAGATGATCAGGATCTCGCGGATGCCGGCGAGCATCAGCACCGACAGCGGGTAATAGACCATCGGCTTGTCGTAGATCGGCAGCAGCTGCTTGGAGACGCCGAGCGTGATGGGGTGCAGGCGCGTGCCGGACCCGCCGGCGAGGATGATTCCTTTCATGCGATTTTCTCCAGGGCGCCCAGGCGCTCGCGTTGATAGCTGCCGTCCTGAACGCGACGGCACCATTCGAGATTGTCCAGATACCACTGCACGGTCTTGCGCAGGCCGCTCTGGAAGGTTTCCTGCGGCCGCCAACCGAGCTCGCGCTCGATCTTGCCGGCGTCGATGGCGTAGCGCACGTCATGACCGGGACGGTCCTTGACGAAGGTAATCAGCTCTTCGTAGCGGTTGATGCCTTCCGGCTTGGCCGGAGCCAGCTCCTCGAGCAGGGCGCAGATGCCGCGCACCACGTCGATGTTCTTCTGCTCGTTGTGCCCGCCGATGTTGTAGGTCTCGCCGATCTCGCCCTCGCTGACGACTTCCAGCAGCGCGCGGGCGTGGTCCTCGACGAACAGCCAGTCGCGGATCTGCAGGCCGTCGCCATAGACCGGCAGCGGTTTGCCGTCGAGCGCGTTGAGGATCATCAGCGGGATGAGCTTTTCCGGGAAATGGAACGGCCCGTAGTTGTTCGAGCAGTTGGTCACCAGCACCGGCAGCCCGTAGGTGCGGTGCCAGGCGCGTACCAGGTGGTCGGACGAGGCCTTGCTCGCCGAGTAGGGCGAGCTCGGCGCGTAGGGCGTGGTCTCGGTGAACAGGTCATCGGTGCCGTGCAGGTCGCCGTACACCTCGTCGGTGGAGATGTGGTGGAAGCGGAAGGCCTCACGGCGATCGGCCGGCAGGCTTTGCCAGTAGGCCCGCGCCGCTTCGAGCAGCTGGTAGGTGCCGACGATGTTGGTCTGGATGAATTCGGCCGGGCCGTCGATCGAGCGGTCGACGTGCGATTCGGCGGCCAGGTGCATGATCACGTCCGGCTGGAAGTCGAGCAGCGCTTCGCTCACCCGGTCGCGATCGGCGATGTCGGCCTGGACGAAGCGGTACCGCGGATCGCTCTCGACGGCGGCCAGCGATTCGAGATTGCCGGCATAGGTCAGTTTGTCGAGATTGAGCACGCTGTGCTCGGTGTCCTGGATGATGTGGCGGATCAGTGCGGAGCCGATGAATCCGGCTCCGCCGGTTACGAGAATGCGCATGATGATTGGGCTTCCTTGGCGCTTTGCCGAGCAGCAGGCTCTGGGCATGTCGGCAGCATAGACCGGGTGGGCATACAAAAATTCCCGGTGTGCTGCGGGCTGGGCGGTGACCGTTATGTGACAGCCGCGGCCGGCCGTCGCTCGGGCCAGGCCTGCGGCGGGCTGGCGCCGGGCAAGCGAAACGCCGGCGGGAGGTGGCCTCGCTCGCCGGATCGCTAGCGCAACGATACACGCAGGCGCGACAGCGCACCGACGAAGAACACCGCGCCGATGCCGACCAGCGCCAGCAACTGCGGCCAGACGATCGCCACGCCAGCGTTGCGGAACAGGATCGCCTGGGCCAGCTCGACGAAGTGCGTGGTCGGTGCCACCCACATCACGTTCTGCACCAGTTCGGGCATGCTTTCGCGCGGGGTGACGCCGCCGGACAGAATCTGCAGCGGGATCAGCGTGAGAATCACCAGCAGGCCCAGTTGCGGCATCGAGCGCGCCACCGTGCCGAAGAAGATGCCCATCGAAGTGGCGGCGAACAGGTGCAGCGCCGCGCCGCCGGCGAACAGCAACAGCGAGCCCTGGATCGGGATCTGCAGCCAGCCCTCGACGACGAAGCGCAGGGCGAAGGCGGCGGCCGCGAGCACCACCAGCCCCATGGCCCAGACCTTGCCGACCATGATCTCGAACGGGGTCACCGGCATCACCAAGAGGTGCTCGATGGTGCCGTGCTCGCGCTCGCGGATCAGCGCCGCGCCGGTGAGGATGATCGCCAGCATGGTGATCTGGTTGATCACCTCGTTCACCGCGCCGAACCAGGCGCGGCTGAGGTTGGGGTTGAAGGCGGTGCGGATCACGGCCTCGACCGGCAGCGCGTCCTGGCCGCGGTAGCGCTTGAGGAACTCGGCGGTCTCGCTGGCGATGATCTGCTGGATGTGCCCGGCGCCGGTGAACGCCTGGCTGACCTGGGTGGCGTCGACGTTCAGCTGGATGCTCGGCTGGCGGCCGGCGAGCAGGTCTTCCTGGAAGCCTGGCGGGATGTTCAGGGTGAAGGTGTACAGCCCGTCATCCATGCCGCTGTCCATCTCTTGGAGGGTGATGGCTTTCGGCGCGATGAAATAGGGCAGCTGGAAGGCGTTGATGATGCGCAGCGAGGCCTGCGAACGATCCTCGTCGACCACCGCGATGCTGGCGCGGTGCGGCGCCTCGGGCACCGCCGTGGCGCCTTCGTAGATCGCCACGGTGAACGAATAGACGATCAGCACCAGCATCGCCGGGTCGCGGTAGAGGCTGCGCAGTTCCTTGAGACCGAGCTGGAGGATGTTGCCGAGCTTGCGGCGCAGGCGGCTCATGTCATTTCTCCTGCTTGCGCAGCCCGGCGACGCTGAGCAGCGTCAGCAGCGGAATGGCCAGCAGCATCGGGATGAAATAGGGATACAGCTCGACCAGCCCCAGGGCCTTGGAGAACACCCCGCGGCTGATGATCAGGAAGTGGCTGGTCGGGTAGAGCTTGCCGACAAAGGCGCCGGCGCCCTCCATCGCCGAGACCGGGTGGATCAGCCCGGAAAACTGGATGGCCGGCAGCAGGGTGACGATGGTGGTGCCGAAGATCGCCGCGATCTGGCTGTTGAAGATTGCCGACATCAACAGGCCCAGGCCGGTGGCGCAGGTCACGTAGAGCAGGGCGCCGAAGCACAGGGTGAGCAGGCTGCCCTTGATCGGTATGCCGAAGACGAACACCGCGAGCAGCGCCAGGGTGGCGAAGTTGATCATCCCCAGCGCGATATAGGGCAGCTGCTTGCCGAGCAAAAATTCCAGGCGGGTGGTCGGGGTGACGTAGAAGTTGGTGATCGAGCCCAGTTCCTTTTCGCGCACCACGCCGAGCGCGGTGAGCATCGCCGGAATCATCATCAACAGCAGCGGGATCATCGCCGGCACCATCGCCGGCAGGCTCTGCACGTCCGGGTTGTAGCGATAGCGGATGGCGATGTCGACCGGCGTTGCCTGCGCCTGCACCCCTGCTTCGCGAGCGAGCTGTTGCAGGTAGTTCAGGTGGATGCCCTGGACGTAGCCCTTGATGGTGTCGGCGCGCATCGGCATCGCCCCGTCGATCCAGAAGGCGACCTGCGGAATCGCGCCGCGCTTGAGGTCGCGGCCGAAATTCGGCGGGATCTCCACCGCCAGGCTGATGTCACCGCTGCGCAGGCGCTGGTCGAGTTCGGCATGGCTGGACAGCGGCGGCTTCTCGATGAAATAGCGCGAGCCGGCCATGTTCAGCAGGTAGTGCTGGCTGGTGGTGGTCTGGTCGCGGTCGAGCACGGCGAACGTCAGGTTCTCCACATCGAAGCTGACGCCATAGCCCATGATGAACATCAGGATCACGCTGCCGAGCATCGCCAGGGTCGCGCGGATCGGGTCACGGCGCAGCTCCATGGCTTCGCGCCGGCTGTAGCTGAGCAAGCGGCGCAGGCTGAAGCGGCCCTGGCGGGCGTTGGCTGTAGCTGGGGGTGTACCGGCGGCAGCGCTGGCCGGCGGCGCGGGGGGCGCGGCGTCAGCGGCGCCTGCCGCGGCTTCCTCGAGGTAGGCGATGAAGGTCGCTTCCAGGGTCGGCAGCCCGCGCTTGTCCATCAGCGCCTGCGGCGTGTCGCTGTCGAGCACCCGGCCGGCATGCATCAGCGAGATACGGTCGCAGCGCAGCGCCTCGTTCATGAAATGGGTGGAGATAAAGATGGTCACGCCGTCTTCGCGCGACAGCTGCACCAAGAGTTCCCAGAAGCCGTCGCGGGCGATCGGGTCGACGCCGGAGGTGGGTTCGTCGAGGATCAGGATTTCCGGATTGTGGATCACCGCGACGGCCAGCGAGAGCCGTTGGCGCACCCCCAGCGGCAGGCTGGTCGGCAGGCTGTCGGCCTCGTCGGCGAGGTCGAAGCGCTCGAGCATTTCCGCTACCCGCGCATCGCGTCGCTCGACCGGCAGGTGGAACAGCCGCGCGTGCAGGTCGAGGTTCTGCCGGACGGTCAGCTCGCTGTACAGCGAGAACGACTGCGACATGTAGCCGACCCGCTGGCGGGTCTGCATGTCGTGCGGGTCGACCGGCTTGCCGAACAGCAGGGCCTCGCCTTCGCTGGCCGGCAGCAGTCCGGTGAGCATCTTCATGGTGGTGGTCTTGCCGCAGCCGTTGGAGCCGAGGAAGCCGAAGATTTCGCCGCGGGCGATGCGGAAGTTGACCCGGTCCACCGCGACGAAGTCGCCGAAGCGCATGGTCAGGCCATGCGCCTCGATGGCGAAGCCGTCGCTCGGCCCGCGTGGCGGGATCTCGAGTTCGCGGTGCTGGCGCCGCTTGTCCTCGGGCAGCAGGCGGATGAAGGCCTGCTCCAGGGTATCGCTGCCCGTGCGTGCCAGGAGCTCGGCCGGCGCGCCGGTGGCCAATACGCGCCCGGCGTCCATCGCCACCAGGTGGTCGAAGCGCTGTGCCTCGTCCATGTAGGCAGTGGCGACCAGCACGCTCATCTGCGGGCGCTCGCCGCGGATGCGCTCGATCAGCTCCCAGAACTGCGCGCGCGACAACGGATCGACGCCGGTGGTCGGCTCGTCGAGGATCAGCAGGTCGGGGTCGTGGATCAGCGCGCAGCACAGCCCGAGCTTCTGCTTCATGCCGCCGGACAGTTTGCCCGCCGGGCGATCGACAAAGGGCGCGAGGCCCGTGCTGCGGGTCAGTTCGGCGATGCGCCGGCGGCGTTCGCCGGCGTCCTGGCCAAACAGCCGGCCGAAGAATTCGAGGTTCTCGAAAATCGTCAGCGTCGGGTACAGGTTGCGCCCCAACCCCTGTGGCATGTAGGCGATGCGCGGGCAGACGGCGCGGCGATGGCGGTCATCGCCGATGTCGCCGCCGAGCACCTGCACGCTGCCCTGCTGCAATTGCCGCGCGCCGGCGATCAGGGCCAGCAGGCTGGATTTGCCGACGCCATCGGGGCCGATCAGGCCGACCATGTGCTGGGCCGGGAGTTCGAGATCCAGGCCGTCCAGGGCGCGGGTCTTGCCGTATTGCAGGCTGACGCCGCTGATCGCGGCGACCGGGGCAGGGGACGGGTTCATTTGCCGACGTTGATCGCCAGGTTGGCCGGCCACTCGGCGTCGGCGTCAAGCTTCAGGTAGGCCATGCCCGGAAGCCCGGTCTTGACCTGTTCCATGTGTTGTTTCAGCAGCTCCGGATCGATCCTGGCCTTGACCCGGAACATCAGCTTCTCGCGCTCGCTCTGGGTTTCCACGGTCTTGGGCGTGAACTGCGCGACGCTGGCGACATAGGTGACGCGGGCCGGAATCACGTACTGCGGCGCGGCGTCGATCACCAGGCGCGCCTCGGCGCCGAGCGCCACGCGCCCGGCCTGCCGCTCGGGCAGGAAGAACGTCATGTACACGTCGGCCAGATCGACCAGGTTGAGCAGCTTGCCGCCGGCGGCGAGCACCTCGCCGGGCTGCGCTACCCGGTATTGCACGCGCGCGACGCGATCGGTCTTCAGCTCGCTGTCGCGGATGTCCGCCTCGAGCCGCTCGACGCTGGCCTCGGCCGCCTCCTGGGCCGACTCGGCTTCGATCACCTGCGAGCGGGCGGCGGCGATACCGGCGTCGGCCGAGAGTACCTGCGCCTGCGCGGCCGCCAACGCGGCCTGGGCGCTCTGCATCGCCGCCAGGTCGTCATCCAGCTGCTGGCGCGGCATGGCATTGCGCGCGACCAGGGTTTCCGTGCGGCGGTGGCGCTTCTGGGCGGCCGTCAGTTCGGCGCGGCGCTGGTGCACCACGGCTTCGGCGGTGGCCTTTTCGCTTTCGCGCTGGGCAACCAGCGCCTGTGCCGTGAGGATCGCGTTCTGCGCCTGGCGCACCTGGGCCCGTGCCTGGTTCAGCTGGGCCTCGAGCACCTCGGTGTCCATGCGCGCGATGACCTGGCCGGGCTGGACGAAGTCGCCTTCGTTCACGGTGATCTCGCGGATGCGCCCGCCGAGCTTGGTGGCCACATCGATCTCGGTCGCCTCGATACGTCCATTGCCGCTGGCAAAGCCTTCGCCGAGCCCCTTGGGGCGCAGCTCCGACCAGAGCATCAGGCCAAGGGCAAGCAGCAGAGCGACGGCAATGCCGCCGCGGGTCAGCTTTTTCTTCAGTTCAGGTTTCATGCATGCGGCTCTTCAGGTGTTGCCTCGGGCCAGCCTAGGGCAGTTGTGTGACTGCTGCGCTTGCCCAGGTCAATAAAGGTGCGGATCGCCCTGTGCGCGATCGGCAGGCGGACGAACGGTTGGCCGGTGTCACGGCTGCGCCAGCCACTCCAGCAGCTGTCGACCGAGCTCGTCAGTGGCCTGGCCGAAGGCGTTCACCACCTGATCCACCTCGCGACCCTGGCTCGGCTGACGAATTTCGAAGCGGCGGCTGGCGAGCACGCGCTGGCTCTGGCCGTCGGCCAGCTGTGCGTCCAGCCGAATCACCACCACCGGCCGGCCCTCGACATACTCGGCCTGAAAGGCCAGTAACTGGCTGACCAGGTCGCGATCGGCCTGCAGCGGGGCGTCTTCGCTGATCGCCGAGGCGAACTGGCCACTGCCCTGGGCCCGCTCGATCAGCCGATCGCGCAGCAGAATCGGCGCCGCGTCGCTCCAGCGTGCGCCGCGGTAGCTGCTGATCTGGCTGCCCTCGGGAATCACTGCGATGCGCGGCGTGGCCAGCAACCGGCTGGACTGCGGCGTGAGGATGCGCAGCGTCGGGCCCTGTTCCGGTGCCTTGCGCGCGGCCGGGCTGACCGAGGTCGGCAGCAGATAGGCGCGTAGCGGCTCGGCCTCGGGCAGGATCGAACAGGCCGAGAGCAGGCCGAGCAGAACGGTGAGCGCGCCTGAGCGCAGCGATGAACGGATCATGGTTCGAATTCCTCGAGCTTTTCCCGACCGAGCAAGAAGCCGCTCGGGTTGTCTTCCAGATGCTGCGTCACCCGGCGCAGCGAACCGAGCGTGGCGCGCAGCTCGTTGATCGCCGGGCCCAGATCGTTGAAGCCCTGCAGCCCATTGTTCAAGGCGCCCTGGTTGTCCGACAGCAAGCTGTCCAGCCGTTCGGTGGAGCGCTCCAGCGCCTGCATCGACTGCGCCGCGCTGACCAGCAGGGCGCGCCCCTCTTCATCGAGGAGGCCGTTGGCGCTGCGCGTCAGCCGGGTGATCTCGCCGAGCGCGGTGTTGGTCTGCTCGGTGATCTGGCTGAGCTGCCCGAGCGCCGCCGACAGGTCCGACCGTTGTTCGGCCAGCACGCTGGTGGCCTGCTCCAGGTGTTCGAGGGTGCGGCCGATGCGCCCGGCATTTTCCTCGGAGAACAGCGCATTGGCATTCATCAGCAGGCTGTTGACGTTGCTCATCAGGTCTTCACCGTTCTCGAGCAAGGCGCTCAGCGGTGAGGGGTCGGCGATGATCAGCGGCGGATCGCTGCGCTTGCCGACCAGCAGCGGGCTTTCCGGGCTACCGCCGTGCAGCTGGATGACCATCGCCCCGGTGATGTTGGCCAGCGCCAGGCGGGCACGGGTGTCCTGCCTGATCGGCGTGCCGGCATAGACACGGATGCGCGCGCGAACCTTGCGCGGGTCGTCGGGCTCGAGCCAGAGGCGCTCGACGTCGCCGACCTTGATGCCGCTGTATTCCACCGAACTGCCGGTGGACAGACCGCTGACCGCCCGGTTGAAGCCGACCTCGTAATACTCGTATTCGCGGTCGATGCTCGACTTGCCGAGCCACAGCGCAAAGAGCAGCGCGCCGCCGACCACCAGCACGGTGAACAGGCCGATCAGCACATGATGGGCACGGGTTTCCATTCAGCGATTCTCCTGCAATGCCGCGGCCTGCTGCGCCGCGCGGCCCCGGGGGCCATGGAAATACTCGCGGATCCAGGCGTCGTCGGTCTGTTCGACCACCGCCAGGCGATCGGCGACCAGCACCCGCTTGCGCGACAGCACGGCGACCCGATCGCAGATGGTATAGAGCGTGTCGAGGTCGTGCGTCACCAGAAAGACGCTGAGCCCCAGCGCGTCGCGCAGCGTCAGGATCAACTGATCGAATGCCGCTGCGCCGATCGGGTCGAGCCCGGCGGTGGGTTCGTCGAGAAACAGTACTTCGGGGTCGAGTGCCAGTGCACGGGCCAGAGCGGCTCGCTTGATCATCCCGCCGGACAGCTCGTCAGGGTATTTGCACGCTGCAGTGGGTGGCAGCCCAGCCAGCGCCAGCTTCAGTCGCGCCAGGTGCTCGGCGTCTTGGCGCGCCAGCCCGGCATGCTCGATCAGCGGCAGCGCCACGTTCTCCTGCAGGTTCAGCGAACTGAACAGCGCACCGCGCTGGAACAGCACCCCGAAACGACGCTCGACCTCCGAGCGGCGGGCGGCTGGCAGCTCCAGCAGGTTCTCGCCGAAGACGCTGACGCTTCCGGCATTGGGCCGCCGCAGGCCGACGATGCTGCGCAGCAACACCGACTTGCCGGTACCCGAGCCGCCGACCACACCGAGAATCTCGCCACGGCGAATATCCAGATCGAGGCCGTCGTGCACGGTCTGGCTGCCGAAGCGATTCACCAGCCCGCGTACCTGAATCAGCGTTTCGCCCGTCACCAGCCCATCTCCATGAAGAACAGCGCGGCGATGGCATCCAGCAGGATGACCATGAAGATCGATTGCACCACGCTGGAGGTGGTGTGCTCGCCCACCGATTGCGCGCTGCCGCTTACCTTGAAGCCCTCCAGGCAGCCGATCACCGCGATCACGAAGGCGAACACCGGGGCTTTGCCGATGCCGACGAGAAAATGCACCAGGTCGATGTCGCGCTGCAGGATGGTGAGGAACAGCGTGGGCGAGATATCCAGCGCGAGCACACACACCACCGCGCCGCCAACGATGCCGCAGAGCATGCCGATGAAAGTAAGGATCGGCAGCGTGATCAGCATCGCCAGCACTCGCGGCAGCACCAGTAGCTCGATCGGGCTCAGCCCCAGCGTGCGGATCGCATCGATCTCCTCGTTCGACTTCATCGAGCCGATCTGCGCGGCGAAGGCGCTGGCGCTGCGGCCCGCCAACAGGATCGCCGCCAGCAGCACGCCGAACTCGCGCAGGAAGGCGAAGCCGATCAGGCTCACGGTATAGATCGTCGCGCCGAAGTCGGCGAGCACCGTGGCGCCGAGAAAGGCCACCACGGCGCCGACGAGGAAGGTCAGCAGGGCGACGATGGGAATCGCATTCAGCCCGGTCTGCTCGATGTGCGCGACCAGCGCGGTCAAGCGCCAGCGCCTCGGGCGCGGCAATGTCAGGGCCAGGGTCTGCAGCGTCAGACCGATGAAACCGAGCAGGTCACGCTGCTGCCGCCAGATGCTTTGCATCGTGCGGCCGATATGGGCCAGCACGTCGCCAAACTCGTAGCCCTGCTCAGGCGGCTCCGCTTCCGGCTGATCCATCGATCTGGCGACGCTACGCAGCAGCGCAAGCCGCTCGGCCGGCAACTCGGGCGCCCAGGCCTCGATCGCGGCGATGCGCTCCTGGCCGAGCAACTCGACAAGCAGGCCGGCGCCGGCCGTATCCAGTGCACCCAACCCGTCGAGCTCGACCTGGCTGCGTGCGTCGATTCGCTCCCCGAGCCGCTGCACTTCATGGCGCAGCATCGCGTAGTGGGTGAGAGTCCAGTCACCGACGACACGCACCCGCAACGGCGAAGCCCCTTGATCGAGGGTTACCGAACCGGGCGACGGGGACGAGGTGGCGCTCATCTTCTGCAAACGGGTGCCTATATCGGGCGCTGGAGTCCTGATTGATGCTAGCAGGGCTCCGCTCGGCAAGACAGGACCGGGCGGCTCGTGGTCGGCAACCGTCCGGGGGCGCCTGCTGCTGATCCATGGGCCACCACGGAGGCGTCAAAACGTGCCGTTACGCTCGAGCCGGTGCTGCTGATCGCCTCGTACCCACCTTGCGCAGCCGGTTGATGTCGCCGATGGGGCGATGCTCCGGCAGTGCATGCCGTGGGTTAAAGCTGAGGTTGTCGCAGGGGAGATTCTGCTCGGGGACGGGCGAAGTCCTGCGGCGGCAAGATGTCGGCGACCGTCTCGAATGGAGCGATGGCCTCATCCCACTGATGCTGGTGTCCTCGATGGGCAGTTAGTGCCTGGCGTTCTGCCGCACCTACAGGGCAAAGCAGGCGGGCGCGCGGTCGAGAGGCATCGCCGCGCCGCCATCGATACGAATGGCCTGACCCCCGTAGCGCAGCTCGCCGGTGTGGTAAGCCGCGCAGGTCACATCCAGATAGGCGCGACCGCTCTCAGCATCCTCGTGGCGGGCAAAGCCGACCGGCAGGTTACCGGGGTTCAGCGCAGTGGCTCGTTGCGCGGGATCGACCAGAAAGGCAAAGCGGGCGAGATAGTTGGGTATGGCGAACCTGTCCCTGCTGCAGGGCAGCTCCAGCGCACGAAGTCAGTCGTACTCCAGCCCCTTAATCTGGGTGCCTTGCGGCGTGTAGTAGTAGGTCCGTCGCTGGGTGGCGTCCCACTGCTCCAGTTAATGCAACGTTTCGGGCACTTCATACTCTGGAAGGTTCGGGTAGGCCAGGAAATACAGCCCGCCCCCCACGGCAAGCAAAGCCAACAACAAGACAGCACCCGGGCTCGGCGCAGCAATCGCAGGTACATCCTTGTAGCGTCATGGCGAATGCGCGTTGATGGCAGGGTTGTGGGGCGATGGCAATAAGACGGCGTTCTTTTGGCGTGACGGACGTTAGTGTCGGTACGGCCCACCCCGCACTTTGCTAGCTCGAGCGAAGCCTATGCGCGGTTGTTTCCAGAGCCCTTATATGTCAGGTGCAATGTGTTTCAGATAGTTCGCCCTGTCATTACTCATTTTGGCGATACAATTATCAATCGTTACTTGATAAGCCTCTGCGGTCTCCTCTATTTCAAAGGCTTCAAGCTTGCAATCTGCGTCTCGCAGATCAATCCACTCTCGCTGCGCCGCCTTTAATAGGGAAACGTATTGATCTGCTAGCAAAGGTGAATTTTGATACTGAAGTCTGATTCGATTCAAAGTGGCCTTGTACGTTGAGTTAAGAAGATTGTCTGATTGATTTTTATTGTATTGCGCACACAGGGCTATTTGAGAAGAGGCTTCAATCTCTTCGCATGGATCATTAACATCATTGCTTAATGCTGTGCGTACAAACAAAAGCAAAAAAATTACAGTTATTTTTCTAATAGTTAACATTAGTAATTCCTAAGATAACGAGCTCTGTTTCGCCCCGGTTCATACTGCCTGATGGCAGGCGTATTTTCTATGTAGCGTATCAGCTCGGCTTTATCATTCCTCATCCCAGCCTTCATCGGGTTGGGCCCCTGTGTAAAACCTTGATAGACGAAGTCTACCAGCACATCCCTGATGACCTGATCTAGGGCGCTCCACTCGGCTCTATCAGGTTCGCTCGAAGTCCAGTGGTCATAGTTGCTGATAGCGCGATCTACGTAGTTTGGGTAGATAATGTTGAAAAGGAGTATTTCCTGCTCGGGAGTTATTTGCCCAATGGATGCTTTGTTCTCTCTAACAAATTGCTGGGCGATTATGCCTTTCTTTCCGTGCGCCTGAGCAATCTTAGTTGCCTGATCATGCGCAATGCCGGCACTTGTCATATGCGCGTAGATTTCTATTTCGGTCCGTGAACCCATGTCATAACCGCGACCGAGAGTGACCCCCGATAGATCGTTTCCAGGCCAGTGAACGACCCGGCTGAAGAACGGAGAGGTTGGAATATTATTCCCTTCGGCATCAAACGTTATTCTCCCTTCGCTAATCGTGGGGCGGGCACGCGCTACGGTGCTGAATTTGCCGACAAGGGCAAGTGGTTGAAAGTGCCAAGCTTTCCCATCTGCGCTGATAGAGTAGCGCCCGGCGATATCGCCCCACCAGCTTAGAGTTTTGATGCGGTTCTTCTCTTCGGCCCAATCCTGATTGGGGTCATCGGAGCGGTGGCCCATCAGCTCATCGAGTTCGTCCCAACGCGCTGCATTCCAAAACCACTCGCTTTCATGCCGCGTGACGAGCTGCGAGATGGATTGGGCGTGGCAAGGCTTTTCCAGTGCCACCTGGATTTCTTGGGAGGTCATCTTGCCGTCGCGGTTGGTGTCGACGATGTCGTAGAGGCGGCTGCGCACCGGACCTTTGTCGGCCTGGTCGATGGCGCCCTGGTAGCTGGCTTTTTCGTCGTCGGACAGGCGAAGCGCCGCGTTGAGGTAATAGACGAATCCCGAAATGGGAGGATCGGCATCCTCAAGGCATTCAAAACCCTCCCACTCCCATGGGCTATGACGAGTAGTGATCAGCTCCTGCTCGGCGAGCCAGCCGTCGATGGGGTTGCCGTCAGCGTCGGCGAACAGGCCGTCCAGCCGCCACCAATGCATGGTGTTGTCAGCGCCATCCTTGACCCGGATTTTTCTCGAAGCGGGGAGTCCATCCAGCAAGGACTGCGGAATGATCAGGTCGACGCCGATCTGCGTGCCATCGTCGTCCAGTTTGGGTGGGCTCTCCGCGTTGATATCGTCCCGATGGGTGATCAGTTTGCTCGCACCTTTGTAGATCTTGAGCAGGGTTTTCTGGTCGTCCGGCAAGCGGCTGGCCCAGGCGCGGCTCCGGGCGATGAATGCGGGCACATCGTCGCAGCTGAACAGTTCGACATGGACCATGCGCTGAGCAGCGCTGTCGTGGTTCTGGTACAGGCCGGGATGGCCAATAAGGTCACCCGCCTTGATCGGCAACCCGCTGTCGAGAACGATGACCTTGCCGTATTCCGCTGGCTCGCTGTGCGGTTTGAGCAAGCTGGTGGATACATAGCCGGGCAGTTGCCCCTCGTCGTCGGCTGATAGGGCGGGTTGTGCCGTCCCGCTGATCAGGCTGACCAGCTTGCTGAACTCGCCTTCCGTCTCGCCAATGGTGATCTCGGCACCCTTGGACAGCTCCGACAGCTTGGTGGTGTGCTTGCTCCGGCCTGCGCGAACGCTCAGGCCATCGTGCTGCGTATTTACGGTATAGCGTTTGGTTTCCCAGAAGGCGGGGCGCGGAAGGTCCGCTTGTGCCTGGTAGCCCGCCCAATCCAGCAGGTGCATGTACAGGCTGTAGAGAATGAGGCTTGGAGGGGTTTGCCCTTCGACGATGCTGCCGTCAGCGTTCTTCAGTGGCGGCGGCTGCAGGCTGTGCTTGACCAGAACGAACCCCGTGGAAAAGGGTGCACGTTTGACCAGTGGAATCTCGTCGGTGAATTCGCTGACCGGGTAGCGCTCGTCGATGCGGTAGGCAATTACTTCTCCGTCGGCGATACAGCGCACGCTCGACTGGTCGAATGCAGCGGCCGTGCCTTCGTCGAAATGCACGCCGCCATGCCATAAGCCGTTTTCGCCGGTGGGGTAGAACCCGCCTTTGGCCTGGGCCATATGTGTAAGCAGTTGCAGCGGATTGTGGCTGGTGTCCTTGCTGGGAAACGGATAAGCCCAATTGATCGGCTTGTGTTCGGCCATGTTCGATGCTTCCTTGCGTTCCAGCCGGCTGCGCAGCCGGCACTGTTCTTAGCCCGAGAAATTGAGCGAGCGCTTGCGTTTGCTGTGCAGGCTGGCTGGCTCGCCCGGCATTGCCTGCTCCAACAGGCTCCCGGCCTTGTCGCTATCCGCGACCCCTGGCAGTACCGGTGGCTTGATCTTGATCCCCGAGCCCTTGCCCGGTGCGCCGCCGGCGTTGATTCGCGCCAGCGGGCCGGAGACGGTGATGCCGCCCGGGTCGAGCTTGATGAAGCTGCCGCCGGCCTTGAGGGTCAGTTCGACGCCGGCTTCGATGACCATCTTCTGCCCGGCCTTGAGGTGGATCTCGCGGCCGGCCTTGGTCAGCTGGGCGGTGCCGAGCTTGATGTGCTGGGTCTGGCCGACGGTGAGGTGGTCGTCGGGTTTGACTTCCACCTTGCGATCGCCGGTAACGATCAGGTGTTCTTCGGCCTTGTATTCGCTGTAGCTGTTGGCCTCGACGGTGTCGTGGCGTTCGTGGCCGACGCGGATCTTCTGGTCGTGCTCGATGTTCTCGTCCCAGTCGCGCTGGGCGTGGATGTAGATCTGTTCGGCACCCTTGCGGTCTTCGATGCGTAGTTCGTTGTAGCCGCCACCGCCCGGACTGCTCAGGGTCTTGAACACCGCGCGGGTCTTGTTGGCCGGCAGGTCGTAGGGGACCTGATGCTCCTTGTGGTACAGGCAGCCGGTCACCAGCGGTTGGTCGGGATCGCCTTCGAGGAAGGTCACCAACACTTCCATGCCGACCCGCGGAATCGCGATGCCGCCGTAGCGGTCGCCAGCCCAGCTGGAGGAGACGCGCAGCCAGCAGCTGGTCTTGTCGTCGGCCTGGCCATGACGATCCCAATGGAACTGGACCTTCACCCGTCCATATTCGTCGCAGTGGATCTCTTCGCCGGCAGGTCCCGTGACCACGGCGGTCTGGCTGCCGAGCACCTTCGGTTTCGGATGGCGCAGGGCCGGGCGGAAGGCAACATCCCAGGGCGTGGCGGTGAAGTGGTTGCGGTAACCCTGGTGGAACTCGGTGGCGGCCAGTTTCCCCTCACCCCAGTCCTCTCGGCGGCGGGGAGAGGGGGGTGCACTGTGCAAGTTGGGCGCGCTGGTAATCGACTCTTCCAGCACCTGCGGCTGCTTGCCTTCGTGGAGCACCTCGTCCAGCAGCCAGAGCTGGTTCCAGTCGCGGCGGGGATGCTCGGTCAGCTCGAGGAAGTGACCGCTGACCAGCGAGGGCTGGTCACTTTCGCCCTCGGCCCGTTCGTAGTCGTGGCGGTGCCTTTCCAGCGCCCGTTGGGCCAGGTGCTTGCCGCGGCTGCGGTCGACGAAGCGGCCGGGGTAGTCGTAATCCTCCAGGTCCGGCTGGAAGTCACTCTGAAACGCCGCTTCCATGGTCAGGCGCGGTTTCTCGAAGTCGTAATCGCGGCGCGTGACGCGGCTGGTACGGGTCTCCAGGCGCAGGCCGAAGCGCTTGACGACCGGCTGATCGGCGACCAGCCCGGAATCCTGCTGGTAAGCCACTGGCGCCAGCGTGGGAAACACCGTCTGGTCGTCGCCAAACACCAGCACATGGCCGTCCGGGCTGTGCTGGAAATGGTAGTGAATGCCTTCTTCTTCACAGAGGCGTTGGATGAAATGCAAGTCGCTCTCGTCGTACTGCACGCAGTACTCGCGTTCGGGATAGACCACCGGGCCGAGGTCGAAGCGATGGCCGACGCCGGCGAGGATGCCGTGCTCCT